>Ga0097621_100002951_pt1 | contig 11686 bp, 13 predicted proteins | sample KBSMisM72_FD_73165 | JGI IMG/M metagenome (GOLD analysis project Ga0097621, IMG submission 73165) | Miscanthus rhizosphere microbial communities from Kellogg Biological Station, Michigan, USA - KBS Miscanthus M7-2 (version 2) (version 2) | ecosystem: Host-associated > Plants > Roots >... | reverse complement strand
CCCGTGGATCCTGACGTCGTGGCGAACGCGTCCGCGATCAACCACGTCGCGGGACCGCATCCGCCGTTTCTGATTCTCTACGGCGACATGGACATGCCGCGCACCGGAGAAGACGCCGGCCAGATGGCGAAGGCGCTGAAAAGCGCAGGGAATTCAGCGGAGGTCCATGAAATCGGCGGCCACGCCCATATGGACATGATCACGGGTGTCATGAACCCCGCAGATGAGGGACTCAAATACGTGCTTGGGTTCCTGCGAGCGCGGCCATGATCAGATGCGCCGCGCGATAGCGGTCCGCGCAATTCCTTGAAGGTCGCGCTTGAGGTCGACGAACGCGAGCGCCCGCGAATCCCGCAACAGCTGCTCGGCGTCGATTTCCTGACCGAACCCAAACTCGAACAGCAGCAGCCCGCCGGGGCGCAACAGCCGCGGAGCTTCAGCGACCACGCGCTTCACGATCTCGAGTCCGTCGTCGCCGCCAAACAGCGCGACGTGCGGCTCGTGCCCGCCCACCTCAGGCTGAAGACCGGACGCATTGCGCTGAGCGACGTACGGCGGATTCACGGTGATGACGTCCACCGGGCCGTCGACGTCGCCGAACAAATCGGCCTGCACGAACATCACCCGGTTCTCGACGCCGTGCCGCGCCGCGTTGCGCCGGGCGACGTCCAGCGCTCCGGCAGAGACGTCGGTTGCGACGATGCGCGCGTTCGCGCGTTCCTTGGCGACAGCCACGGCGATGTTCCCGCAGCCGGTGCACGCGTCGATCATCGTGAAGAGCTGCAGCGTCGACATCGACGACAGCACGGCCTCGACGATGATTTCAGTTTCAGGCCGTGGAATCAGGACGTCCGGCGTCACTTCGAGCTCGAGTCCGTAGAACTCCCGGTGTCCGGTGATGTAGGCGAGCGGCTCGCGGGCGGCGCGGCGAGCCACGAGCGGCTCGTACGCCGTCTCGAATTCCTCGGGCGCGGCCTCACCTGCCCGAGCGAGCAGCCGCGCGGTATCCCACCCGAGCACGTGCTGTGCGAGCAGACGGGCATCGAGATTTGCCGACGTGGTGACGCCGGCGTCGCGGAGCCGATCGCTTGCGGCCGCGACGATTTCGCGGATTGTTTTCAGGAGACCGCCGTTGCGTCTTTCAGCTTCTCCGACTGGTAGAACATGCTCACGTTGTCGAGCAGCTCCGCCAGGTCGCCGTTCAATACACCCTCGAGCTGGTGCGTCGTGAAGTTGATGCGGTGATCGGTGATGCGACTCTGCGGGAAGTTGTACGTCCGAATCTTCTCCGATCGTTCGCCGGTGCCCACCTGGCTGCGCCGGTCCTTCGCGATCGCTTCTTGTTGCTTGCGCAGCTCCATTTCGTAGAGCCGCGAGCGCAATACCTTCATCGCTTTCGCGCGGTTCTTGATTTGCGACTTCTCGTCCTGCTGCGAGACGACCACGCCGGTCGGAATGTGAGTGAGGCGGACTGCGGAGTATGTCGTGTTGACGCTCTGTCCACCGGGACCGCTCGAGCAGAACGTGTCGACGCGCAAATCCTTCTCGTTGATCTGGATGTCGACCTCCTCGGCTTCAGGCAGCACTGCGACGGTGGCCGTCGACGTGTGAATGCGCCCGCTTGCCTCTGTTGCCGGCACCCGCTGCACACGGTGGACACCGCTTTCGTACTTCAGCTTGCTGTACACCCCACGGCCCTCGATCGTCGCGATGACTTCCTTCAGCCCGCCGACGCCGGTGTCGCTGGTCGACATCACGTCGATCTTCCAACCCTGGCGTTCGGCGTACTTGCTGTACATGCGGAAGAGCTCGCCCGCAAAAAGCGCGGCCTCGTCGCCTCCCGTGCCCGCTCGGATTTCGAGGACGACGTTCTTTTGATCGTTTGGATCTTTGGGGACGAGCAAGATCTTGAGCTCGCCGAGCATCGCGTCGCGCTTCGGCGTCAGCGACTTCAGCTCTTCCTTCGCCAGTTCGCGCATGTCGACGTCCGCGCCGGCGAGCATTTCCTCGGCCTGCGCCAGCTCCGACGCCACCCCCTTGTATTCGCGATACTTCTCGACGAGCGGCTCGAGCTCGGCGAGTGCCTTCGAGTGCTTCCGCATCTCGTTCGGGTCCGCCTGCACCTCGACCGTGCTGAGCAGTCGTGTCAGCTCGTCATAACGGCGTTCTTCCGCAGCAAGTTTGTCGAACATAATTCGCTGGGGCTAAAAGCCCCGCCCTACCCCATTCACCCGCCGGAGACCGGGGGCAAAAACGCGATTTCGTCTCCCTCGTGCACCTCGACGTCCATGCGCGCGTAGTCGGCGTTGAGCGCGCTCGACATCGACCGCTCGTATTGCGCCATGCCTGGAAACTCACCGGCGAGCTGCGTCCACACAGTGCGGATCGTCGAACCCGGAGGAATTTCTCTCGGCATTTCCGCCGCGCCGGCGATGTCGCGAAGCCGGGCGAAAAGCCGCACCGTCACGCGCATGCGATTCGTTCGGCTTCGGCGCGGGCAGCGGCATCCTCGGGATCCGCGGTCGCGCCTTCAATCCACACGTCGCCGCCGTCGAAGTATTCCCGCTTCCAGACCGGCACAATCTGCTTCACGCGCTCGATGACGTAGCGGCACGCCGCAAATGCGTCGCCGCGATGCGGAGACGCTGTGACGATCGCGACGCTCGCTTCGCCGATCTCGAGCCGTCCGGTCCGGTGATGGAGCGCCAGCCGCATGCCCGGCCATCGCGTTCGCACCTCGTCGTCGATTCGGCCGAACGCCTTGAGCGCCAGCGGCTCATACGCCTCGTATTCCAGGTAACGTACCCGGCGTCCCTGATTGTGATTCCGGACCAGCCCGAAAAACGTCACCACAGCCCCGTCGACGCCGTCTGAATCGGCCGCAATCGCGGACACGAGCGGCTCGAGCGCGAGCGGCGCTGGACCGATGGCGAACGGCGGCAGCGACATTGTCTAAGTATCTCTCGGATTTAGGCGTTTCGTCATTTGGCCCTCGATTTCGAAAAGTGATCGAGGACGCGCGCGCCGCCGCCGACGGCGAGTGAATGTTCGATGGCGGCGGCGACGTACTGCTGCGCCCGCGGCGCCGCGTCGCGAAGCGAGTCGCCCAGTGCCAGGTGCGCCGCGAGGGCGGCGGCGAAGGAACATCCAGTACCGCGCACGTTGGACACGTCGATTCTCCGCACGAGAAACTCGGAAAAGCTGCGGCCGTCGAACAACACGTCCTTCACGTCGCCGCCCGCTCGATGTCCTCCTGTGATAATCACCGCCGCCGCACCCATGTCGTGAATCCGGCGGGCCGCGTCCTCGAGGTCGTCATCCGACTCGATTCGCCTGCCGCTCAGCACCTCGGCTTCCGGGATGTTCGGCGTCACGACATGCGCCAGCGACAGCAGCTGCGCACACAACATCTCGATCCCGTCGTCGTCGAGCAGCCGCGCGCCGCTCGAGGACGCGAGCACGGGATCGACGACGACCAGCGGCAGATCGAGTTCCCTGATGGCCGCGGCCACTGCCTCGACGACGGCCGCGTCGCCAAGCATTCCGATTTTCACGGCGTGAAGTTCGATGTCTCCGGCGACCGCCTCGATTTGCGCGGTGACCAGATCGGCGGAGAGTACGGCGGCTTCGACGACGCCAAGCGTGCTTTGTGCGGTCACCGCCGTGATTGCGCTGGTACCGTACACGCCAAGCGCGGCAAACGTCTTGAGGTCGGCTTGAATGCCGCCGCCGCCGCTCGAGTCGCTGCCGGCGATCGTCAGCGCCGAGCGCACGGGACGTGTGGGCGCGCCGCTCACTTCGACGGACGTGCTGGCGCCGGCTTGGTGAGAATGACCATGAACATGAACGGCGGCACGGGCTCCTGCGCGATCACCCGAAGCCCGGCAGCCATCGCGCCTTTGATGACGGTTTCCTGATCGACGCGCTGGTCCGGATCGGGCCCTGGCCCACCCGCGCCGGGCGAGTAGTCCACGATGCCGATTCGCCCTTGCGGCTTGAGCGACTCCGCCGCGTCTTTCAACACCGCGACCGGGTTCTCCATCTCGTGATACGCGCCGACGATGAGGATGGCGTCGAGGCCGTGCGGAAGCCGCGAATCCTTCGTCGTCCCGAGAATCGTTCGAACGTTCGTCAAGCCTTCACGCTGGACGCGGCGCCGGATCGCTTCGAGCATTTCCTTCTGAATGTCTTCTGCGTACACCATGCCGTTCTGATTCACGCGATGCGCGAGCCGGAGGGTGAACCAGCCGCCGCCTGCGCCGATCTCGCCGACGAGCGAGCCGTCGGCGATCTTCAGCGCGTCCATGATTTGATCCGGCTTCTGCCACTGCTCGCGATCGGCGCCTTCGAGGACTCCCAAGTTCAGCGGCGGGAACAAGCGGCCGCGGCTCTTTTGCGCTCCTGAGGCTGGATCGGCGGGACGGGCAGGATGGGCAGGAAGGACAAACAGGACGAGAAGCGTCGCGAGCAGCTTAGTGCTTTTCACCGACGACTCCTCCCTTCGTCATGGATTCTACCGAGAGAATCTCGTCCAGCCTCCCAGCATCAAGAAGACCGCGCTCCAGCACGAGTTCGCGAATCGTGCGGCCGCTCGCGACTGCGGCTTTCGCGATCTCCGCGGTCACAGCGTAACCGAGATATGGACTCAGCGCGGTCGCCGCCGCCGTGCTGCGATCGAGCAGCTCCTTTGCGCGCGCCTCGTCTGCGACGATGCCGTCGACGGTTCGGGTCCTGAGCACCTTCATCGCCTGCCGAAGAATGGTCGACGCATGAAGCGCGTTCCACGCGATGACCGGCATCATGACGTTGAGCTCGAGCTGTCCGGCTTCGCAAGCGAACGTCACCGTCTGGTCGCAGCCGATCACCTGATAGCAGACCTGATTCACCATTTCGGGCACTGACGGGTTCACTTTGCCAGGCATGATCGACGAGCCCGGTTGCACGGCCGGCAGGGCGATCTCGGAAAGCCCCGCACGCGGTCCCATGCTGAGCAGACGCAGATCGTTGGCCACCTTGCTGACTTCCACGGCGAGGCGCCGCAGGGCGCCTGAATAGGCGAGGATGTCGCCCATGCTCTGCGTCACGCGAAAGAGATTCCTCGCGGGCCGTAAAGAGAGCGCCGTGTAACGGGCGAGGTTCGCGACGACGAGACGGCGGTACTCTTCGCCGGCATTCAGGCTCGTTCCGATGGCGGTGGCGCCGATGTTCAGTTCAAGCAGTTGCTCCGACGCTTCCGCGACGTCTTCCGCGCCGCGGCTGACGCACGCGGCGAAACCGCTGAATTCCTGACCGAGCGTCATCGGCACGGCGTCCTGCAGATGCGTGCGACCGGTTTTCAGCACATGGGAGAAGTCGTCGCCTTTTCGAGCGAAGCTCTCCGACAACGCGCGCGCCGATGCGACAAGCGACGACGCGCCGAGCAGCAGCGCGAGCCGCGTGGCGGTCGGATAGACGTCGTTGGTCGACTGTCCTTCGTTGACGTGGTCGTTGGGATGGACGCGCTCGTAGGTGCCGCGCGGCTCGCCGAGAATCTCCGACGCGCGATTGGCGAGCACCTCGTTCGCGTTCATGTTGTGCGACGTGCCGGCGCCCGCCTGGTACACGTCGACGACGAACTGATCGCGCAAGCTTCCTGAAAGAATCTCGTCCGCGGCTTTCACGATCGCTCCGGCGACGTCGGACTCGAGCCTGCCGAGTGACGCGTTGGCTTCCGCCGCGGCTTTCTTGACGAGGATGGTCGCGGTGACGAGATCGGCAGGCGCGCGCAGTCCGCTGATCGGAAAATTCTCGAGCGCGCGCTGCGTTTGCGCGCCGTAGTACGCATCGGCAGGGACCTGGACGTCGCCGAGAGGATCGCGTTCGATCCGAAAACCCTCTGCCATCAGCGCTGAGCCTTCAGCCTCAGCCCTTTCAGTATACTTCTCTGATTATGACTGCCGTGTTGCCTTCGTTCCTCGACAGCGTGCTTCAGCTGATCGTCAAGACCTCGACCGACCTGCCGCCGGACGTGCGTGCGGCGATGAAACACTCGCTCGTCTCGGAAACGGAAGGCACGCGCGCCTCGCAGGCGCTAACGATCATCGCGCAGAACATCGACCTGGCCGCCGACGGCGAAGGCGCAATCTGTCAGGACACGGGCATGCCGACATTCGAAGTGCACACGCCGGTCGGCGCGAATCAGATTTGGATGCGCCAGCAAATCCGCGAGGCCGTTAAAGAAGCGACCGCGCGCGGCAAGCTGCGGCCGAATTCGGTCGACTCGATTACCGGCAAGAACTCAGGCGACAACCTCGGCCCCGGGACGCCGATCATCCACTTCGACCAGTGGGAGCGCGAGGAGATCGAGATCAAGTTGATCCTGAAAGGCGGCGGCTGCGAGAACACGAACGCGCAATACGCGCTGCCGGTCGACCTGCCGCACCTTGGACGGGCGGATCGGACGCTCGACGGGGTGAGGAAGTGCATCCTTCACGCCGTCTGGAATGCGCAAGGCAAAGGCTGCAGCCCCGGCGCTGTCGGCGTCTGCATCGGCGGCGACCGGACGTCTGGCTACACTCACGCGAAGGAGCAGTTGTTCCGGACGCTCGACGACGTCAACCCGTATGCGCCGTTGGCTGAGCTCGAGTCGTCGATCATGTCGACGGTGAACAACCTTGACATCGGCCCGATGGGGTTCGGGGGCAAAGTCACGCTGATTGGCTGCAAGGTTGGCGCGCTCAATCGTCTTCCCGCGAGCTTCTTCGTGTCGGTCGCCTACGACTGCTGGGCGTTCAGGCGCCTGGGCGTCGTGCTCGACGCTTCGACCGGCGCGATCAAGCAGTGGCTCTATCGCGATCCGTCGCACCCGATCATCCCGATGCTCGATCAGGCGGGGTTCACGCGCACGGGCAAGGAAGTCGCGCTCAACGCGCCGCTCAGCGAGAGCGACGTGCGGTCGCTCAAGGTCGGCGACGTCGTCATGGTCTCGGGCCGCATGTTCACCGGGCGCGACGCGGTCCACTCGCATCTAATGAAGAACCCGCCGCCGGTGGATCTGAATGGCTCGGTCCTTTATCACTGCGGACCTGTCGTGGTGAAAGAAGGCGACGGATGGCGCGTCACTGCGGCGGGCCCGACGACGAGCATTCGCGAGGAGCCGTATCAGGGTGAGATCATCAAGCGCTACGGCGTCCGGGCGGTGATTGGCAAGGGCGGCATGGGCGCGAAAACGCTCGCGGCGCTCAAAGAACACGGCGCGGTGTATCTCAACGCGATCGGCGGTGCGGCGCAGTTTTATGCGCGGTCGATTCAGAGAGTCGACGGGGTGTCACTGCTCGAGTTCGGCACGCCGGAAGCGATGTGGCATCTCACCGTAAAGGATTTTCCAGCGATTGTGACGATGGATGCGCACGGCAACAGCCTGCACAAAGACATCGAGCAGGAATCCGGTGCGCACTTGGAAGCAATCGGCGTCTGACACGACGACGATCAACGCAGAGCCGCGGAGCTCGCAAGAACGGGAATCAATTGTGCGGCGCTATTCACTCGTTAATGGTCGTCAGCGAGCTCCGCGGCTCTGCGTCTATCGTCGTGTGGCGAGGTCCTTCAGTGGCGGTCTGGCGTACCCATGTTCCATCGCCGCTAGATCCAGATCCATCGTCTCCATGTCATAGATCGCCAGGAGTGGGAACGGCGAGAGCGACGGCACGTCGACGGTCTTGAGATAACCCTGGCACGCGCCGCATAACTCGAGCCGGCGCTGAATGCGTTCCGGATCGGGCGCAGCTGTGACGAATGTCTCGCCGCTCTCGGCGCAGTAGGTGCAGCTGTAATCGCTGCGCTCCCACGCCGACGCGCAGAATGAGCATCGCAGAATGCGATGGCCGTCGACGACTTCCATCATCGCCGGCCACGATCCGCACGCCGCACAGTAGCCGTGATTCCATTCGCTGTTGGGCGCGAGCAGCGACGTTTGCAGCGCGTGCGCGAACGGGCTCGCGGCGAGCTCCGCGAGCAGCCAAACGAGATCCGGCGCGAGGCCGCGGTGCACGGCGCCGGTGCGAATCGCGTCCTGATTGCGCGAGAGCGAGGCCGTCAGCAGCGAGCCGGCCTCCATTTGTCCAGACTCCACGGACTGCTTGATGTGCTCGGCTGCGTCGCCGGCGCCACCGGCTGCGAGAGCCTCGCAGAGTCTCAGGAACGTAGATTTCAGCAGATGCAGCGGGACGGGGATTGGCTCGCCGACGAGAATCGGAACGCCGCGCGCCAGCTTCGCGGCGAGATACTTTGGCGGCAGCGACAGGCGGGGAAGCTTGCCCTTGAGCGCCTCCGCCGTCGAGATGACGATGCCCAACAGGTTCTGTTGCAGGTCGACGGCGGGCGCCAAATCGGGACGCGCGGCGCGCAACTCGTCCCAGCGGCCACAGGACAACGCGCGCAGCTCATCGGGCGGCGGCTGGCTCACCGTAACAGGGGGCATATACTTGCAGCACAGCGGGTTAACTCTTACCGGGAGGATGCCCGGCGCGGCTGTGACGCCCCAGTATAGCAACCGCTTACTGTTATAATGAGAGGGATTCCTGAGGAGTATTGCGGATCATGATCAACGTATCTGAAACAGCGGCGTCGAAAATCAATGAGCTGCTCGTCGACGAAAACAAGTCTGGGAGCGGTCTCCGCGTGTTCGTGCAGGGAGGCGGCTGCTCGGGCTTCCAGTACGGGCTGATGATCGAAGAAAACGGCCAGGGCGCGGGCGACCAAGTGTTCGAGTCGCACGGCGTGAAGCTCTTCGTCGATCCGATCAGCATCCGCTACCTCAAAGGGGCGGAAGTGGATTTCGTCGATACCGTGACGGGCGGCGGTTTCACCATCAAGAACCCGAACGCCACATCCACGTGCGGGTGCGGCTCGTCATTTTCGACCGAGTAGGGAATTTGTTCATTGAGTGATCGGGCGATTTGGTGATTTGATCACCAAGTCGCCCATCACCAGATGCCGCGTTCCATTCCCGACCTTTCGGGCCTGCGTCCTGCAGGCAGCAAACGATCGACCAAGCGCGAACAGATTCTGGGGACTTTCCTCGAGCAGGAAGGCCACCTGAGCGCCGACGATCTCTTCGGACTTGTCCGCGGCAAGCATCCGGGGATCGGCCGCGCGACCGTCTATCGCACGCTGCAGTGGATGGTCGATCAAGGGCTCGCCCGCAAGGTCGACTTCGGCGAGGGCCGGTCGCGCTTCGAGCCGACCTACCGGCACCCGCGCCACTTTCATCTGATTTGTGAGAAGTGTCACCGCACGTCCGAATTCCTGAGCTCGGACGTCGAAAGCTTGATGGAAGAGATCGCCTTGGCGCGGAATTTCGAGGCGAAGCAGGCGATCGTGCAGATCATCGGCACGTGCGACGAGTGCCGCACCGGCATCCCGACGACACCAGGATCGTCGAAGCTCGACGGGTCGACGACCGAGCTCGTGTTCGCGCGCGATGCGCTCCGCATCGCGATTGCCACCGAACGCAGCGGCTTCAACTTCTACAACCGTGCGGCGCGCTTCACGCAAGACATGCGCGGGCGCTCGGTGTTTCAGAAGCTCGCCGAAGAAGAGAAGGAGCATCTGGGCACGCTCGAAAAACGCTACGCGGAATTGCTCGCAACCGATCCACTGCTCGAGTCGCGGCCGACATTTCTCTTCTTCAAGGGCGCGGCCAACGGCATCTTCTCGGCGGGCGCAGACGAACTGGGCCCCGGCGTGAGCGATCTGGACGCGCTGCTGATCGGCATCAAGTGCGAACGGGGCTCGCACAACTTCTTCAAGAAATACGGCGAACGCTTCGAAGACTCGGAAGGCAAGCGAATCTTCCTCGAGTTCGCCGACGAAGAGCGCGTGCACCTCGACCTCCTGGTCAACGAGTACCGCGCGCTCCGCGAGCGCACCGCGAAGAAACCGGCGAAGCCGCGCCGGTGATCGACCTTCATACCCACACGACGGCGTCCGACGGCCGCTGCGCGCCGGAGGAGCTCGTTGCTCGCGCCGTCGCCGCTGGTGTCGACGTCTTGAGCGTCACCGATCACGACACGACCGCCGCGGCATCAGCGTCGGCGGCCGCATGCGCGGACGCCGGCATCGAGTTCGTGCCCGGCATCGAAATCACGGCTGTTCTCGACGGCGTGGACGTCCACGTTCTTGGCTACTTCCTCAATCCGCACGCGGCAGGTTTGTCGGCGTTTCTCGCGACGCAGCGGAAACGCCGAGTCGATCGTGTGCGGCAGATAATCGACCGCCTCGCTGCCCTCGGCATTGCGCTCGACGCCGACGCGATTCTTCGGCCGAGCGAGAGCGGCGACGGAAAAGCCGCCGGGCGTCCCTGGATCGCGCGCGCGCTCGTCGCCGGCGGTTACGTGGCCAGCACGACCGAAGCGTTCGAGAAGTATCTGAAAACCGGCGCGGCGGCGTTCGTGCCGCGCGTCGGTCCGGCACCGGCAGACGTGTTCGAGCAAATCCACGCGGCCAACGGCATCGCGTCTCTCGCCCATCCCGGGTTGCTGAAGCGAGACGACCTCATTTCCGGTTTCGTCGCGGCCGGACTCGATGCGCTCGAGGCGTATCACGGCAAACACTCAACCGAGGACACGTCGCGCTATATCGTCGTCGCGCGGCAGCACGGCCTCGCCGTCTCAGGGGGATCGGACTACCACGGCGATCCGTCGCACGACGCCGGTGGACTCGGATCGACCTCGCTCCCGGCGGAGCTCTTTCAGGATCTGAAGGGCCGTTGGGCGACGAGGCGAGCGACGGCTTCGGGCCTTTCCCCCTCGACGACCTTCAGTTCGTCATAAAACAACACGTCCCACCCGTCGAACGCCGATCGCAGTTCGCCGGGGCGCAGCAAGTGATCCGGCGACCGCGGGCCGGTGCCCAGTTTCAGCTGCGCCGTGGTGAACGTTTCGTACACGACGCAGCCACCCATCCGCAGCGACGCTTTGATCGACGGGAACAGATCGCGCTGCAGGTAGCGCGTGACGATGACGACGTCGAACACGCGCTCGGGAAGGGGCGCCGCCGTCAGGTCTGCGCACCATCCGCGGATCTTCAGCCCTTCGCGCGCAGCGGACTGCGTCGCTGCCGTGACCGCGTCGACGTCGATGTCGACGCCATACGTCTCGAATCCATTCCGCGCCAGCAGCAGCGCATGACGGCCGCGTCCCATCGCGACGTCGAGTGCCTTGCGGGACGTCTGCGCATGCATCGCGAGCGACGCGATCCACTCAGCCGCAAAAGCGGATGGCGAAGCTGACATATGATCGACAGCCATGGCTCAAGCGTTGCTTTCAGCGGTGGGCATCGGCCTCCTCGGCATGGCCGCCGCCGTCGTGCTCGGGTTGCGCGGCAACGACATCTCGCGCCATATCTCGTTCGGCATCTTCTCGACGCTCGTCATTCTTCTGGCGCACTCGATGATGATGTTTTATCTGATCGGCAAAGGCAAAGCCGTGAAGGACGCGATGGCCGAGCACAACGTGACCGGCGACTACCACCGGCAAATCGCTGCAGCGCGCAAACCCGTGTTTTCCATCGGCACGTTTGCCATGGCGGCGACGATGGTCACGGCCATTCTGGGTGCCAGTGTCGACACGGGCGTGCTGCCGCCGATCGTGCACGGCATGCTGGCGTACGGCGCCATCGCCTGCAACCTCGCCGCGGTGAAAATCGA
>Ga0097621_100002943_pt1 | contig 11699 bp, 13 predicted proteins | sample KBSMisM72_FD_73165 | JGI IMG/M metagenome (GOLD analysis project Ga0097621, IMG submission 73165) | Miscanthus rhizosphere microbial communities from Kellogg Biological Station, Michigan, USA - KBS Miscanthus M7-2 (version 2) (version 2) | ecosystem: Host-associated > Plants > Roots >... | reverse complement strand
AATTGGGGAATGAGGGGACAGTCCCCTCATTCCCTCATTTTTCGACCAACCCTTCCGGAGGCTTATAACGATGGTACTGACAAAACAAGAATTGATCGGAGCTCTCAAGAACGAAGTGCGAATCCTGCTTCATCTGGCCGGCAAGATTGATCGCAAGCAGCTGGACTATCGCCCCACGCCGAAGCAGCGCAGCACTATTGAACTTCTTCGCTACATGGCCGTCATGGGCCCGATGATTATTCGCGGCGTTAAAGCCGGTGCGTTCGACGGCCCGGCCTGGCAGGCCGCCCTGGCTGAAGTTGAAGCCATGAACTTCGACCAGGTGCTCGGAGCCATTGCAAAGCAAAGCAGCACTTATGAAGAACTGCTCTCCGGATTCTCGGATGCCGACTTCCGGAGCGAAATTGACTTGTTTGGACGTGGACAGAAGGCCAGCCGGGGTTCCGAAATTGTCCACCTGGTTCTCGGTGGATGCGCCGCCTACCGGACGCAGCTTTTCTGCTACCTCAAGTCCTGTGGCCGGGACGAATTGAATACCATGAACCTGTGGGCCGGCATGGATGCGGCGATGCCCGCAGCCGGCTGAGAAATCGGGAAATGGGGAACGAGGGGACAGTCCCCTCGTTCCCTCATTTGAGAAGTCCGGAAATGGGAAATGAGGGGACAGTCCCCTCGTTCCCTCATTTCGATCGAAACAGCTTGTCGGCTTCGGCTTGAAGTTCCGGGGTCGTGATCTCACCGCGAGAATGAGACTGCAGGTGCATGTAGAACTGATTGAACTTCTTCATACTGGCATCGCGCGCGGACTCTGTCTGGATGGCGGAACAGAATTTTTGAAAGTGGACGCCGATGCGGTCCAGAGCAACGGCGCTCCGGCAGTACGGGCACTGGATTCCGGTCACGCAACCTCCTTTAAGTTCAATGTCAGCATTCAATAGTGCACCAATTCTCATTCCTTATCGTGGAAATCATCACGGTGAATAACCCCGCTCTCATCGAGTTCGAGCACATCACCGTCATGCGGGGCAGGACGGTTGCGCTGGACGACGTCTCTCTCAAAATTGGCGTCGGCGAACATGTGGCAATACTCGGGCCCAATGGCTGCGGCAAATCGACACTGATCAAGGCCATTACACGGGAATGCTATCCCGTCTATCAGGAGCGCTCATCGGTCCGAATCTTTGGCGAGGAACAATGGAATGTGGCGGAGCTCCGTGCGTTGCTGGGAATAGTTTCCAGTGACCTGATGGCCACCTGCACGCGTGCGGTTACCGGACGCGACATTGTGCTTTCGGGCTTTTTCTCCAGCGTGGGGATCTGGCCGCATCAGGACGTCACGCCCGAGATGATTGAGAGTGCGAACCGTGCGATCGCACGGATGGAGGTTTCGCATCTGGCGGAGCGCGACACCGACGAGATGTCTTCCGGCGAAGCCCGACGCATCCTGATGGCACGCGCCCTGGTACACAATCCCCGGGCTTTGCTGCTGGACGAACCGTCCACTGCGCTCGACCTGTACGCCCAGCACGAATTGAGGCAGATCCTGCGAAAGCTGGCGCAATCAGGAATCGGAATCATCATGGTGACGCATCATCTGTCCGATCTCATTCCCGAAATGGATCGCGTGGTGTTGATGGACCGGGGCCGGATCATCGCGGATGGTTCGAAGCCGGATGTCCTGAGTGCTGCTAAATTATCCGCACTTTTCCGTCAACCGTTGGAATTGTCCGAGCGTAACGGTTACTACAATCTCTGGTAAATCGATTCCTTGTCATTTCACGTCATTCCGAGTGACGAATTCTGTCAGATGAATTTTGCCTCGCCACCTATGTCGCTGATTTTCATCGGTAAATCATTTGGCCAGATGATTGCATTGTAGAGATTGACCTTTGCGGCAGGATGCCACAGGGGGCCGTTCCGTAGGCACGGATGCGATTCCGATTATTTCACCAGGGATGTTGCGGTAATTGGCGCGGGACGGCACAACCTCTATCGATAGTATTCGAGGAGGGACGTGCGATAGGCACTCCAGGAGTCCGGTTCGTCTTTCTGCTCAAAGTAAGCGTCGATTTCCTCAGCATCCATATCCAGCATCATCGGCAGCGTTCTTGCCACACTTTTGATGAGCGCGAGGTCTTCGGGCATTCGAAAATGCGCCAGAATGGTGATCACGTGACTGCGTATGCTGCTGAGATCACCCACATCCGTTAAAAACTTCCTGAGAATTTCCAATACCGCAACGCGCGAAGTCGGATCCACAACCGCGATGCCTTCCAGGGCCGATGCCGCAACCGATCGAATGGTTCCATCCAGCCTGCTGTCTTCCAGAACCAGCTGAAGCGGCCGAATTGCCGCATCACCGGTTCGTGCCAGGGCTACCGGGAGATCTTCCAGTGCGTCTTCGTGCCGTGTGCTGGCGGCAAGAAAGATCGCATCGATGAATACCGGTATGGAATTTCGGACTTGAAGCGAACTGGCGAGACGGATCGCGTGAAGCACGGCCCATCGTCCGGCATCTTCCGTGTGCCATAGACGAATGCTTTTGATCAGCTCCAGAAGTTGCGGGCCGACGGTGGACGCCGATGCGGAAACCGATTGCAGCAGATCCTTCGATAGCTGAGGTTCACCCCGCAGTATCGTCTTCAGGATCTCTTCATTTGTCATCCGGACTCACCTCGACGACTATAGTAACCTTACGCGAATGCGGCCCGAAGATTTACATCACGTGGTGCGGATACTGAAGAAAGAGATTCGCAAATGGCCGGTGCCGGCAATCGCACACTATTCCGAAACCCCATTTACGGTACTCATTTCATGTCTGCTCAGTCTCCGCACCCAGGATAAAACGACGGTTGCGGCAAGTGATCGGCTGTTCGCCATCGCATCGGATCCGAAGACCATGCTCGCGACCCCGGTGGAGGTCATCGAAAAGGCCATATATCCTGTATCGTTTTTTCGGAACAAAGCGAGGTCGATCCACGCGATCTGCGAAATGCTGTTCGGAGAGTTTGGCGGAGAGGTTCCCTCAGACATGGATTCGTTGCTCCGTCTTCCCGGTGTCGGCCGCAAGACGGCAAATATCGTGATCACACTGGCATTTCGGAAGCCCGGAATCGCGGTGGATATTCATGTCCATCGGATTTCCAATCGTCTCGGTTATGTACGCACGCGCACTCCTGATGAAACCGAAATGTCTCTGAGGAAAAAACTCCCGCGACGATATTGGATTGTGCTGAACGACCTGCTGGTCGCTTACGGCCAGAATCTATGCAAACCCGTCAGTCCGTTTTGTTCGACGTGCAGGATTGCAGCTTACTGCAAACGTGTCGGGGTGAAGACAAGCCGATAGGAGTCAGTGGGAAGTGGGAGGTCGAGCAGGATGTCGGTCGAGAGGTAATCGCCCCTCCTGGCCAGGAGGGGTGGCTGCGCCAAAGGCGCAGACGGGGTGGTGGTTCAAGTTCGAAAAAACGAATACGTCGAAGTTAAACAACCACCCCGTCCGCTCCCTACGGTCGCGTCCACCCCTCCTGGCCAGGAGGGGCAATTTCTACCTGCTTCCAAACTGTTCCTAATTGATCGAAAGGTTCTTAATTATCGCGACCATTCGAGCGAGAAGTTTTGGTTCAATCTTGCTTTCATTCGCGAACGTCGCCAGTGACTCCCCGTCGAGCTCCTTCAAATCCGCGGCAAGAAAGTGTGCGCAGGAATTGCAGCCGTCGGTCGCGAACAGCACCTTCCGCTCGGGCGAGTAAGCAAGCATTCGAGGGGATGTGCTGTCACGGAGTATTCGTCCCGTCTCTTCGTATTGATCGGGATTTGCCAGCCAGAGTTCCGGAGCCTTGAGCTTCTCGGACCTGGCGATCTGGCGAATCGAATCCATATCGAAATCGATCAACTCCTGTGCCTTTGGCGGGACTTCCCGGTCATTCAGGCGGTATAACTTCACTTTTCCAATTCACCCGCTACGATGTTCAGCGACCCCAGCGATGCAACCGCATCCGAAATATAGCCGCCTTTCACCATGGAACTGAATGCCTGGAATATATAGAAACAGGCTCCCCGGCAACGCAGCCGGTATGGGCGTTTGGTTCCGTTGCTCACCAGATAAAACCCGAGCTCGCCATTTGCCGCTTCCCAGTACGAGTAGACTTCACCGATCGGCGGGAGTATTCCATCCTGGATCAATTCGAAGTGATTCATCAGGTCTTCGATATTGGAATACACGCCCTTCTTGGGAGGCAGGCTGATTCGGCGGTCCTGAATTTGCACCGGGCCTTCCGGAAGATTTTCCAATGCCTGTTTGATGATTCGCAGGCTCTGGCGGACTTCTTCCATTCGGACCAGGTAGCGATCGTAGATGTCTCCACGCTCGCCCACCGGTACGTCAAATTCAAACTTATCGTAGTCGTAATTCGGGAACCATTTCCGAACATCATATGGAACGCCGCACGCTCTCAACACCGGGCCTGTAAATCCCCAGTCGATGGCGTCTTCGGCGGAAACGGCGGTCACTCCCTCGGTGCGCATTTTGAAAAGCTTGTTGTGGCGATTCATTTTTTCGAGGTTGTCCACATATACCGGAATCGTTTCCAGCAGCTTTCGGGCGCGCGCAATGAAATCGTTGGGGACGTCGTCCGCAACTCCGCCGATGCGTACGTAGCTGACGGTTAACCGCCCGCCGCAGCAGGATTCAATCAGGTCGTAGATTTCTTCGCGAGGACGGAACGCATACCAGAAATTGCTGATCGAGCCCAGGTCGACAAGGTTGGTGCCAATGCACACCAGATGGTCCGCGATGCGGCTGAATTCTGAAAGAATCACCCGGATGTATTGCGCGCGTTTTGGAATCTCGACGCCGAACATCTTTTCCACGGCCATGGCGTATGTCACGCCGTTCATCATGCCCGACATGTAATTCAGCCGGTCGGTGAAGGGAATCACCTGCCAGTACATGTGAGTCTCCGACATCTTTTCGAAGCATCGATGCAGATAGCCGATTTCGGTGTCGGAATCGATGATGCGCTCACCATCCACTGCGACCTGGAGCCGAAACGTCCCGTGCATTGCGGGATGCTGGGGGCCGAGATTCAAAATCTGCGGATGATTGATGCCCATCGCTTCGGCATATTTTTTCGCGCGTTCGACCACAGGCAGATCAATTGTGCCGGTGCTCATGGTGCGCTGACCGGGAGGGAAGTCGCGTCGAAGAGGATGGCCTTCAAACTGGGCGTGCGTCAGAATCCGGCGCAGGTCCGGATGTCCCTTGAACTGGATTCCGAACATGTCGAATGCCTCGCGTTCCGACCAGTCGGCGCCCTTCCAGACGTCGACGACGCTGTCGATCGTCGGATTTTCTCCCGAGACCGGCGCCTTGATGCGTACTCGATGTTTATTCGACAGCGAAAGCAAATGATAGACAACATCGTATCGGTCGGCGCGTTCCTGCAGGTAATCCACGGCGGTCACGTCGAGCAGCATCTTGAAGTCGAACGCGGGATCGGTTTTCAATGCACGCATCACGTTCTTGATGTTGTCGCGCTTGACCGTGATCGAGAGATCGCCGCGGAATTCGCGCATGCCGATCAGATCATCCGGGAACTTTTCCTTGAATGCCTTCGCAATTGGATTTTCGATTTCCTGTTTCTCTTCGAGGAAGCGCACCAGCGCCCGCGGAGGCGGTTCCAGTCCGGCGACCGTTGCATCTGTCTCCGGAGTCCTCAATTTCGTCTGTCGGGGATGCCGTTCGTAGGAGAGTCGCGTGTCCGCTGTGATCTGCTCCTGCAGCTTAATGACAGCATCGAGTACCGCTTCCGGTACCGGGGGGCAGCCGGGGATGTACACATCCACGGGAATGATTTCGTCGATGCCCTGCATCACGTGATACGCGCGATAGAATCCGCCGCATGTGGCGCACGCGCCCATGGAGATCACCCAGCGGGGTTCGGCCATCTGGTCGTAGATCTGCTTGAGCACCGGAGCCATCTTGTCGTTGATCGTGCCCAGCACCATCAGGACGTCCGACTGCTTCGGAGAGAATCGAACGACTTCAGATCCAAATCGCGCAATGTCGTAATGCGCGGAAGCCACGGCCATGAATTCAATGGCGCAACAGGCCGTCCCAAACGGATAGGGCCACAGCGATCCCTTGCGCGCCCAGTTGATCAGCGACGACGCGGTGGTTGTGAAAAAATTCTCTCGTTCTTTGGGTTCTACAGACTCGATTGGCTCGGCCTTCATAAGTGATCGATTGTAACACGCGGAATTGCCTGAATATGTGCCGGCGTCGTGCCGCAACACCCTCCGACGATATCGACGTGTCCCCGACCTGCGAGCTTGCCCATGATGGCTGCGAAATCTTCCGGAGTTTCGTCGTAGGTCCCGTTTGTATCCGGTAAGCCCGCGCTGGGGTGAAAGCTCACCTTTGTAGTCGCCATTCGTGAGAGTTGCTCCACGAATGGGCGGGTATGCCTCACTCCGAATCCGCAATTGATTCCAACGGCGAATAACTTCTCGTTAGAGACGGCGTTCCAGAATGCGTCGAGCGATTCACCGGAAATAAGAGTCCCGTCCCTCGAAATCGTGATGGAAAGCAGGACCGGAAGCTCGCGTCCGATTTTCACAAAGAGATTCTCAAGCGCCGCCATTGCGGATTGCGCCGTGCGAATACTGGTGATGGTCTCGGCCAGCAGCATATCGACGCCACCGTCGACGAGTCCGCGCGCCTGTTCGAAATAGGCATCCATCGATGCATTTCCATCGCGACCGGGCCCCATAACTCCGGCGACATACCTCGGTTGCGTGAATTCATTGGCAACTGCGCGTGCCAGTCGGGCTCCGGCAACATTGATCGCGTAATCTTCCGGTCCCCTGTTGGAATTGAACGTGTTTGTTTTGAGAATGTCGGCGCCGGCTTCCAGATACTGACGATGGATGGACTGAATCACCTCTGGCGCCGTGAGATTCAACGAATCTTTCTGCGTGGAGGAAATGAGTGTCCCCATCGCGCCGTCCATGACCAGGATTCGGTTTTGCAGTTCCAAATTCATTTTAGGGGCGTCCATATAGTTGAAGGACAGTGAAGCATAATTGAGGGACAGTGAAGCAAAACTCCCCTCCTGGAACAGGAGGGGACGACGAGCGACAGCGAGTCGGGGTGGTAGATCAGATTCCTATTGAAGAATCTTTTCGGGGACTTGATCTACCACCCCGCCCTCACTTCGTTCGGGCACCCCTCCTGTACCAGGAGGGGAGTTTTGCTTTTCAGCCCTTCAAGTATATTGACGCCAACTAGAATTGCAGATTGAGTTTCAGATTGGTACTCTTGTCGCCATTATGCGGACAAAATTTTTCGTTTTGCTGCTCGTCGTCGCCCAGCAGGCCGACCATGTCTGGACAGTGGCCGAGTTGTTTACGCGCAACATCGGTACACAGGCGCAGCAACGCACGCAGTTCCCACCGCATCGCATCATTGGCAACCTCTATTATGTCGGCACGGAGAGCCTGTCCTCATTCGTTGTGGACACTCCCGAGGGCGACATTCTTATCGATTCGACCTATGAGGTTAATGTTCCGGTCATTCAGGATTCGATGTCCAAACTCGGACTGAAGTTCAGCAACATCAAGGTTGTCATTGGCAGCCATGCCCATGGCGATCATCAGGAAGCCGACGCGATGGTGGCCGAGATGACCGGCGCAAAGGCCATGGCGTTGGCCGAAGACATTCCCGATCTTCAACGAATGCGGACGCCCAGTGGCAAAGCCCGTCCGATGTATCAAGTGCTGCATGATGGCGATGAAGTGAAACTGGGAGGCATGACGCTTGTTGCGCATCTCACGCCCGGACACACGCACGGCTGCACAACGTGGACGATGAAAGTGCAGGAGAATGGCGAAACGCACAATGTCGTGATCATCGGCAGCATGGGCGTGAATACGGGAACGCGATTGTGGGCTAACGGCGCTCTCACGCCGATCGGCGAAGAATACGTGCGCGGCTTCAAAGCCATGCATGCATTGTCCGGCGACGTGCCCCTTGGCTCGCATCCCGCGATGCACGGATTAGCGGAGAAGTACAAGAAGCTCAGCGGAGACGGTTTCGTTCCGGCACTGAGCTTGATATATGTCCCAAACCCATACATCGATCCGAAGGGTTACCTGACCGAACTGAATATTGAAGAGACCGCGTTCAACATGGAGTTGGAAAACCAGAAGAAGGCAGCCGCGACTGGTGCGTCCCCCGCGCCTGTGGCACGGTAACCGCGGTTGGCATCCACACAAGCAATCCCCATTGCGGAACGGACGGTGAATCGATGGCTGATCCCCATCGGGGCCGTCGCTGTTCACATCTGCATCGGCTCCGTTTATGCATGGAGTACGCTGAACCGGCCAATTCTGGCGCTGTTTCCCAATGAGCCCTGGTGGTTCAGTCCTCCCTACACCACGTTCTCGACGGCCCTTGTACTGCTCGGCCTGAGCGCCGCGTTCGGTGGACCGTGGGTGGAACGCAGCGGCCCGCGTGTCGCTGCAACTGCGGCCGCTATGTTTTTCGGCTCCGGCCTGATCATCGGGGGAGTAGGACTGACGATCAAATCTCCGCTTCTGGTTTTTCTCGGCATGGGTGTGATTGGTGGCATTGGATGCGGGTTGGGCTACATCGCACCGGTGAGCACTCTCGTGAAATGGTTTCCCGATCGGCGAGGCATGGCCACCGGGATGGCCATCATGGGATTCGGCGGTGGCGCTTATCTGGCAGGGAAGTGGAATGCCATTCTCGTCACCCAGATCGGAGTCGCAAAAACGGTCGCCCTCTTTGGCGCGATCTATCTCGTCGTGATGTTGATTGGTGCACGCATCCTGCGACGCCCACCGGCGGGTTGGAAACCCGAAGGTTGGATCCCACCCCTCAACACCAATGCGATGATCACCGATCGCAGTTTTACGCGCAATGAAGCGGTACGGACCGTACAGTTTTACCTGCTGTGGGGAATCCTCTTCATTAATGTAACCGCCGGGATCGGCATACTCGCCCAGGCATCTCCGATGATGCAGGATCTGTTTCAGAAATCGGCGGTGGAAGCTGGAGCCATCGTTTCCGTTATCAGCCTGTTCAATGCCGGCGGCCGATTCTTCTGGGCCTCGAGTTCGGATTACATTGGACGGCGGAACACATACACGCTGTTTTTCGTTGTGCAGATTGCGTTGTTTCTGTTGATTCCTGGAATCGCGGCTGCCGGATCATGGAACATTTTTCTGGCATGCCTGTTCACAGTGTTCACCATGTACGGTGGCGGGTTTGCAACCATCCCGGCATTTCTTGCAGATATTTTCGGATCTGAAAATGTCGGCGCCATTCACGGCGCGACTCTCACGGCCTGGAGCGCCGCTGCGATTACCGGGCCACTGATCATCACGCAGCTGTCGGATCGAGCGAAAGCGGCACTCGCTCCCGGCGCCAGCAAAGTGCACATCTACGACACTCCACTTCAAGTGCTTGCCGCGATGCTTGCCATCGGTTTCGTTCTCACATTGACGGTTCGGCCCATTAAGCGAAAATAGTTCAGGAGGCACCCATGAAGCTTGCGTTATTGCTGTCGACGTTGTTGATTTCGGCCGTTTCACTGTCCGCTGCGCAGAGTGGTTCCGCGGTGACTTATGTCAGTCACGATAAGGTGACCGCTGCAATGGCCGCCGGTGGTGCACTTGCGAATGGGCCGGACTTTGCAGTATCCATCGCGCGCCGCACGGCTGCAGGACAGGTCGAGGTGCACGACAAAGAGACCGACACATTTTACGTCCTCGACGGTAGTGCAACCTTTGTGACCGGCGGGACGATGGTTGGGGGCAAAGTCTCCCGACCCAACCAACAGGTGGGCACCGATATTACCGGAGGTGAGACGCATCAACTGACGAAGGGTGACGTGATCACAATTCCCGCCGGAGTTCCACACTGGTTCAAGGAAGTCCAGCAGCCGTTTACGTATTACATGGTGAAGATCGTCAAACCCTGATCGGATTTCTAAAGCTGAAAGCGATGACAAGCCGGAAGCGCCCACGATGTCTCGTTTTGAAGACGCCTGGGCGGTCATAAATCAGAGCTGTCGAAATTAGTCTTCGCCAGATTCGTGGATTATCGCGGATAACTGGTTCATCGGCAGAAACGATCCCCATCATGTGATTGGGTGGAACGGCCGAACTGCCCTCCTGACTCAGGAGGGCAATTCGCCTGCACCCATTGGATACCGTGGCGAAAAGAGGTTTCGGATTTCAGAAACGACCGAAAGTCTCATTCCGACGGGATCCTCGGAATCATTTGTCGCATACAAGGAACGAAACTTCAGAAACGTGAAGCGGTAAAAGACAGGGCCTGCCGACGTTATCGAATGTACCAGCAGCGCGGACAGACTTCTCACAATGTCGAGTTCGCGCTGCTCTGGCCGGATTCTTCGTCATCAGGATAAAAGTGGTACGAAACCTCTACCAGGCCCACATCCGAAGCGTGAAGGCATCCTTCCAGAATTTTATGAATCTTGCCGGAAATCGCAGACCGGATCTCTGACCTTCCAGCACCGTTGAACGACGTGAAAATCAATCCGATGGTGGAACGATTCCGATGCCAGCCCGTGACATCGGTAACGCGCACGGAAGCAGCCAGGGCGATTCCGATATCTCCAATCGATCTGTCGGCCCCTATGTGAATCAGCGCATCGCAATGGATCAGCACGAGGAGAAACGGTTCGCCGGTGCGATCCGATCGCTTCCGCTCCAGGGTAAGCAATCGATGAAACAGTTCTTCGTGGTCCAGGTGTTCCGCCTTGCGCCCGGCGGAGTTCCGTATGTTTCGATTTGTCATGAGGACTAATGCGGATTTCATGCTTTCTCGGATTTGCATTTGAATTTCTATTCTCAAATTGCGGCGTCTTCAGTCCGGACGTGCTGATTAGTGATCGGTTTCGAAAAAGCGTTACATCGCCGAGCTAGGAATTCCTGATGGGCGGGGTTGGCCATTATTCTGCCGGGAAACTGTCCTGTATTTGCTGCCTGTGCGCGTATTGTATACGTGTCCGGACGTCGGCCCTGCCCCGTTGGGGCCGCATGCCACACCTCCGGGCGCGGTTACTGGTACGAGGATTTCTTGGAACTTTATTCTTTTGACGCAAACTATGTCCAACGGCTGAAGGATGGACACGGCCCAACCGAGGAGCACTTTGCCCATTACTTTGGCAATCTGATTCGAATCAAAGCCAGTATTCGACTGCGGTCCCGGGAGGCGCTGGAGGACATTCGCCAGGAAACGCTGATGCGCGTTTTGCGAAATCTTCGCAATGGTGTTATCGAACATCCGGAACGTTTCGGCGCTTATGTCAATTCCGTCTGCTCCAACGTCATGTTGGAGCATTTCCGGGGCGATTCTCGATGGAGCCAGTTTCCGAATGAGAGGGCTGAGCCGGAGAGTGACGGATCCGACGGAGAATCGAGTCTGTTGCAGGACGAGCGGCGCGGCCTTGTGCGGCAGGCGCTGCAGGAATTGCCCGTGAAGGATCGCAGGCTGTTGCACCGTATTTTTATGGACGAAGAAGACAAGGACGCCGTTTGTGCGGAATTTGGTGTGACCCGAGAACACCTGCGCGTCCTGCTTCATCGCGCCAGAGGCCGCCTTCGCGCCACAATGCGCAAGGCCGAGGCCTGATTCGCGCAATGCA
>Ga0097621_100002942_pt1 | contig 11702 bp, 8 predicted proteins | sample KBSMisM72_FD_73165 | JGI IMG/M metagenome (GOLD analysis project Ga0097621, IMG submission 73165) | Miscanthus rhizosphere microbial communities from Kellogg Biological Station, Michigan, USA - KBS Miscanthus M7-2 (version 2) (version 2) | ecosystem: Host-associated > Plants > Roots >... | reverse complement strand
TTCGACCGGGGCGTGCGCCCGATCGGCGACTGGTCGATGCGAATCACCTTATCCAGAAACTCGGTCCCGGAGATGGCCTTGTGCTTACCAGGTTCTTCGCGTGACCGGTAGAGCTTTTTCGCCAACGAACGGTAAAGAATGTCATTCACCAGCGTCGACTTGCCGGAACCAGAGACGCCCGTGACCACGGTGATCACACCCAGAGGAAAGGAGACGTCGACGTTCTTCAGGTTGTTTTCTTTTGCTCCGAGCACTGCAATAGCAGCGCCGTTTTTCGACCGGCGGTCAGGCCGCATCTCAATCTGAGTTCGACCTGATATGTACGCACCAGTGAGCGAAGCCGGGGAATCGATGATCTGCTTCGGAGTGCCTTGGGCAACCAGTTCGCCCCCGTGACGGCCCGCACCGGGGCCGAGATCAATCACATAGTCGGCGCGCCGGATAGTTTCTTCGTCGTGCTCGACAACCAATACCGTATTTCCAAGGTCACGCAACTCTTCCAGCGACTTCAGCAGGCGCTCGTTATCGCGATGATGCAGCCCGATGGAGGGTTCGTCCAAGACGTATAGGACTCCGCGCAGTTTAGATCCGATCTGGGTCGCAAGCCGGATGCGCTGTCCCTCCCCGCCGGAGAGCGTTGCCGCGGAGCGATCAAGCGAGATGTATCCCAATCCAACCTGATTCAGAAACTGCAGGCGCTCGACAATCTCGTGGACGACTCGGCTGGCGATGACGGCCTCTCGGGCGGTCAATTTGATCTTCTTCGCCGCCTCCCATGCTCGTGAAACCGGGAGCGCGGTGAAATCGGCGATCGACATGCCGTTCACCTTTACTGCCAGACTTTCGGGACGCAATCGTTTGCCGCGACAGGCAGGGCACTCCGTCGCCGACATGTAATCCATCAACCAGTCGCGGTAAGTCTCTGACGTGGAGTCATCTTGTGCCTGCTTAAGATAACCGAGAATTCCTAGAAAGCCGGTCTTGCCTCCTTTGCCTCCATCCCCATAAAGCACCAGGTTTTGGACCTTCTCCGGAAACTTGTCGAAGGGAGTGGTGAGGTCAAAGCGGTTTACGGCAGCCGTGATTTCCAACTGGCGGATCAGATTTCTGGAAGCTGAGCCCGGGCCGAGGCCTCCGTCAAGCAATGGCTTCGACCAATCGGTGATGACCTTGCCCGGATCGAAGTCATATTTGCTACCCAATCCATGGCATTCAGGACAGGCTCCGTAAGTACTGTTGAAAGAAAACGAACGCGGCTCGAGCTGCGGAACATCAATGCCGCAATCGGGACAGGCCAGCCGCTCGGAAAACAACTGTTCCTCGCCACCCACCACGGCCACTTGGACTAACCCGCCTGCCAGCTTCATAGCCAGTCCGACCGAAAGTTCCAAACGATGCTCGATGCCTTGCTTCACCAGCAGTCGATCCACCACGACCTCAATGGTGTGGTTCTTGCGTTTGTCGAGCGCAAGATCGTCCTCCAGGTTAACTATCTCGCCATCCACACGGGCACGCGTAAATCCGTGCTGGACCAGTTTCTCCGTTTCCTTCTTAAACTCGCCCTTGCGTCCCCGAACAATGGGCGCCAGGATCATTACCCGATCTTCCGGGGTCAGGGCCATGACCCGCTGCACAATCTGCTCGGCAGTCTGGCGAGCAATAGCCCGACCGCAGTCGGGGCAATGCGGAGACCCCACAGAAGCGAACAAGAGGCGAAGATAGTCGTAAATCTCGGTAATCGTCCCCACGGTTGACCGGGGGCTGCGGCTGGTAGTCTTCTGCTCGATCGAGATGGATGGACTCAGGCCATCAATGGAATCGACATCCGGACGCTCCATCTGGTCCAAAAACTGGCGCGCATAGGCCGAAAGTGTCTCCACGTACCGGCGCTGCCCCTCGGCGTAAATCGTGTCGAATGCTAGAGATGACTTACCTGAGCCACTGAGACCGGTTATCACCGTAAGCGTGTTCCGCGGGATCTCCACGTCAATATTCTTGAGGTTGTGCTGTCGCGCCCCACGCACTGAGATTTTCGTAATGGCCATTGAGTAGGGGGTGAAATGGTCCTTTGGTTATATGGACGGAACACCAGAAATCGCTGAAAGTGAGGTTGCGCACCTCTACTCCGTATCTTAGTTGCTATTAGAAACGACCGTCAACGAGAGTTAAAGTGCTAGTTGATGGTTCGGAGTTGCATCACCCACCGGATCTGGGCTGCAACCCGTGAAATGCGCAGAAGGTAGAACTTTGTCTTGAACAGCCTCTTGGTTGCAATGGTGTTATCTCTAACGGTTTCGACGGCCACGGTGGCCGGAATTGCCGTCGCCTACGGCCTGATTACAGGTATCCTGCACGCTTTTGCTTATAGGCAATCGCGGAACTCCCATGCCCAGATAATGGTGGCTGAGAGTCACGCTAGCGGCGACTAATCTGACTCTCTACTCCTGAGGTTCTGGATTCTGCGGCGGCGGGGGGAACCCCTGCGGCGCAGACTGTGGAGGCTGCTGCTGCTGTTGTTGCTGCATTTGTTGCTGCCGCTGTAATTCCTGCAATAGTTGTTCTGGTGTCTTGATTCCCGGCCCATTTGAGGGCGATTCGTGTGGTTCGTTGGGGCCTTCCTGCGCCTGATCATCGGCTTGCGGCTGATCATCGGAGGCACTGCTGTCATCGGCGCCGGCATCTGAGTCGCCTCCGGAATCTGCCGCACCCCCGGTTACGACAGGCCCGTTGTTGGTTGGGGCCATGGGAGTGCGCCCGTTAAAGCCCGGTGGGGGGGCATTATTATTGGCTACCTCGCCGGACTCTCCACCTGATTTCGAGGTCACAATCACATGCTGCACGTCGTTGGGATCTTTCTCAGACCCTAGCATCACATAATTAAAATTGGACCCATTCAACAATGCAGCAAGCACATCACGGGACGGACCAGGTCCCAAATTGGCAACAACACGTTCGGTGGCATTTGGAGGTAGGTCAACGATCGCGCCAGACTGCTGATGCACAGCACGCAAAATGTCACCTAAGGTGGAGTTTTCCGCCACGATAGTCAAAATGCCGTTCTGGTATTGCACTCTGGGGGCAATTGCCGGCTTTTGCGCGAGCGTCAACGGAACTGGGCTTACGCCTGGGGGCACGATGGCGGGCGCAAGAGGTGCAACCGGCGCTGCTTTCGCTTTTGTCTTCTTTCGGGTTGGGTGATTGGCTGGCGCGGTTTGCCCGAACAAGCTGGTAGAAACAGCGAGAAAAAGGATTCCGAAAGAGAACCACCGGCGTAACGTCATGAGGAAAACCCCAGCTTCGGGCTGTGGAAAGTGGCTGCCCGTGCCACTTCTCGGATTGTAGCACTTGGCGTAAGAAGGCCGCAGAGGATGGAACAATACCTGCCTATTGCCGCGGGGCATAGTAGCCGTGACGCGCCCGCACTTGGAGGTCTTTTTTCAAGGAAGTGATCTCGATGGCGCGATATCGGCCATCGGCGTCGAAATCCGCGGGATGATAAGAAACGACGTACTGACTCCGCAATTCATCTTCAATGGATGAGAACGCGCGGGTTACGTCTTTAATCTTGTAAGGAAAAAATGCCTTTCCCCCGGTCGCGTCGGCCAATTGCTGCAACGACTTATCACCCCGCAGAATTAATCCACTGTCATCTGTGGAGATAGCGTAGATGATTACTTCCGCCCTTTGAGCCATCTCGATGGCCTGTGCTTTGCTTACGTCGCTCTGGTTGTCTTCTCCGTCACTCAACACGATGATGGCGCGGCGCTCCGGTTTTCCATCCCGATCTTTCACCAGTTTGTCGCGACAAGCCCGGTAAATGGCGTCGTACAGGGCAGTTCCACCGCCATTCTGAAGATTGTGTACACCAGTCTCGAGCAGGTGGACGTTGTCAGTGAAATCCTGCGAAACCCTGCCGTGGGTTGCGAAACCCATCACGAAGGCGCGGTCAAAATTGGCGCGTAGCGTATGCTGTAGAAAACTGACCGCGGCCTGCTGCTCAAATTCGAATCGGCTGTGAACCGATCCGCTGGTATCGATCAAGAGTCCCATCTCGATGGGAAGATCGGTTTCGCGGCGGAAATTTACAATCGATTGCGGCGGTTTATGATCGTCCAGAATTGCAAAGTCATTCTGGTTCAGGTTGCGCACGAACTTTCCGCGCTTATCGGTGGCGATAAACAGGACGTTGACCTCGTCAACCCGCTTTTTGATGGTCAGAATGGAGTCAGTAGGCTGATCAGCCGCGGTTGGGGAATACGAGTTGCCCGCAGGAAGGTAGTTCGTCTGCGCCTGGAGTCCGGCCGAAGCGATACACACGCCCAGACCCAGACCCAGAAGGCGGTTTGTGTACTTCGTTCCCAGAGTGGCCAAAATTTTCACCTTCCAGCACTGCTAAACGCTTCCCTACTTCTTTAGATGCACGTAAGGGGCCGAAGGCCCCAGATTGACGGTCTTCTACCCTACCGACTGTAGGAGCCTCCAAAGAGCGTGCCAAGTTACAAAAGGAGCACGCGTTTGGTCATGGAGAGAATAGTGCACATCTGCGCAAATCGCCGGCACCGGAGATGGGTTAAAATTTCCCAAATTTCAAGCACTTCCTCGACTCTCTAACAAATTTATGCCGAAATCTCCCACGCGCTGCTCCTGGCCGCAAAATGATCTTTCCATTCGTTATCACGACGACGAATGGGGAGTTCCAAGCCACGACGACCGCCATCTCTTCGAATTTTTGATTCTTGAAGGAGCCCAGGCCGGTCTCAGTTGGGACACGATTCTTCAGAAACGAGAGAACTACCGTGCAGCTCTTGATGGTTTCGACCCGAAGATCATCTCGCGCTACGATCAGCGCAAGCAACAGAGGCTGCTGAAAAATCCCGGAATCGTGCGCAATCGACTCAAGATCGCCTCGACCGTACAAAATGCGCGGGTGTTCCTGGAAATACAAAAGGAGTTTGGTTCATTTGATCGCTACATCTGGCAATTTGTGGGCGGAAAACCCATCGTCAACAAGTGGCGATCGGGAGAGCGAATTCCAGCTGCGACTGCGCAATCCGACGCCATGAGTAAGGATTTGAAGAAGCGCGGCTTCAACTTCGTGGGATCAACCATCTGTTATGCCTTCATGCAGGCGGTGGGAATGGTGAATGATCACGCCGCGGATTGCTTCCGTTATCGGCAGGTGGGGGAAAAAGCACCTGGCCCAAAAAAGCCATGAGAACAATTAAGCACTTTTGGGAGGGCAGTGGACTGCGCTGGCATTAATGACTATGCGTATGCAGGTGTTCGTCGACTGGGATCACGCATCCATGCGCGACTTCGCAAATCGTGTGTTCAAACTGAATAGTCGTGTGGACAATCCGAAACCGCTCGTGCAGGCACGCTCTCACGTCTTGCAGAATCCGTTCGCTTACTGACGGTGGGATATCCGCGATCGCTACATGCGCCGAGAGCGCATGAGACTCTGATCCGATACTCCACACATGTAAATCATGGACATCGTTGACACCTGGGATCGTGCGCATAGCGGCTTCGACGCGCTTTAACTCCAGCCCCCGAGGGGTCCCCTCTAAAAGAATATTCAGGGTCTCTTTCCCGATGCCCAGCGCGGACCAAAGGATCAGTATGCCGATGACCAAGGATAGGGCTGAATCGATCCAATACTGCCCGGTCACCAGAATCACCCAGCCGCCAACGATAACTGCCGCAGTCGAAAGCGTGTCACCGATTTCGTGCAGCAGAACGCTGCGCATGTTGACGTCGCCGCCCGAACGATAGAGCAAGAGAGCGATCAGTCCATTCATGACCACGCCCACAGCGGCTACTTTCATCATCACATCGGCGTGTACCGCCACCGGGTTCATGATACGAATGAAGGCGTCGTAGAAAATGAATGCTGATACCGCCACCAGAGAAACGGCATTGACCAGAGCTGCCAGCACCCCGGCGCGGTGCCAGCCAAAGGTCTTAGTGGCGCTGGGAGGCCGGGACTGAAGGTGGACCGCACCCAGCGAAAGCAATAAAGCAAAGAAATCTGAGAGGTTATGCCCAGCTTCAGAAATCAGGGCCAGCGAATGAGCCCGAATGCCCGCTACCACCAGCAGAACGATGTAAGCGGCGGTGACACCCAAGGAAATTCGCAGGACTTTCTGAGTTCCCGTGCCACCGTGAGAATGCACATGCATCGCTATTAAGTGTAGAAGCCCCACAATGCGAGTTCAAGTACGCACCGTAACCATGGTTGGCAGATCTATAGGGAACAAATAGACTGGAAATGGAGAGACTCATGGCCAAAGCTACTTTTGCAGCAGGCTGTTTTTGGGGAGTGGAAGCCACCTTTAGACAATTGCCCGGCGTAACCGGGACGCGGGTCGGCTATATCGGCGGTCACACCGTGAATCCAACCTATAAAGAAGTTTGCACCGATACCACTGGCCATGCCGAGGGGGTGGAAGTCGATTACGATCCTTCCACGATTTCTTATCAGCAGCTTCTGGACGTTTTCTGGGAGAATCACGACCCCACGCAGCTCAACCGCCAGGGACCGGATTTTGGCAAACAATACCGATCGGCGATCTTCTTTCACACGCCAGAGCAGGAGGCGGAGGCTCGCCAATCAAAGGAAAAGCTGGCGAAATCGGGGCGCTTCAGCAAACAGATTCATACCCAAATCGTGCCCGCAGAGACCTTTTTCGAGGCCGAGGATTATCACCAGCAGTATCTGGAAAAGCGGGGTCTGGCAACCTGCCACATTAAGTAGGGCTTCGGTTTTCACCAACACTCGATGGTTGAGGGTGTGGCCGTCAGCTGTGCTCCGGCAAGCGACGAACACAGAGGGCGCAGATTTCACAGAGAAGAAGATTTGAGGAAGGTGAGAGGGCCGGCATTCGCCGGCCCTCTCTTTTCTCTTTAGCGTTGTCGTGCCGAGGCAGCCGGAGCTGCCGGTTCCGCATGAGGAATTGCTTTCAGATATTCATAAACTGCACGTAAATCGTGGTCGCTCATTTTTCCATAAACTGGCCAGGGCATTACCTGTAACAAGGGAGAAATCTCTAGATGCTCCTTATCTAGATCGATTCCGGTGTGCATGACCGTCTTGAATTGTTTGAAGGTCAATTCTGCCGGCAGCCCATTGTCCAGGTCAGGCGTGATGTTTCGAGATACAAACGGTCCGAACATCATTCCGCCCGCGAGATAGTGCTCCGCATTGATCTTTTCGGGCTGGCCCAGGTGAGGATCACCTCCATCGGCATAAGGAGGGTTGGTATGACAATCGTTGCAACCACCTTGGGCATTGACGATGTAGCTGCCCAGGCCAACCAGGTCGCGATTTTTCCGGTTGAAATGTAAAGGAACAGGAGAGATTTTGAATCCAGTGTTTATTCTGTGGCGCTCGGTCTCGTTGTTGTGCGATGGATGATCTTCTGCAAACAATACTCTGCAGCTAAAAAGTAGGAGCAACGTGGCTCCCACGGATAAAACAATTCGGTTCATCGTGTGTCTCCTGGAAGGTGTTTGAATCGAGAACCGAGAGTAGTGTCGGAAGCACTACAAGGCCTCGGTATCCGGAAATTTTAGTCAGCACGGCTGCAAAGTCAATATTTGCGTGCTCAATAAATTTCTAGGCTGATTGACTTAGGCGGCTGTCAACAGGATCGCGGCCGATTGTCAACGAGACGAACCTGGCCACTCCCCGGTGAACAGGTATTCTCATCGGTGCAAAACATCAGCTAATGTTCGCTGGCAAAAACGTGTCCACCCCAGGGGCTGAGCGTGGATCGCAATTTAGCTGCGGCTTTGGGAATCTATTTAGAACACTTAGCCGAATTTTGGTGTCCTTGGCCCACTCGGGATTCCGGTAAAGTAAAGGACAATACGGATCAGTGCTTCCTGGTCCACACCCATAAGAGGAACGGAAATTTATGGAGAGTCCAAGCGGGACACCTTCTACAAAATTGGTTTTAGGTGGTGCATCGGCTGCAATTTTCGCCAGTATCGCCGCTTTGGTATTGGTTCCCGCGACCGTTCGCAGCATCATGTCGTCGCAATTTCTACCTCATGTTTATTGCTATCTATACGACAAGCAATTGATCGCGTTGCACATGAGTGCGGATGCGCTGATCTGGCTTTCCTATGTGGCCATCGCTCTCACCCTGACCTACATGGTCCGGCGCGCTCGCCGGGAGATTCCCTTCAGCTGGCTGTTTCTGGCATTCGGAACGTTCATCATCGCCTGCGGCTTTACTCATTTCATGGAAATCGTCGTTCTCTGGAAGCCATTGTATTGGCTAGCCGGTGACGTCAAGCTTGTGACCGCCATGGCTTCGGTGATTACTGCAATTGCACTTCCATCGGTGGTTCCCCAAATTCTCGCCATGGTGCGGTCGGCACATGTTTCGGAAGACCGCCGAATTCGCCTGGTGAGCGCTAACGAGGATTTGCAGCACCTGTCCGCAAACCTGCTAAATGCGCAGGATGGAGAAAGAAGACGCATTGCCCGCGAACTGCACGATGGCATCGGTCAATATCTCGCAGCGATCAAGATGTCATTCGATGTCGCCATCTCCGAAGACCCGAGGCTGGACGGCAATCGCGGCCCTTTGCAGGATTGTCGGCAGCTCTTGGAGCGGTGTACCCGGGAGGTTCGAACCATGTCTCACCTGCTGCATCCTCCCCTATTGGAGGAAATGGGCCTGGCGTCAGCAGTGCCGTGGTATGTCGAGGGGTTTACGGAAAGGAGCGGCATAGGAGTGGAACTCGAGATGCCGAGCGAATTCAGTCGTCTCTCACAGCCGGTCGAAATGGTATTATTTCGCGTCGTCCAAGAGAGCCTGACCAACGTTCATCGCCACTCGGGCAGTAAGTCGGCGGCGATCCGTCTTCGGTTGCATTCTGAGGATGTCGAACTCATGATTCAGGACCAAGGTAAGGGGCTAGGTGACCTTGGGGCCGACCCGGCGAAGACTGGGGTTGGAATTGCCGGCATGCGGGAACGAGTTCGAGAACTTGGCGGCAAATTTGAGATTGACTCCGGCTCTCAGGGAACCAGCGTAACCGTCACTCTACCGCTACAGAAAAGGAATGTGGAATGTCATTGAGAATCTTGGTTGTGGATGACCATGATGTAGTGAGGCAGGGCGTCCGCCTTATTTTGCGGCGGAATCCGGATTGGGAAATTTGCGGTGAAGCGGAAAATGGCATTGAAGCAGTGGAGAAAGCCCGGCAGCTGAACCCGGATCTCATCATTCTTGACGTCAGCATGCCGGGAAAAGATGGCCTCGAGGTTGCGACTGAACTTCATGCGGGTGGTTTCGCCAGCAAGGTGCTGGTGCTTACCATGCATGAGTCCAAAGAATTGTCTGCGGCGGTCAAACGGGTCGGAGCCAAAGGATATGTCATAAAATCGCACGCGGCACGAGACCTGATGAAGGCGATAGAGACGATCATCGATGGCGGAGACTTCTTTACGCTAGATCCGATATATGCAAAGTCATCACTGGGGCCTGAAGCTAATGGGTTATTACCGAATCATGAGTCCAAGAAGAAGCCTTCGTTTCGGATCATTTTCGCACCCTCCTTCGCCTAAAACTCTGTCTTAACAAGACAATCTTCGCCTCCAGGATTTTCCGCCAGCGCGTGACCTAATGAGCTAGCGGCGCATCCAAGCGGTGTCCAAATCTCCGGAGGCTCAAAATGGCTGAAAATCCAAAGAAATGCTCGCATCTTCCTTGCGTGTGTGTGCCTCCCCCGGGTGAAAAATACTGTAGCCAGCTTTGCGAGGATGCTGGATCGGGCGGAGCGGAAATCGCCTGCGACTGCGGCCACCCGTCCTGCAGCAAATAAGAACCCATCGCTTTCTTACTTTCGTTACTGGCCCCATCCATGAAATTCCCCTGCTTTGCTAAGGAGGGGAACTTCTGCAAAGCCTTGCCAGTGGCCCAACTCCACAGATAAAGCTCGAATTTCCCGCTTCCCGGCTACAGTGAATACTGTAGTGCTATGCATCCGGATAAATGGTAACAACGGTCAAGCCAACATCTTTCGTCGCGGCCCCCGGATCCCCCGGTCCGAGTTTAGGATGACGTAAGGGCATCGACTCGCTGGCTGCGTAAGCCGCACCCTCTCAAGTCGGCAAGGGAGAAATCAGGATGGGACGGAAACAAACCACTTCTACGTCTACGCCAGTGCTGGAACCGAGTGGCAACGGTCACTCCGGGGCCACGGTTCAGTCAGCTGATCTTGGCGTCATTCTTACCAGTCTGCAAAGTATGCGGGACGGAGACTTTTCGGTGCGTCTGCCGGGATCGTGGACCGGCCTAAGCGGAAAAATCGCCGACACCTTCAACGCAATCGTTTCCGCAAACCAACAGATGGCGCGGGAGCTGAAGCGGGTCGGTCAAGTGGTTGGTAAGGAAGGGAAGACTCGCGAGCGTACCCGCTTTCACGAATCGAGGGGTGCTTGGGGCGAGATGGAAGTATCAGTCAATACTCTCGTCGAGGATTTGCTCCGTCCCACCGCGGAAATGACGCGCGCCATAGCTGCCGTGGCTCAAGGCAATCTGACCCAGACGGTTCGACTGGATGTGGATGGACGTCCGCTCCAAGGCGAGTTCCTACGCTCCGCCAATATCGTCAACACGATGATTCAGCAGTTAGGAGTTTTCACCGCGGAAGTTACACGCGTGGCTCGCGAAGTCGGGACAGACGGAAAACTGGGCGGTCAAGCGCAGGTACCCGGTGTGGCCGGAACTTGGAAGGATCTCACTGATTCGGTCAACTCCATGGCCAGCAACCTCACCGGCCAGGTCCGCAACATCGCGGAGGTCGCCACCGCCGTCGCCAGCGGCGACCTTTCCCGCAAAATCACCGTAGACGTTCGCGGTGAAATCCTTCAGCTCAAAGAAGCTATCAACACCATGGTCGATCAGCTTCGTTCGTTTGCTTCGGAAGTTACGCGGGTGGCCCGCGAAGTTGGTACGGACGGAAAGCTGGGCGGCCAGGCAGTCGTGCCCGGTGTGGCCGGAACCTGGAAGGATCTCACCGACTCTGTAAATGCCATGGCCGGAAACCTCACGGCCCAGGTCCGAAACATCGCTGAAGTTACAACTGCGGTGGCCCGCGGCGACTTGTCCCGCAAGATTACGGTCGACGTTAAAGGCGAAATCCTCGAATTGAAAGACACCATCAACACCATGGTGGATCAGCTTAACGCCTTCGCCGGTGAAGTAACGCGTGTCGCCCGCGAAGTGGGAACCGAAGGAAAACTGGGCGGACAGGCGCAGGTGCCCGGCGTTGGTGGTACCTGGAAGGATCTCACCGATAACGTGAACTTCATGGCCAGCAACCTGACGGGCCAGGTACGTAACATCGCGGAAGTTGCCACCGCTATCGCAAACGGCGATCTCTCCCGCAAAATCACGGTCGACGTGCGCGGAGAAATCTTACAGCTCAAAGAAACGCTTAACACGATGGTCGACCAGCTCAACCGGTTCGCCGGCGAAGTGACACGCGTGGCCCGTGAAGTGGGATCGGAAGGACGTCTTGGCGGACAGGCCAACGTGCCGGGAGTTGCTGGTACGTGGAAAGATCTCACCGATTCGGTGAACTCGATGGCCGGAAACCTCACCGGCCAGGTCCGAAACATTGCCGAAGTCACAACGGCTGTGGCACGCGGCGACCTGTCGCGCAAAATCACCGTCGATGTC
>Ga0097621_100002941_pt1 | contig 11702 bp, 12 predicted proteins | sample KBSMisM72_FD_73165 | JGI IMG/M metagenome (GOLD analysis project Ga0097621, IMG submission 73165) | Miscanthus rhizosphere microbial communities from Kellogg Biological Station, Michigan, USA - KBS Miscanthus M7-2 (version 2) (version 2) | ecosystem: Host-associated > Plants > Roots >... | reverse complement strand
GCAGCCGGTCTATCCGTCCTCGGGGCCGGTGCCGCCGCGCAGCTGAAGCGACTCGCCGAGCGTGTCGACGAGCGTTCGGCGGATCTTCGGCCACGCGGGCCCGCCGACCTCGACGTAGCGCTGGTTGACCTCGAGCTCGATGCCGACGTAGCGATCGGGCGGATAGCGGCGCCGCATGACCTGCGTCACGCCGTCGCTCTTGCCGATGTAGGGATAGTTGCGGCGCAGCCGCAGCGACGGATCGGCGCGCCGCAGCGCGTCGATCCACGCCGACGCGAGCTCGACCTCGCCGGGCCGTCCCGGGTCGTAGAGCATGCCGATGTCGGCCGTCCGCACGTGGCCGTTCAGCTCGGGAGTGAAGCTGTGCGACGCGATGTGGACGACACGATCGCCGGTCGCGACCGCGTCGGCCATCGCCGCATCGACGCGCCTGCGGTGCGGGTGGTAGTGCGCGTCGAGCAGCTCGCGCCGCTCGCGCAGGGAAAGATGCCGGGTCGCTTCGGAATGAAGCTCGGGGTTGCCGACCGAGCGGTTCAGATCGGCGAGGAGGCGCGTCGTCTCGTCGAAATAGAGCGGCGCGTCGAAGCGCTCGGCCATCTCGCGCGCGAGCAGCAACGCCCCGGGGTCCCAGCCGCGATGCGTCGGCAGCAGGTGCTCATGCCCGACGAAGAGCGGCCGGTAGCGGTCGGGAACGACGTTGCCGGCGTGCTCGCAGGTGATGACGAGTCGATCGCGAAGGGTGCCCACCGGCGCCATTCTGCCGAAGGCCTCCGTCGCGACCGGGGCGCCATCGGCCTTGCGAGCCATGGCACCGCAAGCGAGCTACTTTCTCGGCGCGCTGGCGCCGTCGGCCGTGCGTCCGCTTGAGCTCGACATCGGCGAGCCAACCACTTGCGCGTAATCTCGATTCGCGCGCTCCCTGAGTCCGGCGCGCCAGCGACGCAGGGGAGGACTTAGGAGATGCGCTAGCTAAGCTAGTCCTTCCGGCGGCCATCTTCTGCGGCAAAACCAATGCCGACATTGACGCTCGTCAAGCTCAACCCACTGCCGACTGCCACACTGGACACGGGTCGATTCATCAGAACAGCGCCATGAAGATCCTTCTCGCCGTCGACGGCAGCGAATACACCAAGCGGATGCTGGCCTACATCGCCGCGCACGACGAATGGCTCGGCGCCAAGCATGACTACACCGTCTTTCACGGCGTGCTGGCAGTGCCGCATCGCGCCGCCGCGTTCGCGGGACAACAGCTCGTGCGCCAGTTCTACGAATCCGACGCCGAAGACGTGTTCCGCCCCATTCGAGCCTTCTTCCAGCAGCAGGGCATCGAAGCCGAGTTCGTGCACAACGTGGGGCACGTTGCCGATTCGATCGCCAACCTGGCGCGCGAAGCGAAATTCGATCTCATCATCATGGGATCCCGCGGCCAAGGCGACATCGCCAACCTCGTGCTCGGGTCGGTGGCCACAAAGGTTTTGGCCAAGTCCGACGTGCCCGTTCTGTTGATCCGATGACGGCGAGGTGACGGCAGGCTGCCGCCGTTCACCCGAGTCTGACCCGCCGCGCAACCCGACTGGCACCACCGTTGGCGCCCTCGGCCGGATGGCGTTCGAAGCGGCGCGACGTGTCGCTATCGCCCTTGGCGTGTCCTCGCCTGCATCGCTCTCTTGGCGACGTTCGTCATTGGCGCAATGTGCTGGCTGCTCAAGCACGCCGCGGACTGAGCGGCGGCGACGCGTGAAGAAGACGCCGTGCTGCCCACATTGCCGGTATCACGAGGAACGCCAGCCATGCTGCCATTTCAGCGCCGCCGAGCTGCACGGGGAATCCGAACGCGCGACGCGCAGGAGCCAGCAGCAATACGAAACCGCCGAGCGCTGCGGTGCCGACCAGAAGGCCGTCGAAGGCGTGATTGGTTGCGTGGCCTTTACCGCGGCGACCCAGATACCAGCGCAGCATCGCCAGATTCGCGACGACGACAGTGGCGAGTCCGGCGAGGCGCAACGCTTCCTGCGATACCGATGCCGCGCGGCAGACGAACTGCACGACGACGACGGCTGCCAGCGCGGTCGCACCGACACCGAGTGCTCGCATGATTGCGGCGCCATCGAACAGGGCCGCGTCGGCCCGGCGAGGCGGCACCCGCATGACATCGTCGGGCGCGGGCTCGGCCTCGAACACCAGCGAACATGCGGGGTCGATGATCAGCTCGAGCAGGACCACGTGGATCGGCAGCAGCAGGATCGGGCCACCGAGCAGCGGCAGCAGCGAGAGGCCGACGATCGGCACGTGCACGGCGAACAGATAGCCCATCGCCTTGCGCAGATTGACAAAGACGCGCCGACCGGCGCGAACCGCGTCGACGAGGGAAGCGAAGCGGTCGTCGAGCAGGACCAGCGCTGCAGCCTCGCGGGCGACATCGGTTCCTCGCCGACCCATGGCCACGCCGACATCGGCGGCGCGAAGCGCCGGCCCGTCGTTGCCGCCGTCGCCGGTCATCGCCACCACCTCACCGCGCCGCTGCAGCGCCTGCACGATGCGTAGCTTCTGGGCGGGCGTGACGCGTGCGAACACCACCACACTGGCGATTGCGAGCTCAAGCCGAGCCTCGCTCATCCCTTCGAGCTCGGCGCCGCCAAGGACCGTCGCGTCATTGTCGCGAAGCAACCCCGCTTGTCGCGCGATCGCCAATGCCGTCGCCGGTGCATCGCCCGTCATCATGATGACGCGCACGCCCGCGCGTCGGCACTCGTCGATCGAGGCGTATACGTCGTCGCGGAGCGGATCGTGGAACGCAATCAGGCCGAGCGCACGCCAACCGCCGTCGCGCGGCGCCGGCTCCCCCCCGTGCTCGGCCGCGGCGACGGCGAGCACCCGCCGCCCAGCGGCGGCCCAGGCGTCAGCCTGGGCCCCGAGGGCGCGCAGTCGCTCGGGCGGGTCGACGCAGCGCGACAGCACCACCTCCGGCGCACCCTTGATCGCGAGCAGCCCGCCGGTCCCGGCGGCCCAGTCGTTGGATACGAACGGCCGCCCCGGAGAAACGCCTTCGCGCCAGCGCAGCTCGCCGGGCGGCGCGACCTGACCGGCCAGCCGCAGGATCGCCGCGTCCATGGGCTCCAGACCTTCGCGCACGCTCGCCAGGGCCGCGATGCGCAGCAACGGACTGAGCGATTCGCGCACGACGGCTTCGTCGCCGCACTCATGCGTGCGGCCGCCGTCATGCAGAGCGGCGATTGCCATCTGATTGCAGGTCAGCGTTCCCGTCTTGTCGACACAGAGCACGGTGGTCGAGCCCAGCGCCTCGATCGCCTGCGGCTGGCGCGTCAACACCTGACGCGAGGCAAGGCGCCAGGCGCCGAGGGCGAGCATCACGGTCCAGACGACCGCAAACTCCTCAGGGACGATCGACATCGCTAGCGTCAGGCCGACGAGCAACCCTGCCGTCCACGATCCCTCGCGCCAGGCGAACACGGTTGCCGCGAACAAGCAGGTCAGCATCGCCGCCAGCGCAACGACGCGCACGATGCGGGTCAGCTCGTCGTGCAGACGGCTCGGACGCGTCTTGATCGAGGCGATCTCGCCGCCGATCCGGCCGAGCGCGCTGCGCGCACCGGTGGCGACGACGTTGGCGACGCCGTCGCCTTGGACGACAAGCGTTCCCCCCTGGAGCACGCTCGACCCAGGGTCGGCGAGACCCGGACCCTTGTCGACCGGAACAGATTCGCCGGTCAGCATCGATTCGTCGACGCGTAGCCCGTGCGCTTCGACGACCTCCGCGTCGCAGGCCATGCGATCGCCTTCCTGAACGACGAGCCGATCGCCGACGACGAGCTCCTGGCTCGGGATCCGACGGAGAACGCCGCCGCGAACGACGCTGCTCCGCGGGCTGGCGAGCTCGCGCAAGGCCTCGAGAACGTGCTGGGTCCTGAGCTCCTGGTAGGTCGAGATCGCTGCGACGGCGACGATGGAAAGCCCCAGGACGACCGCGTCTGCACCACTGCCCAGGGCCGCGTAGAGCGACGCGCACGCCAGCAGCAGGAGAACCATCGGCTGCAGCGCGACGGACATCAGCGCAGCGCCGAGGGTCGTGCGTCGCGGCGGCGGCAGGCGATTCGGCCCGTCGCGGCGAAGGCGTTCTCGCGCCTCGTCGTCCGAGAGTCCTGTGGACGAGGCCAGCAAACATGACGTCGCGTTGCGATCGGCGACTCCGTGCGCAGATGTGACGTCGTTCTCGCTCACGCTTCGATGTTCGACCGACACGCGCGACGCGTCTTGCGCTGTCGCAAGATTCGACGCGAGATCGCGCTGTCGGAGGCGCATCGCCTGCAGTGGAGGGCACTGCTGCATTGGCAGAACTCGATCGCTACCGTCAACAAGCATCGAAGGGAAGAGCGGGCGTGCCGCTACGCGGGCCGCATGATGCAGATCAAGCGGCGCCGAAGCGGCAGCGCCAGACTGGCGGCTCTCGTCCCTTCAAGGAAGAACCGTGTATCAGCGAATCCTGGTTCCGATCGATGGCAGCGCGACGTCCGAGCGAGGACTGAAGGAAGCCATCGCCATCGCCCGCCTGAGCGGCGGTGCCATCCGGCTTCTCCATGTCCTCGACGAGCTGGTCTTCACGACCGGTTTCGAAGCGGGCGCCACCTACCTGAACACCGTCCTGCCGCAGCTCCGTCAGCGCAGCGAGCGGATCCTGGCCGCGGGACGCGAGCGCTCGGTCGCCGCGGGGGTCGCCGCCGACACGCTCTGCGCGGAGTGCTTCGCCCGCCGCACCTCCGACGTGATCGTCGAGCAGGCGACCGCCTGGCCCGCCGACCTCATCGTCCTCGGCACGCACGGTCGCCGCGGTGTCACGCGCCTGATGCTCGGCAGCGACGCGGAGCAGGTCCTGAGGATGGCGTCGGTGCCCGTGCTCCTGGTCCGATCCGTGGATGAAGGCGGCAGCCACTCCGCAGCACCGGCGGGCACTGCGACAACCGACGCCAGCGTCCTCGTGACCTGAGCGAGCGAAGATCGACCCCGCCGCGCCGATCAGTGCGTCATCAGCATCGGCGTGGGCGGCGCGGCGAGCAGCGCACGGGTCACACCACCGAACACCTGCTCGCGAAAGCGGCTGTGGCCGTAGCACCCCATCACCACGAGGTCGGCACGCACGTTCCGGGCGAGCGCGGCAAGGTCGCTCGCGACATTCGCGACGGAGGCGCCGGCATGCAGTTCGGCGTCGATGTCGTGTCGCCTGAGCCAGCCGACGATGTCGAGGCGGCTGAAAGGCGCGACCGCGGGTTGCGAACCCCAGGTGGCGACATGGACGCTCGTGGCCGCGCGCATCAGCGGCAGCGCCGCCTTCACGGCGCGCGCGGCCGGCACGGACCCGTTCCAGGCGACGACGACATGCTCCCCGACCGTTTCCTGGCGATCGGGGTACGGCACGACGATCGCCGGCGTGCCGCTCTCGAGGATCACCGACTCCACGAAGCCGTGCGGGGCCGCGCCTTCTTGGTCGAGCGGCGCAGGCGGACCCAGCACGAGCAGGTCGGAATAGATCGCCTCGGCGAAGAAGGCATGGCGCACCGAGTCCCCGGCCACCTCGCACCAGGTGCATTCGGGCTCGCGCCCGGCGAGCAGGTCGCGCAGACGCGATCGCTCGTATTCGTGCGGAACGCCGTCTTCCTCGGCAGCGCGAAGAGCCGCGCCGGCCGAGTAGGCGTACGCCGCCCGGCTCGTGTGCGGTCGGACGCCGAACAGTGCCGTGACCCGGGCGTCGAGCCGGTCGGCGAGCGCGTGAGTGAACGTCAGCCGGCCGATGCTCGCCGGCGTCGCATCGAGGTGCAGGAGGATCGAGCGGATGGCCATGTTCGCGGCGATTCTCGGTCGCTCCGCCGGTTCGCTTCTTGCCGCCTCGTCGCTGTTCGCTCTATGGCACGGCCTTGGCGCCGCGCTGTGCCGCGTCGCCTGAGGTCGACGTCCAGAACGAACGCGGCGGCTCGCCGCCCGGATACGACTTCTGCAGAGCATCGAGCGCGGGGCCTAGGCCGAGCGGCGCTGGCAGCGTCATCAGGATTCGCTTGAACAGCGGCCGGAACGCGTCGTCGCCCTCGCGATGCGTGAGAGGATCCCGGTTGTGCATGAAGGCCGCGTCGAGCTCGGCCCAGTCGGCGGGGCTCAGCACCCGTTCGGCGAGCGGCAGGATCTCCGCCTCCTCGACGCCGATGTGATCGAGGTAGGCAGCGATGTAGGCGTGCATCTCGTCCTCGAAGCGAGCGCGCCGCGCCGGCGCGTCAGCTGCCTCGCTCATCATCTCGAGCGCGAGCAGGTCGTGCTGCAGATCGAGCACGGCGCGATGGCTGCGCGCGTGGTCGGCGTCGAGGCGATCGAGCGCTGCAGCCGCCTCCGTGCTGCGCGCGCGGATCTTCGGAAACAGCAGCGCGGTCTCCTTGGTGTGGTGCACCTTCTCGGGAAACTCGTCGATGTAGAACAGCATCGCGGCCAAGGCCCGGTAGTCGGGCGCGAGACCGTGGCGACCTCTCTCGGCGATGAGCAGGCCGATCGAGCGCAGGACGGCCGAAAGCGAGCTGTGCTCGTCGCGGATGATTCGCAGGGTTGCGTGCATGGGATCTCCTTCCGTCGGCGCGTCAGCGTGCCTTCAGGAGCGGCGCGACGGCCGCGGTTTGCAGGTCGGGCGACTCGAGCGCGGCAGCGAGGAACACCGTGGCGGCGCACGCCAGCGCCAGCAAGGCACTCAGTGATTCACGGGCGAAGCTCTTCATGGGGTTTCCTCGACGGGTTGCACGGGAAAGGCTGGAAATCGCCCATCGCTCAGCGGACCTCGAGCAGCAGCACGGCCTGGATGAGCAGCTGGCGCTTCTTCTCGAGCGGCTCCACGCCGGTCAGCTGCTGGGCGAGCCGGGCGGTCGGATGTGCAGGGGTCGCCAGCCCGTCGAACACCGGCACGCCGGCCTCGCGACCGAGCTGGCGGACGAGCGCCGAAGCAAGCCCCTGGCACTCGATTCCGTCGTAAAGCTGGCCGAGCAGGCGCGCGGCGCGAAGAAGGCCGCCGCCGGTGCCGGGGACCGCCGGGTCGAGCTCCGGACGGATGTGCGAAACATTCGCGCCCATCGCCGCGGCGGCCGCGCGGAAGAGCAGCGCGTCGGCGCCGTCCTCCGATTCGCAGACGAGGCCGAGGTTCTTGCCGCGCAGCAGCGCGCCGGTATCGGACCCCGGCTCGGCGCGCTGCAGGAGACGCGCGTTCGCGAGCAGGAATTCGGCCGAGCCCTTCCAGGGCGAAGGCTGAGTTCCGGGTGGTGCGAGCATGGGTGGATGACGGCCAGGACATCGAAAAGGCAAGCGTAGTGAGCCGCTCGTCGCGCGCCTTGATGCGCGTCAACCCGCGTCGCACCGATGCCGACCGCGACGCCGCCGACACCTCCCGTTTACAAAACGATACCGAGCGATGCACTGCGTTGTCACAGCGGTGGCGGCCGCTTCCTAGCATTCGATCAGCAGCTCGCCTTGAGTTGCGTCAAAGGATCGCCATGCTCAGCACCGCGCCCGTCTCCTCCCGCTCGTTCCTTCCGGCCGTCGCTTCGCACGCCGAGCCTGCGAGTCAGGCCGATCGCCAGGCCGAGCTGGTGGCGAGCCGACGCGTCGCCGACACCCTCAAGCTGCTGCACGAGCGGCTGACGCCGCGGCGCCGCGTCGTCCACGCCGGCGACGTCGTCTACGGTGCCGGCGAGCGCTTCGCCCACCTCTACATCCTGAACGCCGGCTGCTTCAAGATGATCAACCTCAGCGCCGACGGACGCGAGCAGGTCGTGAGCCTCAAGTTCCGCGGCGACTGGCTCGGCTTCGACGGCATCGCGGCCGGCGCCTATTCGTGCGACGCGGTGGCGATGGACACGGGCGAGGTCTGGATCGTCCGCTACGACGAGATGCTCGCCGCCTGTCGCGACTGCCCGGAGCTGCTGACGGTGCTGCACGAGGCGATGAGCCGCCAGATCGACCGCGACCGCGAGTCGCTGATGTCGCTCTGCACGCTTCCCGCAGACGCGCGCGTCGCCGAGTTCCTGCGCCGCTGGGCCGGCGCGCTCGCCAGGAGCGGCCTGCGCTCGGACCAGATCACGCTTCGCATGACTCGCGCCGAGATCGGCAACTACCTTGGCATGACGCTCGAGACGGTCAGCCGCGCCCTCTCGAAGCTCGCGCGGGACGAGGTCATCTGCTTCGCCGAGAAGGGGCGCCGGGACATCCGCATTCCCGACGTCGCTGCGCTGTCGACGTTCGTCCAGCGTTGCCTGGCGCCGGTGGCGACGCTGCAGTAATCCTCAGCCCGCGGCGCCCGCGTCGAGGACGCGGGCGATCGCCGCGCCGAGCTCTTCGCGCGAGCACGGCTTCCTCAACAGCTCCCACGCCGGCGGCGAGCCGCTGTCGGCTTCGATCAGCTCGGCCGAATAGCCCGACATGAGAACGACGGCGACTGCCGGGAGCTGCTCCTGGACGCGCGCGGCGAGCTCGCTGCCGCGCATGCCGGGGCCGAGCGCGATGTCGGTAAGGAGGAGCTCGAAACGAAGGCCCGCGGCGATCGCGAGCAAAGCCTGCTCGGCGCTCGGCGCTTCGCTGACGACGCAGCCGAACGAATCGAGGAAGCGGCGCATCACGGCGCGCACTTCGGCGTCGTCTTCCACCAGGAGCACCGAGCGGCCCGGCGCGATCGAACGGGCCGCGGCCGCGTCGACCGCCGGCGCGGCCGCCTGGCTCGGCGGCGGCAGATACAGCGTCACCGCGGTGCCCTCGCCCGGTGCGCTCTCGAGCGCCAGGCCGCCGCGCGACTGGCGCGTGAATCCGTAGACCGTGCTCAGGCCGAGGCCGGTGCCGCGCCCCGCCTCCTTGGTCGTGAAGAACGGCTCGAAGGCGCGCTCGCGGACCTCGGCCGACATGCCGCTGCCGTCGTCGACGACCGCGATCGCAACGAACCGGGCGCCGGCCTCGGCATCGATCTCGGCAGCGACCTTGTCGGGAAGCCGCTCGCACCGCTCGGCGCGAAAACGAAGCGTGCCGCCCGCGGGCATCGCGTCGCGCGAGTTGATCGCGATGTTGAGCAGCGCCGACTCGAGCTGGCCCGGATCGACCAGCACCTCGAGCGGATGCGCGGGCACGTCGACCTCGATGCGGATTCGCTGGTCGACGGTGCGGCGAAGCAGGTCGGCGAGCGAGCGCAGCATCGCGACGGCGTCGACGGCGACCGGCTGCAGCACCTGCCGGCGCGAAAAGGCGAGCAGCTTGCCGGTCAGCTCGGCGCCGCGCCGCGAGGCGCGGCCGGCGGCCTCGACGAGCTCGCGCGCGGTGTCGTCGGCAGCGAGCACCGGCAGGTCGCCGAGCACCTGCAGGTTGCCCTGGATCACGGTCAGCAGGTTGTTGAAGTCGTGGGCGATGCCGCCGGTCAGCTGGCCGACGCTCTCGAGCCGCTGGGCATGGCCGAGCGCCTCTTCCGAATGGGCGCGCTGCAGGGTGGTCGCGAGCAGGTTGGCGAGCGATTCGACGAAGCGCACCTCGTCGTCGCCGAAGAAGCGGCGGGCGCGCGATCGGACGACGAGCACGCCGATCGTCCGGCCGCGATCCGAGAGGGGCGAGGCGAGCGCGCTGGTCAGGCCGGCATCGAGATACGCCGGGTTGATCCTGAACCGCGTCTCGACGTTGTAGTCGCGAACCGTGATGGACCGACCCTGGGCGAGCACGAAGCCGAGCGAGGTGTCGGGTCGGTTGGCGACGCGGTCGCCGATCGCTTCGCCCGGCATCGCGCCGACCATGCTGGCGACGCGCAGCTCGAGCGCGTTCGCCTCGAGCAGGTAAACCATCGCGACGTCGCAGTCGAGCGCATCGGCGGCGACGCGCGGCACCTCGTCGAGCACCCCCTGCGGATCGCGCGAGTCGACGGCGACCCGGCCGACCTGCGCCAGGCGCTCGGCGTAATGGGCGCGCTGCAGCGCCTGCGCCATTCGCGGATAGGCGCCGATGTCGCGGATCGCGGCGACCACCAGGGTGTTGCCGCGGTCCTGCAAGGGGCTGAGGGCGATCTCGACGACGACCTCGCTGCCGTCCTTGCGCCTGGCCACGAGCTCGGTCTGCTTGCCCATCGGCCGTGCTTGCGGCCTGCGGCCGAACGCGCCGCGGTACTCGGCGTGGCGCGGCCGGATCGAATCGGGAACGAGGTCGTCGACCTGCACGCCGACGAGCTCGTCGACGCCGTAGCCGAGCAGCGCCGCCGCCGACGGGTTGGCGAGGACGATCGTTCCGGCGCCATCGACGACGATGAGCGAGTCCGGATAGGCAGCGAACAGGGTGCGGAAGACGCCACTCTCGTCGGCGAGCCCTCCACCCCGCACCGCCTTCGTCATCGCACGCGCCTCACCCGGAGGTCACCGGCGCGACGAGGATGTAGCCGGCGCCGCGCACCGACTTGATGATCTGCGGGTCGTCGCCGTCCTCCTCGATCTTCTTGCGCAGCCGGCCGATCTGGACATCGATCGTGCGATCGAACGGCGCAGCCTCGCGGCCGCGCGTCTGCTCGAGCAGGAAGTCGCGCGAGAGGACGCGGCCGGCGTGCTCGACGAAGGTCACGAGCAGATCGAACTCGCCGCTCGTCAGGGACACCTCGCGGCGCTCGGGGTCGAGCAGGCGTCGCGCCGCCACGTCGAGCTCCCAGCCGGCAAAGCGGTGCTTCGGCCGCGGCGCAGTTCCTGCGCCGACAAGCTCCGGGTCGGCGTGGGTTCGCCGCAGCACGGCCTTTATGCGGGCGAGAAGCTCGCGCAGGTCGAACGGCTTGGTCACGTAGTCGTCGGCACCGATCTCGAGGCCGACGACCTTGTCGACCGCGTCACCGCGGCCGGTGACGATGACCAGGCCGCAGCGCCAGCGCTCGCGCAGCAGGCGCGCGATCGAGAGTCCGTCCTCGCCGGGCAGACCCAGATCGAGCAGCACGATCTGCGCCGGATCGTCGTCCATCAGGCGCAGCAACGAGCGCCCGTCGTGCGTCTGCGAGACGCGAAATCCCTGGGCCTGCAGGTAGCTCGCGAGCAGACGAGTGATCTCGACTTCGTCGTCGAGGACGGCGATGTGAACGACGGGATTCAACGCGAGGCGCGGCGGGACGCCGAGCCGGCGCCGCCAGGAAACTGGGGGCCGTCAGGATGCCACAGGACGGCGGGCTCGCCGCGACGGCCGCATTGATCGGCATCAAGCCCGGTGTCGCGGCGCGTCCTATCGTGCAGGGACGAAACCGGAGGTCACATGAGTCGACTCAACGTGGGCAACGCCGATCGGGCCCTTCGCATCGTGATCGGCATCGGCCTCATGACGATGGCCGCGGCCGGCATCATCGGCGCGTGGGGCTACCTCGGCGTCGTCCCGCTGCTGACGGGAGTCGCTGCGCTCTGCCCGCTGTATTCCCTGCTGGGCATCGCGACGACGTCGCGCTAGGACGGCCTGGAAGCGATGGCGCAACGCGACCTGGACTCCATGCGCCCGATGCTGGGGCGGCTGCTTGGCTGGCACTTTCTGCCGGCCCCGCTGGTCCGGCATGCTTGACTTTTGACTTTCCTGGTAGGCCGTGTTGGGATCGAACCAACGACCAAAGGATTATGAGAGACGCAGGGGATACCGCATCTCCGGATGCGCCGGCTCAATCCGTCTCAGGCAGGCTCATGCGG
>Ga0097621_100002940_pt1 | contig 11708 bp, 9 predicted proteins | sample KBSMisM72_FD_73165 | JGI IMG/M metagenome (GOLD analysis project Ga0097621, IMG submission 73165) | Miscanthus rhizosphere microbial communities from Kellogg Biological Station, Michigan, USA - KBS Miscanthus M7-2 (version 2) (version 2) | ecosystem: Host-associated > Plants > Roots >... | reverse complement strand
CGGGGTGATGGCACGGAATACGAAATTATGCCAGTTGCCGAGATTCCGCTGAAGGGCGCGCACAACGTCGAGAACGTTCTGGCCGCGATATGCGCGGCCAAGCTTTTGGGCTGCCAACCGGATTCGATCCGGACCGCAGTTCGCGAGTTCAAAGCCGTCGAGCACCGCTTGCAGTACGTCGCTACGGTGCGCGGCGTAGAGTACTACAACGACTCCAAAGCCACCAATGTCGACGCGACCATCAAGGCGCTCGAGTCGTTCCCCGGCAACATTCACCTGATCCTAGGCGGGAAGGACAAGGGCAGCGACTATACCGCGCTGAACAACCTGCTTCGCGAGCGCGTCCGATGCGTATACACGATCGGTGCGGCAGCAGAGAAGATAGAGAAGCACATCACGGGGGCCACCAAGATTTCCGCTTCTGGAACCATGGACAGGGCCGTTGCCCAGGCCTCGGGGAACGCCCAGGTGGGCGATATCGTCCTGTTGGCTCCTGCCTGCGCCAGTTTTGATCAGTTCCAGAATTACGAACACCGTGGAAGAGTGTTCAAGGAATTGGTGTTGGCCCTGCCGAAGTAGCTAGCATTGCGGCTGAACCACAAGAGTCAACTCTCTTCCGTAAAACCCACAATAAGAGTCCTGCCTGTCTTCTGTCTCCGTGGTGAAATGGATTTTCAATGGCTAAGCGCATCAGTGTGGACCGGTGGCTGTTTGTGGTCACTCTGGTTCTGGTCTTTATAGGGCTCGTGATGGTTTTTAGCGCCTCTGCCGTGATGGCCAAAGAGCGCTATCACTCCGGTTACTTCTTCCTGCTGCGCCAGCTGGGGTGGGCAGTGGGCGGCTTCCTCGTCATGCTGATTGGGATGCGCTTGGACTATAAGAAGCTGAAGCAGCCGGCGGTTGTGTTCTCGATCCTGGGCATGACGACGCTCATGCTGATATCGGTCTTCTTCCTCGACCGCGCCCACAACACCCACCGCTGGATTCACTTTGGCGGATTCTCATTCCAGCCCTCGGAGTTGGCTAAGCCGGCGTTGATTTTGTTCCTCGCCTTTTTCCTGGAAACCCGCACGAAATCGATGGACGACTGGCGCAACACCCTGATTCCAGCGGTGTTGCCCACAATCGTATTTGTTGGCCTGATCGTTTTTCAGCCAGACTTGGGAACAGCCATCGCCTGTGCGGCAATCACGGTTTGCGTGCTTTTCGTTGCCGGTCTCGAGATCAAGTACCTGGCGTATGCCTTCCTCGGATCCCTATTGCCGCTGTACTTCCTGATTTTCCATGTCGCTTACCGTCGTGACCGCATTCTGGCATTCTTGGACCCTTACTCGGACCCCCAAGGCAAAGGCTTCCACATTATTCAGTCGCTGATCGCCGTCTCAACCGGCGGTATCAGCGGCGTCGGCCTCATGGAAGGGAAGGAAAAGCTGTTTTACCTTCCTGAGCCACACACGGATTTCATCTTTTCAGTGCTTGGGGAAGAGTTGGGGTTAGTGGGGTGCATGGCGGTTGTCGTTCTATTCGCTGTCTTCTTGTGGCGGGGGGTGAGAACAGCGCTTCGAACCGATGACCTGTTCGGCCGCTTTCTGGTTGTCGGAATCACCAGCATGGTCGTGGTGCAGGCATTCATCAACATGAGCGTCGTGCTTGGTCTGATGCCAACCAAGGGTATCCCTCTACCGTTGATCTCCTACGGTGGCTCATCGCTCTTTATCACCCTGGCCTGCATAGGCATCTTGCTCAACATCAGCAAGCAAGCGGAGTAGAATGCAGCCGTTTTATCGCGGTTACATACGGCGACCTATGGCTGAGGTTTTCTGACGACTCACGGCGGGCGGCATACTACCGTTTATAGTTCTTCCATGCGCGCAATCCTTGCAGGCGGAGGCACCGGCGGGCACGTGATCCCCGCCATCGCCATTGCCCAAGAGCTTCAACGCCGCTGCCACGCAGAGTGCCTCTTCATCGGCACGGCGCGCGGCCTCGAGAATCGCCTTGTACCTAACGCTGGTTTCCCCTTGCAACTCGTTCAAGTGGGTGCGCTGAATCGGGTCAGCCTGGCAACTCGATTGAAGACCTTGTTCGACCTTCCACGCGCGGTTTTTTCAGCCGCTCGAATGATCAACGAATTCCAGCCGGATGTGGTAATCGGTGTTGGCGGATACGCCTCCGGCCCGGCGATGCTGGCAGCAATTCTGAAACACGTTCCGCGCGTAGCATTCGAGCCCAATGTTGTTCCGGGATTCGCCAACCGCATGGTCGCGCACTTTGTTTCTGCGGCCGCGGTGCACTTCAAAGAAACGGCGGACTACTTTCACAATCCGTCGGTCACCGGGGTTCCGGTGCGGCCCGCCTTTTTCCAGATCTCGAGGAAAGCTTACGAACCGACCTCACCGACGTTGCTCGTTTCCGGGGGCAGCCAGGGAGCCCATGCGATCAATCAGGCGATGAGGCGTGCCCTTCCGCTGCTCGCCCGGCGCGTGCCCGGTTTGCATATCATTCATCAGACCGGCGAGCGCGACTACAATGAGGTTCAGTCTGCCTATGTGCAGGCTGGAGTGGCGGCAGAGGTGCATAGGTTTCTCGACGACATGCCAGGATTCTTCGCTCGGGCCGACCTTGTTCTTTGCCGCTCGGGTGCCAGCACGGTTGCTGAGATCACCGCAGCCGGCAAGCCTGCGGTTTTTGTTCCATTTCCGCTTGCGGCTGACGACCACCAGCGCCGCAACGCCGAAGCCCTGGAGGGAGCCGGGGCAGCGGTCGTTCTAGAAGAAACCAAACTCGACGAGGTCTGGCTGGTGGACACGATTTCTGCACTACTCGAGGATCCTGCCCGGCTTTGCAGGATGAGCGATGCGGCGCGGAGCATGGCGCATCCAAACGCCGCTAAGGACATCGCTGAGCTCGCGGCTAAAGTTGCGGGAGTTCCAATTCAGCCCTCGGGTGAGCACGGGTGAGGCGGATTCCATACCCCAGTTGATCGGTATGAATCCGTGGAAATGACGTTCATTCATGTTCGCAAAAATTCAACGCGTTCACTTCGTCGGTATCGGCGGGATCGGCATGAGCGGGATCGCCGAGGTCTTGCTCAACCTTGGTTACAAGATCTCCGGTTCCGACCTGAAGCGATCCTTGGTCACCGACCGGCTGAAATGGCTCGGCACGACTGTATTTGAGGGGCACCGTGAGGAGAACGTCGCGGGGGCGGATGTGGTTGTCATAAGTTCCGCCATTGGTCCGGCCAATCCTGAAGTCCTCGAGGCCATTCGGCTGCATGTTCCGGTCATTCCGCGGGCCGAGATGCTCGCCGAACTCATGCGTCTCAAGTACGGGATTGCCATCGCGGGTATGCACGGCAAAACGACCACTACCTCCATGGTTGCTGCCGTGCTCGCTGCTGGTGGCCTGGATCCGACCGTCGTGGTTGGCGGCCGCGTAGATGCGATGGGTTCCAATGCGCGCCTGGGGCGCTCGCAGTACCTCGTGGCCGAGGCCGACGAGAGCGATCGCTCGTTCCTGAAGCTCTCCCCCATTCTCTCCGTAGTCACGAACATCGACCGCGAGCACATGGACTGCTACCGCAACATGCAGGACATTAAGCGCGCTTTCCTTGATTTCATGGATCGCGTTCCGTTCTACGGAATGCTCGTCCTCTGCAATGACGACCCGATTCTGCGCCGCCTGCTCCCGAGAATCCGCCGCCGCATGGTCGCCTATGGCACCCGTACGGGTTCGGACTTCTTGATCACCGCCACCGGCCGGTTGGCTAGGAACTCCCCTCGTCCTCGCCCGGCCGGAGACGACGGAGGGGAACGGCCCGGCTTCAGTCGTTACCAACAGCCGGCTGCTGACAAAGCTGCTTTGACCGCGAGGGCTGCCTGGGCACCCGTGGCTCTCAGTTCGTTCCAGGTTCGCTACCGCGGGACCGACCTTGGCGAATTTCGCTTGCATGTCCCGGGCGCGCATAACGTCCTGAATGCCACTGCTGCGATTGCTGTCGGCATCGGTCTGGACATTCCCGTCAGCCACATTCGTGAGGCACTCGAAAACTTTCGCGGAGTCGATCGTCGCTTTCAACTTCGCGGTGAAGTCGGGGGCGTCGCCGTCATCGACGACTATGGCCACCACCCAACGGAAATCAAGGCGACTCTGGCCGCGGCCCGCCAGTGTGGATACCGCAAGATCCACGTCATCTTCCAGCCGCACCGCTACACTCGGACCCGAGACTTGATGGACGAGTTCACGACTGCCTTTGACAATGCCGATTCCTTATTTGTCTTGGATATCTATCCCGCCAGCGAGCAGCCGATTGAGGGGGTCACCGCGAAAATGCTTGCACAGAAGATTACCGGCAAAAGTACCAGCAGCTATGTCAGCTCATTCGAGGATGCGGTCTGTGCGGCCGTATCTGCCGCTCAGCGTGGTGACATGATCCTGACGTTGGGGGCGGGCTCGGTCTCGCAACTCGGACCGATGCTACTAGAGAAATTACAGCCGAGCACTGCCGGCTCTGCGCGCTAAGCCAAGCCTGACCCGGCAGGTTCAGCCCGAGTGTCTGATATGCATTACATCGCCGTCCTGCACGATGTAGTCCTTGCCTTCCAGGCGCAGGATGCCCTTTGCGCGAGCGTTGGCTTCTGAACCAGCCTCGAGCAGCTGGTCCCAGCGGATTGTCTCCGCACGGATGAAATGTTTCTCAAGGTCAGAGTGAATCGCTCCGGCGGCGTTCACCGCACGGGTGTTCACCGGGATCGTCCAGGCGCGGCATTCGTCCTCGCCAGCAGTTAGGAACGAGATGAGTCCCAGCAACCAATAGGTCTTGTTGATCAGTCGCGCCAAACCACTTTCTTTGAGCCCATAGCTGCCCAGAAATTCGGCAGAATCAGCGTCGCTCATCTCGGACAGCTCGGCTTCGACCTTGCCACAGATCGCAGTGGCGCCGGCATTCGGCCGCGATGCAACTTCATTCAGCCCGTGCTTGGCAACCGCGTTTTCTAGATCCTTGCCCAACTCCGCGCTCTCGCTGATGTTCAGCACATAGAGAATTGGTTTCTCGCTCAGGAACATGAATCCGCGAAAACGCTTCTTGTCCTCCGGGGTCATTTCCAGCTCTCGCAATGGGCGCTCAGTCTCCAAGTGTGCCTTGGCACGCTTGAGCAGCTCAAACTCCTTTTCCAAGTCTGGAGATTTCATCTTCTTCAGGTCTTTTTCTACGCGCTCCAGCCGCTTCTCAATCTGCCCAAGATCGCTGACCATCAAATCAAACTCCACATTCTTGATGTCGCGCAGCGGATCAATCGTCCCAACATGCGGAATAGCGTCGTCTTCGAACGCCCGTACCACATGGCAAATCGCGTCCACCTGACGAAGGTGGCCGAGGTAGGCGGATTCTTTCAGCGCTTCCTGGCCGATCGCGCCGAGGTCGACGTATTCGACCGAAGCGTGGGTGGTCTTCTTCGGGTGATACATCTCTGCCAGCTTGTCGAGCCTCTGGTCGGGAACCTTGGCTACTCCCACATGGGCCTCGCGCGGATTGGAGTGTCCTGGCGCCAACTGCGCCTTGGTCAGAATGCGAAATAGCGATGTCTTACCTACCTGCGGCAGGCCAATGATTCCAGTTTTCATACGCAGCTCTTAGCTGGGAGCTCCTCGCCGTTAGCTTTGCGGTCCCTGGGTGTTCCTTCGTGTCCTTAGTTCAGAGAAAGAAGATTGCACTGCGAGGGACACAAAAGAGCCCGAAGAGAAAGCAATCAACAGAATAAATGATTTGCTCGGCTACAGGCGCGTGGCCGCAAGCCGGCGAGAGGTGACATATAGGAGCACGATCCCGGCGACGAGCACTCCTTCTTCTACACGCGTCGACCAGACATGAAGTCGGTCAAACTCGCGGCGAATCGGATCACCTGGGCCTAGTAGACTGATCTCACCCGCGGCGGCCCGCAGGACATCCATGCGCGGGATGATTCTGAACTGCGAGATCGCGGTGAGCATCAGCATCAGGACAATCAGAATATGGCTGAATGCGAACGGATTTATCCGTCCCAGCATCACTCGGCTGTAGATCAGCGAGCAGACTAGAAAGAGTGCCCCGCAAAGGAATCCCATCACGTGCAGTTTGAGAAGTGAGCCGCGAACAACGAGTCCAGCCAAGTGGGAATCCGGCAACGCAGAAAACGCAGTTGCTGCCGTCACTGGAAAGAAGACGAGAGCGCCAAGCCATACGGCAAGCGCCAGCAGCATCAGGAAGCGAAGGAAGTTCATGCAGGGAATGGTACCAAGGTTCATGCAGCAGAGAGGGCAAAGAGTTTGCTGGCAATGGAAGAGCCTTAAGGAACAGAAGGAATGCCCGACCTATACGGGAACCGGCACAGTATCGATGATTTCCTGAATCACTTCTTCAGCCCGTACGGCCTTCTTCATTCCGGAAGAGTGCATTCCATGGATGGCCACCCGGTGGGCAAAGACAGGAACAACCAAAGGCTTGAAATCTTCCGGCACGCAGAAGCCGCGGCCGTCGAGAAAGGCCATGGCCTGAGCGGCGCGATACAGCATCTGTGATCCGCGCGGGGAGACGCCCAAAGTCAACTTTTCATGAGTGCGCGTGCGGCGCACAATCTCCAGCGCGTATTTGATGAGCGAGTCATCCACCTCCACCTGGGTGACAACCTTCTGCATGTCGAGCACGTCAGCGCCGGTGAGCACCGATTGGACTGTGTCGAGTTGGGCTGCACCCGCCTCCGCTCGGAGAATCTGCGTCTCCGCGGTCACATCCGGATATCCCATGTGTACGCGCATGAGAAAGCGATCCAGTTGCGACTCGGGCAGCGGGTAGGTGCCGTGATGCTCCACCGGATTCTGCGTCGCGACAACAAGAAACGGTTGCGGCAGTGTGTGGCACTGCGCATCCACGGTGACCTGGCCCTCGTTCATGGCTTCAAGCAGAGCCGATTGGGTTTTTGGCGTCGTACGATTGATCTCATCGGCCAGCAGAACATTGGTGAACACCGGCCCACGCTTGAACTCGAACTTCTGTTCACCTACGGAATAAACCGAGATGCCGATGATGTCGGAGGGCAGCATGTCGCTGGTGAACTGAACCCGCTGAAAGCTGCAACCCAGAGCCCGTGCAAGCGTATGCGCGAGGGTCGTCTTTCCCACTCCGGGGACACCCTCAATCAGCAGGTGCCCGCGAGCCAGGACCGAGACCAGGGCCAAACGGACGACCTCGTCCTTGCCGCGAATGATCTTCTTCAGTTCTTTTTCGAGTTTGGCAGCGCGGTGCGAAGCGGCGATAACGGTTTCAAGCGGCATGCTAGGCGATTCTACTATGCTAAGGTTGCGAGCCCGAGGTTACCTTCGTGCTGCAAGTTGCCGGTTCGCCCGAGTGGAGCCTCACAGCGCCCCACGCAGGAACCGACAACTGCCTGCCGGCGACAGCTTCACTGCATCATGGCCGGCCTGCCGGTTAGCCGCTCGATCCGCTTGGCGATTGGCGGGTGAGTGGAGAACAGGTTCGTCAGGCTCTGTCCTAGGAACGGCTGAATGATGAAAAGATGCGCAGTAGATGGATCAGCCTGCATCGGCAAGCGCTTCGAGTAAGTGTCCAGCTTAGCCAGCGCGTTGGCCAAAGCATACGGGTTGCCGGTGAAGTGCGCTCCGCTCTCGTCGGCCTGGTACTCACGCGACCGTGACACTGCTAGCTGAATCAGCATTGCCGCCAGGGGAGCAAGAATAATCATCGCCAAGGCCGCTATTCCTCCACCGCGGTCTTCACGGTCCCGGTCGTATCCCCCGAAGATCATTCCCCATTGCGCGATATGAGCCAGATAGGTGATCGCGCCGGCAATGGTGGCGACAATCGAACTGATCAGGATATCGCGATTGTGGACGTGTCCGAGCTCATGCGCCAGCACGCCTTCCAATTCTTCTTCGTTCAACAGCTTCAAGATTCCCTGTGTGACCGCCACGGATGCGTGCTGAGGGTTCCGCCCGGTGGCGAATGCGTTGGGGGAGTCCGTCGGAATTACATAAATCTTTGGGGTTGGGATACCGATCTTTTGCGCTAACCGTTCCACAATCTGGTAGACACTTGGGAGTGCCTCACGCGTGGCAGGTTGGGCTCGGTACATCGCGAGCGCAATCTTGTCGGAAAAGAAGTAGGACACGAAGTTCATGATTGCGGCAAAAATCAGCGCAATCAACATTCCATTCTGACCCCCTAAAACGCGGCCAATGAAGATCAGCAAGAGCGTGAGTGCAGTCAGAAGGAAAGCGGTCTTGAATGTGTTTCCCATAAGAAGCCCCTAGAGAATAGATGCATCACCCGGAGCCGGGATGCACTGCTTGCGAAACCATTACCTGTCTGGCTAACCAGCTGCTTTTCTGGGAGTTTGTGAGATCCGGCTGGGCCGGGCTCTGCCGGGATCCTCTTGCTAATGCTGATGGCAGAATCGAATCAGTTAAACTCGGACCTATTCTGAAAGCTGCCATGAGAAATCGCCCTCTTCAGTTTGTGCTGCTCATCGGCGTCATGAGCTTCTTTGCGGATTTCGTATACGAAGGTGCACGCAGTGTGACCGGCCCCTACCTTGCGGTGCTCGGTGCCAGCGCAACACTCGTGGGGCTGATCGCCGGACTGGGAGAAATGCTTGGCTACGGACTGCGGCTCGTCTCCGGGTTGGTCAGCGAGCGCACGGGCGAATTCTGGCCAATCACGATCTTCGGGTATGTGGTGCAGATGAGTGCCGTTCCTCTTCTAGCCGTTGCGAACACCTGGCAATGGGCTGCATGCCTGATTGTGCTAGAACGCGTCGGGCGAGCCATTCGCAATCCTCCGCGGGACGTCATGCTGTCGCATGCCGGAAAGCAGGTTGGACTGGGCTGGACTTTCGGGCTACACGAAGCCCTCGACCAATTGGGTGCCCTCTCTGGACCGCTCGTCCTGGCCTGGATCCTGACTCGACACAGCGGGTATAGTCTCGGGTTTGCGGTGCTGGCCATTCCAGCCGCCATTACGATCGCGATCCTGATCTTCGCGCGGATTGTCTATCCGCGTCCGGAAGAAATGGAAGTGCACGTTCCTGACGTCCATGGTGTTGGCCTGGGGCGCACTTTCTGGATTTACCTCATCGGCGCTGCACTGGTTGCTGCAGGATTTGCGGATTTCTCGCTCATGGCCTACCACTTTCAAGTGTCGCAAGTGGTGTCGCAAGCATGGATTCCGATCTTCTATGCCGTTGCCATGGCGGTCAGCGGACTTGGTTCTCTGGGCTTTGGGAAGCTGTTCGATCGCTCTGGCTTATGGATTCTGATTCCACTCACCTTGCTCGGCGCTGCCTCTGCGCCTTTGGCGTTCCTGGGCCATCGGTGGGCCGTGTTCGTCGGATGTGCGGTTTGGGGACTCGGGATGGGAGTGCATGAAAGCATCATTCCCGCCGCGGTCGCGACCATGGTCCCGCAAAAGCGCCGGCCTTCAGCGTATGGCACTTTTACCGCGGCCTATGGAATTTCTTGGTTTCTCGGAAGCGTGGCGATCGGCAAGCTTTACGATCTCTCTTTGCCTGCACTGATCGGTTTCTCCGTCGCGGCGCAACTGGCCGCAATTCCCTTATTCCTTGTCGCCGCCCATAGGACATCAAAGCGTGCAGGAAACTCAGTAAGCGGCTAAGGCTTTATTGCCATAGGCGCCCCCCATGGTTTGACTATCGCATACGCCTAGGTGAAAATTGAGTTGTAAGTCCGTTCGATTGCGGGCCTGTGGCGCAGCTGGGAGCGCGCTTCCATGGCATGGAAGAGGTCGTCGGTTCGATCCCGACCAGGTCCACCAATCTTTCAACAACTTAGCGGACCCACCTCGAAGCGCTTGGCCGGAAATTTAGGAGACTTCCGCCGCTTGCGGCTTCAGTCTCAGATCTTTGTTGATGGCCGCTACCGTCGCCCGCACGCCTTCGGGATTAGAAATGGCATCAGGGCGGTCTTTCTTTCCTCGAACAGAATTCCGCGTCAACAGCATGCGGCCACAACGTGGATCAGGCGCTCGATATCCCGCTCTGAATTGAACAAATGCGGTGAGACGCGGAGCTTACCCTCTCGCATCGCCACGACAACACGTTCCTTCTGCAGCTTCTGATAAAGCTCCGAGGTCTTTTCCGGGGTCCCCGCGGTGAAGCAGCCGTATGGCCCGCGCTCTCTGGCGTCCGGCGGACTCGCCGGAATGCAGCCTTTCGGAAGGTGCTGGAACAAGAGATCAATCAATTTCCGGTTGTGTTTCAGTACCAATTCGGGCCCGGCCCGCTGCACAAAATCTACCGCGGCATCCATAGCCGTCAGGTTGAAATTGAAATATGTGGCTGCTTCCGCCGCGTCCCAGCGTTTGGCGCTCCGGGAGGGTGCGGGATCGATAAAGTTCAGCTTAAGAAAATCATCTTCAGCGCCCTGGGCCGTCCAATAAAACGGACCCGGCGGCACTGTGTCCAGGTGTTCGCTCTTCGCCCAAAAAAATCCCGTGCCATAGGGACTAAGGAGCCATTTGTATCCAGCACACACTAGAAAATCGGCGCCGAGTTCCTTGACATCCATGGGCACGGCCCCACAAGATTGGCTGACATCGAGCACAAATAGCGCGCCCTGAGCATGGCATGCCGCAGCCACGCGAGCCGCACCCAACAACGAGCCATCGTCAAAGCGCACATGACTGACGGAAACGATGCGCGTTCTCGGCGTCAGGGCCTGGATTAGATCATCTGCTGAAATGAAGCGGTCTCGCGGCGCTACGATTTTCAATTTCACGCCCTGGCGTTCTCCTAAGGGTTTCCAAGTGGCATATTGCAGTGGAAATTCTCCCTTGGCAGTAATAATTTCATCGCCCGGCTTCCACCTCAGGAGATGGGCCACGGCCGCAACGCCGGTGCTTGCCCCGGTTGTGAGCGCGATTTCTTCCGGCTTCGCGCCCGTGATTTTCGAGAGGGAGGCCCGAATTCGGATTGGAGCTTCGAAAAAGATGCTGTCGTCAACATGATGCGGAAACTTGTTGGCTTCAATTGCGGTTTCGACCGCATGCAGGGCCACACGGGGGATGGGCGCATGGGCTGCCGTGTTCAAGTAGGTTGCGTCTGCAATCTCAAACCACCCTTTCCGCCAGTCGGCCGTAGGTTGCATTGCGGTCATGAGATCTCCTTTCCGGTAACGCTTTACGAGCCGCACAGATCGAGCTTTCGCTTGTTTGATGAATCATGGCGTTTCCTCCGAAGCGCCTGCGCACTCGCGAAGGCGATTCACCTGCGCCACGAAGACACTCCATTCGAGTCGTCCGCATAACCGTACGGCGTTGAGCGCCACGCGGGGGATTGCCGCGTGCACGGTGAAGTTCAAGTAGGTGGCATCATCGATCGGAAACCATTCATTTTCCAATCAATCGGCTGCTTTGGAAGCATATTCCGCTCAGTGCGCTCGGGGTCAAACGGGGATCTACGGTGCTAAACACGTAGAAGAATTTTCATTTCAAAATCACTTCACGAACGTATTCATTACCGAGAACTTTTCTGTATTCATTCCGGCCGACTCTGGCCTTGTTCTGAAGCTCGGTGCTACCGATTACTTTCTTTGCCACCTCTTCCAGCTCGACGCCGTTATCCAAAGCCGCAGCCCCGTTCTTAAAAGTGATCCAGAGACTTATATTGGGCTGATCCGGTGATTTTGGAGTGAGC
>Ga0097621_100002932_pt1 | contig 11729 bp, 8 predicted proteins | sample KBSMisM72_FD_73165 | JGI IMG/M metagenome (GOLD analysis project Ga0097621, IMG submission 73165) | Miscanthus rhizosphere microbial communities from Kellogg Biological Station, Michigan, USA - KBS Miscanthus M7-2 (version 2) (version 2) | ecosystem: Host-associated > Plants > Roots >... | reverse complement strand
TTTTCCGTCTGGTAGATCAGGCTGTCGGCCTGGTTTTTGGCTTCGGCGGTCTTTCGCCGCTTCTTATCTTCGTCGGTATGGGCCTGTGCATCCTTCACCAGCTTTTCGACTTCTTCCTTGCTCAAGCCGCTAGACGCCGTGATCTTGATAGACTGTTCCTTTTGTGTCGCCAAGTCTTTGGCCGAGACATGGACGATGCCGTTGGCGTCGATGTCGAACGTCACTTCGACTTGCGGCATCCCGCGTGGCGCGGGAGGAATCCCGACCAAGTCGAACTGCCCAAGAAGCTTGTTGTCGTTCGCCATCTCGCGTTCGCCCTGGAAGACTCGAATGGTCACCGCTGTTTGATTGTCGGCAGCCGTCGAGAAGACCTGGCTCTTTTTCGTCGGAACCGTCGTGTTCCGTTCGATCAATTTCGTGAAGACACCGCCGAGAGTTTCGATGCCCAGAGACAGCGGCGTCACGTCGAGGAGCAGCACGTCCTTCACTTCGCCCTTGAGTACGCCACCTTGAATGGCGGCGCCGATGGCGACGACTTCGTCCGGATTCACGCCCCGGTGTGGCTCTTTGCCGAAAAAGTCTTTGACGGCCTGAATGACTTTCGGCATACGAGTCATGCCGCCGACGAGGACGACTTCCTTGATGTCGCCTGCGGATACACCGGCGTCGGAGAGCGCCTTCTTGCAGGGCTCGATGGATCGTTTAATCAGGTCGTCGACCAACTGTTCAAGTTTCGCGCGGGTCAGCTTCACGACCAGATGTTTCGGTCCGTTGGCGTCTGCGGTGATAAAGGGCAGATTGATTTCGGTTTCCTGCGACGAAGAAAGTTCGATCTTGGCGCGTTCCGCCGCCTCTTTCAGGCGTTGGAGGGCCATGCGATCCTTTCGAAGATCGATGCCTTGATCCTTTTTGAACTCATCGACCAACCAGTCCATGACGCGCTGATCGAAGTCATCGCCGCCGAGATACGTATCGCCGTTGGTCGACTTGACCTCGAAGACGCCGTCGCCGATCTCAAGGATGGAGACGTCGAACGTACCGCCGCCCAAGTCATAGACGACAATTCGTTCGTCTTTTTTCTTGTCCAGACCGTAGGCGAGGGACGCGGCGGTCGGCTCGTTGATGATCCGGAGGACGTTCAAGCCTGCGATCTGGCCCGCATCTTTGGTGGCTTGGCGCTGGCTGTCGTCGAAGTAGGCCGGAACGGTGATGACCGCTTCAGTAACTTTCTCGCCGAGATAATCCTCCGCGGTCTGCCGCATCTTTTGCAGAATCATGGCGGAAATTTCCGGGGGGCTGTAGCGCTTGCCGCGTAATTCGACGTGCGCATCGCCGTTGTCTCCCTCGGTCACCTTGTAGGGCAGCCGCTTGGCGGCGTCGGTCACCTGCTGGCTACGGAATTTGCGGCCCATGAGGCGCTTCACTGAGAAAATCGTGTTCTCCGGATTCGTAATCGCCTGGCGCTTCGCAATCTGTCCGACGAGGCGCTCGCCCTTTTCTGTGATGGCGACGACGGACGGTGTCGTACGGGCCCCTTCTGCATTGGCGATCACAACAGGCTCGCCGCCGCTCATGATGGAAACGCAAGAATTCGTGGTTCCAAGGTCGATGCCGATCACTTTGCCCATGTGCCTACTCCTTCCTCACTAGGTCTGTCTTAGATGATGTTGTTACGATGAACTGATCGTGTCGTCTGTTCCCGGTGCGCCGTTGGCCCGTCCCGTCGATACGCTTACCATGGCCGCCCGTAAGATACGATCATGCAGGAGATATCCTCGCTGAAACTCCTCTACCACGTGTTGCTCCGGAACCTTCTTGGACGCGACGGAGGTGACGGATTGATGCGTGGCGGGATCAAATAACTGGCCGATCGTCTGGATGGGCGTGACATGAAATCTCGTCAAGGCTCCAGTCAATTGCTTGAGCGTGAGCTCCACGCCCTGGATGAGGACGTCGGTGTTTCCTCCCTCTCGTGAGGACTTGATGGCCCGTTCGAGATTATCGACGACTGGCAAGAGCTCCTTCAGCAATGACTCATTGCCGAATCGGATCTGGTCGCGCTGGTCCCGCTGAATCAATCGCTTATAGTTATCAAACTCGGCGGCGAGCCGAAGATACTTGTCGTTTAAGCTCTTAACCTCTTCCGCCTTTGCCACGAGGGCTTGCTGAAGTTCTGCGATTAAGCTGGCTTCCTCTGTGGCTGAGGATGTATCTTGCGATAAGGCATCCAAGTTCTCGATTGTATTCGCATTCTGGTGTTCCTCAGCCATGAAAGACTCCTTTGTTCGTCTGGAGATAGCCACAGGGCCCATAAAGTCAACCGGGCCAGAAAAATTAATTACTTGTGTAGGTACCACGGTGTGGCGCGCGACAAGCGCGAGGAGCGAGACTTGCGAGACTTGTGAGCCCTGTCCCTGCCAATCGTGCTTTTCCTGCCCGTCTCGCGAGTCTCGCTTGAGTCAGACATCGGCAGTTGCCGTAGAAGCCTTTGTGAATGATGCGGGTTAGCAGGCTACGGAAAAACTATTGTGGCACGGTGGAAATTCAATGCCAGAATATCTAGGACAACAGGAGAATACCGCGCAGGATGCTCAAAAAGGCTGTCCAGCAAGGCCGCAGGGAGCGAAGAGGCGAAGGCGTACGCTTCGGTACGGTGAGCTTCTGAGCGAAGCGAGAAGGCCGCTGGCAGACTTTTTCAGCATCCTGTCAGACTTGCATGGTGGGAGGGGGAGATCCCTGGGCTCGCCGGTAGAGAAGCTCAAGACCTTCTAACGTCAGGAACGGTTCGATTTTTTGAATAGAAGTGGTTTCGGCTGCCAGGATGGAACTGAGTCCTCCGGTGCCGATAACGTAGGCTGAGCGTCCAAGTTCCTGTTCCATTCGCCGGACGACGGTATCAACCATTCCTGCATACCCGAATAATAGGCCAGCTTGAATACTGCCGGCAGTGTCGGTTCCAATTACCGTCTTAGGACGGATCAATTCCACCTTGGCCAGTTTGGCGGCGCGTGCGAACAGGGCTTCCGCCGAGATTCCGAGGCCTGGGGAGATGACCCCTCCGAGGTAGTGGCCCTCTGCCGTAATGGCGCAAAAGGTTGTGGCGGTGCCGAAATCGACGACGATGAGATCTCGGCGATATTTATGGTACGCAGCGGCGGCATTCACCAGCCGGTCGCTGCCGATTTCTTTTGGGTTGGCGTAACACAGTGTGAGCCCCGTGTCCGTATCCGAGGTGACGATAAGGGGATGCTGATGAAAATATTCGTTGATCATGTTCTCGACGGTCCCGGTGAGCGCAGGCACAACGCTGGAGATAATGGCGCCGGAGAGGCGTTGAGAGGGAATTCCTGCTGCCGTGAGAAGATTGGCAAAGAGGATGCCGTACTCGTCCGAGGTTTTTTTCACGTCCGTAGCCAACCGCCAATGGGCTGCCAGGGTGCTGCCGTCATAGACGCCCCAGACAATGTTGGTGTTGCCAATATCAACGACGAGAAGCATAGGAGATATTGTACGTTTTGGTTGGGTGGTTTGGCCAGCAGGCTAGGGTAGGCTGAGGTCGAGGTTGAGTGAAAATCAGACTTTTTCTCGTCCTTGACATTAGCTTTAACCTTCCAGAAAGCTGGAGGACTTTTTCAGCATCCTGCTAGGTTCTTACGTGGATGATGTCCGCCACGCGCAAGTGCACCACCTCCGGCGTTCCCGATCCAGGTTGAGTCGCCTGCGGCCGGACGCGCAAGGATCCATCCTGGCCGATTTCCTCGGCAAGTCCAACGACCACATCTCCATTGGCCAACGTCGCTCGTACCGTGATGCCGACAGTCGAGCATCGCTGGTGATAGGCCAATGCAATCCGATTCGTTCCGTGAACGACCAATTCATCGAGACACTGTTCGAGCTCGAGAAGTAGCTGTGCGAGCAGTCTGTTGCGGTCGACGACGATCTTCCGTTCCTGCCATATCGACGTGGCTGAGTCGCGAAGCTCAGCGGGCCAGTCATCATGGTCCACGTTGACGTTGATGCCGATTCCGATGATCTGAAAAGGGTCTGATCGTATTCCTGTACCGCTTTCACAGAGGATTCCGCCGACTTTTCGTTCCGAGATCAGGAGATCGTTGGGCCATTTCACGGAGACGTGGAGGGATGAGACCTGTTCGATTGCTTTGGCCGCGGCCAGCGCGGAGATCAGCGGCAGCCAGGAGAGCCATTCCGTGAGGCGTTCCGGTGGGCGTGCTGCTCTGAGAATGATGGAACAGTAGAGATTGGTGCCGGATGGAGAAAACCAGGTTCTGGAGAGACGCCCGCGCCCTGCAGTCTGGCTATCCGCAGCGACGACGGTGCCATGCTCTACTTCTGCCTGCGCAAGCTGAACGGCCTCCCGGTTGGTTGAAGGGAGGGAGTCGAATAGTTCGATGCGACGCCCCAGCCACCTGGTCGATAGGGTGCTGTGGATGGTGTCTCTGGTAAGTGGTGGCGAAGGTTGCACGTATTACCTAGGAGCCTGTCCGACGTTGACCTTTCTACTGCGGCGAACGATCTGCGACCATCTGCGTCGTTCTCGGCCCGAAAAAATCCTCAACGTATTCCAGCGAATACGCCTCCGGTTTTTCCGGGCCTGCGGCCTCGCATCTGGCCGCACCTTCTTCGCCTCGTCACGAACGGCGATGTCGGACAGGCTCCTGGCAGGATCCTGAAAAAGTCCGCCAGCGTCCCACTCGGTTATCCTGCGGGAAAGTATTGTTGTTGTAGCACATGTGCGGATTCTCAAAGTTCTCGCGTGTCAAAGTAATTTTTCGCTACTTGCTAGGCCGGCGGCGTGGTTCGAGTACCAAGCTAAGCGTTGCCGCTGGGGCTGAGTGGGTGAGGGCTCCGATGGAGATGCGGTCTGGGCCGGCTGCTGCCATTGCGCGTACGTTCTTCATGGTGATGCCTCCCGAGACTTCCACCAGCGCATGACCGTCGACGAGCTTCACCGCTTGCTCGACTGTGGCGGGAGTCATATTGTCCAAGAGAATGATGTCGGCCTTGCCACGAAGGGCGGCCTGAACTTCCGATAGCGATTCCACTTCGACAATGACTGGCTTGTCTTTGGGAGCCATTGCTCGCGCTTTCCGGCAGGCTGCAAGGACAGCCGGTTTCTTGTTATTCATCAGGGCCAGATGATTGTCCTTGATCAAGATGCCATCGCCGAGCGACACACGGTGATTCGTTCCCCCGCCAAGGGATACTGCCCATTTCTGAATGGCTCTCCAGCCAGGGAGCGTCTTTCTTGTATCCATGATATCGATCGGATAGCCATGAACGGCGTGGCAGAAACGGTTGGTCAGGGTGGCGATCCCGGAGAGATATTGGAGGAAGTTCAGGGCGACTCGTTCAGCCATTAAGATGGATCGTCCATCGCCTTCGATCTGCAGTAGGACATCTCCATTTTTGGCATGCGATCCATCTCGTCGCGATGGAGTCAGCTTGAGAGAGGCATCGACCGCGGTGAATGTTTGAATGGCTGCTGCCATCCCTGCAACGACGAGGGATTGTTGGGCGATGATCTTTGCGTGGGCAGGAGTAGGTCCGGAAAAGAGCGCCGCTGTCGTGATGTCGCCTTGGGCAAGGTCTTCTTCGAGTCCCATGCGGACCGCACGTCGGATGTCAGCAGCCGGCAGCGCCACCATGCTTAGGCTCCCAGCATCGCGCGCAGCTGCTGTTCGCTGCTGGTCAGCATGGCACGGTCACGAGAGAGTGCGCGGAGGCGATCCTGATGGTCGGTGATCACTTCAGGCGGTGCTTTTGAGACAAAGTCCGCATTTTTCAGCTTGCCGTCGAGCCGCTCGGATTCCTTGTCGGTTTCTTCGGTCTGTTTCACAAGGCGGTCGAGCGCTTTTTTGAGATCCACGTCACCCTCGACGGATACGCCCACTGTGACGCCGCCTGTAATGAGGCGGAGTACGTTCGATGTCGGCCACTGAGAGATAGGAATGGGCGAGATCTGTCCTCGTCCGAGATGCGCGAGGTCCTGTTCAAGTGCACCCAGTGTTGTGTTCGCCGCTGGCTCCTGATGGGCCACAAAGACGCGTACCTCTTTTCCCGGTGGATAGTTCAGCAGGACGCGGGCGGTTCTGAATAGACCAATGCTCTGCTCAAAGAGACGAAATGTTTCTTCTGCAGACGGCTCGTGCCAGTGCGTCCGGGGGACCGGATAGGATTGGGTAACAATGGTCTTACCCTCGTGAGGTAAGGTCTGCCAAATTTCCTCGGAAATAAAGGGCATGAAAGGATGAAGTAGTCGCAAAAACACTTCGAGCGTATCCTGGAGCGTCTGTCGGGTTGCAGGACCTTGAGGATGCACAGGATCCTGGAGGACAGGTTTGATCAATTCAAGGTACCAATCGCAGTACTCGTGCCAGAAGAATTGGTAGAGAACATTCGTCGCTCGATCAAACCGATAGGCTTCCAGCTCCATCGTCACGATCTGGATGGTGTCGTTCAGCCGGCTTCGTATCCATAGGCCGGGAAAGGAGCGATCGGTCGGAGGCTGCGATTCCTTTATGCCGGCAAGGTACATGTGGGCGAAACGGGCGGCGTTCCAGATCTTGTTCGCAAAGTTGCGATAGCCTTCGATCCGTTCCTCTGCCAACTTGATGTCGCGTCCCGGTGAGGCCATCGAGGCGAGTGTGAAGCGGAGCGCATCGGTGCCGAACTGCTCCATCACATGCAGCGGATCGATGACGTTGCCTTTCGACTTGCTCATTTTCTGCCCTTCGGCATCTCGCACGAGGGCATGGATGTAGACGTCACGGAAGGGGACATCGCCCATGAATTTCAGACCCATCATGATCATACGGGCGACCCAGAAAAACAGAATGTCGAGGCCCGTGACGAGAGTCGAGGTCGGGTAGTACGTCTTCAGCTCGGGAGTCTGTTCAGGCCATCCCAGTGTGGAGAAGGGCCAGAGGGCAGAAGAAAACCAGGTATCGAGGACGTCGGGCTCTTGGATGAACTGTTGGCCTCCGCATCCAGGGCAGGTTGACGGCGCGGTCTTTCCGACAATCGGAATCGCCCCTTGGAGGATCGTCAGTCGCGCGGATGGGGATAGAGCGGCTGAGGCTATTGCTGCAGTTTCCTCAATGATCAGCTCTTTGTTGCAGTGGCGACAATACCAGGCAGGAATTTGATGCCCCCACCAGATTTGGCGTGAGATGCACCAGTCTTTGATATCCCTCATCCACCCGAGATAGTTGTTCGTCCATCCTTCGGGAATGATTCTGATACGTCCGTCTTCGACGGCATGGATCGCAGGCTCGGCTAGGGGCTTGATCTTCACGAACCACTGAGGGGACAGGTAGGGTTCGACCACAGTTTTGCAGCGATAGCATTTTCCGACGGCTATTTTATGGTCATCGACTTTTGTGAGGAGATTGCGATCTTTCAGGAGCTGCTCGACTTTGAGCCGCGCCTTGCTGGCGGGAAGGCCTGCGATTGCCTCAATGATGCCTTGATCGACGTCGGCAGTTTTGAGGCCCTGTGGATCGAGCAAGGCCTGACGGTCGAAGATGGGAAGGCGCTGTAGTCCATGCCGTTCGCCTGCTTCAAAGTCGTTGAAGTCGTGCGCCGGCGTGATCTTGACGGCGCCGGTGCCGAACTCGCGGTCGACGAGAATTGCATCACCCACGATTGGAATCGTGCGGTTTGTGAGGGGGAGCCGGACTCGTTGTCCAATCAATCTGTTGTAACGGGGATCTTCCGGGTGGACCGCCACCGCTGTGTCGCCGAACATGGTTTCTGGTCTCGTCGTCGCCACGGTGAGACGAATCGCGGGATCCTGTTCGAGCGGATATTCGATTGAGTACAGTTTCCCTTTGATGTCTTCGTGCTCGACTTCGATGTCCGACAGAGCTGTCAGACAGCGCGGGCACCAATTGATCAGCCGCTCTCCTCGATAGATCAGTCCGTCTTCATAGAGCCGCACGAAGACTTCCATGACGGATTTTGATAACCCCTCATCCATTGTGAATCGCAGACGGTCCCAGTCGCAGGACTCACCGAGTTGTTTCTGTTGACTGATGATCGTGTTTCCAGAGGTGGCTTTCCATTGCCAGACGCGTTCTATGAAGCGTTCTCGTCCAAGGGATTCCCGAGACGTGCCTTCGGTCAGGAGCTGTTTTTCCACGACATTCTGCGTGGCAATGCCCGCATGATCGGTGCCGGGTAACCAGAGCACATTGCGGCCTTGCATGCGTCGCCAGCGTATCAGAATGTCTTGTATCGAATGGTTCAGCGCGTGGCCGACATGCAGTGAGCCTGTGACATTCGGGGGAGGAATGACGATGCAATAGGGCTGGCCGGGATGGGTCGGCGAGGCGTGAAAATAGCCTTGCTGGTTCCAGAACTGAGACCAACGTGCTTCGACCGTCTTGGGGTCGTAGGTTTTGTCGAGTTGGGGTGTGCTCATCTGGTTCATCTGGTTTGTTTTGTTTATCTGGTTGATTTGGTTTATCTGGTTAGTTTCGTTCAACCAAATACCCAGACAGACGAGACAAACCAAACCACGCTCTTCTAATGCTGGCGGACTTTTTCAGCATCTTGCTAGAGGTGCGGGGCATCTTAGCATGCGGGTGCTGACCTCTCAAGGCGAAGTGGTGGCACACATAACTTGAGGGGGGCAGAGCCGTGTGTTATACAGACTCGCACAAGGCGAGAGCGAGAGGTTCGTTCCGCTTCCACTTTTTACAACTTGGAGAGACTATGGCCACAGGGCGTGAAAAAGACCGCAAGACGAGAAAGAAGCATCGGAAAAATGTCGCGCGAGTGAAGGCGCTGGCGACAGCCAGACGAAGTAAGGGGAAGAAGCACAAGAAGGGGTAAGTCGGAACAGAGGCGAGAGTCTTACGCAGCCCGTGTGAGGCGTGTGATTTCTGCTTTGATCTGTTCTTCGGCCAGATTCGGCACGAGACGCAGAACAGCCTGTTCGACTTGCTCTCGGGCTGTTGCCTGGACGAGTGCTTCGGCTATTCCAGCAGTCTGATTGGCCGCAGCTTGGTGGATCTCATCCTTGATGAGTCCCTCAAGCGATCCGAGTTGTTCCCGAACCATATCGGCCAGTGCGGTGCGAACGGCATTGATTTCTTCGCGGACGAATTGATCAATGCGCTCTTTGATTAGGGGGCTCGCGGTTTCGAATACGCTCTGTCGAATGATGGGTTCGAAGAGGGATATGTCCCGTGAGAGAAGCTTCGGGAGTGCCGTCATGAGCAACGGCTCAAGCACTTGAACCAACCGGTCTTCCGAAAGGGACGCACTTATGTGTGCGCGTACCTCTGTTTCCACGGCTTTAGCCACGAGGGTTGCCAGTTCTTTCCCCACCATCCGGGGGAGCACGTCGGCAATCTTTTTTTCCGTCCGTTCCGACATGGAGTGAAGCAGTTGACCGAAGAGGCCCTTCATCGCCTCTTCTGGTTCGGTTGTTGAGGTCCGGGCTGCGGTGGTGGAGGTCACCGGGGAGTGTTTCGGTTGAGAGTGGGGCGCCATCGCCTGTTCCTCTTCTTCCTCGGTCAGGCTGTCATCGCTGAGGTTATCATCATCGGAGTCCGTCGTACTTGAGACGGGAGGCCATGAGCGAGTTTTCTTCTTCGCGCCATTCGATCCGGCTGCCTGCTGTGCTTCCAGATCCTTGATCACATCAATGAGGTTCTCGGACTGAAATGGTTTGTTGAGAAAGGCCTTCACTCCCAGCGAACGCAAGTGGGCTTCATCCACACGATCCGAAGGGCTGGTCAGGGAGACAATGTAGGTTTCTGCAAGGGTATCCAGCTTGTGGACTTCCTTACAGAACCCCGAAAAGGTCATGTTCTCCAAATGATAATCTGCGATGATGAGATTCGGGCTCATCCGGCGGGCCGCTTCCAAGGCTGTGGGGCCATCCTGGAATCCTACGACATCACACCCTTCCGGCTTCGAGATCTGCTCGACCAGCCGACGGACCGCGGGACTACTATCGACGACAAAGATGGTTGACGCCACCTAACCCTCCAATGTTATTGAACTATGTCGAAGCTAGCAGTGAGGGTATTCTTTGTCAAGAAATCGCACGATAGGTGCGTGTTTTGACTTCGGATTTTTGAACTGATTACAATTCGACACCAGCACGAGTCCCACGACCAATGAAGACCCCAATCCACGTCATCTTTTTTGATGCAGCCGAGACCCTATTTCATATTAATGGTTCGGTGGCGGACATCTACCTGACCCATGCGGTTCGGCACGGGTTTCGGCAGACTCCCGACTCACAGGCATCGATTGCGCAAGCCTTTCAGCGTGCCTTTCACGACGCGTCGCCACCGGTCTTTGCCGCAACGGATCCTAACGAGTTAAAACAATGTGAACGGCTCTGGTGGTTCGATATCGTGCACAACGTGTTTTATCGCGTCGGGATGTTCGAGCGGTTTGATGAATTCTTCGAACAGGTTTTCCAGGTGTTTGAAGATCCTCGCTCCTGGGCGCTGTTTCCTGAAACTCATGCCGTGCTGACGAGGCTGCGTGAAGAAGGATTCGAGCTGGGGATCGTGTCCAACTTCGATTCCCGGCTATTTCCTGTGATGCGGGGACTCGGCATCGACCGGCTCTTCGATACCGTGACGATTGCAAGCCTGGCAAGGGCCGCCAAGCCGGCGCCGAAGATTTTCGAGATTGCCCTTGAGAAACATGCGGTCGATCCGGACGAAGCGATGCACGTGGGTGACAGTGTCCGGGACGATGTGGAGGGTGCGACGAAGGCCGGGCTGACCGGCGTGTTACTGGATCGAGCGGGGCGCGTTCAGGCGTCGTGCGGGATTGTGATTAGGACGTTGGAAGAAATTCTTCCCTTGGCGCTGGCGTCAAAGAAGTAGCGGAACCAGATCTTTCGCGCGGCCCTGCAGCGAGAGGTCCACCAGGTCTGACTGAGGGGTGCTCTCGAGATTGATCTCGATGACCGACGCGCCCACATCTTTCGCCATCGAGGCAAATCCCGCGGCAGGATAGACGACTCCCGATGTGCCAATCACAAGGAGGAGGTCGCAGGCCCGCAAGGCCTCATTACAGCGGCGCAGGTCTTCCTCCCAGAGCGACTCCCCAAACCAGACGATATGAGGCCGGAGCAGTGCATGACATAGGCGGCATGTCGGCAAGATCGGAAGAGGGATCTCCAGATTTTCCGAGATGACGCCACAGCCCGTACAGCGAACCTTCCAGATGTTGCCGTGAATTTCGGAGAGCCGTTGCGAGCCGGCAGTTCGATGGAGCCCATCGACATTTTGAGTGATCAGCCAGAATGTATCGTGCGTGCGACGTTCGAGTTCTACAAGGGCGAGATGGGCAGGATTCGGCTGCTTCGTGGCAATCAATTCACGCCGCCAGTTGTACCATTCCCAGACCAGCCGCGGGTCCCGCTCAAAAGCCTCCGGAGTGGCGAGATCTTCTGCGCGAAAGTTGCGCCATAAGCCGTCCGCCCCGCGAAAGGTCGGCACGCCGCTATCCGCCGAAACTCCGGCCCCCGTGAGGATAGTCACGTACCGAGCGGAAGCGAGGTGTGTGCGGGCCAGTAGGATCTGATCGTCGGTAGCCATGGGCGGATGGGTAACTACTCAGGCGTTTAGGCTGAAGGCCAAAAAATATCTCAAGGCATGAGCCAACTCATTCAACACCTTCTCGGTTTCTTCGACCTTGGGTTCAAGCAGAAATGAATCCTCGTTGTGCAAGAA
>Ga0097621_100002930_pt1 | contig 11732 bp, 14 predicted proteins | sample KBSMisM72_FD_73165 | JGI IMG/M metagenome (GOLD analysis project Ga0097621, IMG submission 73165) | Miscanthus rhizosphere microbial communities from Kellogg Biological Station, Michigan, USA - KBS Miscanthus M7-2 (version 2) (version 2) | ecosystem: Host-associated > Plants > Roots >... | reverse complement strand
GGACTCGATGAAAAGGCCATCGAAGCGGTCAAGACCTGGAAGTTTGAACCGGCCATGAAAGACGGCAAGGCGGTGGCGGTGCAGATTAACGTGGAAGTGAGCTTCCGTCTGTATTGAAAAGTTCTTCCTATTGAGTACTGGTTTCGCGGCCCATTCTTCTTTGCGCTAAAAACCCCCTTACAGAGTCTGGCATTTCTTACAGTTGAGTACCCGTCCCGCTCTCTTTATTCTTCTCGTCAAGAAGCAATGTGCTCTGAAATGCCTTTAGGCTAAAACCAAGGCTCACGCCGGGCCGTCTGGACATTGATGGGTTCAGGTCCGCGGCAGAATTTTTTTTGGGCGCGTTTTCAACTCCAGGCAGGATGACCAAGATACCCAGTGACGACTTCATAGCATCCGTTAAGGAGATCGGCAGAGTCTTCAAGTTTGGCACGGGGATTTTAGGGAAATCCGCAATTACGATGGGCATACTGCTCATCGGCGTGATCGTGGCAGTCGCCCGACTGCATTCCGATTCAGCAATCATCGTCGCAATTGTTTTGGGCTGTCTGGTTTTCATCACCTGGTTTCTTTTTTTCCTTAGGTTTGCAGGCCTTCACCCCGACGCTACCTTGCTTGAAGGAGCGGAGGAGACGGCCGGGAAACGTTTCGACGCGGACGCGAAAGGATTCATGCCGGCTCCCGCAGACGGGAGTCTCCCGCTGGGTTCCGATGCCACTGAGCAGTTGGATGAAGGGAGAGTAAGACCGGGTGACCGCACACCGCCGCTAAATTAGTTCGCCACTCTATGCTTCTTCGGCGGGTTGGCTGATGTGAATGGCTGCAATCGCCCTATTACAACAGTAGTTTCCTTACACCTGCCAGTCTCCAAGCCACATGCCATAGCGGCAGACCTGTTCTCAAAAGTCTTTGAGATTCTTTGATTCCAACAGATGCCGAGCCCGGCAGCTGCGTCGGCTAAACAATCCACTGTCAGTTTTGCAGATTGACTGCCCTGCCGCATGAGATCAGTATTTTTAGAGGAGGCTCCGCAATGAGCATGAAGACTCGTATCCGGCAGGCTAATGGCGTCGCTATCGTGGATTGCCGCGGGCGCATCGTTCTTGGCGAGGAATGTGTGGTTCTAAGGGACACAGTTCGCGAACTGCTCTCCAACGGGCAGACAAAGATCCTGCTCAATCTCGGGGACATAAACTATATCGACAGCTCCGGTATTGGCGAGCTGGTCGGTGCCTTCACGACCGTGCGCAAACAGGGCGGCGACATCAAATTGCTGAACCTGACCAAGAAGGTCCACGAGGTCTTGCAGATCACCAAGCTTTACACCGTGTTTGATGTGAAGGAAGACGAAGCAGGCGCAATCAAATCGTTTAACCCCGACCCTGCTGCGAACGCGGCCTAGTTGGCTGAATCATTTGCAGCTGAACCCGCCATTTAAGCTGAACTAATTCAAACTCGTCGGGCCTATCACTGTTAACCCGTCGTTATTACTCATCATCGGCCCGGAGCCTGCCCGAGAGAAGGCTCGGCAGGTCAATGAGTGTAATCGTCTGATTAGAACGGTTGTTGCTTCCGGTTCCCCATCATTCGCTCGCCGATTCGATTTGCGATACAAACTCTGTGCTGCATTTCGGCTTGAGGGTAGACGGGTCGATCTCTGAACGATGTATTATTTTCGACATGAGAGTCTTGATATCCGGGGCGGGAATTGCAGGTCCAACTCTCGCGTATTGGTTGGCCCATTACGGATTGGAGCCGACAATTGTAGAAAAAGCACCTAAACTACGCACCGCTGGTTACATTATTGACTTTTGGGGCAGGGGATTCGACGTCGCTGATCGCATGGGACTGCTGCCGGAGATCCACCGCCAGGGATACATGGTCCGGGAGGTAAGGATTGTAGACCGGACCGGTAAGGGAATCGCGGGATTCCCCGCAGAGGCCGTTGCGCGTCTTGCCGAGGGTCGTTACATCAGCCTTGCACGGGGAGACCTCTCGGCATGCATCTTCGGCGCGATTGAAGGCAAAGTAGAATCGATTTTCAACGACAGCATTGCTCGGATCGACCAGACCGCTCAAGGGGTTCGGGTCCGTTTCGAAACGGGAACCGTCCGAGATTTCGATTTGGTCATCGGGGCCGATGGCCTTCATTCTCGAGTGCGCGAGCTCGTTTTTGGCCCGCAAAGCCGATTCGAAAAGTACCTGGGGTACAAGGTCGCTGCCTTCGAAGTGCGGGGCTACAGACCAAGAGACGAACTGGTCTACGTGATGTTCAAGGAAGTGGGTCAGCAGGTAGGACGATTCGCCCTGCATGGAGACCGCACCATGTTTCTGTTTATATTTGCGGACGATGAACCCGACGGGAACATCGACAACATTCAGTCTCAAAAAGCACTCTTGCGAAAGCGGTTCGGAAATAGCGGGTGGGAATGCCAGCAAATTCTGGACGCGCTCGACTCCACGAACGATCTCTATTTTGACCGAGTGAGTCAGATTCGAATGGGCACTCAGACGGGATCCTGGACACGCGGGCGAGTAGCTTTGCTCGGCGATGCGGCTTTCTGTGTATCGCTGCTCGCCGGGCAAGGCTCGGCATTAGCGATGGTGGGGGCCTACATCCTTGCGGGCGAGTTGCACCGTGCTGGCAGTGATTACGCGGCGGCGTTTGCGCGATACCAGGATCGATACGAGCCCTTGGTTCTTAAGAAGCAGAAAGCGGCGTTGCGCTTTGCAGGCATATTTGCCCCAAAATCAAGATTCTCGATGTTCATTCACAATCAGGTGATGAACCTTTTAAAAATCCCGTTGGTCGCCGATCTTGCGGCTGGTCGTGAACTCGCCGATAATCTCAGGCTTCCGAGCTATTGAAACAGCTCCAGATTCAAACGCAGCAGCATGAAGAGGTTCCCAACTCCCGAGCAGGCAGGGAGCCGGAAGCTATGCTAAGTGCCTGACTCATATTTCGACGAACAGACGGCGCAAAGTGTTTCGAGAATCTGTTTACAAAAGCAGGCGCCTTTCACTTCCCGATCTCCTCCATTGGCTTCCGGCGGCGTGCCTTGATATTGGCGGGAGAGGAGAATACATTCTACAATCTGGCGCGGACTGCAGAACGGCTTGGCAATCTGCGGCAAAATATCAATCATCCCTCGCCAAATGACCGACCCTGCTGCAGTCGAAAATGCGGTCTATAACTTCGTCCTCGATCAGATCGAGACTGTGCCTCATCTCGAAGCGCTCTTGCTTCTCTGGAATAGCCGGCCTCAACCCTGGACTGTAGAGAACCTGGCCAAGCGGCTATACGTATCCACGAACATCGTCAACTCATTGCTCGAGGACTTGAAGCGCCGTGGCTTGATCGTGTACGTCCCGGGCTCCCCAGACGGATTCCGCTATGAACCCACGTCGATAGGCCAGGACCAATTACTTTCGGCTCTTGATCTAACGTATCGCCGCGAAACCGTTCGTATTTCAACAATGATCCATTCAAAACCATCTTCTTCGGTGCGCGACTTTGCTCGAGCTTTCCGTTTCAAGAAAGAGCGAGAGTGATGTTCGGGGCAATTGTTTACATCATCGGCGCCCTTACGAGTGCAGCGTGCGCTGTACTATTGATGCGCGGCTACGTCCGGGGGAGAAAGAGGCTCCTTTTTTGGAGCGGTCTCTGTTTCACGATATTGTCCCTCTCAAATATGCTCATTTTTGTCGACTTGGTGTTGTTCCCGGATATTGATCTCTATCGTTACAGGCTCGGCAGCGCCAGCGTTGCTATGTTGCTCCTTCTGTATGGACTGATTTGGGAGAGCGAGTAATCATGGTCGAAGGATTTCTACTAGGCGTGATCGGTACTGCCTCCCTGGCAGCGGCTCTATTCTTCCTGAAATTCTGGAAACAAACGCACGACCGCCTGTTTCTCGCATTTGCGACGTTCTTCGCTATCGAAGCCATTAACCGAGTCGTTCTGTTGCGTGTGGAACATTCGAATGAAGGTAGCCCCTGGATCTATCTTTTTCGCCTTTTAGGTCTCCTGGTTTTGCTGGCCGCCATTCTGGAAAAGAACTACAAGCGAAGTGCCTGAAGGCCCTGGGGATACTGGAGTTCAATCGAGCGATAGAGTCTCCACTTCATCGCGGAAGGCGGGAGGCCCCTTCATCCGACCGAGGGTTTGCCCGAGGGAAGCCTAGGCAGGTCAATGGCTGTAGTCGCCCTGATTACAACAGTACTTCGGACTGGCTCCTCAGCCGCAACGAAAGGTAACGAATGACGGAGTTGAGGAGCGGCCGCGAGCCCGCGTGTAAGAGCGTCTGACGCAACTCTTTCCATCCAAAATGCTTCAAATCACGAAGAGATGTGATTCGAATCACAAGCGAGACGGAGGGAACGTAGTAGTTAAGATCGAATTCGCGGAGAGCCTGATGTGTGTTCGTCTTCTTATCGCAGAAGATTTTGCGGGTTTTCGGCGTTTAATCGGTTCAACATTGAGCCAAAGGGCCGATTTAAAAGTTATCTGCGAAGTTTCCGACGGGCAGGACGCAGTGCGAAAGGCCGCAGAGCTTAAGCCAGACTTAATTCTTCTCGATATCGGACTCCCAACGCTAAACGGTCTTGACGCCGCTCGACAGATTCGCAAAATTGTTCCCCAATCAAAAATAATATTCGTGACTCAGGAATTTTCTCCTGACATCGTGCGAGAAGCTCTTGGCTTGGGAGCCAGCGGCTATGTGTTGAAAAACAAGATCCAAAGGGACCTTTTAGCTGCTGTGATCACGGTTCTTGAGGGAAAGCAGTTCGTCAGCAGTGAGTTGTCATGTTAGTACGGTACTGACGCAAATCCCGACCTGCCAGCATCTATGGTGCTGCCGCACGGGAATCACGTTCAGACCTAAGTACACGCAACTCTGTTTCGGGAATCGTAAATTCCGTGAAGCCACAATTCAAACAGACCAGAAGCTTTGGAAACACCCACACGATTGGCTTGTCCAAGCCATCGCGTCCGGGGAAATGAATGGCGATTTCCCCATTGAGAGTGCGCTGATGTTCAGATTGGCAAGCCTTGCAAAACACTTGACCCTCTTAAATATCAGCCTGCTCTGCCGCTTTTCGTCCGTCTATCAGGTAAAAAGGGTAATGTGCTCAGGTAGTGAGGGTAGTGGGCTCTCGTTCTCGGCAACGCCCAACGAGGTAACTGTCGAAATATCGCCATTGCCGTCATCAAGGTGCACACTGCCGAGCTTTGCTCAGGACAGGCTATTGCCCCTAAGTGGATCGTGGTGACTTACTTTGCTGGGGCTGGGGCTGGCTGGCTTAAGCGAGTGGGTTGCGGCCTGCGCTCGGGTGCGGGTTGTTGAATCCATTTTCGAATTTCTGGCAGGGCTGCTCGCGTTGCTGTTTCTCCTGAACGGATTAGTTCGACGGAGCGTCCGAAGTCGTCGTATTTGTATCCGTTGACGTCGGGGTCGATGACAAGGTCGGCTGCGGCTTTCCAGACTCCGCAATTCATTTCTTGCGCAATTGCGAAGCATTGACCGATCACATCGAACAGATGTCGTGGACCGGTGTCGCCGTTGGTCCAGGTTCCCCGCAGGTGTACTGCCAGCACTTTTTGTGCACCCATCTCGCGCAACGGGACGGTGGGCACTGCATGAGCCAGCATGCCGTCCACCAAGAGACGACCGCGAATTTTTACCGGCAGGAACATTCCGGGGTACGCGCAACTGGCGCGAACGGGATCGACCAGAGGTCCGGAATGGAAGACTGCGCCGGCGCCGGTAGAGAAATCGGTGGCAGTCACGGCCAGAGGAATTCGTAATTCTTCGAAGGTTTTCACCTTCAGGATGCTGCTGAGAAACTTGATCATGCGCTGGTTGCTGGCAAATCCGTAGCGCGACAGAGTCCAACTGGCAAAGTCTTTGAAGCGAACCCGGCTCGCCATCTGTTCCAGCTCAGGAATGGTTACGCCGCTGCAATAGGCGGCGCCGACAAGCGCGCCAACGCTGGTTCCGGCCACCAGGCTGATGGGGATATTTTCTTCTTCGAGAACTTTGAGAACGCCAATGTGAGCGATGCCGCGAGCGAAGCCGCCACCGAGAGCGAGGCCAATGCCTGGAGACTGCGGCTGTCCGAATTCGACCGGACTCGACAGGCCGCGGCCGAAGGCCTGTACGGAACGAATGATCTTGCCCAGACTCTTCACCGGAACCTCTTTCTCGCCCGGCTACCCTAGAAGCTGTTCATTAAGATGCCATCTTCAAGGCAATCGTTCCAGGCACGCTGGGTCGTCCCGCGAGTTACCTAAGTGACTGTGTCACAATCCAATCCTTCGCCCCCTTCGAGCTCGCTCGCGGTCCACTATTTACCCACAGCTCGCACCCCAGCCTTAATTCTTGCGGCGCTTCGCGGCTTTTTGTGGACTCGCTGCTCCACTTTTTTGCCCGCGCCTACAGTTTGCGGCACAGACTCGCCAGGAAGGATCGCTGGCCCCATGACTAAGTGCCGTAATCCTGTTAACTTGGGGCCATGGTTCGGGAAATCTCCGCTGGCGGCGTGGTGGTAAGGCAGGCTGGCGAAAGCTGGGAAATGGCGGTTATTGAGCCGCAAACTGAGAATTCGGCCCGTCCGGCGAGAAAGACGTCCAAAAAGGCAGTGCTGGCTCTGCCCAAGGGACTGGTCGATCCAGGGGAAAAGCCGGAGGAGACGGCGCTGCGCGAGGTCCGCGAGGAAACCGGGCTGGTGGCCACAACCATCGCCAAGCTGGCAGACATTAAATATGTTTATGTGCGTTCCTGGGGAGACCAGCAACGCGTATTCAAGATTGTTTCTTTTTACCTGTTGCGCTATGAATCCGGTGAAATTGATGATGTCTCGCGCGAAATGAGAATCGAAGTCAGGCGCGCTTTGTGGATTCCTCTGGAAGAAGGTCCGCGCAAGCTGTCATATCGAGGCGAGCGGGATGTGGTCCGGCGCGCTCAACAATATTTGAAATCCCATTCGGAGGTTTGAGCCATGGCGATACCGCACCATCACGAACACGTCGAGAGCCATTTCATGGCCACGAATACGGTGCGGGACATAGTCATTGGCATGGCCGACGGCCTGACTGTGCCTTTCGCTCTGGCAGCCGGACTTTCTGGCGCGGTGCAAAATACACGGCTGATCGTGGTGGGCGGATTGGCGGAGATCGCGGCCGGTTCGATCGCCATGGGACTGGGCGGATATCTGGCGGCCCGCGGCGATGCCGAACATTACGAGCAGGAAAAAGAACGCGAGTATCGCGAGATCAAAGAAATTCCCGAAGAAGAGATGGCAGAAGTGGGACGCGTCTTTCAGTCGTATGGAATGACGGAAGCGGAAAGCACTCCGGTGGTGGAGGCGCTTAGCCGGCGTCCGGATGCTTGGGTGGATTTTATGATGCGCTTCGAACTTGGATTGGAAGAACCAGACCCGAAGCGGGCAGTGACCAGTGCGGCGACGATCGCAGCGTCTTATATTGCGGGTGGACTGATTCCGCTTTCTCCGTACATTCTTCTTTCTAATGCGGTGCACGGGCTGGCATATTCCGCGGTGGTGACTTTGGCGGCGCTCGGAATCTTCGGATATTTGAAAGGTCGTTACACCGGAACAGGTCCGGCGCGCAGTGCATTGCAGACCATGGTGATCGGCGGGCTGGCGGCAGCGGCGGCGTTTGGGTTGGCGAAGCTGATTTCGTAAGAGTCTTCAGTCGTCAGTCTTCAGTCGTCAGCCTACGACAGAGAGAACCTTGCTGGTGTCTTGGACTACTTTCCATCTTCGCGCATAATTAATTCGTGAAATCCGAATTTGTAGTGTCGGCATCCCGCCGGCTTTCGGGGAGGCATCTTGCCTTTCCGCTGATCGTATTGTCGCTGGCATTGCAGGCGTCTACAGTTTCCATTGCCAAGACCAAGCGCGCTCCGGCCCTGCCGGTCTCCGAGCCGGGATACAAGTCCGCTCTGGCGGCGGCGAACCGTTTTTTACAGGCCTGGCAGAATCAGGATCACGAGACCGGCCTGCTCATGCTGACCGATGTAGCCAAACAAGGCAGCTCGCCGGATCGCATGGAGAGTTTTTTCTCGTCAGGGAAAGATGCAGCTTACGAGATCGCGCGCGGGCGGAAGCTAAAAGCGGGACGATATTCGTTTCCGGTGACGCTGTTCGTTTCCGGTTCGGATCAGAGTAAGCCGGGACGTCCGCAGAGATCGGAGATTGTGGTGGTGCTCGCGGGGAAAGATGAGTGGGCGGTGGATAAGCTGCCTTAGCGGTTTTGTCTTAGGATTCGAATCGAAAGAACAGGCGCGACCCCAATGGCTCTTTAGCCCCTCCCGGGCTCGAGCTTTTTCTTTTTCCTGACCCCGGGCTCACGCCCGGGGCTTTATTCTTGCGCCGCTTCGCGGCTGAATCTGAAGATCCCCGCTGGCCTGCGGTAACGATACAATCGTCGATGTTACCGCTCCTCTGAGGTAGTCGATGAAACGCATCCACAAAGTTGCTGTTCTTGGCGCCGGAACCATGGGCGCACGCATCGCCGCTCATTTTGCCAATGCGGGAGTGCCCAGCTATCTGCTGGATATTGTTCCTCCGGGGGCGGATGGCCCTGGCCGGAACAAGGTTGCCGCGGCTGGACTCGAGGCCGCGAAGAAATCCAAACCCGCGGCTTTTTTCGAGCCTGGGCTGGCGCGGTTGGTGACTGTCGGAAATTTTGAAGACGATCTCAAACGGTTGAGTGAAGTGGACTGGATCATCGAAGCAGTCGTCGAAAATCTCGAGATCAAGCGGGCGTTACTAAAAAAGGTAGAAGCCATCCGTAAGCCGGGGACGATCGTTACTACAAACACCAGCGGTCTGCCGGTAGCGACGATCGCCGAAGGTTTTTCTGACGACTTCCGCAAGTCATGGTTTGGAACACATTTTTTTAATCCGCCACGCTACATGCGGCTGTTGGAGATTATCCCCACGCCGGAATCGGATCGCTCCGCCATCGAGGCCGTCGCTCACTTCAGCGACGTGAATCTCGGCAAGGGTGTTGTCTACGCCAAGGACACGCCAAACTTCATTGCCAATCGTATCGGCACTTTCTCTGTGCTCAACGTGATGCGACTGATGCAGGAGATGGACCTGAGCGTTGAGGATGTGGACGCTCTGACCGGCGACGCCGTGGGATGGCCGAAGTCTGCAACCTTCCGCACCGTCGATCTGGTTGGCCTCGACATTCTCGGGCACGTGGCTGGCAACATGGAGTCCGGCACGCAGGAAAAGCCCCAGCCGAGCCCTTTGCCTGACTTCTATAAGGAGATGCTGGAGCGCAAGTGGCTGGGCGACAAGACCAAGGGCGGCTTTTACAAAAAGGGTCCGTCGTCTCCTGGAAGCAAGGAAGAAGAACGCCTGGCTATGGATTGGAAGACGCTGGAATATCGTCCGCGGCAGAAGGCGAAGTTCCCTGCTCTCGACATGGCAAAAAATGTCGAGGATCCGGGAGCGCGTCTGCGGATGTTGCTCGGGCTTGAAGGCATCCCGCAGAAGGGCGATAAAGCTGGGGAGTTTTTGTGGGCGGTGCTTTCTGATTTGTGGAACTACTCGGCCAATCGTGTACCAGAGATTTCGGATTCCATTGTCGAGATCGACCGGGCCATGCGCCTCGGATTCAACTGGAAGCTGGGGCCGTTTGAAATGTGGGATGCAGCCGGAGTTGAAGCCACTGTAGCTCGCATGAAGAAAGAAGGGAAACCCGTAGCGGCGAATGTCGAGAAACTGCTCGCGGGCGGAAACAAATCGTGGTATCGGGACGATCCCAAGGCCGCTTCGGGCCGGGCATATTTTGATTTGAAGACGGGCAAATATGAAGTGGTGGCAGTCTCGGCAGGCGTGTGGTCGGTTGAGGTGGCGAAAAAGTCCAACGGCGTAGTCAAGAAAAATTCAGGAGCTTCGCTGGTCGATCTCGGCGATGGAATCGCTTGCATCGAATTCCATTCCAAAATGAATTCGCTCGGCGGCGATATTGTCGGGCTTATCAGTCAAACCCTGAAGGCTGGTGGTCCGGGCGATGGGTTTGACGCGTTCGTCATCACCAACGACGCCGATAACTTTTCCGTCGGCGCTAACGTCATGCTGCTGCTGATGTCCGTGCAGGAAGAAGAGTGGGACGAAGTTGACCTTGCCATCCGGCAATTCCAGGGCATGACGCAAGCGATCAAGTTCTCTCCGAAACCCGTGGTGGTTGCGCCTTTCGGAATGTGCCTGGGCGGAGGCACGGAAATTACTTTGCACGCGGCGGCGCGTCAGCCGCACGCCGAACTCTATGCTGGACTGGTAGAAGTAGGCGTTGGCCTGTTGCCCGGCGGAGGCGGCTGCAAAGAGATGCTACTGCGTGCGGTGGATAGCGCGGCGGCAATTCGTCCGGGTCGAGGCGAGTCGATCGAACTCATGGAAGCCATGAAGAAAGCTTTCGAGACGATCGCTACTGGCAAGGTAGCGACATCGGCACATGAGGCGCGCAGTCTCGGTTTTCTGCATGAGTCTGACAACATCACGATGAACCGCGAGCGTGTGCTGGCTGACGCCAAGGCCCGTGCTTTGGAGTTAGTCCGTGCCGGGTACGAACCTCCGCAACCTCGCACTGATATTCCCGCGCCGGGAGAGAACGTTCTGGCGGCGTTGAGATTGGGAGTCCACATCATGCGGCAGGGCGAATACATTTCCGATCACGAAGTGAAGATCGCCACCAAGGTTGCGGAAGTGCTGTGCGGAGGAAATGTAACCTCGGGGACGCCGGTGAGCGAGCAGTACATTCTTGATCTGGAGCGCGAGGCGTTCAAATCGCTGTGCGGCGAGAGGAAGACGCAGGAGCGGATTCAGTTCACGCTGAAGACGGGGAAGACGCTGCGGAACTAGTCCGGCCTAGGCCATCAAATTTCTATCTTCTGAACCGATTCCTGCCGCATGCGGAAACCGGCGAACCTTTGGCTGTGTGCCTCGGCGGGCCCGCGAGAGGTCATACTGGGCCTGCATGTTGATCCATAGATCCGGAGACGTGCCCAGGGCCGCCGCCAGACGAAGAGCCATTTTGGCGGAAATCCCGGCTTTACCGTTCAGCACTCGCGATAGGGTCACACGGGTGACTCGCAAGTGAGCGGCCGCAGAGGATACAGACAAATCTCCCAGATACTCGCGTAGAACCGAGCCGGGGTGAGGTGGATTGTGCATACGCATAGCGACTCCTCTAGTGATAGTCCTGATAGTCAACCAGGACAGCATCTTGACCTTCAAATCTGAAAGTCAGGCGCCAGTTGCCGTTTACCCAGAGCGCCCAGTGGTCTTTGAGTTCTCCGCCTAGAGGATGCAACTTCCATCCTGGAGCGTTCATATCGCGGGGTGTTCTGGCATTGTCGAGCGCAAACAGTTGCAGGCGTAGTTTGGCGGCGTGCTTCGCCTGAATTCCTGCTTTCGACCCGGTGCGGAAGAACTTTTCGATCCCGCGATGCCGAAACGTGCTGATCACTATGTATAGTGTATCGATACCCGATACGCTGTACAACACTAAAATCAAGCATTCGGTGGGATTGGAACACCTCGAAACCTTGATGAAGATACCAATCGTAGCGCTCAATCATCTAACAGGATGAGAGGCTTTGATCTGCAGGTCCAGCACGATCAGCTGGTGCTAGACTGTGGCAGATCGCCACCTGGAAATCGTTATGAGAGAAGTTGTCGTTGTTTCTTCG
>Ga0097621_100002929_pt1 | contig 11735 bp, 6 predicted proteins | sample KBSMisM72_FD_73165 | JGI IMG/M metagenome (GOLD analysis project Ga0097621, IMG submission 73165) | Miscanthus rhizosphere microbial communities from Kellogg Biological Station, Michigan, USA - KBS Miscanthus M7-2 (version 2) (version 2) | ecosystem: Host-associated > Plants > Roots >... | reverse complement strand
AGGTAGTGATCCTGGAACGCGTGGTTCTGCGCCGGGTCCAGCACCTCGAGCAGCGCCGCCGACGGATCGCCGCGCCAGTCGGCGCCGAGCTTGTCGACTTCGTCGAGCAGGATCACCGGGTTCATCGTGCCCGCATCGCGAAGCGCGCGCACGAGGCGGCCCGGGAGCGCGCCGATGTAGGTGCGGCGATGGCCGCGGATTTCAGCTTCGTCGCGAACGCCACCGAGCGACATCCGGACGAACTGCCGCCCTGTCGCCCGCGCGATCGACTCGCCGATCGACGTCTTGCCGGTTCCCGGGGGCCCAATCAGCGTGAGAATGGCGCCCGACCGGCGATCGTCGGTCAAACCGCGCTCGGCGCGGAGCTTGCGGACCGCCAGGTATTCGGTAATGCGCTGCTTCACGTCGTCGAGACCGGCGTGATCGGCGTCGAGCACCTCGCGCGCGTGCTGCGGATCCAGACGCTCTTCCGATCGCTTCGACCAGGGCACTGCGAGGAGCCAGTCGAGGTAAGTACGGATCATCGACGCTTCGGCGTTCGAGTCGCCCATCCGCTCGAATCGCGCCAGCTCACGCTCGGCCTGCTGCTGCACCGCCTCGGGCATCGCGGCGGCGGCAATCTTCGATCGGTATTCCTCGGCAATCGAGCCTTCGTTCTCGCCGAGCTCCTTGCGGATGGCGTCCATCTGCCGCCGCAGGAAATACTCGCGCTGCTGCTTCTGCGCGCCGGTCTCCACGTCGTCGCGGATGCGCCTGCGCACGCGCAGCTCCGCGAGCCGCTCCTGCTGGAACTGCACGGCCAGGGTAAGCCGTTCGACGATGTCCAGCGTTTCGAGGAGCTGGAGCTTCTGATCCACGTTCAGATCGGGCGAGTAGCCGGCGGTATCCGCCAGGGCGCCGGGCTGCGTGATCGACCGCACGAACGCGCTGATCCGGCCATCGTCGCCGCGAAGCTCGAGAATCTCGGCCACGACCGCGCGGTATTCGCGCTCGAGGCTGCGGGTGAGTGTCGCCGGCGGCGTGATGTCCGGGCGCTCGTCGACCTCGACGCGCAGCACGCCGTCAGAGTCGGTGTGCGCGGAACCGGGGACGCCCCGGTGGAGCGCGATAAAAGAGGTGAGGCCACGGCCTGCCAAAGCGGCCCGCTCCGAGACCTCGGCGACCACGCCGACCTTGGCGTAGCCGGCGCCGCGCCGCGGCACCAGCAGGACGCGCGTATCGGCGCCCACGTCCTCGGACAGCGTCACCGGCATGCCGGGAAACACCACTACATCGTCGAGCGCCACAAGCTTGAGAGGAGTCATGACACCAAGGCTACGCCTATTAGTTGATGATGTCAACGATTTATGAAATCAACTATACTGACGGGATGAAGCCGACCGGCGCCCATGCCTGCGACGCCTGGCAGCTGCTGATGCAGCTCTTCTTCGCCCAGCGCGCGAACCTGCCGCCGCTCGCCGCCGAGCTCGAGCTTTCGCCGGCACAGTGTCACGTGCTGCACCTGATCGAGCCGGGCCGGCCGATTCCGATGGGCCAGCTCGCCGAGACGCTGTCCTGCCACGCGTCGAACGTGACGGGGCTGGTGGACCGGCTGGAGTCGCGCGGTCTGGTGCGGCGCCGTCCGTCAGCCGAGGACCGGCGCGTGAAGGTGCTGGATCTCACGCCAACCGGCGCGCGCCTGAGGACGCTGCTGCTCGATCGGATGACCGCGCCGCCCGCGACGCTCGAACGCCTCAGCGCCCGGGAACAGCAGGCGCTGGTGCGAATGCTGAGACGGCTGCTGGAGTAACTGCGGCGTCGTTGTTTTAGACGCTACTTCACGCGGCGGAGATCCCTGTTGAGCGAGTCGAGCCATGCCGCCTCGCGCTCCAGCGCCTTGGCGACGCGCGCGATCTCCGCCGGCAGGCTCTCGTACTGTCCCTGCTCGATCGCTTCTCTGACCCCCGGCATCGTCTTGACGCCGTAGCCGGTGTAGAACCCCGGCGCGTAGAGCAGGTGCTTGAACCACTCGCGATGCAGAAGGCCGGCCGCGTCCAGCAGTTGCTGCTCGGACTTCGCGATCCGGACGTCAATCGCCGCCAACGCTGCCGGCGGCAGGTTCTTCTTCACCGCGGCGGCGCGCGCTTCGTCGAACAGCGTCGCCTGCCTGGCCATCACCTCGATCGCGCGTGAGATCGGCGTCAGCTCGATCGCCGGCGGCATCGGCTGGACCTTCGGCGCAGCCAGCGGGCGCCGCGGGTCGTTGACGGCGGCGAACACGCCGTCCGCGATCTCGCGGTTGCGCTCGGCAATGTCCTCCCGCTTCTTCTTCACCAGCTGCTGCAGTTCCTCGTCGTAGGTGCGCACGGTGTCCACGAGGTTGCCGTACTGGAACGGCAGGATGTCGGCGTCGGCCAGGCGAATCACTGCCGTCCCGCCGGTCTGCGCCAGCGTCCGGCCGTAGGCGAGGTCGGTGTCGAGGAAGTGCGTGTAGAAGTAGAAGTCGTCGTAGATCGAGTGATAGATGCCGCTCTCGTCCTCGCCGCCGTAGCCGATGTTCAGCGTCGGCACACCGAGGTGCTGGAGAAACGGCGTGAAGTCGGAGCCCGATCCGAGCGCGCCGATGCGCCAGTCCGCCCGGCTGCGGACCTTCTCCTTGTCCTCCGGCTTCGCTTCGTCGATCGCCTTCGCCTGCTTCCGCTTCCACACCGTCAGACGGGTCTCGGGATCCTGGATGTCCCGCGCCACGTCGTTGATGAAATGCTCGAGCACGTGCGAGCCTTCGGCCTGGAAAAAGCCGCGCCCGCTGGAGTCGGAGTTCACATAGGCCACCGCGTGCTGCTGCAGCTCGGCATCGTGCGCCTCGGCCCATTCGGTGGATCCGAGCAGCGCCGGTTCTTCGCCGTCCCAGGCGCAGTAGACGATCGTCCGCTTGGGCGACCATCCCTGTTTGTGCAGTTCTCCGAGCGCGCGGGCCTCTTCAAGCGTGGCCGCCATGCCGCTCGCCGGATCTTCTGCGCCGTTGACCCAGCCGTCGTGGTGGTTCCCGCGGAGCACCCATTGATCGGGAAACGTCGATCCGCGAAGACGGGCGATGACGTCGTAGAGCGGCTTCTGATCCCAGTTGAACGCGAGCTTCAAGTGCGCGCGCCCTCCGGGGCCGAACCGGTAGGTGATGGGCAGGCCGCCGCGCCATTCGGCCGGCACCACCGCGCCGGTCAACGACGCGAGCAGCGGCTGCGCGTCCCCGTACGAGATCGGCATCACCGGAATCTTGGTGAGCGTCGTCGCATCCTTGATCGCGAGACGCCTGGCGGTTGGCGTCGCCCCGACGCCCGGCGTGAGCGGGTCGCCCGGATAGACCGGCATGTCCATCACGCTGCCGCGCTGAGCGCCGTCAGCGGGACGCATCGGACCTTTCGGGAACACGTCACCGACGCCGTAGCCGTCGTCTTTGGGATCCGAGTAGATCAGGCAGCCGATCGCGCCGTGCTCCGCGGCGACCTTGGGTTTGATGCCGCGCCACGACTCGCCGTAGCGGGCCATGACGATCGCGCCCTTCACCGAGATCCCGTAGCGCTCGAGCACCTCGTAGTCTTCCGGCCGGCCGTAGTTCACGTACACCAGCGGTCCGTTGACGTCGCCGTCGATCGAGTAGGCGTTGTAGATGGGCAGCTGCTCGCTCTTCTGGTTCGATGTCGGATCGACCCCCACGGCCGACTCTTCCAGCTTGGCCGTGAAGCGGGTGGGCTCCAGCAACTCGAGGACACGCTCGGTCGGCGTCGGAAAGAGCACGCTGAAGGTTTCGATCTCGGCGTCCCAGCCCCACTCCTTGAAGCGCGCGAGCAGCCACTCCGCGTTGTCCTTGTCGTAGGGCGATCCGACGTGGTGCGGCCGTGCGCTCATCCGCTCCATCGAGGCGCGGATGTTCGCCGCCTGCGGCAGCTCGCGGAACTTCGCGTCCCAACTCGCCGCTCCCGGCTGCGCGAGCGGGGCCGCGGCGAACATCGAGAACACACCGACCGCGACCAGCACGCCGGAACGTCGAACCATGGCACTCTCCTGCCGCCGATTCTAGCCGGGATCCGTTGACTTCCACTGGCCGCGGGGACACGATGACCTCATGCTCCGTGCGGTGGTCCTGGCCACGCTGTTCTTCATCATCCCGCGCGTGTCTTCCGGTCAGGCGCTCAGCGTCCTCCACATCAAGATTGTTCTGCTCGACGCCGACCAGAAGGCGACGCCGGTGCCGCGCCACGCACTGCTCATCAGCGACAATCCGGCGACCGCGGCGCCGCGGCGGGTCGTCACGGCGCTGGACGGCACCGCCGATGTGAGGCTGAAGCCGGGAAACTACACGGTGGAGTCGGACCAGCCGGTCGCGTTCCACGGCACCGCGTACCAATGGGCGCAGGTCGTCGATATCGTGGCGGGCCGCGACGCGGTCCTCGAGCTCACGGCGCGCAACGCCGAGGCCGAACCCGTCGCTGCGACGACGGCGGCCGCCGGCACGCCGCTCGAGGCGGATCCCGCGCTCACCCTGCCTCAATGGCAGGACAGCGTCGTCACGCTCTGGACCGCCACCACCCAGGCATCGGGATTCGTCGTCGACGCGAAGGGGCTCATCGCGACGAGCCAGCAGGTCATCGGCGCCGCGACGTCCGTCGAAGTGCAGCTCACGACGGCCCTCAAGGTGACGGCACGTGTCCTCGCCGCCGATTCGTCGCGTGATGTCGCGGTTCTCTGGATCGATCCGAATGTCGCGGCATCGGCGCGTCCGGTGCCGCTCGGATGCGGCGTCCCGACCAGGCCGCCGGTCGTGGCCGGGCAGGAGATCTTCGCGATCGAGGCGCCGCTTCGTGAAGTGAAGGGCTTGACGTCCGGAACGGTGAGCCGCGTGGACCCGCATGACATCGCCGCCGACCTGCGGCTCGCGCCCGGCAGTGTGGGTGGACCGGTGTTCGCCGCCGCCGGCCACCTCGTCGGGATCAGCTCGGTCGTGGACGAGAAGGACGACAGGAGACGGCACTCTCGAGTCGTCCGCATCGACGATGTGTGTGAGGTGGTCGCGTCAGCGGAGAAGAAGATGAGCGGGGCCGCGCCGCCGAGCGGATCGCACCTGCCCGTGGAGCCGGAGGTGGTGTTTCCGGTGGAGACGCTCAAGGACGCCGTGCAGCGCCGCGCCGGCAGCCTCAATCCGTACCAGATTTCCTCAGCGGACTTCGACATCGCTTTCATCACGCCCGTCCTCGCCTACGGCGCGCAGCACCCGCCGGATCCGGCCGCTGGATCCGAGCGTCCCGGCGGCACGCGCACGCCGTACGCGGCGCAAAGCGTCTTGCGTCCTCTCAATGACTTCAGCAACTGGTCCGAGTACGTCGCGGACGCTCCGCCGGTGCTGCTGGTCCGGGTGACGCCGAAACAGGTGGAGAGCTTCTGGACCACCGTGGCTCGCGGCGCGGCGATGACGCAGGGGATGGCCCTGCCGGCGATCAAGCACTTCAAGTCGGGCTTCTCGCGGCTGCGCGCCTTCTGCGGCGACGCCGAAGTGACGCCGATCCACCCGTTCAAGCTGGAGCGGCGCGTCTCCGAGAGCGACGCGATCTACGAAGGTCTCTACGTGTTCGATCCGGGCGCGCTCGTACCGCAATGCGGGCAGGTCAAGCTCGTCCTCTCCTCGGAGAAGGAGCCGGAGAAGAAAGACACACGAGTGGTCGATCCGAAGGTCCTCGAGCAGATCTGGCAGGACTTCGCGTCGTATCGAGCCCTGCAGGGTGCGCCGGCGCGATGACCCCTGAAGTGTGGCTTCGTGGCCCGATTGCCGGCGTGCCCGCGCTGCTGCAACCGGTGGCGCACAGCCTGCTGCAGTGCCAGGAAGAATTGCGCGCGTGCGTTCACGGGCTGACGCCGGAGCAGATCTGGGCGCGGCCGACCGCCGCGGCGACGATCGGCTTTCATGCGCGGCACGCCGCGGGGAGCCTCGACCGCCTCTTCACCTACGCCAGAGGCGAGTCGCTCTCGCACGCGCAAGCCGCCGCGCTCGCCGCCGAGGCCGATCCGGACCTGCGTCCGGCCGCCGGCGCCGCGCTCATCGCGGCCTTCGACGAAGCCGTCGACCGCGCGCTCGAACAGCTGCGAACGACGGATGAAGCCTCGTTGATCAGCGCCCGGGGCGTGGGTCGCGCCCAGCTGCCGTCGACGGTCGTCGGCCTCCTGTTCCACGCGGCCGAACACGCTCAGCGGCACGTCGGTCAGCTCGTCACGACGGCGAAGCTGCTCGCGCGATAGCGAACGTCATCCCGCCGCGACCGCCTGCGGCATCGCCGCCTCGGCGTCTTTCTTCAACGCAAAGACCTGGAGGGTGTGCTCGATCAGCAGTGAAAGGAGCAGCACCACCAACGGAAAGAAGACTCGTCCACCGACCGCCAGCCACAGCGCCCAGACGCCGCCACCCGCTTCGAGCGCGGTGAGCACGACGACGCCGGGATCCTTCCACGTCGGTTGCAGCTCGCGGTGTTGGAGAAGCGCCACTTCGTAGCCGTGTACGAGGTGGATGCCGACGACGAGCATCGCGGCGGCGAACCACGGTTCGTGCGCATCCGCCAGCTGGACCCACACGGTCCAGACGATGATTTCCGCAATCGTCACTCCCGCCACCACCAGCCACAGCGATCTCAGGTTGCCGCCCGGAGTGATGACTTTCTTCGGAACATCCAGCCAATGGACCACCACGTATCGTTCGACGACGAATCCAAACAACAGCACGAGCAGGGCGAGGAATGGATGGTCCTTTCGAAGCCAGTACCAACCGGCCAGCGCCAGGAACTCGCCGATGGTCGCGACTCCAAACAGAAAGAGACTCTCTCCCCAGCCCGGGACCGGTTTCGAGACCGAAGCGCTATCTCCCATTCACGTAGTCTCCATATGAGTGAAGGGCATCACGACACGCCGGCAGCCTCACGTGAGCGGAGACTGCACGCCCGGCGTCAGCATCTGCGCGAAGCGGGCCGGGTCGGCGATGGACTGTTGCCGCATCCAGTCGTCCGCCGACTGGCGAAGCCTGTCGCCCTCAGGACCCTGAAGCAGCTCGCCTCGCCTTCGGCGCGTGGCGGCGAGGTACAGCCCCATGTGCGCGCGAAGGAACGCGGCCTCCGCCGTCTCGAGATGGGTCGCGGCTCGAGCCGGTGCGCCGCGCAGCGCGGCCACGCCGCTGAAGATCAATTCCGCCAGCGCCATTCCCCACGGCGCGCCGATCTTGTGCAGGCGCTGCGCATCCTTTTCCGCGCTCCGGATCAGCGTGGCGCGCTCCGCGCGATCGGTCGACGGATCGAGCGCCGCCGCGAGCGCGGCGCGGGCGCGCAGGTGAAGCGACTCGATCAGCACCGGCTGGACGCGCAGCAACAGCGTCCGGCCGAGATCGCGCCACTTTTTTTCGATCCACTTCCAGGCTCCAGTGCCGTCACCTGAGTACAGCAGGACGTTCGCGGTGGCCACCATCTCGTAGTAGTGCTGGTTGTGGAACCCCTTCTGGGACCAGCGCTCCATGCCTTCGCGGATCGCCGCTGACGCCCCGGCGACGTCATCGGTCGCCAGGTACGCGATATAGGAAATCCGCGTGCGCAGAATCGTCTCCGCATACCGCGCATCGCGCTCGCGCGCCGCTTTGAGGAGCGCGGGCAGCCGCCTCGAGAGCTCGCCGATTTCTCCGAGATAGAACAGCAGCAGCATCGTATAGAACTGCGCCGTGTCGATTTGCCACGCCACGCCGGTGCCGCGTTCGCGCAGGATCCGTTCCGCGCTTTCGCAGAGATCGCGCGCCACGATCCACTGCCCTTGCATGTAGGCGGCGCTGCCTTTGGCGAGCGTCAGCAGGCCGCGGGCTTCCGGGTTCTTGACCCGCCCGATCAGCCCTTCGGCAATCTCGATCATCCGCTCGTTCTGCGGCTGGCTGCTCGCGCCCACGATCGAGGTGTAGGCGAGTTCCATGGCCAATGCTCGAACGATCCGCAGCGGCTCGCCGGCACTCAACGCAAGCAGGAGATGGCGCGCGCCGAACTCGGCGGACCGGATGTGATCGACGATGGCGAGGCCGCTGGTCACCGACCAGCAGGTGTCCACCGCGACGAGCGCTCCGGGGTCGATCTCCGTCGCATCCCGCTCCGTGAATCGCAGGCCCCTCAGCTTGATGCGCGCGCGCAGCAGCAGCAGCGAGACCAGCGCCTGGCGCGGCGTCGGCGGCAGCCGGAGGCCGACCCGCCTCAGGACGTCGTAGACCACCTGCAGGCCTTCGTCGAGGTAGCCGCTCTGCAGCAATTGTTCGGCGGCGCGGCGTTTCAGCTCCAGTCCCTGGCCATCGTCGGAATGTGCCGCGGCCGCGAGGTAGGCCTGGGCCGCGTCGTAGCCGCGTCCGCTTGCCGCCAGCGCCTCGCCCAGCTTGATGCGCACCGCGCGGCGGCCGGCGTCCTCGAAGTAGCCGAAGTCGAGGGCGAACCGGTAGGCCTCGGCCGCGCGACCGAACGCCAGCGCCTCTCGTGCGCGATCGCCGGCGAGGATGGCGTAGACCGCGGCCGACTCGTTCTCGTCGGCGCCATGGAAATGATGGAGGAGCGCCTCGGGGTCCGCGCTGATCGAGTGCTGGAGTACCAGCGCCAGGCGTCCGTGCAGCTCCTTGAGGTCCGCGGGTGGAATGTCGGCCGCGATCGCTTCCCGGATGCGATCATGGTAGACCTCGATCCTCTCTTCCGAACCGGCGATGCGCGAGCGGGTGAGTCGCGCCGCGCGCAGCGCCATCGAGTCGCCGAGCGCCGCCGGGCCGAGACCCGCCACCTCTCCGGCGATCGAGAGCTCCAGCGGACCGCCGAACACGGCGAGCACCTGCAGCAGGCGGCGGGCGCCGTCACCGAGCCACGCGGTCCGTGCGCAGATGACCGAATCGAGCGTCAGCTCGAGCGGGGTGTCCTCCGGAAACGCATCCGGCGCGGCTGTCTCCGTCGTCGGCGTCATCGCCGAATACTGAATGAGCTGGTTGATGAAGAACGGGCTTCGGCCCGACTCCCTGACGATCGAATCGATCGCCGCCGTCGCGCGATGTTTCAGCGTCAGCGTATCCGCCAGCTCGTAGGCTTCCGGGATCGAGAGCTCGTCGACGCCGACGGTCTGGACGGTGCAGCGCCCGCGGCGCAGCGCCGCATCGGCGGCTGCCAGCAGCGCGCCCAGCGCCGCGTTGGTCGCCCCTTCCTCCGTCCGATAACACCCGATGAACAGCAGCGGCGACGCTTCGTCCTCGAAAATCATGTCGGCGATGAGGGCAGCGCTGTCCGCATCGGTCCACTGCAGGTCGTCGATGACGATCACGACGGGATGACGGTCGACGAGGCGCGCCAGCAGCTCGCGGAGGGCGGCGCAGCCGCGGCGCCTGAGCTCGTGCGCGTCGCTCGCTTGATCCGGCCGCTGCCGCAGTTCGACCAGGGCGTCGACCCGGCGCAATACCGGAAACAACCGCGCCAGCGCGCCGCTGTCGCGAGGCAGCAGCGCGTCCGCCTGCGATCGCGGCAGCTTCCTGAGGTAGAGGCTCAGTTGGTCGATGAGGCTGTCGAGCGCCTTGTACGGAACCGATTCGCGCTCGGAGCAGCGGCCTTCCAGGATCACGATGTCCGACTCGCGCTCCCGCAGCACGCCGAGGAAACGGCGCACCAGCGCGGTCTTGCCGATCCCCGACGCGCCATGCAGGAACACCGTTTGCGCGCTGCCCAGCATCGATGCTTCGAAGGCGCGGTCGAGCAGCGCGATCTGCGCCTGACGGCCCACGAACGGTACGCGTTCGGCGCGGACCGCGGCGTGTTCGCTCGCGGCGTCCGAGGTCGGCCAGATCTGTTGCAGCGCGCCGAGGATCTCCGCGTCCGATGGCCGATCGCCGGGATTGCGTGCGAGCAGCCGGGAGCACAGCGCGTCGAGACCCTCCGGAATCCCGCTGCGCAGCGAACCGGCTGCCGGCGCGGTCCGCTGCTGTTTGGCTTCGAGGACCTGGCTGACGGTGCTCTGGAACGGCCGTTCCCCGGTGAGCGCCTCGAACAGCATCACGCCGACGCCGTACCAGTCGCTGGCGGCGGTCGGACGACCACCGGCCGCGTGTTCGGGAGAGACGTACGCCGGCGTTCCCCGGATTCTCTGGGTGTCGTCGCTCGGCGCCGGAGCGACGTCGGTGGCGAGGCCGAAGTCCACCAGCTTGAGATGCCCGTCCTCGGTGATGAGGACGTTCGACGGCTTGATGTCGCAGTGGAGTTTTCCTTCACCGTGCAGATAGGCGAGCGCGAGACCCAGCTGGGTCATCGCGCGCCCGAGCCTGGGCAGACTGCACGGCGCCGCGGGCTTTCCGAAGTCCACCGATCCGGAATCGGAATCGGCCGCTGTCCCGCCGCGGACATAGGTGAGAAAGTCCACGCCCGGGACCAGTTCCATCGCGATGAACCACGAGTCCTCGTCCGCGAACAGCTCGTAGAGGGACACGAGGTTGGGATGGGCGAGATCCGCCAGGACGCGGAACTCCTTCTTGAAGGCGTAGACGCTCTCGACGCCGGGACGAATGAAACTCTTGAGCGCGACGTGCGTCTTGCGCTCCTGGTCGTACGCCTTGTGCACCACACCGAAGCCGCCCTTGCCCAGGCAGCGCTCGATCACGAAGCGGCCGTCCTTCGACGGCGCGGGCGTCTCTGCCACCCAATCGCGGGTGTCGGACGGCGAAGGGCTCCCGGCAGACAGGGGTTGGTCCGTGGAATGACCCGAGGCGGCCGCCATGTCCGCGAGCAAACGCAACTGCTCGAGCCTCTGGCGGTCGTCGAGCGTCGCGGCGCGCGCCTCCGCGTCGGCCCAGTCGACGGGGATCCCGTCGGCTACCGCAGCGACCAGCCGCTCGAGGTATTGGTCGAACGGGGCCGGGTCCTCGGGCGCATTTTCTTGTCGCCCCGCCCATGGTTCTGGGCGATCATCTGGCACTCGCATCGACATTCGGTCCGGCTTCCGCGCGTGACTTCGTTGACCGCCGTGGCATGGAGTTTAGTCCAGTTGCCGGGAGTACTTCATGAGAGAACGTGACAGCTGCGCCGCGATGGACGGGCGCACGTCCCAGCGGTCGCTGCTGCTCATCGCGCCAATCAAAGCCGGGAAGGACGTCCTCTCGTCGCTGGAGAAGCTGCTCGCCACGATCGAGTCGCCTCAAGACCCCGAGCTCAATCCGGTGATCCCGTTCAGAAGGCTGACCGGCGTTCATTTCCTGAGAATCCTCATTCAGCAGGCGACCGAGGGGCCGCCGCCCCCCATCCCGGCCAAGCTGCTGTTCGCCACCGACTTTGACGGGACGGTGAAGGATCACCTCCTCGAGCTGATCGAGGTTGCCAGTGACGGCCTGGACCAGCTGTTCCACCACTGCGACGGATGGCCCGGCATTGCCGGCCGCGACCGTTCGGCCCGGTACATGGTCCTGTGTGGATTCGTCGGCCGGCATTCTGTCGAAGCCAACACGTTTTACACCGGCACGATGAATCGCTCGGTCGGGCAGATTCGCCGGGAGGCGCAACTGCGTGAGGCGATCGAAGCCTATCTCGACGAACACGTCGGCGCGCCGGACTTTCCGCAGGACGCCCTCGGGATTCGTCAACGTCTGCGCACCTGGATCTTCAGCGCGCCCGGTTTCGACTGGGTCCATACGCGGCCCGGACTGTTTCCGTCGGTCCTTCTGCCTCCGAGCGTCACTGACCATC
>Ga0097621_100002927_pt1 | contig 11737 bp, 9 predicted proteins | sample KBSMisM72_FD_73165 | JGI IMG/M metagenome (GOLD analysis project Ga0097621, IMG submission 73165) | Miscanthus rhizosphere microbial communities from Kellogg Biological Station, Michigan, USA - KBS Miscanthus M7-2 (version 2) (version 2) | ecosystem: Host-associated > Plants > Roots >... | reverse complement strand
TGGCTGCAAGGCGTTGCTGAAAGTTCAACCTTGAAGGCGGGTCTGCAACTGCTCTACACGGAACGCGTGGGAGCCCCCACAAACCAGTCACGCAAGTCGGTTGAGGAACAGGCGCATAATGCAGTGCTGGATCTGGCTTATAGCACCGCGCAGGATCAGGCGCGCAATACGGTGCAGGACCAGCTCAGCGAAATCTGCGACTCGCTAGGCTTCGATTTCATCATGGTTTCCAGCGTGCGCGGAGAACCGCTGGCCGCGGTCCTACGCAATGCCGGAGGATTCACGCCGATCAAGTTCTTTCATCTGCAGCCTCCGGAACACGGCTTTTTTTCTGCCGATAACCGGCTTTACGAAGTCACCTCCGTGCCGGTTCAGGAGGCGGGAGCGCAAGTGGCGACGCTCACGGTGGGAGGGCTCTTCGACATCTCCCGCTTCGGCGTGCCCGCTGTATTGTTGCACAACGGCTCGGTGATTGCGACGGAGACGCGCGATCTGGCGCCGGGGCAAATTGAGAAGGCGCTGGCGGCGTGCGTGGCTGGGCGTGAGTGCCAACCGCGCATTCAGGATCAGACTTATCTTTCGCTTCCGCTGGGATTGACGGCGGTGGAGGGAAAAGACAGTTATGTTTTGCGCAGCCTGCAAAACGTGGACGCGGCCAGCGCGCCGCTGCAAGCGGTCCTGCGGAAACTGTTTCTGGTGGCTGGACTGGCGGCGCTGGCCGCGATGTTCGGCATCAGCGCACTCTCTTCGCGTTCGATCGCACGGCCGCTGGCGGAGGTCGCGGCTCACTTGCGCCACAGTGCGATGACCGGGGATCTGCCCGAATTTCCCGAGAGCCAGGGCGGCGTTCAGGAGATCCGCGATCTCACGCGAGGTTTTAATTATGCAGCGAAGGCGGTTCGCGAGGGCCGCGAGCGGCTCACGCTGGCGTACGTGCAGTTCGTGGGATCGTTAGCGCAGGCGCTCGATGCGCGGGATGCTTACACCGCCGGTCACAGCCGGCGTGTCAGCGAATATTCCTGCGCTATCGCAAAAGCTCTGAAGATTTCGGGGCAGGAACTCGAAACCATTCGGACGGGCGCGCTGCTGCACGATTTGGGCAAGATCGGCATTTCCGATCTGGTTTTGCAAAAGCCGGGACGCTTGACGCCCGAAGAGAACGAGTTGATCCAGCAGCATCCTGTAATCGGCAAGCGGATTCTGGAGAACGTGCAGGGGCTCGAATCCTATTTGGATATCGTCGAATTGCATCATGAAAACCTGGACGGCTCGGGCTATCCGCACGGCTTGAAGGGCGAGGAAACTCCGCTCGACGCGCGCATTGTGAAAGTCGCCGATGCATATGACGCCATCACTTCCGACCGGCCTTATCGCCGTGGCAAAAGTCACGCGGATGCGATCGCGATCTTGAGAAAAGCGTGTGGGACCGAAATGGATCCGGCGGTAGTGGAGGCGTTTGCGGCGCTGGGCGATCAGCAGAAACAGCACATCGGGCTGGCCGGGGACCAATCGCTGCACAGCCTTTCGCAGGCAGTGGCGTCGCCCGAACTGGATGTGGTGCGCGAGGGCGAACGATGAAAAGGGCTTGCGCGTTCTTGTGCTTGTTCGGAGCTGCTGCGTCGGCCCAGGAGGCGAGTTCGGGTTTCGAGTTGCGCACTACCGTGAGCGCGGTCTCGTCGTATTCGCAGGAACTCACCGAGGAGCCACGCGAGGGGTCGCCGGTGACGGGTGGCGTGCGCGCGATTTTGTATCCCACATGGAAGCTGAATTCGCAGTGGACGTTGTCGGGAGCGTACCAAGTGATCTCGCGCCCGTATTTCGCGGAGGATTTCGAAACGCAAGGCCACGGCGTAAAAGGCGAGCTGTTGCAGTTGAACCTCAGCTATGCGCGCTTTTGGGATCATAATCGCTCGGTGGTGGTGCGCGTGGGGCAATTGTCCTCGGCATTTGGAGCGTTTTTACCGCGCTACGACTCGACGCAGAACCCGTTGATCGGAATTCCGCCGGGGTATGGCTATTACTACAAGCCGGTAACCTTGCTCGGCTTGGTGGGCGCGCAGGTGGAGGCAACGGCGGGGAAGTTTGACGCACGCGCGCAGTTTGTGAATTCGTCGCCGGCGAATCGCAGGAGCATCTTCGATAACGACCAATACGGCAACTGGGCCGGAGGGGCGGGCTACACGATTCGGCAGGGATTGCGGGTGGGCGGGTCGGCTTACTACGGTCCCTATCTGGATCGCAAGTATCCGTTCTTTTTTCCGGGCGAGGCGAATCCCAAAGTGTTGCCGGCGGCCGGGATTGGACTGGACGTCGAATGGGGTTGGGGCCATTGGAATGCTTGGGGAGAATGGCAGCGCTTTCAAATGGATTACAGCGTGATTCCCAATTTCACGCAGCACATGGGTTACGCCGAAGTCCGGCGGAGTTTGAATCCGCGCTGGTATGCGGCGGCGCGCATCGGATATCAGCGCTTCAGCGTGGTGCCGGGATCGCAGTCCTACGAATTCGTGGCGGGCTTTCGTCCGAACACGTATCAGTTGATCAAATTCGGCTACACCGTTCAGCAGGGCGCCGAGTACCCGGGCACGTGGGGGAATATCGCGGCGGTGGAGTTCGTGACTTCGTTCCGCGCGATTTCTTTCGCGAAAGACTGACTATTCGCCGCGGACCCAGCTCTTCACCTCAAAGCCTTCGGGCACGCGCAGGAAAACGCTGCCGGCGCCTTCTTCCAGTGTCTTGGGGATCAGTATATATCGATCGACACTTCGGCTGTGCTTCCTTTGAGACTCGAATCGTCTCGCGGCGGGCTGTCCTTGCTAACAGCCCACCGGAGTGGTGACGGAAACGGGCGGCTTACCGATCTCGAAGAAGATCCAAATCAACCGGCAATCAGCTCTCTCCCATTTCTATCGCAGTAACCTTGCGCCGCTTTCGAGGCGTTCGTATCACTAAAGAATCGCGATTCTCTCCGTGTCCCGCCCTTCTCCCAATGTTTTCGGGGCGGCTAGCCCACCTTGCGACGGGCCCGGATTCCAATACACTACAACGATCAGCCTGCGCAGGCTACAACTGATGCGAGTATGCACGGGGGTGTATCCAAATCCGGAAAGTTCAAAGTGGTAAGTGACTGAATCGCGGGGGAATGGAGCCTTGAGGCCGGAGTGATATGAGAGTATACTCGCGCCCGATGGTTCAGAAAAGGAGGCCTCCCATGGCCGAGAAGGATAATATCCTGTTTTCCGAGCAACAGATTGCTGCGTTGAATGCGCGGGATCTGGATCGATACCTGACCAGGATCGATGATTCCTACGTAGGGCAATCAGAAACGGCGCCCGTCCCTATACGCGGGCGCGAAGGAGTGCGGCAGAATTTGGAGAGCCTGCTCAAGGCGTTTCCGGATTTGCGGATTGAGGTGGAGCAGATTATTGCTAGCGGGGATTCGGTGGTGACGCGGATGCGGGCGACGGGCACGCATCAAGGGAACTTCGCGGGAATTGCGCCCACGGGCAAGAGCATTGCGATGCAGGCTTGCAGTGTGGTGGAAGTGCGGAACGGCAAGGCGGTTCGGGGGCGGCTGTATGCGGATAATGTGACGCTCTTTCAGCAATTGGGGGTGTTGTCGCTGCCGAAGGCGACGTCGGCGGGGTGAGAAATGTGGGAGGGGACGATGACGGCGGCGCCGTTCACGGAATCGCTTTTGAGGGCGGCGAGGGCGTCATTGGCGCGATCTAACGGGAAGACGGTTACGTTTGGCTGCAAGGCGATTTCACCGGCTATGCGCAGGAAGTCGCGGGCGTCTTGGCGGGTCATGTTGGCCACGCTGCGGATCTGGCGTTCGCCCCACAGCAGGCGATCGTAATCGAACTGGGGGATACGGTCCAGGTGGATGGCGTTGATGGCTACGATGCCTCCTTTGCGGAGGCTGGCGAGGGCCGCGATCACTACGTCGCCGCTGGGCGCGAAGGTGACGGCGCGGTCTAGTTCTACGGGCGGGCGGTCGGTTTCGGTGCCGACCCATTTGGCTCCGAGTTTGGTTGCGAATTCGCGGTGGGTGGCGCCGCGGGTGGAGACGTACACTTCGCAGTTCCAGGCGTGGAGGACTGCTATTGCCAGATGGGCGGAGGAGCCAAAGCCGTAGAGGCCTACACGGTCACCGGGTTCAACGCCGGCCACGCGCAGGCTGCGGAAGCCGATGATTCCAGCGCAGAGGAGTGGGGCGGCATGGATGTCATCCAGGTTTGCGGGCAGTGGGAAGACGAAATCGTGGCGCGCTTGGGCGTACTCGGCGTAGCCGCCGTCGACGGTGTAGCCGGTGAAGGTGGGGGCGTTGCAGAGATTTTCTTGACCTCGCTGGCAGTAGAGGCAGACGCCATCGGTGCCGCCGATCCAGGAGACGCCGACGCGGGTGCCGAGAGGCAGTTCTGGTGTTGCGCCATCGACGACGTCGCCTACGATTTGGTGGCCAGGGATCACGTTGGGTTTTAGGGCGGGGAGATCTCCTTCTACGATGTGGAGGTCGGTGCGGCAGACTCCGCAGGCGCGAACTTTCAGGAGGACGTGATTAGGTTGGAGTAGGGGAGTGGCGATGGCGCGCACTTGCAGGCGCTTTGGGCTATCGAGAACCGCGGCTTGCATGCGGGTGGGGTTGGCAGTCATGCGAGACTCGAGGGTTCGATTTCTTCCAGCGTTCGCAGGAGCACTTCGCGGCTTTTGGTTGAGTCGTCGATGCCCGGCCAGTTTTCTTTGACTCGCTCTTCTATGATGCCAAACCAGTCGCCATACCCGAGGACCTGTTGACAAAATCGCCTGGCGTCGGACCATTGGGCGTCGGCTCCGTTGCTATGCACGATGAACTGGTCGCGCAGATGCCGTTTGGCAATTAGCAGAACACAGGTTACCGCGACATCATAGGGGCGAAATCCGGTTTTAGCGTATTCGCAATAGAGTCCGTTTTCGTCTGGCGTCTGGTTTGGAGGCAGTTGTTTTTCGATGCGAAAGGTCTCGAAGCTGCAGCGGCCGTTGCAGCAACGATGTTTGATGGTCACGCCTAGTCCGTAGAAACTACCGTCGATTGCTGTTGAACTCGGTCCCACGCCTTGGGCTTGTTCAGACGGATAGGGGATTACCAAGTCTTCTGCTGGCGGGTGTCCGCATTCATCTACACCGTTGAAGGCGATAACTTGGTCGGTGATTTCGGGTGGGCCTTGGCCCAACCCTCCCGCTAATTCGATTCCGGCGTCGCTGAGGGGCAGGACTATTTTTCCGAAATCTTCACTGACTGCATGGAAAACGGTGTCGTTGATCGTGAGGGGGCGGTACCAATAATGTGTGTATCCCATCACACCATCGCCGAGGGGGGCGCGGGGTCTTCGGGGCGGCCGGCGTTGGCTAGGGGGATTCGGATCATGGCGAATCCCATGATGAGGAGCACTACGAAGCCCACGGTGTAGGACGGGTCTTTGAAGAATTCCAGGACGGCAATGTCTTTGAATTTGAAATAGGCGAAGAGCAGGCCGGTCAGGGCTTCGCCGGCGATCAGGCCGCTGGCAATTAGGATGCCTACGTTTTCTACGCGGGTGGTTTGGGCGGCATTGTGGTTCGCGGCGCGGCTGCGGTTGTCGGTTAGCCAGCGGAGGACGCCGCCTACGAAAATGGCTCCGGTGGTGGCGAAGGGGAGGTACATCCCGACCGCTACCAACATGGGGCTGCGGACTTTGAACATGATCAGCACTACTCCGAAGATGGCTCCGGTGACGACCAGGGGCCACGCCATTTCGCCTCCGACAATGCCTTGCGCCAGGGCGGCCATTAGGCCGGCTTGGGGGGCGGCTAGTTTGGGATCGCCGAAGCCGGTGCCTCCGCTTTTGATGTTGCCGATTTGCAGGATGTAGAGGGGGAAGTACATTACCAGGCAGGAGATCACTACGGAGATTAATTCCACGATCTGGATGCTTCTGGGGGTGCCGCCTAGGATGTAGCCGGCTTTGAAATCCTGCATGAGTTCGCCGGCTACTGCGGAGGAGACGCAGACTACGGCGGCTACTCCGAGCACGACTGCTACGCCGCCGGGTCCGGAGATGCCTAGCGAGACCATGAGGAGGGCGGCGATGATCAGAGTGGAAAGTGTCAGGCCAGAGACAGGGTTGTTGGAGGAGCCGATGACTCCGACTAGATTGCCGGATACCGTGGCGAAGAAGAAACCTACGATTAGCATGACCACGGCTGCTACCAGGGCAGCTACGATTTGGCCGGAAATGTAAAAGTACAGGGCGATCATCAGCAGGAATACCAGGCCGATGAGCGAGAGCACCGTTTTCGAGCCCATGTAGCGTTCGGTACGGACTAGGGACTCCATGGGCGGGGCACCGTGGCGGACTTCGGCTAGGGCGCGGCCCAGGCTCGAGGTTAGTTTTTTGCCCATGCGGATGAGAGTGTAAGCGGCGCCTACCATCATTCCTCCGACTGCCACGGGACGGATGATGTAGCGCCAGACGGCGGCGGCCATGCTGGCCCACCCGCCGTCGCCGGAGCCTGGAGGTAAAAATCTTTGGAGATCGGGGCCCATGAAGTACATCATCAGAGGCACTAGCAGGCCCCACGCTAGCAGGCTTCCGGAGAAACTGAGGGACGCTAGTTCCGGGCCGATTACATAGCCGACTCCGATAAGCGCGGGGCTTATGGTGGGGGCGGCTACGGTCGAGATCGCGCCGGTCTGCAAAATATTTTGGCTACCGAGGGGGCCTAAGCGGACGAAGCTTTTGCCGATTTGTCCGATGCGGACGACGAAGTCCTGGTCGACGGCGTAGGCTTTGAATTCGCCGAGGGCTTGAATCAGAGTGCCGAAGCCGATGCTGTAGAAGAGATAGCGGGCTGCGTCGGCGCCCCGCTGGCCGGCTTTGTGAATTTCGGCGGCGGCTACGGACTCGGGGAAGGGGAGTGTGGGGTCTTCTACTAATGCGCGGCGCACAAGAGAAACGAAGAGCACGCCTAGGACGCTGCCTACTAACATCAGTGATGTGGATTTCCAGTAGGCGTGCGCGGGATCGAACGAAGTCCAGGAGCCGGACATTACGAATGCGGGGATAGTGAAGATGGCGCCAGCGGCTACCGACTCGCCAATGGAGCCTGCGGTGCGCGCGATGTTCTCTTCGAGGACGGTGCCTTTGAAGGCGCGCAGGAACGCCATGCCGATTACGGCTGCTGGATAAGTCGCGGCGATGGTTTGTCCGGCGTGCAGGCCGAGGTAGGCGTTGGCGGCTCCCAGGACCACGGACATCACCAGGCCCAGCAGCACGGCGCGGAGTGTGAACTCCTTCATGACGGTGCCTTCGGGAACGAAGGGGCGGTGCTGCGGCGGCGTGGCAAGGCTCATAAGGGGCTCGATCGCACGATAATAACATCCGACGTGGTACACGCGTGGTGGTTACAATTAGGTGTCGCATGACTTCCCGCATTGCTGTGTGTTTGTTGAGTGGCGGCCTCGATTCATCCACCTGCTTGGCTTTGGCGCGGCGGGAGGGGTATGAGTGTTATGCGTTGTCGTTTGACTACGGGCAGCGGCATCGGGTGGAACTGGAGGCGGCGGCGCGGGTGGCGGCGGCTCTGGGGGTGCGGGAACAACGTACGGCGGTGATCGATTTGCGGGCTTTTGGCGGTAGCGCTTTGACGGCGGATATTGACGTTCCTAAACACCGGTCTGCGGCTGATATCGGGACGGGGATTCCGATCACTTACGTTCCGGCGCGCAATACGATTTTTCTTTCTTATGCGCTGGCTTGGGCGGAGGTGCTGGAGGCTTCCGATATTTTCATCGGGGTGAATGCGCTGGATTATTCGGGGTATCCGGATTGCCGGCCTGAGTTTATTCACGCTTTCGAACGCATGGCGAATTTGGCGACTAAGAGCGGGGTGGAGGGGCGAACGCGGATTGAGATTCACACGCCGCTGATTGCGTTGGGCAAGGCGGAGATCGTGCGGCTGGCGGCTCAGTTGGGGTTGGATTTCGGGCTGACGCATAGTTGTTATGATCCGGGCCTGGACGGGCGGGCTTGTGGCGAGTGCGACTCGTGTTTGCTGCGCGCGAAGGGTTTTGCGGAGGCGGGGGTGGGTGATCCGCTGGTGGTATCGCGATGAAGATTTCTGAGATTTTTTATTCGATTCAGGGCGAGGGGATGCTTGCTGGGGTCCCTAGCGTGTTTGTGCGGACGAGCGGGTGTAATTTGCGCTGCACCTGGTGCGATACGCCTTACACTTCCTGGAAACCTGAAGGGGATGATTTGCCGCTGGGCGCTATTTTGGCGGACGTGCGGAAGCGCTGGGCCAAGCATGTGGTGGTTACGGGCGGCGAGCCGATGATTCAGCCCGACATCGTGCGGCTGACGCAGCGGCTCAAGGATTTTGGTCTGCACATTACGATTGAGACGGCTGGCACGGTGTACGAGGCGGTCACTTGCGATTTGATGAGTATTAGTCCGAAGCTCGCGAATTCTACGCCGACGCGGCGCGAGGGGGGGAAGTGGGCTCCGCAGCATGACCGGTTGCGGCATCAACCCGACGTTCTGAAGCGGCTGATGGCGGAGTTTGAATACCAGTTGAAGTTTGTGGTTTCTGAGCCTGAGGATCTGGGAGAGATTGAGGCGATTCTTAAGGAGACTGGCGCGGATCGCAGCCGGGTGGTCTTGATGCCGGAGGGGATTAGTCCGGAGGCGATTTATCAGAAATCGCAGTGGCTGGTGGAGATTTGTAAGAGGGAGAGGTTTCGCTACGGGCCGCGGCTGCATATTGATTTGTTTGGGAACCAGCGCGGTGTCTAAATGATTTTGGTCACCGGGGGCTCCGGGTTTATTGGGGGGCATCTGGTGGAGGCGCTGTGTTGCCGCGGGGAACGGGTGCGGTGTCTGCTGCGGCGGAAACCTCAGCGGCAACTGCCGGCTCAGGCCGAGATTGTTTTTAGGGAATTGGGGGCGGAGGACGTTTTAGACGGCGTCGATACCGTGATTCATCTAGCGGGGGTTACTAAGGCGCTCGCGGTGGATGACTACTACGTGGGGAATGTTCGCGCTACGGAAAAATTGGCGCGGGCTGTGGCGGCGCGGGGGATTCGGCTGGTGCATGTCAGTTCGCTGGCGGCGGTGGGGCCTAGTTCGGACGGGACGCCGGTTCGGGAGGATGACGAGCCGCGGCCGGTTACGCATTACGGGAAATCGAAACTGGACGGGGAACGAATTGTTCGGAGGTTGGTTCCGGATGCGGTGATTGTGCGTCCGCCGGTGGTTTACGGTCCGCGCGATACGGATGTGTTTCGGATACTGAAGCCGCTTAGCCAGGGCATCGCGGTGCAGATCGGCTCGCGGGAGCGGTGGTTCAGTGCGATCTACGTCGGAGATTTGGTCGAGGGGCTAATGGCGGCATCGTCTGCTTCGGGCGGGACTTATTTTCTGGCAAACGGAACGCCGGTTTCTTGGAGCGAGCTGCGGGCTGCTACGGCACGGATCGTGGGGCGCAATGCTCGCGTGGTGCGGGTTCCGGGCGCGGTCGCTTATGCTGCTGGGTGGGGGGCGGAAGTGTGGGCACGGCTCACCGGCAAGGCGGGGATTATTTCGCGCGAGAAAGTTGCGGAGGCGCAGTGCACCTACTGGACTTGCGATACGCGGCGGGCGGCTGCGGAGATGGGGTTTGAGGCGGGAACATCGCTCGACGTGGGGCTGGCGCTGACGCTCGCGTGGTATCGGGAGGCGGGTTGGCTGAAATATTGAATCCGTCAACATTGAATCCCTCTGGCGAGCGCTTCTGGGCTGTCGATAAAGTGGTGCTGGCTTACCTGGCGCTTACGGGCGCGTTGATCGTTGGCTTCTGGAATCGTGTGCCGGCGGCGGGATTCTGGTTTGCCGTGCACGTGGTCTGCGCGGCTCTGGTGGTGGCTGCCGTTAAGCGGCCGGGTCGCGTGAACGGGGTGTTCCATCATTGGTATCCGCTGCTGTATGTCTCTATTTGCTATCGCGAGATGTCGATTCTGATTCCGGCGATTCGGGGGACGGATGCGGATGCAGAGCTGGAACATTTGGACTTCTTGATCTGGCACGCGCATCCTACGGTTTGGCTGGAGCGTATCCAAAGTGCGCCTTTCACGGAATTCCTGCAAATCGTCTACAGCTTATTTATTCCGGCGGTGTTGTTCGTGGCGTGGCGGTTTTGGGCGCAGAAGGAATACCAAGCGTTCCGGTTCTATGCATTTGTGATCGCTACTGGGTTCCTGGCGTCGTACATTGGGTACTTTTTGGTTCCGGCGCGGGGGCCGCGGTTCGAGTTGCAGCATCTGCAGCATGTGCCGTTACAGGGATTGTGGGCGTTCGCGATATTGCAGTCGTCTCTCGATCGACTCGAATCGGCCGCGTATGATTGTTTTCCCAGCGGGCACACCGAACTGGTCATTCTGGCCTGGTGGGGGAGCCGCAAACTTTCGAAACCTTTGTCGAAGGTCTACTTCGTGTATGCAGTCTGCATTATTTTTTCTACGGTTTATCTTCGGTATCATTACACAGTGGATATTGCTGCGGGAATGCTCCTGGCATGGTTGCTGATACTTGCGACGCCGCCTTTGTACCGAAGGTTGTCCTAACGAATGGCGGACTCGCAAAAGATTGACATCGTTGCAGTAGAGGGTAAGAAGGCACTGAAGGAATTCATCGAATTTCCTTTTGCGCTGTATCGCGGAAATCCGAATTGGGTGGCTCCGTTGCGCATTGCGGTGAAGGATCTGCTGGATCGCAAAAAGCATCCCTTCTATAAAAATGCCGACGCGGAGTTTTTTCTGGCCCGGCGGGGCGGCAAAGTGGTGGGGCGGATAGCGGCGATCGTCGACCGGAATCACAACAAGTTTCACAGCGAGAATGCCGGATTCTTTGGCTTTTTCGAGTGCGAGAATGATCTGGCGGCGGCGCAAGCGCTGCTGGCGACGGCTCGCGCGTGGACTTCGGAACGCGGGGCGCAACTCTTGCGCGGGCCTGTAAACCCTTCCACTAATTACGAATGCGGGATTTTGGTGGATGGGTTTGACTCCGATCCGAAGGTCATGATGACCTACAATCCTACCTACTATCCGGAGTTATTGGAGCGGGCCGGGTTGCGAAAAGCGAAAGACTTGTTTGCTTATGGGGGGATGGCTCCCAAGGTGGACGTCAAAAAGATCGAGCGCGTGGCTAACAAGGCCATGGCGAAGCATGAGTTTCACATCCGGCCGATCGATTTGAAGAATTTCGACGCGGATGTGATGCGGGTTTGGGAGATTTACAACTCTGCTTGGAGCGTCAACTGGGGCTTTGTCCCCATGAGCCGCGAGGAATTCGTTCTCATGGGCAAGGAAATGAAGCAGATCCTGAAGCCGGAACTGGTTTTGCTGGGGGAAGTAAAGGGGCGCGTGGTGGGGTTTGCGCTGGCGCTACCCAACGTCAATCATGCCCTCAAAAAGGCCAACGGAAGCCTGCTTCCCACGGGGCTCCTCAAAATCTTGTACCATCAACGATTGATCAAAGATGTCCGGGTAATCGCCCTGGGGGTTACCGAGGAGTACCGCACTACGGGGGTGGCTGCGGGGTTTTACGCTACGCTAGTACGTAACGCATTGAAACTGGGATATGACGGCGAGTGTGAAATGTCGTGGATACTGGAAGATAACACTTTGATGAATCGGTCGGCAGAACTGATGGGCGTAAAGCGGTATAAGACGTACCGAATCTAC
>Ga0097621_100002922_pt1 | contig 11740 bp, 6 predicted proteins | sample KBSMisM72_FD_73165 | JGI IMG/M metagenome (GOLD analysis project Ga0097621, IMG submission 73165) | Miscanthus rhizosphere microbial communities from Kellogg Biological Station, Michigan, USA - KBS Miscanthus M7-2 (version 2) (version 2) | ecosystem: Host-associated > Plants > Roots >... | reverse complement strand
AGGACGGGCGGGATGGGCAGGAAAGGCAGGATGGTGGAGGACGGAGAGCCTCCGTGTCCTCACCCTCCCGCCCATCCTGCCTTTCCCGCCTTACGACCTCTACTTCCGCGTCACGTTAATCGTCACTGTGCCCGCGACATTCGCGTTCGACAGCGGCGTCACGTCGAGCGCGTAGTACTTGAACGTGTCGGTGCCGGTGAAGTTCTTCGCGGGCGTGTAGACGAACGATCCGTCCGCGTTCAGAACCAATGTCCCGTGCGAGGGCGGCGCCGTCAGCACTGCTTGCAGCGTGGTGACGGCGCTGTCGTCGTCCGTGTCGTTCGCCAACACACCGCGTGCGGGCACGGAGAGCGTGTTGCCCGTCCGCACGCCGTAGCTGTCGGCGTTCGCCACGGGCGCGTCGTTCACGGCTGTGATCGTGACGAAGTTCGACGCCGCGCTGAGATTGCCGTCCGCGAATCGCGCGCGGACGAAGTACGTGTAGTTCACGCCGTTGGGTAGCTCCTGTGTGTCGATCGCTGCGTAGGCGATGACGCCGGGCGCTGGGGGCACGGTCGCGACCACCGTCAAGCTCGACGCGCTTCCGGCGTTCACGCTCGTGCCCTGCACGCGGTAGACGAGATACTGAGTGGCGCTGCCGACGTTGGGCGCCCGCCAGGTGATCTTCTGGCGGTGAAGCGGCGTGGACGTCGCGGCGCAGTTCGCGCCGATGACGCACACGGCAGCCTGATGCGGCGGCGTGTTGCCGAGCGCGGCAGCCGTCTCGACGTCGATTTCGACACCCTCACCGAAATCGAGGCCCTCACCGAAGTCCAGACCTTCACCAAAGTCGAGGCCCTCGCCGAAATCGAGGCCTTCGCCGAAGTCCAGGCCGCCCGCGAAGTCGACGCCTTCACCGAAGTCCAAGCCTTCGCCGAAATCGAGCCCGCCGGTGAACTCGGGACCGCCGCTGAAATCGCGATCGGTCGAAAAGTCGATGCCGAGGGAGAACGTCGCCATGTTCCGGCGGCCGCCGACCTGGTCGAGCCGCAAGAAGGCCCAGTCGTTCGATCCCTGCAACTGCGGCGTCTGCGTCAGGCTGCCGTTCAGCAATCCGTCGAAGTTGACGTCCTGCGCGATCGCGCCGCCGAACAATCCGTCGGTGTTCCAGTCAATCGGGTTGGACGTCGCCGGTCCGTCGATGCGCGCCATCGGCGTCCAGTTCGCCGGCAGAGGACTGGGCAACGGACCGCCGCTGCAGTATCGCTTGGCCGGCGTCAGGCCGAGGACAGACGCCAGCGATCCCGGGACGACGGGCGCGTACCAGGCCGTGCGATACGGTGCCGGCAGCGTGCCGTCGAACAAGAATGTCTCGTCGAGCGGCATCTCGACTTCCCGCGAGTAGTCAAGATGCGGCACGCCTGCGTCGTCGAGCAGCCCGTGGAGCTGGAAGAGGTAGCTCATGACGCTCAAGTAGTCGGGCTTGCAGTTCGGCGTGTTCGAGTTGCCGCCATGGCGACGCCAGAAGTTGTGTCCGAGCTCGTGCATCGTCGTGGCCGCCTGCATGAAGTCGGAGCCGACGAAGTTCTCCCAGAGTCCGAGAGACACGAGCGCGTCGCCGCCTGGCATGTCGGCGATTCCCGAACTGCCGCGGGGGACGTGGAAGTCCGGTGAATTCGGATCGGTCGATTTCTCGACGCCGCGCGCGTGGGCGTAGAGCACGTAGTGGAAATAGTCCTTGCGGATCTTGTCGAAGCGGTGCCGGCACGATCCGGTGCCTTCGATTTCCGACGCTTCACACGTGTCCTCGGCAGCGCCACTCAGCTCGGCGCCGGTGTCGGCCACCGGCGCGTCTCGATAGACCTGAAACCCGATTTTCCAGCTGACGGTTCCTGGGAAGTCGGGAAACTGACACGTCAACGCGGCCGTTGCCACGCACGGACTCTCGGTGATGGACTCGCCTCCGCGCGCCTGCGCCGCCGAGACGAGATACTCGTCGGCGTCGGTGCTCGAGTAGTTCGGAAAATCGACGGCGTGGTAGTTCGGTCCGACGTCGAAGTGCGCGCGGATGCCTGGCACGCCGTCGGGGTTGCTCACCGGCGCGTTCTTGAATGCATCGCCGACCAGTTTCAGCACTGACGGTTTCGGGAGATGGTTGTGCCCGATAGGATCGACCACTTGTGGCGTGTCGGCACTGAGCGGCGCGGCCGCCGAGCCGTAGCTCGTGCCGGCGGCGGCTTTCATCGCGCCGACTTCGACGAAGAAGTCCTTGTGCGTGGACGTCGCGCCCATCGCGTGGAAGTCGGGGAGCGGAGTGCCGTCGGGCTCGGTGAGGCCGCTGACGTCTTCGAGTTTGTCCGGAATGCCGTCGCCGTCGGTGTCCTGAACTCGCGTACTAAAGATGACGGCCGCCCACGCCAGGCAATCGTAGGGCGTGGCCTTGCCGTGATCGACGTCGGTCGACACTTGTTCGCCGAAGCTGAGATTCGGGTCGATTCCCGGCATCCGACTCGTCACGTCGTAGGTGGGGCTCGACCACGCACGATCGGACTGCGCGCTGTTGGAGCCCGCGAATGGATCGGCCGCGATCGGCGTGCCGTTGAACAGAAGTCGGTCTGTGGAATTCGGCGACCCGCTTCCGACGATGTGCGTCAGCTTCGCCGACTTGGCGGCAGCCGACTGGTAGAAGCCGCGAATCGTCTGGTGCATCGTCGCGCCTGGTGACTGCACGTAGATGCCGTCGTACACGACGACTTTCGTCAGCGGCAGGGACGCCGAGCGATAGAGCACGAACAGCGTCGCGCCCGCTGCTGACGGGATCTGGTTTCCGGAGTTGCCGTTCGGGAGCGTGACGGTATTGAGCGCCAAGCCGTTGTTCGAGAGATCCGTGTCGTTGACCAGGCGGCGGCCGGTCGGCTTTCCGTTTCCGTCGAGCTGAATCGGCAGCAGATGAAAGACGTCGGCGCGGAACATCGTCATCGTGTAGGTCGCGCCCGACCCGCCGCCCGAACTCCAGCACGGTGCGTTTGCGGGAGTCAGCGTGAGCGGCGAGGCTTTGACGACGGTGATCGGCAGGCCGCGGAACTTCGTCCCGTCGACTTGCGCGGCGTTGGTCGTGATCATTTCCCAGTACAGGTACGCTGCGACGACCTCCGCATCGGCCGGCACGCCGCTCATCGGAATCGTGCCGCTGACAACGCCGCCTGCGGCCGCCTTCGGGTTGAGGTCGACCGAGCCGACGGCGTAGCTTCCGCTAAGGAGAAAGCCTTTCGAAAAGGGCAGCGCATCCGGCGGCGTCTGCGCATGACCGGGTATTTCCGCAAACGTTAGGGCCAACAACGAAACGATCGCTGCCGAGACAATTCCGCGCCGCGTACACACAAGTCCCCCGAGTTCTCGCGCCATATGACCTCTATGAAGATGAAGAGGTTCAAGTGTAGACGCAGTGGAACTCATTGCGACGACGATATTTAAGGGATCTTCGAAGCGCGACTTGAGACGAAAACGTATCGTCGCGGCAGCGGACGGCGGACTCGTCAGTGCACGCGCTTGGCGCGGCTCGGGCGCCCATGGGTGTGACCGAAGAGCAGCAGCGAGACGGCTTCGCGCAACCCGGTGATCGTGACGGGTTTATCGAGGAAGGCTTCGTGCGCGCCGAGCCCCGTGCGGTCGTTGAACAGACGATCGGCGAAGCCAGTGAAGTAGAGGATCTTCGCGTCGGGATCGCGGGCGCGCAGCAGGCATCCGAGCTCGTCGCCCGTCATCCCCGGCATCATCACGTCCAACACGCAGACGTCGAAGCGCGCCTGGCCGTCGACGACTCGCAGCGCGTCGCGGCCGTCGGCCGCGCTCACGACCTCATAGCCCGACTCCTGCAGCGCGCGGGCGACGAAGCTTCGAACGGCCTCGTCGTCGTCGACGACGAGTACGCGCGGCGTTGACGCGACTTTCGGCATCTAGTGGACATACACCATATCGAACAGTGTCCACCCCTCGATAGACGTCGCCAAGGGCGTCGGTCTCCGTCCGACGCGGTGACGCATAGAATGTCTCGAGGGGCGAACCGATGCTGCAACTGCGTGGCAATCTGACAATTTCCTACAACGACGTGCTGACGCGGGACGCGCTCGCGGCGCTGAACGCTCTCGCTCCGCTCGATGTCGATCGCCGTCAGCTCATGCAGTCGCGTCTCGATCGTCGCGCCGAACGGCAGCGGCGTCACGAGCGCATCGTCTTCCTCGACCCACACTCGGTCATTGGACGCACGTCGATTCGCGTGCAGGACGCCCGCGACGGCAAGTTCGCCGGCAGCGAGATTCCCGCCGATCTGCAGCGGCAATGGATTCAGGGGACCGGTCCGGCGGCAAAGCCGAACAGCCCTGTCGAGCAAAGTATTCGAAACGTCGCGCACGCGCTGCTGTCGGGCGCGGACGGCTGGATGTTCGACGGCGAAGACGCGCTCGGCCAGGTGTCGACCATGTCGCTCGACAACCAGCGCAATTTGAAGCTGGCCGTGCATCACGACGCAGTGTTCATGACGGCCGCCGAGCCGGTGGCCGGCGAAATCAATCGTTGGGCGAAGAGCTTTCTCGGCCGACCGACGATCCTCGACTGGCAACAGCAGCTTCGCTTCACCACGAAGATCTTCCGTCCACGCGGGCTTCATCTCGACGATCGGCACGTGCGCAATGTGGACGGCTCGGGCTTCTCGGCGTCCATCGTGGACGCGACGCTTTACGTCGTGAACAACCAGCGGCGGCTTCGCGACAACGGATCGTCGCTCGTCCTCTACCTGCCGAAAATTCAGACGGCGGAAGAAGCGGCGTTGTGGAACGACGTGCTCTCGGCGCTGGAAGCGCACGTGCAACTGCCGGCGGGCACGATCAAGACGTACGTCCTCGTCGAGCAGCTCGAGGCGTGCTTCCAGCTCATGGAAATCCGCGCGGCGCTCGGGCGGCGGTTCGTCGGCTTCAACACTGGCCGCTGGGACTACATCAACAGCGTCGCCGACGCGATGGCGTGGGAGCCCGCGTTCATCAACCCGAACATCGACGCGGTCACGATGACGTACGGCTACATGCGGACGTACGAGGACCGGGTGCGGCGCGCCGTGAACACCGCGGACGCGGAGGGCCGCTTCGCCTTGTGGCAGGGCGGCATGGAGCCAAACATCCCCGTCGGATCCGAGCAGGGCGTAACGGCCAGCATGACGCGCGCGGTGGCCGGCGCAGAGCGCGAACAGCGCGAAGGGGCGAGTGGCAAGTGGGTCGCGCACTGGAAGATGGTGCATATCGTCCGTCCGGTCTGGGAGAAGGTCGGCGAGATCAACCAGCTCGGACGCCGTTTTCCTCCGCTGACGTACACGCCTGCGGATGGGGACGATCTCGTGCGCCTCGAGCCTGCGCCGAGGACGGTGCGCGGCGCCCGCGATCTCCTGAGCGTCGCCATCCAATACGGCAACGCATTCAGTCAGGGCTTTCAGGCGGCGGCCTTGAAGCCGGCGGATTTTTTTGGCAACGACGACGTCCTGTACTTGATGGAAGACATGGCGACCGGAGAAATCCGCGTCAGCATTCTGTGGGAATGGCTCCACAAAGGCGCGGTGCTGACGGAGGGGGATCGCTTCGATCGCGATCAGTTCCTGACGCTTCTGGACGAGGAGTACGCGAAGTTGCAGGCCGCGAGCAATCGCGACGTCCACGACAACTCGAAACGAACGACGCTGCCGATCGCGCGAGAAATCGTGAAGACCTACGTCGAGAGCCCGGAGAAGCTGCCGTGGTTCATCGACCTGCTGAACATCAACCTGGGCAACCAGGATCTCGCCGAGGCAGAGCGCCGTATCCGCCTGTTCATTGATGAGTTTGCAGCCAAGAGAGGGCGGGTCACGCGGAACGTCGACTTCGAGACTGTGGCCTAAAGTCAACAGGCTGCCGCGTTATCGCGTTACCGCGGTGTCTTGAAATAGTGCAACACTGCACGCTGGCGTCTGCAAATGAGGCAGGATCAACGGGTGCACGTTCTGGTCGCCGAGCGGCACCCAGCCGTACGCCGTGCGCTGCGCGCGGCGATCGACGGTCCGTTTGTCTATCACGAGGCGGCGACTGCGCTCGATGCCTTATCGAAGACCATCGAGCTCACGCCCGACGTCGTCATTCTCGATGCAGCGCTCCCGGTGTTCGAAAACCTCGAATTCACGACGCAACTCGCGCGCCTCGTCAACAGCGTGAAGATCGTCATTGTCGGTGTCTATGAGTCGGCGGAGCTGGCCCGGCGTTTTCGAGATGCGGGCGCTCACGGGTATGTGCTGAAGACCGACGTGGGAGCGTTGATTGTCGACGCGGTGCGAACCGTCGCGGCCGGCGGCCTGTTCTTCCACGATCACATGATGCCGATCGCGAATGGGGATCCAAAGAGCGCTTCAGGCGCAACGGTCTCGCTGCGAAGGTCGCTTACGGCGCGCGAGCGAGAGGTGCTTCTTAAGCTTGTCGAAGGCCGCTCGAACAAGGAGGTCGCTCTCGCGCTGCAGATCAGCGTTAACACAGTGGAAACACATCGTGCGCGAATCATGAATAAACTCGAACTCCACTCGATGGGCGATCTCGTCCGCTATGCCATACGGAATCTGCTGATCATCCCGTAAGTCGCTTACTGTCCTTCCAGTTCCAATCGGTATGTCGGGCGTTGCCTGTATTGCACCACCCCTAGCTTCGGCGTATTCCTAGTCACTCGCGCAGCACCCTCGCGTCGTCGTGTTGGCGACGCGTCGAGCCCTGAACTTGCATTTGCGAACCGTCGCTTGACATCGCCTCTGTGCCGGCCGTGTCACGACGAAAACATAGAACAGCGGCGATCGCGGCGGACTGCGATCGCGCTGACGGTGGCCAGTCAGCTGCCGGGGACCTAATGGCGAAGCCTCGAGTCATCATCGCGGACGATCACCGGTTGTTTGTCGCCGGCCTCGAACGTCTCCTCGCTCCGGATTGCGACATCGTCGCGACCATCTACGACGGTCTCTTGCTGCTCGACCACGTACGGCGGCTGCGCCCAGAGGTCGTGGTCCAGGATCTCTCTATTCCTCCCCTCAACGGCATCGACATCATCCGCGACATCCACGACCTCGATCCTCAGATCCGAATTGTGGTCGTGACGATGTGGGACGATCCGGCGATCGCCGCAGAAGCGTTTCGCTGCGGCGCCTCGGCGTACGTTTTGAAAACATGTGCGGTGCCGGAGCTGCTCGAAGCGGTGCACTTCGCGCTCGAGCACAAGACGTACGTCACGCCGAGCATCGCGAGCGGGATGATCCAATCGCTGGTTCAGCCGCCGCGCGAAGGCAGCGACGCCGACACACACCTGACCTCGCGGCAGCGGGAAGTGCTCCGGCTGCTGGCGGAAGGCAAGTCGATGAAGGAGGTGGCCGCGGTGCTGAATCTCACGGTGAGGACCGTCGCGTTTCACAAGTACCGCATGATGCAGATGCTGAATATCAAGAGCAGCGCGGAGCTCGTGCGCTTCGCGGTGGTGCAGCACATCGTTTGAGTCATGTGCTGGCGTGTCGTGTCCGCATAGTGTTTGTCAGCTGGCAGTTCGAGCAGTCGACCCACTGATATTCAATTCGTGCCGCCGCTGGTAGTTTCGCGAGCTGTTCTTCGCGTCGCTCTGAAATATTCTTCCACGCACTACATACACCCCAGCGAGGAACCGTTATGAACGAGACCATGTGCCACACAACAGAGGCGTGGCGCCGCGAGATCAACCAAGCGGTGCGCGACTTCGCGTCTTCAGGTGCGACCGGCGACGAAGCAGTGCGAACCTTTCTCACGACGATGTTGCGCGAAGTCGGCGAAGCACTCGGCGTCGACTGCAGCACCCTCGTCGAAATCACCGACGACGGCAAGAGCGCGCCGATCGGCTATTCATGGTGCCGGACTGCCAGCGACGGCGATCGTCCGTTCGAATCGCGCGAATGGACGTCGCTGATTCCGGAGCTGGTGCTCGAGCGAGAGGCGCTCGTGCTCCGCGCCGATGCCGACGGCAGCGACTCTCCGTCGACGGCGGAGGCGCAGGCATGTCTGCGGGACGCCGGCGTCGCCGTCGCGCTGTTCGTGCCGATCAGCGCGTCGCACCGGCTCACGGCCGTGTGGACGTTCGGCGCGTTCTCCAGCGCCTATCAGTGGCCGGACGCGGCGATCGAGCACCTGCAGACCGTCGGCGCGCTCGTCTGGAACGCCCTCGTCGGATCGCGGCGTGAGTCGGCGATCGGCGACGCGGCATCGAAAATCGCGCAGATGCCGATCCGGGCGCGCCTGGCCCCGCCTGTACGAAGCACGGCGAGCCCGTCGCTCGACTTCAACGAAATCATCGGCGAGAGCGCCGCGCTTCATGCCGCGCTGAATTCGCTCGAAGAAGTGATTGAAACCGACAGCAGCGTACTTCTCCTCGGCGAAACCGGCACAGGAAAGGAACTGTTCGCGCGCGCCCTGCATTTGCGCGGACCCCGCCGCGCCTTCCCGCTGGTTAGTGTCAACTGCGCCGCGCTTCCGGCCACGCTCATCGAGAGCGAATTGTTCGGACATCAGCGCGGCGCCTTCACCGGAGCCATCGCGCCACGGCAGGGCCGATTCGAGCTTGCACACAAGGGAACGTTGTTTCTCGACGAGATCGGCGATCTCCCGCTCGAACTCCAGGCGAAGCTGCTACGCGTCCTGCAGGAAGGCAGCTTCGAGCGCGTTGGCTCCTCCCATCCCCAAGCGGTCGACGTGCGCATCATCGGCGCGACGCACCGCGATCTCGCCGAAGGCGTCTCAGAGGGACGGTTCCGCGCCGATCTCTATTACAGACTCAACGTCTTTCCCATCCGCCTGCCTCCGCTGCGCGATCGCCGCGAAGACATTCCGGCGCTCGTCTGGTCGATCATCCGGCGGCGTCAGCAGGTGCTTCGCCGCCACATCGAGACCGTGACCGACGAGACGATGACCATTCTTCAGCAGCACTCGTGGCCCGGCAACGTGCGCGAACTCGAGAACGTCATCGAGCGCGCGTTGATCCATTCGACGGGCGACACGCTCCTGTTGCGCGATCACAACCTCGAGCCGACCGTGCTCAGCACGCCTGGGGACTCGCTCGTGTCCGTCGAACGGTCGCACATCGAAGGCGTGCTCCGCGAATGCGGATGGCGGATCAACGGATTCGGCAACGCGGCGGAACGCCTCGGCCTTCATCCGAACACGCTCCGTTTCCGCATGAAGAAGCTCGGCATCCTTCGGCGAGAGCCCACGCGCGAGTCGCCGCACATGCGGCCGCCGCACGCCCGCGTCGGCTGACGCGGTCACACCTCTCAGCGGGTCGTCGTCACCTCACTGAGTGCGGTGGCGCCGTCCCGCCCTCCGCCCATCTGCCGCCCTCGAGGCGGGTCTGGGAGTTGCACCGTCAGGCGTTCGGACCGATCGAGATGATCCGACGACTTGCGGCGTGCATGCTCTCGCTCACTCTTCTGCTCTCACCTGGAGTCTCGTTCGCCGAACCAGCGGCCGCGCCGAGAGCGGCGCCTGCCGACGGCGGATGGCCTCGTTCGTACACTGCGGCGTCGGGCGCCCGGATGACGCTGTACGAGCCCCAGATCGTGAGTTGGCCTGAACAGAAATCGATGGTCATGTACGCGGCGATCGCGTACGCCGGCAAGGACGACCAGATGCCGGCGCTCGGCACGCTGAGAATCGAGGCCGCGACCAACGTGTCGGTCCCGGAGCGCCTCGTCAACTTCTCTGAATTCACCATCACGACCGCGAACTTTCCGACGCTGTCGCGCGAGCAACTCACGACCGTGGTAAACGAGATCAAGGCCACCATTCCTCGCGAGGAGCGCGTCATCGGGCTCGATCGCGTGCTGGCCGCCATCGATTCGAGCGACATCAAGCCGCGAAACAACAGCGGCGTCAAAGCGGATCCGCCGCTCGTGTTCTTCAGCACGACGCCCGCTGTACTCGTGAACCTGGACGGCGACCCGATCTGGAGTCCGATCAAGGAAAACGAGCTTCGGTTTGCCGTGAATACGAACTGGGACCTGTTCCAACATCCGCCGTCGAACATGTACTTCCTGCGGGTGAACACGTCGTGGATGAACGCGCCGGGCGTGGACGGTCCGTGGACGCCTGCGAGCGCGCTGCCCGACAGCTTCTCCAAGCTTCCGAACGACGACAACTGGAAAGACGTGCGCGCCGCGGTTGCGAATCATCAGGCAGCCGCGGCGATCCCGGTGTTCGTCAGCAAAAAGCCAGCGGAGTTGATCCTGCTGCGCGGCGCGCCGGTTTATACCGCCGTGGCCGGCACGAAGCTGCTCTGGGTGAGCAACACAGACAGCGACCTCTTCCGTGCGGGCCGCGACGGCGCGATCTACTACCTGGTCTCCGGTCGTTGGTTCACCTCGTCGACGTTCACCGGGCCGTGGACGTTCGCGACTCCGAACCTGCCAGACGACTTCAAGCGAATTCCCGTCGAGCATCCTCGTTCTCGCGTCCTCGCATCCGTGCCAGGCACGACGCAAGCCCTCGAGGCCGTGCTGCTCGCGCAGATCCCGCGGATGGCACGCGTGAGCCGCAAGGACGTGAAGGCGCCTGATGTCGCGTACTCCGGCGATCCGCAGTTCCAGCCTATCGAGCACATCGGCGTCGCGCGGGCAGTCAACACGGACAAGGACGTGCTGCGCATTGGCGACCTGTTCTACATGTGCGTTGACGGCATCTGGTTCGTCGGAAACGGCCCGGCCGGTCCATGGACGCTTGCCGATGCCGTGCCGGATGCGATCTACAGAATCCCGATCAGCTCGCCCGCGTACAACGTGACCAACGTGAAGGTGGAGAACTCGGATGACGACGCCGTCGTGTATGAAGCGGAGGCGGCGTACACCGGAATGATGGTCGCGTGGGGATGCGCGGTGTGGGGCACCGGATGGTACTACCCGCCGTACGTCGGATGGGGCGGGTACTATCCGGTGTACTACCCGTGGTACCCGAGCTACGGATACGGCGCGTCTTACAACCCGTGGACGGGCGCATTTACGCGCGGCGGCGTCGCGTACGGGCCGTACGGCGGCGCCGGCTATGCCGCGCGCTACAACCCGTCGACGGGCACGTACTCGCGCGCGGCGGCCGCATGGGGACCCGGCGGCGCGCGCGGCGCGGCGCAGGCCTGGAATCCACGCACGGACACCGCGGCGCAAACACGTCAGGGCGCGAACGTCTTCGGCAGTTGGGGCTCGACGGCAGTGCAGCGCGGCGATCAGTGGGCCCAGACGGCGCACGTGGCGAACCGAGCGTCCGGCACGACGACGCGAGTGGCGCGAGGGAGTGGCGGAGACGTCTTCGCCGGCCACGACGGCAACGTCTATCGCAATCAAGGCGGCACGTGGCAGAAGTACGAGAACGGCGGCTGGAATAACCTCGAGCGTCCAACAGGCACCGCCGGCACGTCGAGCACGCGTCTCGACCAAGGCAGCCTGTCGCCGGGCACTCGCGATCAACTGAACCGCGATTTCGCGGCCCGGCGCGAGGGCTCCCAGCGCACAACCGATCTCGGCTCGGTCCGCAGCCGCGGCGCGGGCGCGGGAAGCTATCGGCCAAGCGCCGGCGGGCTTCGTGCTGACCGAACTCTCCGTCAGGCGGCAGACATGGCGTGCGCCGGTTCGGGCATCTTTTCGACGAGCCTCGGAGATTCGAGGGCCTGCTCAGCGGTGCGGGTGGCAAACAGCCGCATGAGCGGA
>Ga0097621_100002919_pt1 | contig 11746 bp, 16 predicted proteins | sample KBSMisM72_FD_73165 | JGI IMG/M metagenome (GOLD analysis project Ga0097621, IMG submission 73165) | Miscanthus rhizosphere microbial communities from Kellogg Biological Station, Michigan, USA - KBS Miscanthus M7-2 (version 2) (version 2) | ecosystem: Host-associated > Plants > Roots >... | reverse complement strand
ATGATGCGCCTGGTCATCGGCAAGCTGCTCGCGCTCATCGAGCGCTATCCGCCGCTCGTGGACGGCGCGTTCATCATCATTTTCTGGGTCGGTGCGAAGCTGCTGATCGAGTTTCTCGAGCGTGCAGGCGTGGTCCACTTCGACATCCCGAACTGGTTCTCGTTGACGCTCATCGTCGTGATCTTCGCCCTCTCGTTTCTGTACGCGCGCCGTCACGAGCGCAGGACCCAGCGCGAGGGCGTGGATGACGAGGCGAAGCACCTCTTCGACTAGCGCTAATCGTCTCGGCCTTTGAGGCGCCGAAGCGCGCGGCGCTGGCGTTTGTCTGGCGCCTTCGGAGGCCTCAGTTGGGCGCGGAAGATGCGTTCGAGCCGACGCGTCTCGATCTCTTCGGGCGTAGGCGCCGGCGTCAGGTCGTCGTAGAGGAGGCGCGCCTCTTCCTTTGCGACGTGCTGTTCGCGCACCGCTTTCACGACCACGCGCTGCTTGCGGCCGAAGGGACGGCCGATCACGATGTGGTCGCCGGGACGGACGAGACGATTCGGCTTGGCCCCCTGTCCGTTGACGTCGACCTTGCCCCCCTTGCACGCCTTTTGCGCCTCGGATCGCGTCTTGAAGAGACACGCGATGTCGAGCCAGATGTCCAGACGCACGCCTGCTGATTCCGAAGTCGTCATTGATCGCCGTGGTGATTGATCTTACAGTGCGCGCGCATGCTCGATACTCGCTCGCGGCGGTTGTTTGCTCTCCTGCTCGTCGGCGTCGCCGCCTATTGATTCAGTCTTCTTGGCCGGGGCGCGCTCGCGTTTGTCGACGAGACGTTCTATTTCACGTCGGTCAACGCGCTGCGGTCGATGTCGGAGGGCGACGTGGCGTCGGCGGCCTTTCGATGGCTCGTGGCAGAGTGGGCGCCGCGATCCTGGAAATGCCAATCGCCGCCCTGCAGTGGATTCCCGCGCACTTCGGCGTGGCTGCCTCGAATCTCCACTCGCTGTTGATTCCGACGACGTTCAACGTCGTCGTCACGCTGCTCTCGCTCCACTTCGTCTTTGCGATTGGCGTCGTGCTGAACAACTGAAATACCCGCCCGACATTCTCTATGCGATGGGCATCGACCGCAGTTGCTCGGGAGCGACGGCCTGCTGTGTGAGCTCTATCCGGGCAGGTCGTACGCGTCGCCCGCGCCGCTGAATCGTACGACGCGCGCGCCCACCAGCGCCCGCCGCGACTACGTGCTGCTGAATTTCTGCCAGGCGTTGCCGGCGGTGCCATGGCCGAAGCACCCGGCCGCCATGCCGTCGGGCGCGACCCAGCGCTTCGACGGACCGCACTGGATGGCGTTCCCCGCCTATGCGTACGAAGGTCTCACGCTGGAAGAGAGGGAAGCGATCCGCCGCGACGACTACCGTGTGAAGGTGTTCGCGATCGAGCCGAACCGCTAGTGTGACGCGTTGAGCAGCGACAGCCGCTCTTGCTTGCGGGTTTGTCGATACCGCTCGAACACGGCGCGGTCGTTTTCCAATCCGACAAGCGATCGCCACGTCGTGCCGACGAACGTGTGCGACAACATCGCTCGCGAGTGGCGAAGGACCCAACGCGGGCTATGAACGAGCGCGCTCGGAAAATGGCGCAGCTTCATCCAGCGCTCGTCGCGCCAACGCAGGTACTCGACCTCCTCGGAGTCGAGATGTTCGGTTCGGACAACTGCGGTCGTGCCGTCGTAGTGCGCGACGTCCTCGTCGACGATCAGCTTCCGGTCACGGAATTCCTGCGTCATCGGGGTGCCGGGATACGGCGTGGGATGCTGGATGTACGGCCAATCGACGTACTTCCTCGCGAATGAGAGATTGGCTTCGATCGACTCCCGCGTGTCATTGGGGCTGCCGACAATCAGCCCGCCGACAACGAACATCCCGTGCCGATGCAGATGCTCGATGGCCTGAATCGTGGCGTTGCCGGTCTTCTGGCCACGCTCCCGCCTCGTGTTCTTGGCGACGGCCTTCAGGAACTTGAGGTCGTCATCAAGGATGTTTTCGATCCCGAGGAACACATACCGGAAGCCGGCGCGGCGCATGAGCGGCGCGAGCGTGGCGCCATGCTGCGCCAGCGGCGACGTCATCGCCTGCACGGTGTAATCGACGTCGTTGAAGCCGCTGTCGATAATGGCCTCGCAGAGCGCCTCGAACCGCTCGATGTCGAGCGTGATGTTGTCGTCGACGAGGAAAATTGCCTTGGCTCCGTGGCGACGCGCATCCGCGATGTCGGCGAGCACGCGGTCGATGCCGTAGGGGTGAAAGTTCCGGCCACGCATCTCGATGATGGAGCAGAAGCTGCAGTCGTACGTGCACCCGCGCGAGGTCTCGACGACGTCGATGGGGCGGCCGAGCAGCGTGTAGCCGTTCAGCACCCGTGCGCCGCGATTCGGCAGACGCAGCGGATCCGTCGCGAGGCGCGCGATGGGCCGCGGCGCGTTGAACGCGAAGCCGTCCGGCGTTCGGTGCGCGAGGCCGGCGATGCCGTCGAGTCGCGTCCCACACTCGAGCGCTCGCAGCAATTCAGCCAGCGTCCGTTCGCCCTCGCCTCGCACGATCATGTCGACGTCAGCGCAGTGCGTGTAGGCCTGCGGCGCGAGGCTCGGGTCGTACCCGCCCACGACGATTCTGACTTGCGGCCGGAGCGAGCGGATGAGCCGCGCCAGGGACAGCGCGGTCGTCCGCTGGAACGTCATCACCGACAGCCCGACGACGTCGGGCTGCAGCTCGCGCACGAGCCGTTCGACCGTCGCTGTGACCTGTCGCTGGACGAGAATCAGATCCGCAATCGAGACGCGATGGTGAGCGTCGACATTCCCCGCGAGTGACGCGAGCGCGCCGTTCGGCATCCGCACGGCCACCGACGGCATGTGCTCGAACGAGTCCGGCATCGACAGCAGCAGGATGTTCATCGCCGGCCACAGTGTAGCCGTAACGAGCCGCGGGTCGACGTAATGATCGTGAAAACAAGCTGTGCCGTATGTGGCGCGAGGACATTCTCAACATGTGAGCACCGCGCCGACAAGATCCTGCGATCTCAAGGCCATGCGCGCGCCGTTCGGCGAGGAAACCCAATGTCACTGTGTTTGCAGCCATATGAGCGTGCCGCGCAACGGACGCTCCCGAACACGACAGACGTATGCGGACGGCCGGCCATTCGACGAACTTCACTACCTCCAGGCCAAACTGCTGCTGAAACCGCATAGCCTTGTCGCGGTCGACAGGTTCCGTGAGTTCGGGAAGATCGTGCAGCGCACGGCGAGAGCGCTGAAAGTGGGCGTGGTCCCGCATCCCGCCGTCGACGAGCACCCGCGCGTCCGCGAGATCGTTTTCGGCGACACTCCCGATTTCCGCTTGTACAAGCACGGCTTCATCCTGCGCCGCCGGATTCAGTACGTCGACGGATTCCCGTTCGGCGATCCCGAAATCGTCTTCAAGTTTCGCGATCCGAACGTGCAGCGTGCGGCCGCCATCGACGTTCGGCCCCACATCGCCGGCCGTTATCGGATCAAGTTCAAGATCCAGGCGCTGCCGCTCAACGATCGCATCGGCGGATATCGGTTGCTGTACTCGCACACCTGCCAGTTCGGCAGTAGCCAATTGCAGGAGCAGAACCGCACCGCCATGTCGACGCTGTCACGCGTGTTTCCGGCAATCGGCGGGTTGTCCGCGTCGCGCCGCGAGACGATCCGGCTCGTCAACGAGGGGATTGTCGAAGAACTGCTGTTTCCGCTCGGCCAACTCGACTTCGGCAAGGGGTTTCTCGCCAAGTCGGACGTCGCGGTCTGGCGTACGCGCGGCGACCACAAGCCCATCGTCGGCGAATACGCCTTTCAAGTGAAGTTCGACTCGCGCGACGAGGTGCCCGCCAAGACGGAGAAGCTCGTGAAGGATTTCTTCGTCGCTCTGCAGCGCGACGCCGAGGGATGGATCTCGCTCGGCACGACCAAAACCGGGCTCGTGTACCGCCTGAAGGGCCATGCCATCGACCGCAACGAATGAGTCGGCGCAGAAGCTCACTGCGCTGCAGCTCTTCGGCGCCTTTCTTCTCATTGGCGCCACGAGCTTCGGCGGCGGCGTGATCGCCCACTTGCGAAGCAGCATCGTCGTCAACCGCCGATGGACCGACGAGGAGACGTTCATCGAGCTGTTGACCATCAGCCAAACGCTGCCGGGATTGAAAGCTGTGAACCTGGCCATGCTGCTCGGCGATCGTCTGCGAGGGACGCTCGGGGCCGTGGTCGCGATCGCGGGCATCAGCCTGCCCGGCGCGCTGCTCATGTACGTCGTGGGCGTGATGTATCAGGTCGAACGCGAGCGCCCCTACGTGAAGGCCGCCCTCGAAGGCGTCGCGCCGGCCGCCGTCGGCCTCATCCTCGCGACGACGGTGCAACTGGGGCGGTCGTCGTTCGCGCGGATCGACGACTTCATCTTCGTCGCGCTGACCGTCATCTGCATCAATCGGCTGCATGTCTCCGTCCCCCACACGCTGCTGGGCATCGGAGTCCTCGCCGTCGTGTGGTACGCCGGTGTCCGGCGCAGGTCAGGACGAACGGAATAATGGGGGATGCGATGGACCTCGCACGCGTATTCGGCTACCTCTCGATGATCACGCTCGGCGGCGGCATCGCCGTATATCCGGAGCTGAGTGCGCTGGTCGTCGACGCCCATCGCTGGCTGACGTCCGCGCAGCTCGACTACCTGTACGGCGTCGGTCAGGCCGCGCCGGGACCAAACCTGGTGATCGTGTCCATCGGCGCGCTCATCGCCGGTTTTCCCGGTGCACTGATCGTGCTCGTCGCGTTCATCGGTCCACCGGCGCTGCTCACGTTCGCCGTCGGACGTCTGTGGACTCGCCTTCGCGGGCGCGCCTGGGTCGTGACGTTGCAGCGCGCGCTGACGCCTGTGTCGATTGGATTGCTGCTGGCCGGCTGTCTCACGTTCGCGAAGGGCGCGATGACCGGCTGGATGGCGTTTGCGATCGCGGGTGTGGCGTTCGTCGTCGTGCTTCGCACGCGAATCAATCCCGCTGTGATGGTTCTCGCCGGCGCCGTCGCCGGAATTCTGGCATTCGTGCTCGCGTAACCGTATCCTTTCCGTATGCACCGCGTGCTGCTTTTGGGAGCTGGCAAGATTGGCCGCGCGATCGCGCGGCTCCTGGTGGACTCCGGCGATTACGCCGTCGTCGTCGGCGATGCCAGCGCAGGCGCGCTCGAGCGCATGCTCGATCGCGTGCCGGGCGTCGAAGTGCGGCAGGTTGACGTCGCGTCGCCGCCACAGGTCGCGCAGGCGCTGAGTGGCTGTCACGCGGTCATTTCGGCGTTGAGCTACTTCCTGAATCCTGTCGTCGCGGAAGCGGCGCTGTCCGCAGGCGTCAGCTATTTCGATTTGACCGAAGACGTCGCGACGACACGCCGAGTACGAGAGATCGCCGCGCAAGCGGCAGACGGCCAGATCTTCATGCCGCAATGCGGCCTGGCGCCGGGCTTCATCTCGATTGTCGCCCAACACTTGACGAAGCAGTTCGACAGCCTCGACGCCGTGCGGATGCGCGTCGGGGCGCTGCCGCTCTTTCCGACTGGCGCGCTGAAATACAACCTCACGTGGTCGACCGACGGCTTGATCAACGAGTACAGCAACCCGTGCGACGCGATTCAAGACGGACGCATCGTCGAACTGCAGCCGCTGGAAGGGTATGAACAGTTCCTGCTCGACGGGGTCCGCTACGAAGCGTTCAACACGAGCGGTGGGCTCGGCACGTTGTGCGAGACGCTCGAGGGCCGCGTGCGTGAGCTGAACTACAAGACGATCCGGTATGTCGGCCACTGCGATCCCATGAAGTTGCTGCTCAGCGAGCTGCGTCTCGCCGAGTGCCGGAAGGTGCTGAAAGACATGCTCGAACGCGCTGTTCCGGTCACGTTCCAGGACGTCGTCGTCACGTTCTGCACCGTGGTGGGCTCGCGCAACGGCCAACTGGTGCAGATCACCGACGGTCGGAAGGTCTATCACCAGGACGTGGGCGGGCAGCACTGGAGCGCGATTCAAATCACGACCGCCGCGTCGGTGTGCGCCGTCCTCGACTTGTTCGTCGCGGGGCGGCTGCCGCGCCGTGGGCTCGTGCGCCAGGAGCAAGTCGACTTCGACGCGTACATCGCCAACCGATTCGGTCAGTACTACGACTCGCCGGCGTCGGCGCGCCTGCACGACGAGCCGCAATGAGCGGCGCTCTTCGCGATTGTCTCTCCCGACTGGGGGTCGGCGAACCGCTGCGTGCCGTGTCGATGGGCGGCCGATGGGTGGCCGGCGGCGGCGCCTCCCTCAGCGCTCGATCTCCAATCGACGGCGCGCCGCTCGGAGAGGTGTCAGCCGCGAGCCCGGCACAGGTCGATGAGGCGGCGGCGCGAGCGGCGGATGCATTTGCCGCCTGGCGGCTCGTGCCCGCGCCGGTCCGCGGACAGTTCGTGCGCGCGTTCGCGGAGCGGCTGCGCCGGCACAAAGCCGACCTCGCCGCGCTGGTGACGCTCGAGGCGGGGAAGATCACGCAAGAGGCGCTCGGCGAAGTGCAGGAGATGATCGACATCTGCGACTTCGCCGTCGGCTTGAGCCGGCAGCTGTACGGGAAGACCATCGCGAGCGAACGTCCCGGACACCGGCTGACGGAGCAGTGGTTTCCACTCGGTCCGGTCGGCGTCATCACTGCGTTCAATTTTCCCGTTGCGGTATGGGCGTGGAATGCCGCGCTGGCGTGGGTGTGCGGCGATCCGGTGATCTGGAAGCCGTCTGAAAAGACGGCGCTCTGCGCGGTTGCGTGCGAGACGTTGGTGCAGCAGACGATTGCCGACGTCGGCGGCGTTCCGCCTGCGATCTCGTCCCTCGTCGTCGGCGGCCGCGACGTCGGGCAGGCGATCGCGGCGTCGACACGGCTGCCGCTCGTGTCGGCGACCGGATCGATTCCGATGGGCCGTGCGGTGGCGACGACCGTCGCACAGCGGCTGGGCCGCGCGCTCCTCGAGCTTGGCGGCAACAACGGAATGATCGTCGCGCCGTCCGCGGATCTCGATCTGGCGGTGCGTTCGATCGTGTTCGCGGCCGTCGGGACCTGTGGGCAGCGATGCACGACGCTCCGCCGGCTCATCGTCCATGAGTCGATTGCCGGCGAGTTGCTGAACCGGCTGTTCAGCGTCTATTCGCGTCTGCCGATCGGAGACCCGCGGGTCGACGGCACGCTGGTTGGCCCGCTGATCGACGAGCAGGCGGGACACGCGATGGAAGCCGCGCTGGCGTCGGCGGCGGCGTTCGGTGGACAGGTGCACGGCGGCGGGCGCATCACGGCGGGTGTGCCTGCCGGGGGATGTTTCGTGCGGCCGGCGATCGTCGAAATCGACGCCCGCGCGCCGATCGTCCAGCAGGAAACGTTCGCGCCCGTTCTGTACGTCCTGCGCTATCGCACGCTGGACGAGGCCATTGCGATCCACAACGGCGTGCCGCAGGGCCTGTCGTCGGCGATCGTGACGGGCGACGTCCGGGAGGCGGAGATGTTCTGCTCGCCAGCCGGCTCCGACTGCGGCATCGTCAACGTGAACATCGGCACGAGCGGCGCGGAAATCGGCGGCGCGTTCGGCGGCGAGAAGGAGACCGGCGGCGGCCGCGAGTCGGGCAGCGACGCGTGGAAGCAGTACATGCGCCGCGCGACGAATACCGTCAACTACTCGCGCGACCTTCCCCTCGCGCAAGGGATCCGTTTCGATATTTAGACGGTTTCGAGCAATGCCTCCTTCTTCGCTCGACTCCACGTCTTGATTTCGTGCTCCCGCTTCAGCGCGGCGCTGCGCGACGCGCACGTTTCTTTGTAGACGAGGACGACGGGCAGGCGCGAGGCCGTGTACTTCGCGCCCTTTCCTGCGTTGTGAACCATCAATCGCTCGTCGGGGTCGCGCGCGTAACCGGTGTACAGACTGCGGTCGGCGCAGCGGACGATGTAGACGAAGTGCACGACGAGATTATCGATGATTGGGCGGCATCATGATTGCCTCGTAGAAAGGGTTACACTGTCTGTGCCCGCCATGTCCATCACCGTCGAAGCGAATCTCAGAATCCCCAGCGTGACCATCAAATCCGTCGACGCACCAGCGCGGCGCATCGACAACGGCAGCGTCCGCTTCATCAAGCGCATCGAGGTCGACGCGGTGCCAAAGCCGGGAAGCAAATTGCCGCTGTCGACCAGCTCGGGCGGGCCGTTTGACGCGACGGTGACGAGAGTTGAGTGGAGCGAGGGTAAGAACTTGTTCGTCGTGTCCTGCACGTACGAACGACGCTCAATGACGCCGGCCGATTACGACTGCCTGATTACTGATCCCGCCTGGGTCGTGAACCAACTGCCATAACGCTACGACGTCCTGGCGCGCTCGACCAGCTCCGGAATGGCGTTCTCGATCTGCTTGTAGATGTCGCCACCCGTGCGTTTCGCGTATCCCCGCGCCACATCCAACGCGAGCTTGTAAGGATGGAACGAATTATTACGTGCGATTGGCGAAAAGATCCGCCACAACGGTTCGACACCCCCAGCGCCAGGAGACGCCTTCGCGGCCCACTCGGTGCTCTGGTGTTTCATCAGGATGTCTCGCGCGTCGTTGTATGCCATGGCTAGCGAGTGTACCTGACTCGAGGCGCCATCGCGCGCGGGGTTGTCGTATCGCGCAGCTCCGCGCACGGTCGCGGGAGCGGAGCGTTGGGGTTTTCGCTACGTGGACGTGCGCCTCACGTTTTCAGCCCTCGGACCCTTTGGTCCGTCCTCGCCAAGCGTATATTCCACGCTGTCGCCTTCGCGCAGCATGTCAATGCCCTCGCCGTAGATGGCGCTTTGATGGAAGAAATATTCCTTGCCGCCCTCATCCTTGATGAAGCCGTATCCCTTTTCAGCCCGCAACGTCTTGATTTTTCCTGTCATCATCCGCCTGCTCTCAATGGTCTTCGTGCCGTTCGTCACTGCGTCACTGACCATTAGTTTACTTCGAGCACTCGCTTGGCATCACGTGTTCCAGCCCACGATTTTTTGCGGCTGAGACACCGACCTTAGTCTTCTGATGTGGTAGCGGGTTGTGCCGCGCTCATCGCCTAGAAGCAACGGTCGTCGGGCTTCAAGGGCGAGTCCACGACGGGCGCGGGAGACGGCGAGCCCACCACGGGTGCGGGAGATGGCGAGCCCACCACGGGCGCGGGAGACGGCGAGGCCGCCGGCGCCTTCGGGTCTACCTTTACGAGCGTGACGAGCAGGACCGCCGATAGTTCTGGCCCGTTGGTCTGCGTGCGGCGCACGACCAATTTGTGCGTGCCCGGGCCCATCACGGCTGGGTCGAAATTCATCGGGACATGCACAAGGCCGTCAGCGGGTTCAGAGGCCACAAGCAATTCTGTTCCGGGAATCGACGCGTGGAGGTTCATGTCGAGCACAAAATCCGCCTGCGCGAGCGGGAGACCGCGCGTCCCGTACCCGTACGTCGATCCCGTCATCGGAACAGGCGCGGTCAACATCGTGCGAGGTAGCGCACTGTCGAACTGCGCGGTTTGTTCCCCGTAGAACTTTTCCGGGTGTTGCGGATCCGGCGAGACGCGACAGACGGCTTGCGCTCGCTGGGCGGCGGGATCAGTATCGTTCGGAGAGGGTTTCGAAGGATCGACAAGGGAATAGATCGGCTCATTCAGGATGACGACGGTCGTCCGATCCGAGAAACGCGTATAGACCGACATCGACACCCATTCCCAGCCGTGCGGAATATTCGGAATCACGCTGAAGTGGCCGCTCCACGTTTTGACGCCCATCTCATCGCCCATCAGCAGGGGCGGCGTCGACGTCCCCGTGTCGTCCCAGACCCAATCGAACGCATCGCTCGTTTTGGCATTCCCGGCGTAGTACTCGCCAATCGTCGCCGAGGTGTGGAACATCGTGATCGTAAATCCCACGCGCAACACGCCGCGGACCTGCGGCCGATCGACGGTGTCGAGATCGATGTGGGTGTGGCCGAGCATGCCATTGGTCTGGAGCCAGTGACACTGACCGGAATCGGTCAACGTTTGTGCCGACGCGAGGGCTGAACAGAGCAGCAGGAGAGCGACACACAGTGTTTTCGTCAACATCCGACTCCTGAATGGGTGGCGATCACTTCTCGACCAATGCGAGATGACGTGCAATTATCACATCGGCTTGTTGATCTCCACGCGATAGCGTCAAGTGCCCGCCACGGGCTATTGCTGAGCTGTCGGCCATCCTTTGGTCGCCGTCAAGAGTTGGGGGGTGCGCTGAAAGTGAGAACGGGGCGCATTCGCAGATTCATGGAATCGCTGGGGCTCGAGCCACGGCCGCGTCGGACGCAGACCTCCGGTAATCCGAGTACGTCAGAATCCTCTCGATCACAAGACTCTTCAAGAGAAGGAGCGTCGCGGACGCTCGGACCTCGACACGGGTCGGCATCCAATTCCCGTCGTCGACTCGCGTCTGCTCGATCGTTACCTGCGAGCCACGCAGTAGACGCACGAGAAACAGGCCTATCGAGAACGGCTGGATTACACGCCCGTCCACTTTCATCCAGACGAGATCCTGGGTATCGATCCACAGTGTGCCCTCGACCTTAGACAAGACTCTGCCGTACGTGCCTCGTGCTTGATAGGTGGGGTGCGGCGTTGCGTGGAGCACGTAGGTCGCTCTTCCGTGAATGGTCTCTTCGCCTAGCAACTGGAAGTCGAAGGCCTTGGGAACTTCTTGAACGAGCGACGAGGTCTCGTTCTCCTCTTCGCGTTCTTGTTTGGCCACCTGCTCTGGCGTTTCCCGCTTCACCCTACCGAGCGCGGCGGTCTGTCTGCGTTCCTCCCATGCCGAGGGCGGTTGCCCGTTGCGCTCCATGAGCTGCTCGAACGGGACGTCATTGACCAGAGTTGTTCTCGAGATCGCGATGTCCTCTGACCTCACACGTCCGTCCAGGTCCCGTCGCCGACTCTCGGCTCGTTCCACGTAGGAGTAATGACGCCGCTCGTGCCAGTGCCGCTGGGTCGCTGCGAGCGACGACTCGACGATCTGCCGCACGTCCCGTACGCTGGAAGGATTCGGCGCCTTGTTGAGCGGTACCGCATCCTGCTGCGCGAAAAGCACAGCCGACGCCCCGAGGAGCGTCACACCGATCTCAAGTATGCCCTTCATTGTCGTCCCCGATCAGAGTGGCGTGGCACATCGCCGACGAGAACGCGCTCGATCACATTCAGGCTCTGACCCACCTCCGTCCGGAGATCAGATGAAGCAGCGCGACGAAGAGCGCTGCGCCGACAATCGACCAGACGATCGGAAATGACTGGCCACTCACGTGGAGCACATAGGGTTCAGCCAGACCGAGCTGCCGCGCGACCCACGGTCCGAGCAGCGCGCCGATGAAACCGAGCGCGATGGAGGCGATGAGGCCGCCCTGCACGCCGCCCGCGAGAGCCTTGCCGACGGCGCCGCAAATGGCCGCGATCACGATGAGCACGACGAGACCCGGCAGTGTCAGAGTCATGAACGCACCTCTGTAATGAACGTCCTGTCGCTCATGACTCTGTGCTATCAGCGCCTCATCCGCTGTGCTTTTCTGGACATGATCGGCACGTCATCGTGCCGGCGATTGAATCGGTTCGTCGCCGATGGTCGGAGTGTTCAAATGCGTACATCGGGAAAAGACGGATCAGGCTTA
>Ga0097621_100002918_pt1 | contig 11746 bp, 8 predicted proteins | sample KBSMisM72_FD_73165 | JGI IMG/M metagenome (GOLD analysis project Ga0097621, IMG submission 73165) | Miscanthus rhizosphere microbial communities from Kellogg Biological Station, Michigan, USA - KBS Miscanthus M7-2 (version 2) (version 2) | ecosystem: Host-associated > Plants > Roots >... | reverse complement strand
TCTTCATCTGTTCGGACGTGGTGTTCTGCGCCTCGTCCAGGATGACGAACGAGTCATTGAGCGTCCGGCCGCGCATGAAGGCGATGGGCGCGATTTCGATGACGCCGCGCTCGAGGTACCGCGCCACTCGCTCGGTGTCCAGCATGTCGTAGAGCGCGTCGTACAGCGGGCGCAGATACGGGTTCACTTTCTCCTGCAGATCGCCCGGCAGAAATCCCAGCTTCTCCCCGGCCTCGACGGCCGGACGGGCCAGGATGATCCGGCTCACCTTCTTCGCCACCAGAAACGCCACCGCCTGCGCCATCGCGAGGTACGTTTTGCCGGTGCCGGCCGGCCCGATGCCGAACACGATGTCGTGCTGATCGATGGCCTCGAGGTACCGCCGCTGATTGATGGTCTTCGGCGCCACGCGGCGCCGTCCGCCCGGCGTCAGGCTCCCCTTGAGAAAATGGTCGCGCAGGTCGATCGCACCGTCGTGCGCCACGAGGTCAGACGCGGTCTTCACGTCCGCGTTCGAGAGCTTGTAGCCGTCCTTCATCAACGCCGACAGCTGCCCGACGACGCGGTCGACGCGCTCCAGGTCGGGAGGGTCGCCTTCCACCAGGAGGTCGTGGCCCTGCGTGCGGATGCGGACGTTGAAGCGGGATTCGAGGTGCTTGAGGTTCTCGTCGTAGGAGCCGAACAGCGTTTCAATTCCCTCTTCGGGGATGGCAATTCGTTTCATTGAGCCATGACGATTTTACTTCTTTCGGGACTCCACCACCCGGATGTGGAGCTCCCGCAACTGCTTGTCAGACACGGGAGACGGGGCATTCATGAGGAGATCCTCGGCATTTTGCGTCATCGGGAACGCAATCACCTCCCGGAGATTGGGCTCCTGCGCCAGCAGCATGACGATACGGTCGATTCCCGGCGCCAGGCCCCCGTGCGGCGGAGCTCCGTGGCGGAAGGCGTTGAGCATGCCGCCGAACCGCTTCTCCACCTCATCCGGGCCGTAGCCCGCGATCTCGAACGCGCGGAGCATGACGTCGGGGCGGTGATTGCGGATCGCCCCGCTCGAGAGCTCGACGCCGTTGCAGACGATGTCGTACTGGAACGCCTTGATCGACAGCGGATCGCTCCCGTTCAGCGCCTCGAGGCCGCCCTGCGGCATCGAGAACGGGTTGTGGCTGAAGGCGATCTGGTTCGTCTCCGCGTCCCGCTCGAAGAACGGAAAATCGGTGACCCAGCAGAACCGGTAGGCGTTCGCCTCGAGCAGCCCCAATTCTTTCGCGAGGTGATTGCGCAGGCCGTCGATCGCCTTCGACAGGGTCTTCGGCGCGCCGGACACGAAGAAGACCGCGTCGCCCGGCTGCACGCCCGCCGCGTCGAACACTCGCTTGCGGCGCTCTTCCGGAAGGTATTTCGCGAGAGGGCCCTTCGGGGTGTCCGCAGCGACGATATACGCCAGCCCGCCCAGGCCGAGCGTCTCGGCAAGGCCGACCGTCTTGTCGAAGAAGCTGCGCGACTTCTCCCCCGCCCCGGGCGCGCGGATGGCGCGTACGACCGCGCCTTCCTCGACGGCCCGCGCGAACACCGCGAACTCCGAGCCGCGGAAGATCTCCGTCACGTCCGCCGCCTTGATCGGGTTGCGGAGGTCAGGCTTGTCGCTCCCGTACATCGCCATCGCATCGTCGTACGCGATGCGCGGAAACGGCGGCGGCGTGACCGTGAAGTCGGAGAATTCCTGGAACACCCCCGCGAGCACGGGCTCGATTGCGCCGAACACGTCGTCCTGCGTCACGAAGGACAGCTCGACGTCGAGCTGGTAGAACTCGCCCGGCGACCGGTCGGCGCGGGCGTCTTCGTCGCGAAAGCAGGGGGCGATCTGGAAGTAGCGATCGAAACCGGCCACCATGAGGAGCTGCTTGAACTGCTGCGGCGCCTGCGGCAGCGCGTAGAACTTCCCCTCGTGAATCCGGCTGGGCACCAGGTAGTCGCGCGCGCCTTCCGGGGAGCTCGATGTCAGGATCGGCGTCTGGAACTCGAGGAAGCCCTGCTCCTGCATCCGGCGGCGGATGCTCGCAATCACCCTGGAGCGCAGGATGATGTTGGCGTGGATCTTCTCGCGCCTCAGGTCGAGGAACCGGTAGCGCAGGCGCTGTTCTTCGGGAATGTCCTGCGTGCCCGCGACCTGGAACGGCAAGAGCTCCGCCGTCGACAACACTTCGAGCCCGTCGACCTTGACCTCGACCCCGCCCGTCGGCAACGCCGGGTTGACGTTCTCGGCCGTGCGCTCGATCACGTTTCCGGTGACGCTGATGACGCTCTCGAGACGGACCGACTCGGCGGCCGCGAATGCCGCGGAGTTCGGCGTGAAAACGCACTGCGTGATGCCGTAGTGGTCGCGCAGGTCGATGAACAGGAGCGAACCGTGATCGCGCTTGCGATGCACCCAGCCGGCCAGCTTGGCGGGCTGGCCGATGTGCTCCGGGCGAAGAACGGCGCAGGTGTGGGAACGGTAGCGGTTAGAAGCGATCACGGGTTCACGGTTCAAGGTTCACGGTTCACGGTTCAGGGTTCACGGTTCGCGCCGGCGGCGATGAATGCCGCGACGTCGCCCCGGGGCATGGTTTCCTGCGCGCCGCTGCGCAGATCTTTGACGCTGACGGTGCCGTTGGCGCGCTCATCGTCGCCGACGATCGCCACGAATGGTACGGAACGGCTGGAGGCGTATTTGAACTGCTTGCCCAGCTTGTCAGCCTCGGGATAGACGTCGACGCGAAGGCCGCCACGGCGCAGTTCGCCGGCGAGCGCGAGGGCATCGGATCGGGAGTCGTCGTTCCACACCGTCACCATCACGTCCACGCCGCCTCCGGCGATCGAGTCCGGGAACATCCCGCGCTCGGTCATGACGACGATGATGCGCTCGAGGCCGAGCGAGAACCCGCAGGCGGGCACGTCGCGGCCGAGAAACATCCCGACGAGGTTGTCGTAGCGTCCGCCGCCGCCGAGGCTGCCGGCCAGATCCGGCACCGTGATTTCCATGATGGCGCCCGTGTAGTATGACAGCCCGCGAGCGAGGCGCGGGACGAAGCTCACGTGACCGGCGGCCGGCGTGCCGAGGGCGAGAGAAAGAATGCGATCGACCTCGGACTTGGCGGGGCCGCCCTTGTCGGATGCCTGCACCAGCCGCTCGAACGCGGGTACATCCTCAAAGGCATCGAGACAGGCGGACGCGCTCTCGTCGGTGACGCCCCGTCCGACCAGTTCCTTCCTCACGCCGTCGCGGCCGATCTTGTCCAGCTTGTCGATCGCCACCAGCGCCTCGCCGTGCAGACCGGCCGGCACGTTCGCGGCCTCGAGCATCGCCGTCAGCAGCACGCGATGATTCAGCTGGATCGTGAAGTCGCGAAAACCCAGCGTCGTGAGGACCTCGGTGACGGCCGATAACTGCTCGGCCTCGACCATCGGCGACGTCGAGCCGATCGAATCGATATCGCACTGGTAGAACTCGCGGAAACGACCCTTCGCGGGCCGGTCCGCGCGCCAGACGGGCTGAATCTGGTAGCGCTTGAAGAACTTCGGGAGCTCGTTCTGGTATTGCGCCACCACGCGCGCGAGCGGAACCGTCAGGTCGTACCGCAGCGCAAGATCCGCTTCGCCGCTGGCCTCGTGCTCGCCGCGCTTCAGGATCTTGAAAATGAGCTTGTTGCCCTCTTCGCCGTACTTGCCGATCAGCGTCTCGATGTTCTCGAACGCCGGCGTCTCGAGGGGCTCGAAGCCGTACCGTTCGTACACGCGGCGGACGACGCCGATGACGTGCTCCCGGCGCCGGACATCTGCCGGCAGGAAATCGCGCGTGCCGCTTGGAGGTTTCGTAGACATACAAGCAGGCCTAAAGGCCTGCACTACTACTGATGTAGTCGAGACGGTATCCCACGTAGCGATCGGCGTAGCCTCGAATGCCCGCGATCTCGTCGTCGGTCAGCGATCGTTTGACCTTGCCGGGGCTGCCCATGACGAGCGAGCGCGGCGGCACCTGCATGCCCTCGACGAGCAGCGTGCCGGCCGCCACGATTGACTCGGTGCCCACGCGGGATCCGTTGAGCAGCAGCGCGCCCATCCCGATCAGGCACCGGTTTTCGACGGTGCACCCGTGAAGCACCACGCCATGTCCCACGGTCACTTCGTCGCCCAGGTCCACCGGATGCGTCCCCAACATGCCGTGAACAGTGCTGCCGTCCTGGATGTTCGTCCGCCGGCCGATCCGGATCCAGTTCACGTCGCCGCGAACGACGACGCACATCCAGATGCTGCTCTCCTCCCCGATTTCAACCTCGCCGATGACCTGCGCGCTGTCGTCGATGAAGACGCTGGGATGAATGCGAGGCAGCCGACCGCGATGCGCACGAATCATGGGAGGCGAATTATATCGGGCCTGTACATCACGAAGTCACGAAGCACACGAAGGGCTCCTTTTCAGGAGCGCTTCATGTCCTTCGTGGACATCGTGTCTTCGTGAGAAGGCTCAGTTGGCAGCAACCGTACCGCCGCCCTTGCGAGGGCTCGGACCACCTTTGAACGTCAGCAGGTGGTTCTTGATCGCCTGGATCTGCGACTCGGCGGTGCCGCCCGCGCCCGGGTACTGCGTCTTCGGGTAGTCGGGCCAGAAGGCCGGCATGCGCGTGCCGGGGAGAATGACCGCAGGGTTCTTCAGCCACTGCGCGATCCACTCCGGCTGCAACCGGTCTGGCGCCATGCGCAGGTCGGGCGCGAGGTTCGCCGTCGGCTGGTCCTTCGGGATCGCGCCGAGCACGTGGCACTGCTGGCACTTGAGCAGCTCGAACAGTTGCTTGCCCGATCCTTCTTCAGCCGACGTCAGGCGCACGGTCTCGTGCGTCTGGAACGGCCCCACGGTGTTCGACACCGCGCCGAAGTACTGCACCACGCCGTTCAGCTTCGCGTCGTCGAAGCCGAAGGTCGGCATGCGCACGCTGAGCCAGGGCCGGATCGGAATCGGGCCGCGGAGGAACGCATACAGCCAGTCGGGCTGCACGCGGGCGCCTTCCGGCGTCAGCATCGGCGGACCGAGCGACGGCTCGGCCACCAGCTTCACCATGTCGCCGCCGTCGCCTTCGATGATGTGACAGCCGACGCAGTTCTGCCGGTGCACGAGCGTGCGTCCCGACACCCGGTAGTCCACGCGCGCATTCTTCATCGGCATCGCGGCAGCCGGCTGGGTTTCGCGCTGGAAGCTCATGATGGCGGTCAGCAGCCGGTCCACTTCGACATCGGACAGATCGAAGTTCGGCATGCGCAGCTTCTCGAGCGGCTGCAGCACCCGGCCCTTGTCGAACTCGCGCGGGTTGTGGAGCTTGCGGCGGAACCAGCCGATCTTCGACGTGTGCGGAATGTCCGAGATGAACGCGAAGTCGAGGCGTGTGACGAGCTTGCTGCCCTCTTCGGACAGGTCCGTGCCGATCGACTGCGCTTTCTCGAACCCCTTGATGTCGTGGCAGCTGAAGCAGCCGTAGCGGCTGATCACTTTCTGGCCCAGGTCGAGTTGCCTGGCTTTCGCGTCGAGCTTGGCGACGGCCGCCTTCGCTTCCTCAGCCGGCAAGGCCGCCTTGTAGTAGTCGAGCAGCACGTCGTCGACGTCCTTTTCGGCGAACTCCGCCTTGGCGGCATCGCCACCGTTCTGCTTGAGCGTCATCAGATAGGTCGCCACGTCGGCGGCCTGCTGATCCGTCAGGCGCAGGTTGGGCATGTAGGTGCCGGGGTTGTAGTGCTTCGGCTCCCGCACCCAGTTGAAGACCCACTCGTAGGTCGTCTTGTTGCCGATGTTCTCGAGGGGCTGACCAAACGTCCGGCGCGGCCCGACCTCCTCGCGTTTGCCTTCGCCGACGAGGTGGCAGCCCTGGCAGCCGATCGACTTGACGATCTGCTCGCCCGACTTCGCATCGCCTCGCGGCGGGCTCTTGACGTCGAACTCGTGCTTCTCCGTGTTGGCGAACAGATAGGCGACGGCCGCATTGATCTCGACCTCGTTGCGCACGGCGTCGGCCGGCGAACTGGAGTTCGAGTTGTACCAGATACGCGGCATCCAGGTGGCCGGCTTGACCGCCCGCGGGTTCCGAATCCACGTCTTGACCCACTCCGGCGACAGCTTCGAGTCGATCTTCGTGAGGATCGGCCCGGGCTTGCGCATCTTCTCGGTCTCGAACCCCTTGGTCTTATGGCAGGCGTAGCACCCGGCCCGCTCGTAGGTTCCATAGGCGATATTCAGCGTGTCGGCCTTCGGGACGTAGATCTCCTGCTTGTGGCACTTCGCGCACGACGCTTCGGTCATCTTCACCGGCAGCATCGGGTAGTCCCACAGGTGCGGCTGCTCCCAGCCGAACTTCTTCTCCCACTCCTCCTGCTGCTTTGCGGAGCTCGGCATGTGCGCCGCGTCGCGGAAGCTGACCGACTGCCCCATGCCCTCGTGACACACCGTGCAGCCGATCCGATCGATCGGATGCGGTGAGTCGCCGCCGAGATACGTGGACAGGTTGGGATGCGTCGTGAACGGCTGCGGGTACTTCTCGTAGCCCTTCCGGTCGATCGACAGGTGGCACGTCATGCACCGGTCCATCTTCGCCACGGTCTTGAAGTTCACGTCGTCGACGATGTTCGGCAGGATGAGCTGCTGAATCTTGATCGTCGGCGCCAGGAAGTCGAGCAGCGGCGCGTTGAGAAAATAGTCCTTCGCCGGGCCGGGCGCGACCGAATCGAGCACCTTGCGCAGGCGCGTTTCCTCTCCGTGCATGTCCTCGATCTGCTTCGCAATCGTCGTCACCTGCCCGGTGTACTGCGCCTGTGACTTCTGGACCCCGGCGCGCTCGGCGATCAACTTCTCGACCTGCAGGTTGAGCGCGCTCAGGTTTTTCTCCTGCTCGGCCACGCTCGCGCCCTTCTTCTCGAAGCCCGGCTGCTGCGCGGCTCGCGAGGCCTCGAAATCGTAGCGGTCGTGGTCGTAGGTGGCCTTCGCGTACTGGTAGTCGCGCTGAGCCCTGTCGAGCCGGATGTTGACGTCGTCGAGCTGCTTCTGGAGCTCTGCGACCTTCGCCTGGTTCCCCGCGACGTTCTTCTGGGCCGCGGCGAGCTGCTGCTGCAGCTGCGTCTGCTTGCCCTTGTCCACGGCCCGCGAGGCCTGCTGATACTGCGCGCGCGTGACGTCGTACTGCAGCTGCGCGAAACGCCGCTGCGTGTTCTTCCAGTCGCGGTCGTAGTCGTCCCACACCATCCAGACGACCGACAGGAACAGGAAGATGCTGGACGCCGCGAAGACGACGTTCAGGAAGTCGACGTTGTAAGCGTGCCCGACGCCCTTTTTGTCAGCCATGATTCAAATGTTGAAGAAGAATTCCGGGATGCCCACGATGTACTTCAGGTTGATGACCCACCGGAGCAGCATCTTGATCGGCAGCGACATCATCATCAGGAACAGGAACACCGTCACGTAGTACCGTGGCGGCCCCAGCTTGATGTAATACGTCTTGAGCCAGGCCTTCGCAAGAATGACGGGCAGCGCGAAGACGTAGAACAGCACCAGCAGGATGCCGAAGATTTCCCGCAGCAGCCAGAACTCGGGCAACCCGGTGCGGAACAGACGCACCCAGATGTACTCCGACAGGTTGACGTTGGTCAGCGCCTCGAGCTTGTGGATGTCCCAGAATTCGAACGGGCCGAAGAAGTTCCAGTTCGGGCCGCGCAGGAACGTGCCGAGAACGATGAGCGACGACCACAGCACGGCGAAGCCAAACAGGAAAATCGCAATCTCCGGCTTCCGTTCGTTGAAGGTGTAATAGCCGTTGCCCTTGGGGTTCTTGTCGATGTACGGGATGCAGATCAACCCGACGATGATGAGGCCCGGCAGAACGACGCCCGCCAGCCACGGGTCGAAGTACACGAGCATTTCCTGCAGCCCGAGGAAGTACCACGGCGCTTTCGACGGGTTCGGCGTGTTGGCCGGGTTCGCGGGCTGCTCGAGCGGCGCCTTCAGCACGATCGACCAGACGATGAGGACGACCGAGCAGAGAATCAGCGAGATGAGCTCGGTGTAGACCAGGTCCGGCCAGACCCACACGCGGTCCGACTCGGCCTTTTCGATGGGCCCCTGCCCCGCGGCGATGCGCCGGTCGTTCAGGACGGCTTCGCGGAGCGAGTACCACACGAAGAACACGAGCAGGAAGATCAGCCCGACGATCGGCACGTTGTCGGGCTTGGTGACCACCGAACGGAAGTTGGGGTCGAACGTGCCGAAGATGAAGAACACAGCGAGGAAGCCCAGCGAGCCGTAGCCGACGGCGTTGCCGGCGATCTTCTCGCGTTTCCACAACATGAGCGCCAGCCCGCCGACCGCGAGCATGAAGAACAGCTTCGGGTCGGCGACCGCGTTGAATATGCCTTTGATGAAGCCCATATGTGTCGATTCCAGAACCTGTAGCGTCCGCCTTCAGGCGGACGTCCGGCTGAAGCCGGATGCTACAGTGGCCCGGAAATCCCTCCGTCCTTGCGCACGCGCCAGAAGTGCACGGCCATCAGCACGGCGATGCCGAGCGGCAGCCCGACGCAGTGCAGCACGTAGAACCGGAGCAGCGCACCCTCGCCCACGAACGTGCCGCCGAGCAGCGCGAACCGCGCGTCGTCGGCGGCGTGGATGAGCGGGACGTCGCCGAGCCGCAGCAACTGGGCCCCCGGGCCCTCGTGGCCGAGGAACGGCGTCGCGCGCGCCATGTTCGAGCCGACCGTGATGGCCCAGATCGCCAGCTGATCCCACGGCAGCAGGTAGCCCGTGAACGACAGCAGCAGCGTCAGCACGAGCATGATGACGCCGACCGACCAGTTGAACTCGCGCGGCGGTTTGTACGACCCGGTCATGAAGACACGGAACATGTGGAGCCACACGGTGATGACCATCGCATGCGCGCCCCAGCGGTGCATCTCGCGCATGATGCCGAGCGGCACGTGCTCGCGCAGGCCGACGATGTCGGTGTAGGCGTACTCGAGCGTGGGCCGGTAGTAGAACATCAGCAGCAGGCCCGTGAACGTGAGCACGAGGAAGAGGAAGAAGCTCAATCCTCCCATGCACCAGGTGTAGCGAAGCTTCACGCCCGACTTGCGGATCCGCACCGGGTGCAGGTGCAGGAACACGTTCGACAGCATCACCAGCACGCGCGTGCGGTCGGTGTTCGGCCGGTCGTGCCGGAAGACGGATTTCCACGCCTGCGTCTCGGTCAGCCACTCCCAGAAGCGGACGAGGGGGCCTTCCTTGGGTGCAATGGTTTTCGCTTCAGCCATGTCTGATCTGCCCTATGCCCTTTGCGCTATGCCTTGAGAAACGATTCAGGATCGATCCACTGCCCCAGCTCGCGCTGGTAGTGCTTGCCCTTGTCCACGAGAATCTGCCCGTCGTCGGCGAGCACGACGCGCGCGCGCTCGAGCGGGCGCGGCGCCGGCCCTTCGAAGTTCACGCCCGTGAGGCGGAAACCGCTGCCGTGGCAGGGGCACTTGAATTTGCTCTCGGCCGACAGGTAGTTCGGCGTGCAGCCCAGGTGCGTGCACACGCTGATGAGCACGTAGAAGCCGCTGGCGTGCTGTTCAAGATCGTCCGGCGTCCGGATGATCCAGATGCCGTACTTGTCTTTGAATCGCTCGTCCACGCCCATCCCGTACTCGCTCGGAAAGCCGACCTTGAATTGCTGCGGCGGCTCGTTGAGGACGTTCGGAAACATGAACCGGCCGGTCGCGGCCAGCGCGGCGGCCGACGCGGCCGAGAACGCGCCCCACGCGAGGCCCAGCCAGGCCCGTCGGTTCAACAGCGGCGAGCTGTCGTCGGGATCGCGGCCAGCGGCGACGGCGGGTTTGGCGGCCGCCGGCGCGGAAGCCGCGGCCTTGGCCTGCGCACCCCCGGCTGAAGCGGCAGTCGTCGTCTTGCCGGCCAGATCCGGCAGCGGTGCCGCCGGGGGCCTGGGCGCCGCCGGCTTCGGGGCATGGGCCGCGGCCGGAGCCGGGCTGACGCCGGTCGCTGCCGCAGCCGCCGCCGTGGCCGGTTCGTCGCCGCCCGGCACCTGGCGCGTATTCGGCGTCGCCGCCGGATTGGCGCCGGTTGGCGGCGCGCTGGGCTCTATCGCCTTGTTCTCATCAGCCATCGTTATCCAATCACCTTCAGCGCTTCGAGCGCCGCCTGCCGAACTCTCATGCTCCGATCTTCCTGGCTGAGCGTGCTCACCAGGGGCTTCAGCGACTGATCCTTCAGCGCCGCCGCGGCCCGCAGGCCGCTAATCATGACATCGGCGATCGGATCCTGATCCTGGTCCTGGCGCACGTCGCGCTTGACCGTCTGCTCGACGTAGCCGCGGTCGAGCATCTGCCGCAGCACGGCGACGCCTTCCCCGCGGTCGTGGCGCGCCAGCGCGACGGCGGCGTTCCAGCGCACATCGGGCGCGCTGTCTTCCAGTGCCGTGCGCAGTGTATCAATCTGCGCGTCGCCAGGGAGCGCGCCGAGAGCGTACACCACCATTTTCCGGATCCCGGCGTCCGCGTCCTGCGACTGGTAAAGCGGGATGAGGCGATCGAGCACCGCCGGGTCGCCCGACGAGCCCAGCGCCCAGATGACGCTGATGCGGGTTTCGCCGTCCGGGTCGTCCAGCGCGCTCGTGAGGCTTGCGACGGCTTCGGCCGGCATCGGTGGGTCGAGCCGCCCGATGGCGAGCGCCAGATAGCGGCGGACCTGCTGGTCCCCTTTCGATTCCTCGAACGCCTTGACGAGCGCGGGCGTGAGCGTGCGGTCGGCGCGGACCTTCGGGTCGGCCATCAGCCGCGACAACTCGTACGCGGCCGGCCAGCGCCGGTCGGACCCGCCGTTGCGGATCTCCGCCAGATAGTCCTGGGCGGACCGATCGTCGGTCAGGAGGGAGCGAAAGCCCACGTACACCGCTACCGTTATGCCCACGACGATCAACGGGATCAGAAAAAACTGAACGGCGAGGGCGGGGGCGGCGACCAGAGGGCTTCGAGACGCGGATTCGCGCTCGACGAGTTTGTCCATGAATGGGAGTAAACCGGGCGCGCCCCGGACCGTCCGAGGCCTCTAAGTTTTACTACGTGTGGCCTTTAGGGGTCAAGGCAGTTGGGCTACGAAGACTCGGGACTGGGGGCTAGGGGCTAGGGGAAACGCACGAATCTCGCCCCAGCCTCCAGCCCCCAGCCCCTGACCCCTAGCTTTTCGCGACCGGCTCTTCCGTTTGGATCTTCACGGGGCGCAGGAACGGCATCATCGCGCGAAGCTTTTCGCCGACCTGCTCGACGAGGATGTGCTGCTCGATCTGCCGCTGCTTCGTGAACCACGGGCGGCCGTTTTCGTTCTCGTCGATCCAGCCCTGCGCGTACTTGCCGGTCTGGATGTCGCTCAGGATCTGCTTCATCGCCTTGCGGGTCTCGTCGGTGACGATCTTCGGCCCGCCGGTGTAGTCGCCGTGCTCGGCCGTGTCGCTGATCGAGTAGCGCATGTAGTTGAGGCCGCCCTGATAGACGAGATCCACGATGAGCTTCAGCTCGTGGAGGCACTCGAAGTAGGCAATTTCCGGCTGGTAGCCGGCGTCCACCAGCGTCTGGAACCCGGCCTTGATGAGCGCGCTCACGCCGCCGCAGAGGACGGCCTGCTCGCCGAACAGATCGGTTTCCGTTTCCTCGGCGAACGTCGTCTCGATGACGCCGGCGC
>Ga0097621_100002917_pt1 | contig 11749 bp, 9 predicted proteins | sample KBSMisM72_FD_73165 | JGI IMG/M metagenome (GOLD analysis project Ga0097621, IMG submission 73165) | Miscanthus rhizosphere microbial communities from Kellogg Biological Station, Michigan, USA - KBS Miscanthus M7-2 (version 2) (version 2) | ecosystem: Host-associated > Plants > Roots >... | reverse complement strand
GATCTCGACCTCCTGCTCCAGCGGATCAAGGAACACAACCTGCCGCAGGAAGCGTTCGAGTGGTATCTCGACCTGCGCCGCTACGGGACAGTCCCGCACGGCGGCTTCGGCATGGGCATCGAGCGGGTCGTGTCGTGGATCTGCAAGCTCGATCACGTGCGCGAGACGATCCCGTACCCGCGTATGCTGTACAGGCTGTATCCGTAGGGGCTCCTAGCTCCTAGCTCCAAGGTCTCATGAAGATTGGAATGATCTCCCTCGGCTGCCCGAAGAACCTGGTCGACTCCGAGGTGATGCTCGGGCTCGCGCAGCAGGGCGGACACGAGCTCACGCAGGACGCCGCCGAAGCCGAGGTGCTGATCGTCAACACCTGCGCGTTCATCGATTCCGCCAAGCAGGAGTCGATCGACACGATCCTCGAGATGGCGCGCCACAAGACCGACGGCGCGTGCAAGCGGCTCGTCGTCACCGGCTGCATGGCCGAGCGCTATCGGGACGAGCTGAAGAAGGAGATCCCCGAGATCGACGCCGTGCTCGGCACCGGCCAGGTGCCGGAAATCGTCGGCGCGATCACCGGCGGCGCGACGCCGCTCACCTTCTACCGCGCTCGTGGTTCGACAAGCTCACCACGAGCGGTAGGAGATCCGCGGACCTCAGGCCCCTCGCGCGCCTTGGATGATTCGCTCGCCCTGAGCCTGTCGAAGGGCGAGCTGCCGACCTATATCTATGACGCAGACACGCCCCGCCTGATGGCGACGCCGAAGCACTACGCCTACGTCAAGATCGCCGAAGGCTGCGACTACAAGTGCGCGTTCTGCATCATCCCGACGCTGCGCGGTGAGTACCGCAGCCGGCCGGGCGATTCGATCGTCCGCGAAGCGCGCGCCCTGGCGGCGCGCGGCGTCAAGGAACTGCTGCTGATCTCGCAGGACACGACGTTCTACGGCATCGACCGCCACGAGCGCGGTGCGCTGGCCCGCCTCCTGCGCGAGCTGAACACGGTCGACGGACTCGAGTGGATCCGGCTGCTGTACCTCTACCCCACCACGATCGACGACGACACGCTGGCGGCGATGGCGGAGTGCGACAAGATCTGCAACTACATCGACCTGCCGCTGCAGCATGCGTCCAACGCCGTGCTCAAGCGGATGAAGCGCCCCGGCACCCGCCAGTCCTACGACACGCTGCTCACCCGCATCCGCGAGCGGGTCCCCGGCGTCGCCCTTCGCACGACCTTCATCGTCGGCTTCCCGGGCGAGACCGAGGCCGACGCCGACGAACTGTCCGGCTTCATCACCGACCACGCGTTCGACCACGTCGGCGTCTTCACCTACTCGCATGAAGAAGGCACGTCCGCCTACCAGCTCGACGACGATGTGCCGGCCAGGTCGAAGGCGGCGCGCCGTTCGCGGGTGATGGGCCTGCAGAAGCGGCTCGTGGGCCGCCGCCAGCGGGGGCGCATCGGCGAACGCGTCCGGGTGATGGTGGACGGCCCCTCGGCGGACCACGATCTGGTGGTGAAAGCGCGGCTGTCGACCCAGGCGCCGGACATCGACGCCTCCGTGTTTCTGACCGAATGCGACCCGTCCGCGTTCCGGCCCGGCGATTTTGCTGAGGTCGAGATTGTGGGGTCCCGCGAGTACGACCTCATCGGCCGCCCCGTGCTATAATTTTGGATTCGAAGGCCTTGGGTAAGGACCAGTGGGCAGGTGCCCACTTTTTTAGTTTATGGGCGGGGAAACCGTCGTCGACAAGGTGCGGGCCATCGCCGAACGGGTGGCTACCGGCTACGGGCTGGAGATTTTCGACGTCCAGTTCCGCCGTGAGGCGCCCGGCATGGTGCTGCGCGTGCGGATCGACCGCCCCGGCCCGGCGTCGACCGAAGAAGACAGCGTCAGCGTGCACGACTGCTCCAACGTCAGCCGCGATTTGAGCGCCATCTTCGACGTCGAGGACATCGTGCCGACGGCGTACACGTTGGAGGTGTCGTCGCCCGGCCTCGATCGGCCGCTGCGCGGGCTCGACGACTACCGGCGTTTTACCGGCCGCCTCGCGAAGATGGTGATGCGCGAGAAAGTGGACGGCCAGGGGTTCTTCAGGGGACGGCTCGCGGGCGTCGACGGGCAGGACGTGCTGGTCGACGGCGAGGACAAACGGACGCACCGCGTGCCGATCGCCGTGATCACTCGGGCGAATTTGGAAGTGGAATTCTAGATTATGTCGAATCCGTTGCAGCAGACGATTGAGGCGCTGGCCAAGGAGAAGGGCATCGAGCCCGACGTCGTCATCAGCGCCATTGAAGAAGCGGTCGCGACCGCGTCGCGCAAGTACTACAAGACCGGCGAGAACCTGAAGACCCGGTTCAACACCGAGACCGGCCAGGTGGATCTGTTCGCGCTCAAGACGGTGGTCGAGGAAGTCGCGACGCCGGCGACCGAAATCGCGATCGCCGAGGCGCGCGAGATGTACCGCCCGCTCTACGGCGACGAGGTCGCTAACAGCATCGAGCTCGGCGACGAGATGGAGTTCCCCAAGCCGACCGAAGTGCTGGGGCGCATCGCGGCGCAGACCGCCAAGCAGGTCATCTTCCAGAAAGTGCGCGAGGCCGAGCGCGAGCACGTGTTCGCCGAATACAACGACCGGATCGGCGAGGTCGTCAACGGCACGGTGAAGCGGTTCGAGAACGGCGACATCATCCTGGAGATCGGCCGCATCGAAGCGGTGCTGCCGCGCAAGGAACAGTCGCGCGCCGAGAGCTACACGCCGGCCGACCGGGTGCGGACGGTGATCAAGGGCGTCAACCGCAGCGCCAAGGGACCGCAGATCGTGCTGTCGCGGACCGACCCGGCGCTGCTCATCAAGTTGTTCGAGCAGGAAGTGCCGGAGATCTACGACGGCACGGTGATGATCCGCGGCGCGGTCCGCGAGGCCGGCGATCGCGCCAAGGTCGCGGTGTTCTCGCGCGAGCGCGACGTCGATCCGGTCGGCGCCTGCGTCGGCATGAAGGGCACGCGCGTCCAGTCGATCATCCGTGAGCTGCGCGGCGAGAAGATCGACATCGTCGAATACTCGGACGATCCGATCGCCTTCGTCACCAACGCGCTCAGCCCGGCCAAGGTGCAGCGCGTCTCGATCGTCGACGACGCCGACCGCGTGATGGAAGTGGTCGTCGAAGACAAGCAGCTGTCGCTGGCGATCGGCAAGAAGGGCCAGAACGTCAGGCTCGCCGCGAAGCTGACCGGCTGGCGCATCGACATCAAGAGCGAGGAAGAAAAGCGCCGGGAGGTCGAGGCGCAGTTCGGCGAGCTGGCCGGTCCGGCCGAGTCCACCGACGCGTCCGCCGAAGCGGGCTCGGATGAGTCCGCGAAGGTGGAAGCGGCCGAAGGCGAACCCGAGACCGCGACGGTGGATGCTGGCGGCGACGCGCCTGCCGAGGCCGAGTCGTCGGACACGCCGGTGCCGTACACGCTGGCGGGCGTCGGCGAGAAAACCGTGCGCAAGCTGGTCGACGGCGGGTTTGCCACGCTCGAAGCGCTCGGCGCCGCGACGGCCGACGAGCTGTCCGCGATCCCGGGCATCGGGGGGAAAACGGCGGAGAAGATTCTGGCCGCCGCGCGCGGCGAGGCGCCGTCGGAAGAGGCGACAGACGAGGTATAGGACGGACGGCTCTTCGCAGAGCCGCCGCTCGGCGGGTCCCCGGACCCGCCTGACGTAGCGACGTAGCGACATAGAGGTACCAGGATTGGCAACTGTTCGGATCTTCAAGATCGCGGAGCTCCTCGGAACCACGAGCCAGGAAGTGACGGCGCTGCTCAAGCGCGATCACGGCATCGAGGTCAAGAGCGCCTCGAGCACGATCGAGGAAGTGGTGGCGCGCCAGTTCACGGAGCGCCTGGCGAAGCAGCGCAACATCACGCTGCCGACGGCGCACATGTTCGCCGAGACGCCGGTCGCCAAAGCCAAGAAAGGCAGCGCGCCGGCGAAAAAGGCCGCCGAGCCGGTCAAGCCGGCCGCGCCCGTGCTTCCGCCGCCCCGCCTCGTGAAAACCGCGAAGCCGGTCGTCGTCGAAGCCGAGCCGGTCGCGGCCGAGCCGGAACCGGTCGTTGAAGCGCCGGTCCAGGAACTGCCGCCGCCCCCGGCGCCGGAGCCGGTCGTCCCCCAGCGCGCGCCGACGCACGTCGCGACGCGCGGGCTGAAGACCGAACCGACTCCACCGCCTGCGCCGCCCGTCGCGCACGTGGCACCGGTCGCGCCTGTCGCGCCGGTCGAGCCGCCCGCGGCCGTCGTCGAACCCGCGCCGGCCGCTCCGGCGGAGCCGCCCGTGGCGGCCGCACCGCCGGCTCCGGCCGCGCCGGCTGCCCCGCCGCGCCCCGCACCCGGCCGCATCGTGCCGCCGACGCTGCGCCTGCGCATCGAAACCGATCGTCCGACGACCCCGACGCAGCCGCTGCCGACGACCCCGCCGCCGCGCGCGGTGCAACGTCCGATCGCGCCGCCGAAACCGGCGGCCCCCGTGGCTGCGCGCCCCGCCGGCGCACCCGGCACAACGGGGACTCCCGGCGCTCGTCCGGGCGGTCCGCCGCGCCCCGGCATCCCGGGACAGCCGCGTCCGCAGTACCCAAGCTCGCGTCCGCCGATGGGTGGACCGCGGCCGCTTCCTTCGCAGCCGGTCCGGCCGCAGCAGCCCGGCGCGCCGCCGCGTCCCGGTCAACCGTATCCGCAGCGGCCAGGCATGCCGTCGCGTCCGTCCTATCAGCAGCGCCCCGGCGGCGCCGGACGGCCGGCCGCGGCGCAGCGCCGCGAGCACGCGCGCCCCGCGCCGCCGCCGATGGCGTCGGCTCCGCCGCCGGTCACCAAGACCATCACGCTCGCCGAGGGCATGACGGTCAAGGACCTGGCAGACAAGCTGGATCTGCGCGTCAAGGACGTCCTCGCCAAGCTGCTGATGAAGCGGCTGATGCTGACGATCAACTCCGCGCTCGACACCGATACCGCGACGATGATCGCGCGCGAGTTCGGGGCCGACGTGCAGATGCAGAGCTTCGAAGAGGAGCTGCTCCAGGCGGACGAGGGTGAATCGCGCGCCGAAGACGTCATCCTCCGCGCACCCGTCGTCACCGTGATGGGCCACGTCGACCACGGCAAGACCAGCCTGCTCGACGCGATTCGCACCACGCGGGTCGCGGAGCGCGAGGCGGGCGGCATCACCCAGCACATCGGCGCGTATCACGTCACCATCGGCGGCCGCGACATCGTGTTCCTCGACACGCCGGGCCACGCGGCCTTCACCCTGATGCGCGCCCGCGGCGCCAAGGTGACCGACATCGTCGTCCTCGTGGTGGCGGCAGACGATGGCGTGATGCCGCAGACCAAGGAAGCGATCGACCACGCGAAAGCGGCCAACGTGCCGATCGTGGTGGCGATCAACAAGATCGACAAGCCGAACGCGCAGACCGAACGCGTCAAGCGCGAGCTGACCGAGCTCGGCCTGATGCCGGAAGAATGGGGCGGCCAGACCGTCACCGTCGAGGTGTCGGCGCGGCAGAAGACCGGCATCGACACGCTGCTGGAAATGATCCTGCTGTCGAGCGACATCCTCGAGCTGAAGGCGAACCCGAAGCGCACCGCGTCGGGCACCGTGCTCGAGGCGAAGCTGGACAAGGGACGCGGTCCGGTGGCGACCGTGCTCGTGCAGGACGGCACGCTCCGGGTCGGGGACACGTTCATCGCCGGCCCGATCGTCGGCCGCGTGCGCGCGCTGATCGACGATCGCGGGAAGCCGACCAAGACGGCCGGGCCGTCGACGCCGGTCGAAGTGCTCGGCCTCTCCGGGCTGCCGCAGCCGGGCGACGTGTTCCAGGTCGCCGACGCGGCCAAGGCACGGCACATCGCGACGTTCCGCGAGGAGCAGTCGAAGTCCCGGGCGCTCGGTGCCAAGGGATCGCGGCTCACGCTGGAGTCGCTCCAGGCGCAGATCGCCGAGGGCGGCATGAAAGAGCTGCCGCTCATCATCAAGACCGACGTGCAGGGCTCGGCGGAAGTGCTCGCCGACACGCTGACCAAGCTGACCGACGAGAAGGTGAAAATCCGCATCATCCACGCCGGCGTCGGCGCGGTGAACGAATCGGACGTGCTGCTGGCGTCCGCGTCGGGCGCGATCATCATCGCCTTCAACGTCCGGCCGGATCGCAACGCCGAGGAGATCGCGGCGCGGGAGCGGGTCGACATCCGCCAGCACTCGGTCATCTACAACGTCACCGACGAGATGAAGAAGGCGATGACCGGCCTGCTCGATCCGACCTTCAAGGAAGTCCGGATCGGCGTCGCCGAAGTCCGCGACATCTTCAAGGTCCCGAAGTTCGGCACGATCGCCGGCTGCATGGTCCGCGAAGGCCGCATCACCCGCGCCGGCGACACGCAGGCGCGGCTGCTCCGCGACAACGTCGTCATCTACGAGGGGAAGATCAGCTCGCTGCGCCGGTTCAAGGACGACGTCAGCGAGGTCAAGTCGGGCTTCGAGTGCGGCATCGGCTTCGACAAGTTCAACGACCTCAAAGTCGGCGACATGATTGAGGTGTTCGCGATGGAACGCGTGCTGACGCCGGCGTAAGTGGCTCAGGGTTCCAGACCAGAACGCGTCGCCGATCAGATCCGCGGGGAAGTCGCGTCGATGCTCGCCCGCGACGTCCACGATCCGGGCATCGGCTTCGTGACGATCACCAGGGTGCAGGTCACGCCGGACCTGCAGCACGCGCGGATCCACTACACCTCGCTCGGCGACGACAAGGCGCGGACCAACACCGCGAAGGCGCTCGGCCGCGCCTCGGTGTTCCTTCGCCGCCAGATCGGGTCGCGGCTGCGGCTGAAGCGCGTGCCGGAGCTCGAGTTCATCTACGACGAATCGATCGCCGGCCAGGACCGGATCGAGCAGCTCCTGAACAACATCCGGGCCGGCGGCTCTGGCGGCGCCATGACTCCCGATACCCCACCTGATGACGACGAGCAGTCCTGAACTCGCGCGGATCGTCGAGGCCGTGCGCGCGCGGCAACGGTTCGTGCTCTCCTCGCACTCGAGACCCGACGGCGACTCCATCGGATCGCAGCTCGCGATGCTTTACGCGCTGCAGCAGATGGGCAAGGAGGCGATCGCGGTCAACGCCGACCCGGCGTCGCCGCCGCTGATGGCGTTTCCGGGCGTCCGCGACATCCGCATTGCGCCGAGCGTGGAAGGCAACTTCGAAGCCGCGATCATCATGGAGTGCGGCGACCTCAAGCGGACCGGCGTCAGCGGGCTCGAGCGCTACTTCGTGATCAACATCGACCACCATCCCGGCAACACCGGCTACGGCCAGATCAACTGGTTCGACGCCAGCGCCGCCGCCTGCGCGGAGATGGTGTACGACGTGGTGCGGGCGCTCGGCGTGCCGCTGACCAGGGAGATTGCGACCCACGTCTACCTGGCGATCCTCACCGACACCGGATCGTTTCACTACTCGGGCATCTCGCCGCGGACGTTCGAGATCTGCCGCGAATGCCTCGAGGCGGGCGTCGATCCGGTGATGGTCGCGCGCAACGTGTACGACAGCAACAACATGGGGCGGTTGAAGCTGTTCGGCGCGGTCCTCGGCGCGATGCAGATCGACCAGAGCGGCCGCATCGCGATCGTCTACGTCGATCACGAGATGGCGCGGGCCGCCGGCGGCACCTACGAGGACACCGAGGGGCTCGTGAACCTGCCGCTGACGGTGAAGGAAATCGAGGCGGTCGTGTTCTTCAAGCAGGACAAGGCCGACCAGTACCGCGTCAGCCTGCGGTCCAAGGGCGAGGTCGACATCAACGCGATCGCGAAGGAGTACGGCGGCGGCGGGCACAAGAACGCCTCCGGCTGCACCATCACCGGTCCGATCGAAGAGTTGCAGAAGACGATCGTCGAGAAGATCGAGAAGGCGATCGATGGACGGCCTGCTGATCGTTGACAAGCCGTCGGGTCCGACCTCGCACGACGTCGTGGCACGCCTGCGCCGCGCGCTGCGCGAAACACGGATCGGCCACACCGGCACGCTCGACCCGATGGCGACCGGCGTGCTGCTGCTGGTTCTCGGCAAGGCGACGCGGCTCGCGAAGTTCCTGAGCGCGAGCGACAAGTCGTACGACGCGGTCGTCCGCTTCGGGTTCGCCACGGACACCGCCGACGCGCAGGGCCGGCCGGTCGGGCCGGTCAGCGACCGCGAGACACCGTCACGCGAAGCCGTCGACGCGGCCCTCGATGCCTTCCGCGGCACCTTCATGCAGCAGCCGCCGGCGTTCTCGGCCAAGAAGATCGACGGCGAGCGGAGCTACAAGCTTGCGCGAAACGCTCGGCTAAAGCCTTCGCGCTCCGGGGTCTCCGACCCACCTGACCTACCCGCCCCACCTGGCCTACCAGCCCCATGCAGCGTCACGACCCACCGCCTCGAGATCGTCAGCACCGAGGCGGATACGGTGACGCTGCGAGTCGACTGCTCCGCCGGCTTCTACGTCCGGTCGCTGGCGCACGATCTGGGGGAGCGGCTCGGGGTCGGGGCGCATCTGACGGCGCTGCGGCGAACGCGGGTCGGCGACTTCGGTCTCGAACGGGCCGTGCACCTCGAGGCGCTCGAGCGCGATCCCGGTCTTGCCGCCGGGTCGATGGTGCCGCCAGGCGACATGCTGCCGCACCTGGCGACCGTCACGCTGACCGCAGCCGGGGTCGACCGCGCGAAGCATGGCCGCGATCTGGGCCCGGCAGACATCGCCCAGTCCCGTGTCCCCGGTCCCCAGTCCCCGCTCTTCGTCAAGCTCCTCGATCAGGCCGGTGATCTCATCGCGATTGCGCAGCCGACTGCGGCTGGCGGTCTTTTGCATCCCGCGCTTGTTCTGGTGTAACATGTTGATCTTGCTCGACTAACGATTTTTTCGGCTTATACGGCGCACCCGGATCAGACCTCGGTTGAGGCTGCGTTCTGGGGCGTTCGTGGAGGACAGCCCAGGTGCTCAGCAAAGACCGCAAGACAGAACTGATCGGCAGCTACAAGACCCACGACGCCGATACCGGATCCCCCGAAGTGCAGGTCGCGATTCTCAGCGAACGCATCAACTACCTGACCGAGCACTTCAAGACCCACGCCAAGGATCATCACTCCCGCCGCGGACTGCTGATGCTGGTCGGCAAGCGCCGGCGCCTGCTGGATTACCTCAAAGGCAAGGACGCGCACCGCTATTCGGACCTCATCAAGCGCTTGAACATCCGCAAGTGAGCGAGTCCCCTTTGGGGAACTTGGAACTCAGAACTTAGAACTCGGAACTCAGAACGCAACTATGCATACGCGCGAAATCTCCGTCGGACAGAATACTCTCCGTTTCGAAACCGGTAAGCTGGCCAAGCAGGCGCACGGTTCGGTCATCGTTCGCCTCGGCGACTCGGTGGTGCTCGTCACGGCCTGCCATGCTGCGAGTCCCCGGGAAGGGATCGACTTCCTCCCGCTGACCGTCGACTACCGTGAATACACCTACGCGTCGGGCCGCATCCCGGGCGGCTTCTTCAAGCGCGAAGGCAAGCCGGCCGAAAAGGAAGTGCTGACCAGCCGCATGATCGACCGGCCGACCCGGCCGCTGTTCCCCGAGGGCTGGCGCTTCGAAACGCAGATCATCGGCCTGGTGCTCTCCTCCGACCAGGAGAACGACACCGACGTGATGGCGATCACCGGCGCATCGGTGGCGCTGGCGCTTTCCGACATCCCCTTCCAGAAGACGATTGCCGCGGTCCGCATGGGCCTGGTCGACGGCCAGTACGTCGTCAACCCGACCTTCAAGCAGCGCAAAGAGAGCAAGCTCGACCTGATCGTGGTCGGCAGCAACGACGGGCTGGTGATGGTCGAGGCGGGCGCGAAGGAAGTGACCGAGGAGCAGGTCGTGACCGCCCTCGACACCGCGCACGCCGCGATCAAGCAGATCGTGGCAGTGATCGACGATCTCGCGAAGGAGGCCGGCAAGAAGAAAATGGTGGTGGCCAAGAAGGAAATCGCCGCCGGCTTCTACAAGGAGATCGAAGGCAAGGTCTTCGAGCCGCTCACCAAGGCGATGCGCATCCGCGAGAAGCTCGAGAACTACGAGACGGTCGACCTCACGCTCAAGAACCTGATCGCCCAGCTCCCCGACGAGACCGAGGCCGAGAAGAAGGCCGACGCCAAGGCGATTTTCAAGGAGCTGAAGGAGAAGGTCCTGCGCGAAGAGGTCCTGACCCACGGCGTCCGGCTCGACGGCCGCAAGTTCGACGAGATCCGCAACATCTGGATCGAAACCGGCGTGCTTCCGCGCGTTCACGGCTCGGCGGTGTTCACCCGCGGCGAGACCCAGGCGCTCGTCACCTGCACGCTCGGCACCGCCGACGACGCGCAGAAGATCGAGAGCTTCGAGGGCGAGACGTGGAAGAGCTTCATGCTCCACTACAACTTCCCGCCCTTCTCGGTCGGCGAAACCGGCCGCATGACCGGCCCCGGCCGGCGGGAAATCGGCCACGGCGCGCTGGCGGAACGGTCGCTGGCGTCGCTGATGCCGGCTGAAGCGGACTTCCCCTACACCGTCCGCATCGTCTCGGACATCCTCGAGAGCAACGGCTCGTCGTCGATGGCGTCGGTGTGCGGCGGCTCGCTCGCGATGATGGACGCCGGCGTGCCGTTGAGCAAGGCGGTGGCCGGAATCGCGATGGGCCTGGTGATCGACGAGAAGAGCGGCAAGTTCGCGGTCCTCTCCGACATCGCCGGCGCCGAAGACCACTACGGCGACATGGACTTCAAGGTCGCCGGCACCGCCGACGGCATCACCGCGCTGCAGATGGACATCAAGGTGGGCGGCATCACCACCGAGATCATGCGCAAGGCGCTCGATCAGGCGCGCAACGGCCGCCTGCACATCCTCGGCAAGATGAAGGAAGCGCTCGGGACCTCGCGCCAGAACATCTCGCTGTTCGCGCCGCGCATCGTGACCATCCGCATTCCGGTGGACAAGATCCGCGACGTCATCGGACCCGGCGGCAAGATGATCCGCAGCATCATCGAGCGCACGGGCGTGAAGATCGACGTGGAAGACGACGGCCGGGTGAACGTGGCGTCGGCCGACGGCGAGTCGGCGGCCAAGGCGATCTCGATCATCCAGGAGCTCACCGCGACGCCGGAGCTCAACAAGACCTACATGGGCAAGGTGCAGCGGATCACCGATTTCGGCGCGTTCGTCGAGATCATGCCCGGCACCGACGGCCTGCTCCACGTCTCCGAGATCGCGAACCACCGCGTGAAGGACGTGCGGGACGAGCTGAAGGAAGGCGAACAGCTGATGGTGAAGGTGATCAACATCGACCCCACCGGCAAGATCCGCCTGAGCCGCAAGGTTCTGCTCCAGGAAGAAGCCGCCGCCAAGCCGCAGGCGTAACAAACCAAAGGGCGGGCTGGTTCGTCGTACAATCAGCCCGCCGTGAGGTTCCGCACTGCGCACCTCGTTCTGCTCCTGATCGTCGCCGCGACGGCTCTCACCGCCCAGGATCAAGCCCCCACCGCCAAACCGTTCAGCGTGCGCGCCCACCGCTACGCCTTCGAGCCGGCGCGCATCGAGGTCAACCAGGACGATCTCGTCCGGATCGAACTGCGGACCGACGACATCGCGCACAGCCTGACGATCGACAGCTACCGGATCGCGAAGCGGGTCGGACCCGCACAGCCGGTCACGTTCGAGTTCC
>Ga0097621_100002910_pt1 | contig 11755 bp, 10 predicted proteins | sample KBSMisM72_FD_73165 | JGI IMG/M metagenome (GOLD analysis project Ga0097621, IMG submission 73165) | Miscanthus rhizosphere microbial communities from Kellogg Biological Station, Michigan, USA - KBS Miscanthus M7-2 (version 2) (version 2) | ecosystem: Host-associated > Plants > Roots >... | reverse complement strand
GCTCACCTGCACGTCCGAACACTTACCGGGCCGATTACTTTGACCGATATTCGCAACACCCATCTGGATATCCACTCGATAAGCGGCGACGTCAAGATGCGGAATGTCACAGGACCGTCGGTTGAAGTGAACTCAGGCAGCGGTCAAATTTCCTACGATGGCGATCCCGGCCGGATGGGGGAATACCTGCTCACCAGCCATTCCGGCGACCTGAACATCTCGATTCCAGCCAACGCCTGGGTCAATATCAAGGCACGTTCCGTGCAGGGCCAGTCAGATCCGGATTTCCCTGTGGCCAATAGTTTTACTTCCGGTGGAACTGGGAACCTTCTGCTGAACCCGGGGATGGTAACAGGATCACGCTTCGAGTTGCGTTCGTTCCGCGGCAAGATTCACCTCAAGCGGCCATAACAAACCACTCACAATGTGGGCGCGAGCGGGATGCTCGCGCCTACATTTGTCCTTTAGTTACCTCAGTTTCGGTGATCGTTTGCGTGTGTTCCTGATTTCAGTGTAGATTTTTATAGGCTGTATCGTTTATGCGGTCATTCTCGAAACGAGTTGCGCTGCTGTGCCTGCTGCTGACTTTGACTTCAGCAGTGGCAATGGTTGCGCACCATCACTCGAGCGCAAACGATGCGGTGAAATGTACTGTCTGCGCGACTGCGCATTCGGCATCCCCTAGTACGACATCGGTTCTACCTAACCGCACGTTTGTCCGGGCATCGATTTCACAGTCTGGTCCGGTTTCTTCCAAGCAGCGTCTCATCGGGTTCGCGCTCAGTGTTCGCCCGCCTCCCGCAGTCTAGAAAATCCAAAGAGCTTATCGAGACACCAGTGCGCCCAACAGTGCACCTCTTTCTATTTTTCTTAGACTTTTGGAGGACTCATGCTGGCTTCATATCTGAAGTCGCGTTTCGCGACTTATATCGCCGTTTTTCTTTTGGCTTTCAGCTTTCACGCCTACGCTCAATCCGGCGGGAGCTCGACTTCCCTTACGGGCACAGTGGTGGATCCGACTGGGGCCGTGGTCCCGAATGCAGTTGCGGAAATTCGCAATCCGGTCAGCGGTTTCGAGCGCACGGCCACAACCGACAGCGCGGGGAAATTCAGCATTCCGAATATTCCGTTCAATCCTTATCACCTCACGGTTACTGGACCGGGATTCAGTCCCTACTCTCAGGATGTGGATGTTCGTTCGATTGTGCCGGTGACTGTCAGCATCACCCTGGAGGTCAAGGGCTCCAGCGAAACCGTAACCGTGGAAGGCGCCGGCGAGGACCTGCTGGAGAAAACTTCGACGTTCCACACGGACGTGGATCGCGGCTTATTCGACAAGATGCCGCTGGAGAGCCGCTCGTCGTCGGTAAGTTCGCTGGTCACTTTGTCTTCGCCCGGTATCGCGGCCGATTCCAACGGTCTCTTTCATGGCCTGGGGGACCATGCCGAAAATTCGTTCTCGGTCGATGGCCAGCCTATTACCGATCAGCAGAGCAAAGTCTTTTCCAACCAGATTCCGTTGGACTCGATTGAATCGATGGAAGTGATTTCCGGCGCGCCGCCCGCGGAGTTTGGAGAGAAGACCAGCGTTGTGATCAACGTGACCACGCGCTCGGGTCAGGGCATGACTTCACCCAAGGGCAGCATCACAACTTCGTACGGCAGCTTTGGCACCGCGGATGTCGGCATCAATCTGGGCTACGGCGGAGCGAAATGGGGAAACTTTATCTCGGCCAGCGGATTGAATAGCGGGCGCTTTCTGGATCCGCCGGAGTTTGCAGTATTTCACGACAAGGGCAACGAAGAGAACGTGTTTGACCGGGTAGACTTTCAACTCTCGAAAGTGGATTCGGTTCACATCAACCTGGGATTCACGCGCTCATGGTTCCAGACTCCGAATTCGTTCGACAACCTGAATACCGGCGTTACAGACCCAGTAGCGGGAAATCCCGTCGCGGAGACAGACCAGCGCTCGCAGATCAAGACTTTCAATATCGCTCCGTCGTGGACGCGTCTGATCAATCCCAACACCGTGTTTACGCTTGGCGCATTCGTGCGGCGCGACCAGTACCACTACTATCCCAGCGATAATCCGTTTTCGGATTTCGGTCCCATTCAGCAGGAGAGCGTCACTCAGGACCGAACTCTGGCGAACGCGGGGATACGTTCGGATCTCTCTTACGTAAAGGGGATTCATAACCTGAAGGCGGGAGCTACGTATCAACAAACATTTCTGGATGAGAACACCAGATTCGGCATTGTTGATCCCGCGCTCAACGCTCCTTGCTTTGATGCCAACGGAAAGGCCGTGCCATGGATCGGCAGTCCGGGACTGAACGATCCCGCGAATTGCGGATCGGCAGTCTCAACGAATCAGGTTCTCTATCCGGCGCCGTTCACTTCTAACGCCGACTTCTTCAACTCGCTTGGCTGCTTCGACCTGACTCGGCCGACGCCCGCGACCGCTGATGGCTGCGCCGGTCCCACGAGCGGCCTGTTCCGATTCAACGGACACACCGACGTAAAACAACTTGCTCTGTATGCGCAGGACACCATCACGAAAGGAAGCTGGTCGCTCAACCTCGGGTTGCGTGGCGACATCTACAACGGACTCACGACTCATCGTGAAGCCGAACCGCGGGTGGGGGTGGCCTACAACGTGAAGAAAACCAACACAGTGCTTCGCGTTTCTTATGCGCGCGTGCTGGAAACTCCCTTCAACGAAAACCTGGTGCTGGCCAGTACGGGATGCGATTCGCTCGTCCTATCTTCGCTGCTGGGGTGCGCAACGCCGGGCGTGGCAACTCCATTTGCTCCCGGATGGCGCAACGAGTTTCATGCCGGTCTGCAACAGGCGTTTGGGAAGTATGTGGTGTTCTCCGGAGAATACATCTGGAAATACACGCATAACGCTTACGACTTCAGCGTGCTGGGCAGTACTCCGATTACGTTTCCGATTGAATGGCACAACTCGAAGATTCCTGGATTCGCAGGACGCGTAAGCGTACCTGACTTCCATGGAGTCTCGGCATTGATGGTTTTCTCCAGCGTGGCGGCGCGCTTCTTCACCCCGCAGATCGGGGGTGCCGGAGCGGTTCCTTCCGGAACTTTGGGCGAGGCGTTCACTGCCTTCCGCATCGATCACGACGAGAAGTTCAACCAGACTACGCACGTGCAATATCAGCCGTGGAAGACTGGCCCTTGGGTGGGGTTCAACTGGCGCTACGACAGCGGACTGGTCGCGGGTGAAGTGCCAGTTTCTGACGCAACCGCTGTCGATTTGAGCGGGCTTACTGCCGATCAACAATTCCAAGCAGGACTGTTCTGCGGAAACCTGCATGCAACGCCCACTGTGGCTTTGCCTGCGAGTTGTCCAGCGAGGCAGTATGGCTCGACTCTGATCAAGCTTCCGGCGCCCGGAACGGAGAACGACGATACGAATCCGGCGCGAGTGGCTCCGCGAAACATGTTTGACCTGGCTGTGGGTGACGACAATCTTTTCCACGGCGAACGCTACAAGTGGAGCCTGGGCTTGACGGCAATCAATCTGACTAACAAAGTGGCGTTGTACAACTTCCTGTCTACGTTCAGCGGGACGCACTACGTTACGCCGCGGGCGCTGACAGCGGAGTTGGGCTTTCACTTCTAGGACGGGAATGCGGGGAAGTGCGCCCTCGGCAGTCTCTACGTGGCGTCGGGTTAAGATGTTTGCATGAAGCGAGCTCGGCTCGGCGTGTTGGGCCTGATTATCTTGATCGCCGGGCTGGCGGTGTTCCGCAACGCGGGCCGGTGGCTCAACCGGGAAGATCCTCTGGCGCATGCGGATGTGATCTTCGTTCTAGGCGGAGGAATGCCGCAGCGCGCCGCGGAAGCGGCTAGGGTTTATGCGGGTGGCTACGCGCCAGAAGTCTGGCTCAGCCGTCCCGACAATCCGTCGGCCGAATTGGCAAAACTCGGAATACGCTTTGTCGGAGAAGAAGAGTACAACCGCCAGATATTGATTCTTGCAGGCGTTCCCGAAAACGCGATTCACGTTCTCCCCGGTCCTGTGGTGAACACCGAGCAGGAGTTGCAGGAAGCAGCAGGCGAATTGCGGCGAGGGGGGAAGACGAGCGTCATCTTCGTAACCTCACCGCAACATACGCGGCGGGTATGGACTATCTGGCAAAAGCTTGCGAAAAACAATCCCAGGGCCATTCTTCATGCGGCCCATGACGATCCATTTGATCCCGACCACTGGTGGAGGAACACCCGGGACGTGTTGTCCGTGGTACGCGAAAGCCTCGGCTTACTGAATGCATGGGCTGGGCTGCCGGTACCTCCCCACTCCAACTGACTTTTACTTTCGAAATGCCTCCTCTTCCAAATCCGGGCCTGCTTTCTGCCATGAGGCGGTCATGGAAGGAGACTCGATCGCGTCATGGATTCTCGAAAACCACCCGGAGTTTTGCCGGCAAGTTTTGGGAATTCGTGCGCGAATCAACGCCGGCACAACAACGTAGCCGTTACGGAGATGCGGAATACGACTGGGACCACCACGTAAATACCACTGGCGCAACCGTAGGCTGGCGCGACCGATTGCTGGGACACTTTCTTTCTCCGTACCAGCCCACCGAACCTTCTCTTTTCGCGGAGATGATGGCGAATCTGAACATTGATTTCAGGGAGTTCATCTTTATCGATGTGGGATCGGGCAAAGGACGAGTGCTGTTGATGGCTGCGGATTATCCGTTCCGCCGCGTTCTTGGAGTTGAGTTGCTGCCAGTTCTGCATCAGGTGGCGCAGGAAAACTTGAATGCTTACAAGAGTGATTCGCAACGATGCTTTGCAGTTGAGGCGGTGTGCGGCGATGCACGCGAGTTTGTTTTTCCGAATGAACCGATCGTTCTTTATCTGTTCAACCCTCTGCCTGAATCTGGCTTAAGTGAACTGATGGCCAATCTTGACTGTTCCCTGAAACAGTTTCCACGGACGGTTTATGTTCTCTATCACAATCCCTTGTTGGAGCATGTTCTGGCGGATCATCAGTCATTCAACAAAATTGGAAGGACTCACCAGTATTCAATCTTTCGAAATGGTGGATAGCAAATCCACGCCCAAGCAGAGCTTGGACGAGGCACCCTCGAGATCATCTCGAAAACTATTTACATGTGGGTTAGGGTGCCGGTGATTTTCGTGCGACGCAGTGCCCAGGCGAAGACGAACGACGAAAGCGGCAGTAAGACGACAGCGAAAATCAGCAATGCACGTACTGCCGGCCAGAGTTGCGCGAAGCTGGCCCCGGCCAACAACGCATCACGCATGCCTTCTAGTGAATACGTGACCGGAAGCAGGCGTGCCAGCCACTGGAGCGACGCGGGCAGCACCGACACTGGATACATCATCCCACCAAGAAGACTTGATGCTCCAACAATCAGCCACCTCGCTGGATTGCCGCGCTTGAATAACAGAAGATAGCTGGTCGAAATTATTCCCAGACCCGCGAACGCGAGAATTGAAGCGATCAGAATCGTCACTGCGCCGAGCCAGTTGGCTTCGTGAATCGGAAAGTGAAAGAGCAGCACTCCCCAGGCGAGATAAATCACGGTTCGCATGGCCAGCAGGACGAAGGGATACGCGGTTGACGCAACCAGAATCATGGTCAGCGGCGTTTCAGTGACCAGCATGGCTTCCAGCGTTCCGTTCTGCTGCGCTTCCATGATGCTGTTGTCGAAGGCGCTCATGGAGACGGTGAGATAGTCAAAGAAGGCGAAGCCAACCAGGGCGAATCCGAAATAATCAGTGCCTGCGGGAAACGAGTGTGCGAGCTCGTCATTCGAGACAAAGCGGGAAAGGTAATAAAAAGTCGCGACGCCGAAGAAGGCTTCGAGAATTTCGAGCGCGAAGGCCATCCGGTAACTGCGGGCGATAGCCACATCGCGCCGGAAGAATGCCAGCACCTTGCGCAGCGTGTGCCGTGAGTTCACGACGACACCTCGGCCATGGAGCCGGGCGGAGTCAGCTTTTCCAGTGCTTGTTCGAGAGAAGCTGTATTCGTAGAGGCACGTATGCCGCCCGGCGAATCACAGGCCAGCATTTTCCCTTTGTCCATCAATACAACGCGATTAGCCAGTTGCTCGACTTCCGCCAGCGTGTGTGATGCGAAAAGAATTGTGGTGCCCTGGCGTTCCACCAGTTCAGTTTTCAGGAACCTGCGGAACTCGGCTGCCGCAATAGGATCGAGGCTGCGGGTTGGCTCATCCAGCAGGAGCAGGCTGGGACCATGAATCATGGCGCGCGCCAGAGCCACGCGATGTACCTGTCCGGTGGAAAGGGTCCGCACCTGGCTATCGATGAATGCGCCCATTCCCATCAGATCGGTTAGTTCTTCCAGACGGCGGGCCGCGTCCGAGTCGAAGCGATTGTTCATGGCGGCGAAGAATTGCAGATTTTCTCGCGCCGTAAGCCTCTCGTAGAAGCCGCCGTCGGTAGCGGAGTGAAATCCAAGCTGGGCGCGGACTTGCGGGCCCTGGCGTTCGACGTCGTATCCGGAGACGCAGGCCCTGCCGCGCGTCGGCACCAGGAGCGTCGCCAAAATGCGCAACAGCGTGGACTTTCCGGAGCCGTTGGCCCCGATCAAAGCAGCAACTTCGCCGGGTTCGACCTGAAAAGAGACTCCGAGCAGCGCAGGATGGGTCAGCGGCGAAAATGGATTGAGAAATGCCCGCACTCCCGTTTGCGGAACCGGGAAATACTTCACGAGATCTTCAACCGCCAAGGCGCTGGCTGCCATGTTTTATCGTATACCCTGAGTGTACGATGACCGGGTCATGGCGACGCGCAGCCCATCCGAGATTGGGCGGCAGGTCATGAAACTCGACACGGCTCCCTCCATGACTTCCGGCTCGATGTCCAACCGCCGATGACGAACGAGGACCAACTTTGTTTACTGCTGGCCCGCGGAGAACTGATCCCCGAGGGGCGGCCGCGCATTCTTGATTTGCTCGCGACCCCGTTACATTGGCCCCGAATCCTGGAGTGCGCTTACAGTCACCAGATTTATCCACTTTTGTATCGCAACCTGCTTGCCCTTGGTTTTCCAAACGTCCCCGAGGCCATACAGTCCGAACTGAAAGGACTGTATCTCGCCAACGCCCTACGCAATCAATTGCTGGCGGAAGAATTGGCGCGACTGCTTGGCCTTCTCGAAGCGGCTGGGATCGGAGTGATTCCGCTAAAGGGCGTGGCTCTGGCGCAATTATTATTCGGCGATCCGGCGGCGCGGGTCTGTTCCGATATCGACATTCTGGTTCCAGCCGCGGAAGTCGTGCGGGCACGCCGCATCATCCTGGCTAACGGATACTCAAGCCGGTTCAGCGAGGACTTTTTCGCCAGGCACCAGCTTCATACCATGGCGGAATGCGCCCTGGTTGCGGAAAAGAAGCCCTTGACCTATCTGGTGGAACTTCATTGGACGCTCATGCAGGACTCAGCGAAAGACAGTGCGGCAGTGGCTGAATTGTGGAGTCAGGCCCGGCCGGCGGATTTCTTTGGTGTCCGCGCTTTGCAATTTACTCCCGAATGGCAGTTTCTCTACCTGTCGTATCACGCCTCCTATCACAAATGGAACACGCTCAAATGGCTGGCTGACGTTCACGAACTTTGCGTCTCGATCGCGGTAGATTGGAAACAGGCCAAGAAATACGCGGTTGACTACGAACTTGAGTCCGTTGCTGAACCAACCCTGGCAGCATGCTCGCGGCTATTCGGAACGCCGCTCCCAGTGGAATTCAGTTCCTCTTCATTTCCCACGGATGTGCGCCTCTTTCCTGATTCGGAGGATCCGTCGGAATTCTGGAAAGCAACGCTTTTTTATCCCCGCCTGCTCAAACGCCGCTCGGAGAAGTTCCGCTGGTACGCTCAAACATTTTTTGTCCCCCGGCAGTCGGACTATCGATTTATCGGCCTGCCCTCGTCGATGACCTTCCTTTATTACGTTCTCCGGCCACTGCGCCTGAGCTGTAAGTGGAGCTGGCGATTTCTGAGGATGGGGTTAGGAAGGATGGCAGGCTTATCTGGCGAAAGTTCGCGAGACTGACGCCACCAGATTGAACGCATCCTGCGGGCGCGGAAATCGTTTGGGGAAATCCTTGGCCAGTTCGCGTGCGATGGCATCGAGCGACATATTGCCTTCCATCATGGACAAGACTTTACGATGGACCAACCCTTCTTCATTGAGCTGGGGCTGAAATTGTGATGCCGACCGCCGCAACTCGTTCAGGGAAAAGTCGGAGCCGAAGAAAGTGGACTGCCGGAACTGCAGTGGCGCGCCCTGGGCGGAGTTTTGGCTGACACGTTGAGTGTCCCATCGCCATACGTAGTCGTTCCCTACCAGTCGAGCAGAGACTTTGACGGTGACCGTGTCGCCGGGACGAGTGTCGAGCGGGGCCGGCCAGGGACAGAACTGCTGCCGGTAAATGAGACGCGGCGCGCCCGGGCGGTTGGTAAGCGTAATTCCATCAGCGAGCACTGAATCAAACCAGAGAACGATGCCGTGGCCTTGAGATTCGTGATCGACGGTCCATGACGCCGAGGCATCAAGGTCTGGCTGCTGGATAGTCTGGTAGTCGATCGTCGCCAGGCACCGAGGCTCGAGGAAGAGATCTTCGGCGGTCACGTAGCACTGATCCATCGAATTGACCCGTCTCGGAAGTGCCGCGGACATCTCGAAGTCGTAGGGCTTGTCCTTCCACGGTCCTAAATGTGCCTGGTAGAGCTCCGCGGATTTCACACCAGCAATCCAGAGGGAATCGGAGCGGGGGATCATGCGTCCGTGTGGGGCCAGAAAACGATTCCGGGCGTCGATCAGGGAGAGCAGACCACGATTGAAGAATGGCAAGACGCCGTGGACGTCCGAGACGATTACATCGGCGCGCTCGGGCAGCGCGCTTTCCAGAGACATTTTGGGAATGAATTCGATGCGGTCGGCAAAGCCGTTGGCGGTAGCGATCTCGCGGGCCAGTTCGATGACGGCGGAGGGCTCGAAAGCGTATACGCGGCGGGCGCCGAAACGGCAGGCCAGTAGGGCGAAGATTCCTGTCCCAGTGCCGATTTCAGCAACCACGTCTCCGGTTTTTATGTCCTGTTCGAGTGCCTGGGCATATGCGTCGGTCCGGAGCTTGTCCGTAACCATTTGCCCATAGCCGGGAAGAGAATACACGCATCAATCCTCAGGCGTGGGTCTTGCTGTTGCCCTTCCCGCCGTCTCCAGCACCCTTCATTGCGAAGGTCTGGGTAATCTCTCTCAGGTCGCCGTACACTTGTAGCTGGGGCCTCTGGTAGGTCTTTTTTGATTGCTTGGTTTTGGCCAATTTTTGTTCTTTGTTGTCGTAATCGTTGCCTTTGTCCTTCATTCCTCAACCTCCGGCTTGGTTCCACCGTAGACCAGAAATCGTCCAATTCAGTCTGGCGGAAAACATGGCAAATGCTAGCTCACAGCCCTAAGTATTTTCCTGCTGTTTGATTCAGCTTCCAGTCCAGCAACGAGTGGCGTGGTTAACCTTTCAGAGGCGCCCGCAAGCGCCTTGGGCCGAAGGTTTCGCAGCCAGTAGTTCAGGGCGCGAGGGCGGAAATCGACCCAGAAATCAATCATATCCTGACTCACCCGATCCGGCACTCCCCTGATATCGACGTAAGCCTCCAGGCCAAGCGCGGGATCGAATTTATTCATGCCAAGCCGTCGTGCCTTTTCCCACTGGCTGTCACCACGCAAAGGGGATTTGGGACGGCGCAGGACCTTTTCAGGCAGTACCCCCTGCATGGCACGCCGAACCAGGTATTTTTCCCTGCACCAGGGGATTACAGGAACGGCCAGCATGTAGCGCAGCAGTCGCAGGTCTAAAAACGGGTGGCGCGTCTCGGAAGCAACTCCTGTGACTTCCGGATCGAAGCGTGCAAACAAGTCATGCCAGGGCTGGCCTTCGACATATCGGTAGGCCTCTGGGCGATGGGGATGAGGGGCCGATGATGCCCGCTCGTGTTCTTCCCACCTTTCCCGCAAGCCTAAATGCTGGCTCAAATCCGGATTGAGCCAAGCGGGGAAGTTCGGCGACTGGGACTGCCCGTCCCACCGATTCCGGAGTTGGCGCCAAAGCCGGGAAGTGAACGGGATGCGCCGCGACCGTACGACTGAGTGCCGCAAATCCGTCGCCAGCCGGGCAAACTGCCTTCGGCGGACCAGATCGGAGAAATGAAAGCGCCATTCGTGCCGGAGCGCATTGTCGGGACCTTCGCCGTAGAACCAGACCCGGCTATGCCAGGCCATGGCCCGATGCTGGTCCTGGTCGGAGAACAGATTCACGGGATTGGCAACTGGTTCCGGAGTGTGGAAAGTGGTTTCTTCCCAATCGGGATCGAAGGCTTTTCCAGTCAAATCGCGGAACTCAATCGGAATACTGAGGTGCCTGGCTACCAGCCCTGCGTAGTGGCTCTCGTTTCCGTCGAATCCATCGATCACGGTGGTGAAAGCGCGCACCCCAGCATCGGCAGACTGCCCATGCAAGAATCTGGAGGCTGTGGCAGCGAGAGTCGGGGAGTCGAGGCCACCACTCATGAAGATGCTGATTTTGTTAGTACGAAGCCGGTCATCGACGGATTGTTTCAGCAACTCGTTGAAACGTTCGACGTAGTCGGCGTCCTTTTGGAAATAAACCGGTTCGTCGATAGGCAGGGTCCAGTAGCGGTGCAGCTCCGTGGCTTCGGCTGAAAAGATAGCCGAGTGGGCAGGGGGGAGCCGCTGAATGTCGGCAAAACTCGTGGTGGCTGGATCCTGATTTGCGTCGAAAAGCAGAAAATCGGCGATGGCGAGGTCGTTCAGCCGGTCCGAGACTGCGGGATGCTGGCGAATGCAATCGAGAGTATTGCTGAATATGAGGGTCTTGCCCATACGAGCGTAGAAGAACGGCTTGACTCCCAGATGATCGCGAGCACAGAAGAGGCGCTGCCGGGGGCTGTCCCAAATGGCGAAGGCAAAATCGCCGAGCAGGCGGTCGATACAACTCTCGCCCCAGGTCTGGTAGGCACGCAGGATGAGTTCGACATCGGTCGCATCCGGAGAGAGATTTTCGTGGCCCTGGGCTCGCAGTCGCGGGACCAGATCGCGGCGCGCATCGACACGGGCATCGGCGACGATCCATACTTTGCCATCGAGGGTGCAGGGCTGGCGTTCATGCTCGGATTCTTCGGTTGTTTTCAGCAGCGTATGGCCGAAACCGACGTTGCGGTCGATCCAAACCTCCTGGGCATCGGGGCCGCGGAAGGCCAGGGAGCCGGTCATCTGGCCCAGCAGACGGCGGTCAACTAAAGCTCCATCGAAATGTACGATGCCGACGATTCCGCTCATTCAGGATTTCCCGGGGACTTCCAGTTATGACAGTTAATGGTTGGATGCGATTGAAGCTTCGAGTTGTTGCGAGAAAGACTTCGCTGGTGCGGAAAGCAAACCTCAGGCGCTAAAGCGCGACCCCAATCCGCGATCCGGCGGCACGAGTGAACTCGTGCCCTTCCCCTTTACTGGCGACTTCCTGTTTCCAGACCTTTTTGTTTCCTGACCCTCCCCGTTCCAGGACCTCCCATTTTCAGAACCTTCCGCTTTCGAACTTTCCCATTTTCAGAGCTTCCCATTTTTGGAGAGCATTTTCATTTTTCCCGGGAAACTCTTTCGTAGGGACTCAAATTCGAGGTCTTTCTGCTTTTAAGCAGCTTCGACGGGCTGCAG
>Ga0097621_100002908_pt1 | contig 11760 bp, 9 predicted proteins | sample KBSMisM72_FD_73165 | JGI IMG/M metagenome (GOLD analysis project Ga0097621, IMG submission 73165) | Miscanthus rhizosphere microbial communities from Kellogg Biological Station, Michigan, USA - KBS Miscanthus M7-2 (version 2) (version 2) | ecosystem: Host-associated > Plants > Roots >... | reverse complement strand
TTTCTGATCGACGTCGACAACACCCTGCTCGACAACGACTCGGTGATTGACGACCTCCGTCGTCATCTCATCGAGGCATTCGGACCCGACTGCGATCGGCGCTACTGGGAGATCTTCGAGCAGCTGCGCACTGAGCTCGGGTACGCCGACTATCTCGGCGCGCTGCAGCGCTACCGCGCCGAGCGGCCGCGCGAGATCCACGTGCTGCAGATTTCGCTGTTCCTGCTGCACTACCCGTTTGCGAACCGCGTTTACCCCGGCGCGTTCGACGCGATCCGCGCGCTCAAGGCGCGCGGGCGGACTGCCATTCTCTCGGACGGCGACGTCGTCTTCCAGCCGCGCAAGATCGAGCGCTCCGGCCTGTGGGCCGCGGTCGACGGCGAAGTGCTCGTCTACATTCACAAGGAACAGATGCTCGACGATGTCGAGCGGCGCTATCCGGCTCAGCGCTACGTGATGGTGGACGACAAGCTCAGGATTCTCTCTGCGATGAAGACGACCTGGAAAGACCGTCTGACCACCGTGTTTGTGCGCCAAGGGCACTATGCGAGCGATCCTGCGGTACTTGCAGGGTATCCAGCGGCTGACATCACGGTCGACGCCATCGCGGAGCTCGTGAATCTAACAATTTGAGGATCTGAGGATCTTAGGATCCGAAGATCTGATTTGAGGATCTATTGTCGATTGTGACGATTGCGCCGCGCGGTCGTGACCGATGCGACCAGAATCGCCCTGAGCTGGCGGGCCTCGTCCAACAGCCAGTCCAGTTCCTTGAGTCCGGCGGTGGTCGAGATAATGTGAGCGTCTCGGATGACAATCAGCCAGTGCTCGGTTTCATCGGCTTCCTCGGCGGCGACGCCCAGTTTGGCGATGAACTCGTCGCGAGAACGCCCGCGGCGCGCGGCGTGATAGTTGGCTGACTCCGCTGTGCCGGATCCGGTCAGCTGTTTCACGAGCACACTGGACGAGGGATCCCGCGGCATCGCGCGCGCGAAGATGACCACTCGGGTTGCAAACCGCTTCAGCCGCGCCGCGAGCTCATTGGCCTGTGACGACATGCGCCAAAGCTGAGCAGGAATTGCGCCAACGCAAAATGCCAATGAATCGCGATTGAGATGCCGCGAATGTTGCAATTCCTGCAATGCCAAAATAGTTCCTCACATCAGATCCTTAGATCCTCAACTTCTCAAATCCTCAGATTCTGTAGAATCCCCTGATGGTCCTGACCGATCCTCGTCTCTTCCGTGAAGCGTGTTACATCGATGGGACGTGGGTGAGCGCTGGCACAAACGGCTCGATCGACGTCGACAATCCGGCGACCGGCGGTATTCTCGGCGCCGTGCCGCGCCTGGGGCGGGTCGAGACCCGCACCGCGATCGACGCCGCCGCGGGCGCCTTCCCGGCGTGGCGCCGCAAGACCGCGAAAGAGCGCGCCCTGGTGATGCGCCGCTGGTTCGACCTGATGATGGCGAACCAGGAAGATCTCGCGCAGCTGATGACGGCCGAGCAGGGCAAGCCGATCGGCGAATCGCGCGGCGAGGTCGCCTACGCCGCGTCGTTCCTCGAGTGGTTCGGCGAGGAAGCCAAGCGCGTCTACGGCGACACCATTCCCGGCCATCAGCCCGACAAGCGCATCGTCGTCCTCAAGGAGCCGATCGGCGTCGTCGCCTGCATCACTCCCTGGAATTTTCCGCTCGCGATGATCACGCGCAAGGCGGGTCCGGCGCTGGCCGCCGGCTGCACCGTGGTGCTGAAGCCCGCATCGCAGACGCCGTTCTCCGCGCTCGCGCTCGCCGAGCTCGCCGAGCGTGCCGGCGTGCCCAAGGGCGTCTTCAACGTGATCACCGGATCCGCGTCCGAGATCGGCGGCGAGCTGACGAGCAACCCTGCCGTCCGCAAGCTGTCGTTCACGGGATCGACCGAGACCGGCAAGCTGCTGATGGCGCAGTGCGCGACGACGGTGAAGAAGCTGTCGCTCGAGCTGGGCGGCAACGCGCCGTTCATCGTGTTCGACGACGCGGACCTCGATGCGGCGGTGGAAGGCGCGATCCTGTCGAAGTACCGCAATACGGGTCAGACGTGCGTGTGCGCGAACCGGCTCCTCGTGCAGGACTCCGTGTACGACGCGTTTGCCGCCAAGCTGGCAGGGGCGGTGAAGAAGCTGAACCCGGCGCCGGGCACCGACGCGGCCGCGACGCAGGGACCGCTCATCGACGACAAGGCGGTGGAGAAAGTGGAGAGCCACATCGCCGACGCGACGTCGAAGGGCGCCAGGATACTGGTCGGCGGCAAGCGCCACGCGCTCGGCGGGCGCTTCTTCGAGCCGACGATCCTCGTCGACGTGACTCCGGCGATGGCGGTGGCGCGCGAGGAAACGTTCGGTCCGGTCGCGCCGCTTTTCCGGTTCAAGACGCAGGACGAAGCAATCGCGCTGGCCAACGACACCGAGTTCGGACTCGCGGCGTACTTTTACGGCCGCGACGTCGGGCGGATCTGGCGCGTCGCCGAAGCGCTCGAGTACGGCATCGTCGGCATCAACACCGGGATCATCTCGACGGAGGTCGCGCCGTTCGGCGGTGTGAAGGAGTCGGGACTCGGGCGCGAAGGCTCGAAATACGGGCTCGAGGAATTTCTCGAGATTAAGTATCTGTGCATGGGGGGCATTTGAGAGTCATCGCCAGCATGATCGCCGTCGCCCTGCTGCAGTCGCCGGCGGCGCCGAAGAAGGGCGGCAATCCCGAAGCCGCGAAGATCAAGAACCCGGTGGCGGCATCGGCCGAGTCGGCCTCGGCCGGCAAGCGCGTCTACACGCGCATGTGCAGCCGGTGTCACGGGGCGGAAGGCAAGGGCGACGGCACGGCGGCCACCGCGCCGGTGCCGGATCTGACCGACGCGAAATGGGACTACGGCGCCAGCGATGGCGAGATGTTCGCCGTCATCCATGACGGCGTCTCGGCCGACATGGACGGGTATGCCGGGCGGCTGAGCGACACCGACATCTGGAACGTCGTGAACTACGTCAGAAGCGTCGCCGCGAAACCGTGAGCTTCGCCGCCGGCCGGCGCGCCGGCGCGAGCAGGCCGCCGAGCGCGAAGTTGGCGATCTCGTTCGCGACGGCCTCCTGATCGAGCCGTCCGCCCTGGCGAAACCACCGCGGCAGCCACAGGATCATGCCCAGCAGGCTGAACGTCGCCACGGTCGGATCGACGTCGCGCAGCCGGCCCGCCGCTTTCAGCTCGGCGAGTGTGTCGCGAATCAGATCGAAGTAGATCCGCATCCGCTGCTCGATCTGCCGGCGTCCCGATGAGGGCAGCGCGCGGATCTCGTCGCCGAGATGGGCGATGGCGCCGTGGCCGCGCGTGGCAATCCGCGCATGCCGGACGATCAGCTGGCGCAGCCGCTCTTCCGGATCGCGCACCTGCCGGACAGGCACGATCACCTCGTCCCGCACTCTCTCCAACCCGTACATCATGATCTCGAAGAGCAGCGCTTCCTTGCTCTCGAAGTGATGGTACAGCCCGGCCTTGGTCATGCCGAGCGCGCGTGCGACGTCGCTGACCGACGTCGCGTCGTAGCCGCGATCGCGGAACAGCTGGGCAGCCGTCCTGCACATCCTGGCACGCCTCGCCTGCAGCTGCTGCTGCGCCGCAGTGGTCGCGCGGACAGTTCCCATGGGCTCCGCTTGTACCTCGGGGAGGACACTCCGTCAAGGCCGGGCCTCGTCCGGACGGCCCCCGACCGACCGGTCGGTAGGGCTTGGCGCCGACGGATTTAGTTTACGAAGAACGGTATCGGCATACGGAAATTTGGAACTCGAGCCGATGAATGTGCACGGACGCCGCGGAATGGAGCCAAATTTGTCGGGGAACGGCGTTACAGTGTCGGCACGACGGGTGCTTAGGGCCAGACACGCTCGTCGGACTGCTTGTTTTTCGAGGAGGAGATTGGGCATGCGCATGTTTGCACGACTCACTTTGGCAGCAGCACTACTCGCGCTCCTGCCGGCCGCGGCGCTGGCACAGACCAGCGCGATCAGCGGCGTCGTCAAGGACACGTCCGGCGCCGTGCTGCCTGGCGTCACGGTGGAAGCCTCGAGCCCCGCGTTGATCGAAAAAGTGCGGTCCGCGGTCACCGATAACTCAGGTCAGTTCAAAATCGCCAGCCTGCGGCCGGGCACCTACACGGTGACGTTCACGCTTCCCGGCTTCAGCGTCGTGAAGCGCGAGAACATCGAGCTCACCTCCGACTTCACCGCATCGATCAACGCCGACATGAAGGTCGGCGCGCTGGAAGAGACCATCACCGTCTCGGCGGAATCGCCGGTGGTCGATACCCAGAGCATCACGACCCGCACGGTCATGACCCGCGAAGTGATGGACGCGATCCCCACGGGCCGGAACATCCAGGCGGTCGGCATCATGATTCCCGGCACGTCCATCGCGCTCGGCGGCGGCGGCGCGCTGTCGCGCGACGTCGGCGGCTCGGGCAACCTCCAGCAGTCGCCCCTGCAGTATCGGGGGTCGGGCGACACGGTGCAGACGATCGAAGGGATGCGCCTGAACAACCTGTGCGCCAACGGCGCCTATAGCGGCGTCTACTGGAACGACGGCAGCTTCCAGGAGTTCAGCTACGTGACCGGCGCCGACTCGGCCGAAATGGGCCAGGGCGGGATGCGCGTCAACATGGTTCCCAAGGATGGCGGCAACTCGTTCCACGGCTTCGCCTATGGCAACTACTCGCCGTCGGCGTGGGCGTCGGACAACTGCGGCTCCTCGGGCGTGGGCCAGCCGTGCACCGGCAAGAACCTCACCGGCGACACCACCTTCAACAAGACCAACAACTTCCTCACCAACGTCAGCAAGCTCACCAAGAACTACGACTCGAACATCGGCATCGGCGGGCCGATCATGAGGGACAAGATCTGGTTCTACGGCACGTTCCGCTATCTCGGCGTGAACAAGACCGTGGTGGACAGCTTCTACAACCTCAACACGCAGGTGCCCGGCAAGTTCACGCCGTACGTGCCGGACCCGAGCCGTCCCGGCATCGACGACGGCCACATCCGGAGCATCGCGGGCCGCATCGCCGCGCAGGTCAGCTCGAAGGACAAGATCACCTACTACCACGACGAGCAGGACAAGGTCCGCGGCCATTGGGGCATCGCCTCGACGATTCCGCCGGAAGCCTCGGCGATCCAGGCGACGCCGACCAGCTTCGTCTCGGTGAGCAAGTACACGCGCACCCAGAGCAACAAGCTGCTGTTCGACGCCGGCTTCGCGGTCTACAACCAGGAGTACCAGGAGAACTACCAGCCTGACGTGTTCGCCAACCCGGTGCCGCTCTACACCATCAACGACAACGCGACCGGCAAGATTGCCAACGCGTGGAACAACCCGGCGGATCACTTCTCGAAGCTGTTCACCGAGCAGTTCGCCGCCAACTACATCACCGGCGCGCACTCGCTGCGCGGCGGCATCATCATCAGCCAGGCGCGGTGGCGGCTGGCGCAGCAGTACACCCTCGACGTGCAGCCGGTGAACTTCAACGCCGGCGTGCCGGTCTCGGTCGCGCTCAAGATTCCGACCGACCGCAAGAACGCGATCGACCGCGACATGGGGCTGTTCGTCCAGGACAAGTGGACGATTGGCCGCGCGACGATCAATGCCGGCGTCCGCTACGATCAGTTCATCGGCTCCACGCAAGCCGAGACGCTGCCGGCCGGCACCTTCAACCAGGCGGTCACCTATTCGGAATGCTCGGACGGCAAGAACAACCTGAACGCCGGCTGCACGGGACGCGTCACCAACTGGAAAGACGTCAGCCCGCGCATCGGCCTCGCCTACGACCTGTTCGGCAACGGCAAGACCGCGATCAAGGCGAGCGTCGCCCGCTACGTCGCCGGCACCGGGCTCGCCGCCGGCGGCATCGTCGACAACAACAACCCCGAGACGACGGTCGGCCTGACCGACACGCGCGCGTGGAACGACCTCGACAAGAACGGCTCGCCGTTCACGTCGGGCGGCGTGATTCAGCTCAACGAGCTGACCAACTCCACCGCGACGCCGACGTTCGGCAAGAACGTGCCTTCGTCGACGCTGACCGATCCGAACGTGCTCGAGGGCTTCGGCGCGCGCGGCTATAACTGGGAGTACACCGTCAGCGGCCAGCACCAGCTCGCGCCGCGCGTCGCCATCAACGGCGGCTGGTACCGCCGCTCGTTCGGCAACCAGACGGTGACCGTCGACAACCGCTACGGGCTCGCCGGCCAGCGCGGCTTCACGACCAGCAGCTACGACGGGCCGTTCTGCGTGAACGCGCCGGTCGACGCCAATCTGCCGAACGGCGGCGGCTATCAGGTGTGCGGCCTCTACGACCTGAAGCCGGCGGTCGTGGCGCAGGCGCTGCCGGCCAACAGCACGATTCACTTCTCGTCCGACTACGGCGGCGAGACCAACATCTACGAAGGCTTCGAGGTGTCGACCACCGCCCGCTTCGCGCGCGGCGCCTTCGTCAACGTCGGCATCAACGCCCAGAAGCGCATTTTCGATCAGTGCAATCTGGTCGACGCCGGGATCTTCTCTGCGGTGATGACGAATGCGGCGGCCGTGACGGGCTTTCCGGAAGTCTTCCCTGACGGCACCAGGGCGTGCCATCAGGATCTGCCGTACCGCCCGGACCTGAAGCTGCTCGGCTCGTACACGCTGCCGTACGATGTCGTGGTGAGTGCGACGTATCAGTTCAGCCGTGGCGTCCAGACCGGCGGCGCGGCACCGAGCATTCTCGCGAGCTGGACCACGGCGCCGGCCTCGGCCACGACCCTGGGTCGCGCGTATTCAGCCGGCGCAACGACCAAGCAGATCAATCTGATGGCGGTGGGCGCGAACTACGGCAATCAGAACCTGCAGCAGCTCGACGTCCGCGCGTCGAAGCGGATCAAGCTGGACAAGCTGCGGTTCCGCCTCGACTTCGATGCCTACAATCTCTTCAACAGCGACTGGCCGTTCACCGTCAGCAGCACGTTCTCGAACCTGCCGACGAGCAACTGGCTGAAACCGACCAACGTGCTCCAGGCGCGCTTCTTCAAGATCGGCGCCCAGTTCGATTTCTAATTCTGACCGCTGATTGCTGATTGGGCGGCGGGGCTTTGGCTCCGCCGCCTTTTTTGTTTCCGCTACACTGGCATCACCGTGCTGTTGCTGGCTCTCACCGCTGCGCTGTCGGTGGCGCAATCCGAGCATACGCATTCCGCGCCTGCCTCCGCCGTCGCGCTCGAACTGGCTCAACGGCCGGTGGCGATGCGCACCGGCATCGGCTCGGCGCACGATCCCGCGGCCGGCTCCTCGCCGCAGGCGCGGGCGTTTTTCGACCAGGGGCTCGCGTACCTGCACTCCTACGTGTGGATCGAGGCGGCGCGCTCGTTCAACCAGGCGCTGCGTCTCGACCCGAAGCTGGCGCTCGCGCATCTTGGCCTGACCATCGCCTACACCGAGCTGAACGCGGCGGCGGCGGCGCGCGCCGCGCTCGAGCGGGCGCAGGCGCTGGCCGTGACCGAGCACGATCGCCGGCATGTCAGCGCGCGGGCGCTGCAGATGGCCGCGGAAGCGGCGCCGGCCGACACCGCCAAGCTCGCCGCGTACCGGGCTGACCTCGACCGGGCGCTGGCGACGTTCCCGTCTGACGAGGAATTCTGGCTGCAGCGGGGGCAGGCCGCGTCGCCGGATCCAGCCGAGCGCGGGCAGGGGAGCGTCGCCGATTCGGTGCGTTTCTACGAGAAGGCGCTCGCGCTGGCGCCGGCCCACTTCGCCGCACACCACTACCTGACGCACGCGTATGAAAACAGCGGGCGGGTGCAGGACGCCCTGACGCAGGGCGCGACATATGCGAAGATGGCGCCGGCCGTCCCCCACGCGCGGCACATGGACGGCCACAACCTCCGGCGCGCCGGCCGGATCGACGAGGCCATCGCGGAGTTCACCGAGGCCGATGCGCTCGAGACGGCGTACTTCGCGGCAGAGAAGATTCCGGTCGAGTACGATTGGCACTACCAGCACAACCTCGACCTGCTGGCGACCTCGTATCAATACGTCGGCCAGATGCGGAAGGCCGAGGAGCTGTTCAGGCGCTCGTTCGCGATCCCGTCGTCGCTGCTGGTGCAGGAGTTCAACAAGCGCGAATGGCCGGTGTTCCTGCTGGCGCGAGGCCGCGCCCAGGAGGCGCTCGCCGCCGCCGGCACCATGGCGGCGCACCGTTCGCCCGTCGTCAGCGCCGCGGGCCACGTCGAGGCGGGGCGCGCGCGGCTCGCGCTCGGGCAGTTCAAGGAAGCGGCCGATGAGGGCAATACCGCGCTGCGTCTGATGCGGGGCACCGAAGGCGCCGGCCTGGTGGCCGACGCGCTGCAGGCGATGCAGGGTGAGTTCCTGCTGCGCACCGGCAAGCCGGCGCAGGGGCGGCCGATGCTCGAGGATGTCGTGCGCAAGGCGCGCGCCCGGCCCGGGCCGGACGCGTGGACCCAGGCGCTGTTCACGATCGAGGCCATCGCGCGCGCGGCGCGCGAGGTCGGCAACTGGGAACTCGCCGCCTGGGCGGCGCGTCAGATGCTGGAGCACGATCCGAACTACGCGGGGTCGCATGAAGCGCTCGCGCTGGTCGCCGAACACGGCGGCGACGCGCAAACCGCCCGCTCGGAGCGGGCGCTCGTCGCGAAGTACTGGAAGAACGCGGATCCCGATGTGAAGCGGTAGGCCGGGTCCTTTCGGACCCGGCGGAGGGAGCAGACGATGACCAGGATGCACGGACGGATAGCGGCGGTCGGCGCGATCGTGATGCTCGTGTTTGCGTTGTCGCCCGCACGGGGCGCCGCGCAGGCCAAAGTCGACGTCACCGGCAAGTGGGCGTTCAGCGTGGAGACGTCGGCCGGCGCCGGCGCGCCGACGTTCACCTTCAAGCAGGACGGCGAGAAGCTCACCGGCCATTACACCGGCACCTTCGGCGAGGCCGATCTCACCGGCACGGTGAAGGGCGCCGACATCACGTTTTCGTTCACCGTCGACGCGCAGGGCAACGCCCTCAAGGAGACCTACACCGGCACGGTGGACAAGGACACCATGAAGGGCAAGCTCGTCATCGAAGGGCTCGGCGAGGGCACCTTTACGGCCAAGCGCCAGTGAGGGCCGCGGGATCGTTCGTCGTTCGGCGTTCGACGTTCGTCGCCCTGGCGCTCGTCGCGGGCGGACAGATTGGTCTGCCCGTCCATGCGTCCGCGCTCGCAGGGGGCGACCCGCAAGTCGCCCCCCAGGCGGTCGACGCCGCCGTCGTCTACAAGGACAACTGCGCGACCTGCCATGACGCGCCGACCGGGCGGACGCCGCCCCGGGACGCGCTGAAGGATCGCACCCCGGAGGCGATCCTCAACGCGATGACCAGCGGCACGATGACGATGCAGGCGATGCAGTTGAGCACGGGAGAGCGGCGCGCGGTGGCGGAGTACCTGTCGGGCAAGCCGTTCGGCACGGTTGCCACGACCGGCGCGGCGCTGTGTGCGGCCAAGCCCGCGGCGATCGCCAACATCGCGGCGAAGCCGCAATGGAACGGCTTTGGCGTCGATTCGTCGAACTCGCGCTACCAGCCGAAGCCGGGCATGACCGCGGCGGACGTGCCCAACCTCAAGCTGAAGTGGGCCTTCGGTTTCCCCGGCGGCACGCAGGCGTACGGCAACCCGGCGATCGTCGCCGGGCGTGTGTTCGTCGGCAGCGACAACGGCACCGTCTACGCGCTCGACGCGGAGACCGGCTGCACGCACTGGACCTTCAAGGCGGACGGCGGCGTGCGGACGGCGCCGAGCGTCGCGCTGCTCGGCCGCAAGTACGCCGTCTACATCGGCGATCTCAAAGCCAATCTCTTCGCGCTCGACGCGGAGACCGGCGCGGTGATCTGGAAGAAGAACCTCGACGCTCACCGCTTCGCACGCATCACCGGCGCGCCGATCCTCGCCGACGGCAAGATCTACGTGCCGGTGTCGTCCACCGAAGAGGCGCCTGCGGCGCAGCCGAACTACGAGTGCTGCACCTTCCGCGGGAGCGTCGTGGCGCTCGAAGCGGCCACCGGCGAGCAGCTCTGGAAGAGCTACACGATCACCGAGGCGCCGACCCAGGTCGGCAAGAACTCCACCGGCACCGCGCAGTACGCACCGGCCGGCGCGGCGGTGTGGAACTCGCCGACGATCGACCGGCAGAAGGGCGTGCTCTACATCGGCACCGGCAATTCGTACACCGGGCCGGCGGTGAAGACGAGCGACTCCGTGATCGCGATGGACCTCAAGACCGGCAAGATCGTCTGGTGGAACCAGGTCACCGGCGGCGACGCGTTCCTCGTCGGCTGCCGGCCGGGCGTGGAGAACTGCCCGAAGGAGCTCGGGCCGGATCACGACTTCGGCAACGCGCCGATCCTGCGATCGCTGCCCGGCGGCAAGCGGATCATCGTCATCGGCCAGAAGTCGGGCACGGTGTGGGGACTCGATCCGGACGCCGAGGGGAAAGTGCTGTGGCAGTTCAAGGCCGGCAAGGGCGGCGCGCTCGGCGGCATCGAATGGGGCTCGGCGGCCGACGACACCGCGGCGTACATCCCGGTGTCCGACGTGCTGACGCCGCCGAACGAAGCGGGCGGCCTGTTCGCGCTGAAGCTGACCGACGGCCAGCCGCTCTGGCACACGCCGGCGCCCAAGCTCGAATGCAACACCGGGCGCGGCTGCACCGGTGCGCAGTCGGCGCCGGTGTCGGTGATCCCCGGGGTGGTGTTCTCCGGATCGGTGGACGGCCACATGCGCGCGTATTCGACCAAGGACGGATCGATCCTCTGGGATTTCAATACCGTCCGCGAGTACGAGACGGTGAACCACGTGCCGGGCAAGGGTGGGTCGATCGACGCGGCGGGCCCGGCCATCGCCGACGGACTCCTCGTCACGAACTCCGGCTACGCGCTCTGGCGCGGCTTGCCGGGGAACGTGCTGCTGGCGTTCTCGGCGAAATAATCCGATGACCGAGGCCAAGGTTCGCGTGGACGAAGTGATGGGCGAGATCGAGCGCGACGTCCGCGCGCGGCTCCGGCGGCACCTGCTCAAGAAGGGCGGTGCCGCCGACTACGAAGACCAGGAGATTTTCGACGCGGTCCATGCGCTGCTGTCCCGCGCGGTGGACGGCCGCGACCTCGACGCCACGCTGCTGCCGGAGCTGGTCGACGGCGACGTCGACTGGCGGCTCCAGACCCATCTGAACCTCAGCACGCACCGGCCCGCGGCCACCGGTCGCTTCATCCTGTTCGCGAAGAAGAAGCTGCTGCTGCCGCTGACGCGGTGGCTGTTCGAGTACAGCCAGGAGAACTTCCGCCGCCAGGATCGCCTGAACCGGATCCTGTTCGTCTGCATCGAGGAGCTCGCGCTCGAGAACGCCCGCCTTCGCCGGAGCCTCGAAACGACCGCGTCGGCTCCGGCGGGCAAGCCCGCCCGATGAACCGCGCCGCGTCATGAAGCTCGCCTGCGTCGTCCATCGCTATGGGGCCGACATCGCCGGCGGCTCCGAGGGGCACTGCCGCCTCATCGCCGAGCATCTCGCGGCGCACCACGACGTCACCATCGTCACGACCTGCGCCAAGAATCACATCACCTGGGCGAACCACTATCCCGCGGGTGAGACGCACGAACGCGGGACGCGCGTGCTGCGGTTCCCGGTGGCGCGCGAGCGCGACATGCGCCGCTTCATGGACCTC
>Ga0097621_100002907_pt1 | contig 11762 bp, 8 predicted proteins | sample KBSMisM72_FD_73165 | JGI IMG/M metagenome (GOLD analysis project Ga0097621, IMG submission 73165) | Miscanthus rhizosphere microbial communities from Kellogg Biological Station, Michigan, USA - KBS Miscanthus M7-2 (version 2) (version 2) | ecosystem: Host-associated > Plants > Roots >... | reverse complement strand
CCGGGGTCACATTGGCAAGATAGCCGCCTGAAGAATCTTCGGTGGATAATTCCAGAATCCGATGCCCCATAAATGCAGCACTGCGAACGGAGGTGTAATCCGATCCGCTGACCGCATGACGCTCGCCGGAATCCAGGCCCCAGAATGCAATCTCTTCCGGAATCCGCACCGGCGCCTGCAATTCCGCCGGCTGGCAGAGCAGCGCCAGCAGGGAATCGCTTTCACCGCACGCGGAAGTCATCTGGTCCATCACTCCGCACGGCGCACCGGCTACCATGTTCTCCGCAATCTGACAGAGGATTGCCATGTCTTTCGCGGTGATCAGAATGCCGAACGCGGAGGTCACGGCCTGCATTGTAGCGACTTCCAGAGCGGCGGATGACGCGACTCCTTTGCCTTCCGGTACACGGGATGAAATCAGTATTTTCGCGCCATCCGTGAAAATCACTCCGCGCTCCCGCATCAATGCGATGAATACTCCAACGACGTATGCCGCCCAACCGTCCGCGGAGTTACTGAAGATCCGGCGCGCTTCGGTGTAGCGGATCGGCCAACCATCCTTCAGGAGAGCTTCAATTGGAAGCGAAAACACGCGCGGGACGCCATTCCCGTCGGGGCTCAGACTCACGATATTCAACAGGGCCTGTTCGGTTCGTTGCACGGCGGCGAAGGTGGCTTCGGCCGTTGTGCGCTGCAGGACAAGAGAGCCCGAGTAGTCTGCGATTCCGCCCATCACGTCCAGACGTCCCGGAGCACGCGACAGAACCACGGGCGCGCGGCTATCGAAGAATCCCGTAAATTTGAGGGCATCGACAAACGCGGTCAGATCATCATTCAAGTCAGACCTCGATTTCGCAATGCAGCCTGCAACAAGGGCTCAACCTGCCTGCGAATCTGTTCGTTGGCGTACCCCGCCCATGCGACGTCCGCTTCCACATTCAGCGGCGGGTTCAGCGGTTGCCCGAAAGCGTCCGTCACAAGAACTCCGAGCTCGGTCGCGATCAATGCGGTGCAGACATCATAAGGGTGGCAGCAGATTCCGAGCTGCTTCAGCAAAGGACGGAGATCCGCGATAAATCGGTCTTTGCCGGCCATTAGTTCATAAAGCTGACCGCCGCTGGAAATGTACTGGTCTTCAAAACAATGGGCCTTGCCCGGCGTCACGGGACCGAGCGCACCCTTCGCAATTTCATCGTCAATAGCGGCCAATACTTCCCGCGCCCCGGGAAAAAATCGCGAGATCGTCGAGAAGCCATGAGCAATGGTACTGGAATTCGACGGTCGGAGTTGAAGCGACGTGCTTTCCCCTGTCAGGCGATTGTACCGCTCAGCCGATGTCCCCTGTCCACTGATGGCCCACATCTGATCCGAGAGGTGCTGCTTGAGCAAAGGGATTTCTGTCTGCACGGCGGCGGCGATGTCCTGCAGCGAAGTGTTTTCGCCTCGATTTGGCGCGACGCCGGTGAGTATCCAGGCACTGCGCTTTTGATACATCAATCCGCGCGTCCCATCGATGGGATCCACAATGATTCGCCATGTGGCCTGCGATTCATCGCGCCCGCGCGGAAACACCACCGGACCGTCCAGACCTTCGGCAATCACCACGAAGGAATACTCGAGGGACAATCCCTCGAAGAAGCCGACCAGCATGTCCTCACTGACAACATCGATGGCGTAGATCGTATCGCCCTCTTCATCTCTGCGAATGTCAGCGAGTTCGTCGAACCTCTGCCGTTCCGTGGCAGCAACAACGGCGTCACGAATACGGTTGTGGAGCTGCCGGAGGGCCCGTATTAAATCGGGGAGAAGGGGGAACAAGGGATCTTGTCTGGATGGCCCTTCGTTCCGTAATTTCGTCATCAGCCGGACCTCTCGAATTTGTAATGGATGTCGGAAAGTCCTCGAAGCTCCTGCGCCTTGTCCTCCGGCAGCGTGTCGCTGAGAAAGTTTCCGCCACCGATTTCAGGTCCGGCCAGATATTTCAGGAGGTTCGGCTTTCGCAATGGCGGATGAAATTCGATGTGAAAATGAAATCCGCTGTAGTCGGCTCCGTCGGTTGGAGCATGGTGCAGCGTCATCACATAGGGGAATGGCATGCGCCAGAGGTTGTCGTACCGCACGATCATGACTTTCAACGCCTCGGCAAGGTCACGCATTTCATTGACGCCGAGTCCGTCAAGTCCCGGGTGGGTGGCCTTTGGCGCAACATAACTCTCGTAGGCGTACCGCGCAAAGTACGGAATAAATGCAATCGCGGTTGAATTTTCGAAGATGATACGGCGCCCGTCGTCGTGTTCCGCCCGGAGAATATCCTGAAAGAGAATGCTGCCCGTTTCTTCGAGATGCTGCCGCGAAATGATGGCTTCGTTCTCGATGGTCTTGAAAACGAAGTTCGTCGCATAAATCTGACAGTGGGGATGCGGATTCGAAACACCGACAACTTCGCCCTTGTTCTCAAATATCAGGACGTGTCGAACTTCGGGCCGAGCTCCAAGTTCGGCGTATTGGGCGCGCCAGGTTCTGAGAAGTTCCTCAATCTCCGATACATCCAGATCCGCTAAGGTGAGATTGTGTTTCGGGCTGTAACAAACAACGCGAGCAATTCCAGTAGCAGGTCGGTTCCGAAAAATGCCAAAAGGAGGAACAAGTTCCTGAGGTGCGTTTACACCGACACAGGGGTGATCGTTGTCGAAAACGTAAATCCCCCGATAGCCCTGGTTCCGGGCCCCGCCGACTCGTAGATTGCCGGGACAGAAATAACAGTCTTCCAGATATTCCGGAGGGTTCACCTGGGAGGTGATGGTTGCGCCGTGCCATGGACGATCCTGACGGTGCGCGGCAATGATCACCCATTCGGAACGCAACGGATGCCATCGTTGTTCCCAATGGCCTTGCGTTTGCGTCATGCGCGATAGTGTAACGGAAATTGGCTAAGAGAGGATCCCTCTCCCAGCGGGAGAGGGTGGCCCGCGCCAGCGGGCCGGGTGAGGGGTACCACACAGACCCCCTCACCCGCCGCTTCGCGGCATCCTCTCCCGTCGGGAGAAGGAACGTCCTCTATTACCAGGAGCGTTGATTTCGCGTGCAGGCGGTTACGTTGGCAACATATCCCGCGCGAATGGATGCGATGTCCTCTGTTGCCCGCTTCCAGTCCGCCTCCGACAGCTTTGCGTAAACGCGGTTCACAATCGGTGAGAGGAATCTGCCATAGCTTTCCAGCACTGGCCTGTTCTCGGTTCGAATCGCGGTGAGGACTTCCTTCTGCATGTCTGCCGTAATGATTTCCATGCGACCAACAAATGCGCGGGCGACATGATCGGGCTTCGGTTCAATCGACAACGGAAGAATGGCATCGACTGTTTTCGTCGGAACAATGTAGAAAACACGAGTGCCCTTCTCGAACCAGGTGTCCTTCCAGGTCTCGACCATTGCCTTCGCTTCCGCAGAATACATACCCTGCGCGACCAGGAGCCCTTCGAGCGATTGCTGCAGCGATGCAAAATCGGATGTCCGTTGCGGCGGTTCCAGTGTCGCCTGTTTGTCGAGATCGCGAATCATGGTGTATCCCATTTTCCCATCTCGATTTTCAAACAGAACGATAGCCGGGATCTGTTCCACACCGAGGTTGCGCACCTCGATGGTGGCATCTGCATTGATCCGGGCTGCAATCGGTGGCTGAAAACTCGCGATACCCCGATAGAAGAGAAACTTCTCTTCCTGATTCCCCACCTGCAAGGGATCCGAGTCGGTTCGGCGCGCCGCATAGTAGTGGCTTGGTCCGGCTTCCAGCGGAAAGGACTCGGTCGTGCCCGGCATGACCTTCACGTTATTCCATTCAATGGTACCCGTCGCGGAGTGCAGGTCTTTAATTGCGGAAGCCATGTTACTCGGACCGACCTTTGCGTTAGATGGGTAGTACTCGGTAATGAGTCCGTGAGGAAAACTCACGCGCACATTCACGGTCGCCTGGTGGGGTGAGTAGAAGTAAAGGACAGGCGTTTCCATACGGATCTTGCCCTCGCCTTCCCTTCCTCCAAGCAGGTTCGGAGAACCATACCCCGCCACTTTTGAAAATCCACTGGATGAATTCGACAATTCCACAAAGCACGGCAAGTCGGTGGGACCGCCAGCCGGCCGCCAGTCTGCGGCCATTCCGTCGATGCCTGCAACGGAGGTGAAGGTACCCCACTCGTGAACTGTCAGTCCCTGCGGGCTGCGTATGTCGTCCGTCGTTCGCACAGCGGCCACAAGCATTGGGGCCGCGATAATGAGAGTAGCCAAAGTCAGACGCTTTAAGATGAACCGATTCGGCATACGACCTCCCTTTCTGAAAACGGTTTTCATTGTGGGTCCACACGGGTGATGTAGGTCAGCGTGCTGGAGCCGGCCGTCGCGGTCACTTCCCAGCAGCCGGCTTTCGGAAATGTCATGGCAGTTGCTATATATCCGGCAGTAGTGTCTTTCGCCAACTGGATCTTCAGCGGAGCGGAATCCCCATCGAGCCGGCGGCCGGTGATCACGAGATCGACGTTCGCCGGTTTCATCCACATGGTATTCACTGCGGCGCCGGCGATATACGGCTGGTCCCAGGCCCAGATCGTGCGGTCGTCGTTGATGTGCCACGGACCGGAGCCCAGCGCCGACTTCGTTTCCTTCATTTTGGTCTCCTGAATGGTCGGCGAGACCTTGCATTCGATTGGCGGGGGTGCTGCTACTCGTGGTTCTGCTGGAGATGGCCCAATCAACTTTGACAACTGAATCGGCGATCCTTTCGAGTTCACGTTTACCGGATAATCCGGTTGAACCTGAATCGGAGCCTGGACGGTTTCCGGCACTTCCTGTTTCGGCAATTCCTTCAACGGTGCGTTTGACGCTGAGGTGTTTCGGTTTCCAACTTCTTCCGAAATTGTGGGCGGCTTCACGAGTTCCGGTGTCGCCGAAGCAGGCTCAATCGAAACCGGTGTCGCAACGGGCAAGGCAGCGACGTTTACTGCAACACGCTCGGGAGCGCGAACTGCGGCCAGTGGAAGCGTGAGCCCGATCGCTACCAGCGCAACAACGACAACGGACCAGGGCGTGGCGGCAAGCCGGTTTAATGCGGGATCGAGCAAGGCCACAAGTCTTCGCTCCAGATGCGACGGCTGAGCCATGGCCAGGATCGGCGATCGCATGGGATTTTCACTGCGCAGTGTACGCGCCAGTTCGAGAAGTTCCTCGGCATATTGCGTACCTGCCGCTCCCATGCGAATCACAGCGTCGTCACAGGCATGTTCGCTTTCGCGGCGCAGTCGCCCATATGCGAGCCAGAACACGGGATTGAACCAGTAGATGGCGCGAGCCGCTTCCGCAAGGACCTGCACCACCCAGTCATGCCGCTTGATGTGCGCGAGCTCGTGACCCAGCACCATCCACGCGCGATCATCCGACCACTGATCCGCGCTCAGCGGCAGCAGAACGCGAGGCACCAGGATTCCCCATGTGCCCAGGAAATGGCTGGATTGATTTTGAAGCAACCGCACTGGACGCCGAAATCCGAGAGACTGCCGAACACGTTCGGCCATTTCAATCCACCGGGGATCTGTCACGGGTTCGGAACGGATGGCCACCCATGCCAGGCGCAGCGCACCGAGCAGCATGAACAGGAGGCCGATTGCGGCGCCTGCAATCCAGACTGCAACTGCAATCTGAGATATGGTCCAGGAGCTTTCGGACTCTGGAGCAGAACGAGTTGGTGCTGCCGAAAGAGTCTCCGATGGCGAGATCGCTGTGGATTCCTTCGAAACTTCCGCACTGGATGAAGGCGTTGAAGTTTCCACAGTTCCCGTCTGGAAAATACCTTCAGCCCAGCCAACAAAACCGTTCTGCCATACCGGAAGCGTGATGCTGCAAAGAGGAACGACCAGAGCTCCGATCAAGCCTGCAGTCCAGATGGCATGCCGCAGGGCCGCGGACTGTCGCCGCAGTGCGCTGGCGATACAGGCAGCGACGGCGAGGACGATCGCCGACTTGATCATGATGGAAATCACCTGGGGCCTCCCTTTTTCGCCTTGTCGATGAGCCTGGACAGGCGGCCGAGTTCCTCCTCCGTCATTTTCGGACCGCCGCCAAGCAGTGCGGCCATCATTTTCTCCGCCGATCCTTCGAAGAACGTTTCGATCATGTGGCGCAGCGCGGACTGCCGCACGACGTGGCGCGGAGCAACCGGGAAATAGACGTAAAGCATTCCATGCTCCTCATGACGCAGGTGCCCCTTCTCTTCCAGAACCCGGAGTTGCGTGCGCACGGTGGAGGAATGAGGATCGCCGGTCAATTCGGCGATCACTTCGTTTGCGGTTGCGCGGCCCAGACGATAGATGATGTCCATGATCTGACGCTCGCGCCTGCTGAATACGGAATTTGGATTTTGTGCCATAATTGTTATTTTTCTAACAGAATGTGTAGAAAAATAACAGACGAGCCCGAAGCCTGTCAAGAATTGATTTGGAAAGTTGAATGTTGTGCGAAGGCCGATGAAGGCATGAATGAATTGGAGGAGAAGGCGGACCAGTTCCTCTCCTGGAACAGAAGGGGTGGCCCGAAGGGCCATGGTGGTAGCAAAGTCGAACGAATGTGGCGGAAAGTTTTTCGATTCGTCTACCACCCCGTCGCTGCGCGCCACCCCTCCTGTTCCAGGAGGGGAGATGGTCATCCTTCTCCGCCAATTAGTCCGCGACTGGCCTGGAGCCGCTAATACATCACGAAATCGTAAATCGTGTCGCCGACTGCGGCGAGAACATGCTGCCGCCCGTCGAGCATGTAGGTCTGCGGAGCATTGGAGAGATTCCCGATCCGTGTGTGCCACAGCGGTTTTCCGCTGGAAGCATCGTGCGCCACGAAATTCCCGCTGCCGTCTCCGGAGAAAACCAGCCCCCCGGCGGTGGCCAGCAGTCCCCCGCCGCCTCCTCCGGTGTATTCGTGCCGCCATGCAACCTTGCCGGTCTTCGGATCGATTGCGGTGAGGTAATTCCCCAACGATCCAAGTTGCGATACCTGCTTTCCACCCAGTCCCATCGAACCGCGCGGATCCGGATCCGTGAGATAGACCATATTGAATCCGTTGTGCTCCTGAACGTAGAACAGGCCGGTATCCGGCGAATACGCCGGAGGCGGCCAGTTCGTGACGCCGCCTTCGATGGGGGACACCAGCGAACCTGGGATCGTGGCAGACTTGCCGGGATCCGGTTCCACGACTCCGTTCGGACGTAATCCCATCGCCCAGTTCGTCGTTGATCCATATTTCGATGTGACGATGTGCGCGCCCGTGACGCGGTCCAGCGTGTAAAAATATCCATTGCGAGCCGCGGTGGACACGAGCTTCCGCGGGCGGCCGTTGATGGTGGCGTCGATGAGAACCGGAGTCTGAGCCGAGTCCCAATCGTGCGTGTCGTGAACGGACGTCTGGAAATACCAGGCCATCTTGCCTGTATCCACATTCACAGCGATCAGTGAACAGGTGAACAGGTTGTCTCCGGGACGCCCCTGACCGGTGTATCCCGGCGTGGGATTGCCCGTTCCGAAAATGTAAAGTTTTGTCTCCGGATCGTAGGCGCCGGGAACCCATACCTGTCCACCGCCATGACGCGCGGCTTCAAGGTTGGGCCAGGTATCCAGTCCAGGATCTCCGAGGTTCATCGGGACCGTGTAGAACTTCCACTGAAGGCCTCCGGTTTCCGGATCGAACGATTGAAGGAATCCGGGGGAATCGATGTCATTTCCAGTACCGACCAGCAAATGATTGTCGACGACGATGGGTGCCATCGTGGAGAAGTACTGCTGATTGAAGTCTGCAATCTCCACATGCCAGCGTTCCATGCCGGTTCTGGCGTCGAGTGACACGAGGTAGTCGTCTGGAGTTTCAAAGTAGAGATAGTTGTGCCAGATGCCGACGCCGCGATTGGCGATGTGAGTGGAGCCACGCGTCTTCCAGTAGTAGTGCCAGATCTCACGTCCATCACGGGCATCGAGCATCCAGACGTTGTCCGGCGACGTGACGTACAAATGATCGTCGACCATGAGGATGCTGCCCTTGATCGTCACTCCACCGCCGGCGCCGAATTCTCCGGTCCCGACGCCGCCCACAATCAAGTTGGCACCGCCGCGTCCCGTCGGAGATCCGGCGGTCACTCTGCCAATCCATCCGAGCGTGAGGTTCTTCACCGTGTTCCGGTCCGCCTGTTTCAGCGAACTGAAACGACGTCCGGTGTAATCGCCGGAATATGTCGGCCAGGTATTGCCCAGAGGCTTTACCAGTGTCGCGGGATCGAGACCGCCCTGTGCCTGCGCCCCGAGCAATGCCGGTGCAATCACCAGAACACAAATCAGAATGAGTTTTCGAATCGTCATTTCAAGGTCACCAGATATGCGGTTACGTCGTGAATATCTTTGTCTGTATATGTCGGAAGCAGTTTTCGATGCGCATCCCGCGGATCGTGAATTTCGACTTTCGGAATATCGCCGTTACGGCGGAATGACCGCGATGAGCCGTCTTCGAAATTGACGATAACAATGAAATCGTCGATGCGGCCGAGACGGCCTTCCACTTTAGGTCCGGATGGCGGCGTCACGGTGACCATCACGGGATTCGCTGTGACGGCACCACCGGCACCACCACCTCCTCCTCTTTGCCCCCCACCCCCCACCTGACCGCCGAGCCATGCATTCTGCAACTGCATGGGATTTGTATTTCGAGCACCGATACCTGCGAGATCTCCCGTCGCCGAGTGGCACCCGCTGCAGTTTTTCGCGAAGTAAGCCTGACCGGCAACCGCATCACCTACCAGGACGTTCAATACTGCGGGCGTTCCACGAGGAGGTCCGCCCTGCCCCTGCATTGTTGCGGCGATGCTGTGGATGTATTCCGCGATAGCCTGGACATCATCAGTCGGTAGTGTGAATTTCGGCATGGGAGGAAGCCCCGGATTACTTCGTCCATTCAGGATGACCGGACCAATCAGTTCGCCAGACTGATCCGCCAGCACCACTGCCGATCGAAGCAGATTGGGCCCGCCCTGATCGCCGCCTCGCAGGTCCGCGCCGTGGCACAACCTGCAGTTGGCTCCATAGAGTCCATTGCCGCGCGCGATCATTGCAGGATCGCCCGCGGGACGTTGCTGCGCCGGGAATGTGGCTTGCGGGTTGCCCGCACCCGGTGCGGCTGGTGTCACTGGAGCCGCGCCACCACGATTCCCTCCGCGTCCACCACCCTGTGCAGGGGCTGCCGGCGTAGCGGGCAACGCCGGCGCGCCACGTTGAGCTGAAATGGCGGCAACAATCCATACGAGAAAAATCAGTGTTCCAACGGTCCATTGGAGTCGCCGCAGCAGTTTCATCAGACACCTCTACGATCGGTTCACGATTGGGAAACGCGGAATGATAGTTTGCTTCCGACGTCGGAAGCAACAATGGCGAAGGTCCCTGGCATGACATGCGTTGTGTTAGGCTAACCGCACCAACCCTGGAGAACGTATGAGGGCAATGTGGTTCGCGGCCATTTTCTTCCTGCAGTCGCAGGCACCCGACCAGATCCAGCCTGGCGCTGTGACAGGCCGTCTTCTCGCACCCAACGGAAGACCGGCAGCAGGAGTGCGAATCGCTGCCGTACCTGCAGACGACAAAACCGGCGCGGCAGTCCTCTTTGGGATCACCCAGACCGACGCGAACGGCCGGTACCGCATCGAAAAGATTCCGCCCGGACGTTACTACATATTCGCGGGGTTGATCGACCTTCCAAACTACTATCCGAATACAACTGTCCTGAATCGCGCAACAGCAATCAACGTGGACCCGGGATCTACGGTTTCCGATATCAATTTTTCTCTTACAAGGCCTTCGAACATGACCATAGCCGGTCATCTCTTGATTCCTCCCACACTGCAGTTCAGTGAAACCTGGACCGCCACGCTCACTTCGCGGACAAGCGGCGCTACGCCAATTAGCGTGCAATCGAAGGTAGGCCGGGATGGCTCCTTTGAATTCACTCGTGTGACGCCTGGTGAATATCGTGTGTCGTCAAACGTCGGAGGATCGAGTCCCGTAACTGTCCAGGTGAGGGACGCGGACCTGGATGGTGTCATCCTTCCGGTGGTGGACTGCAATGCCGGGCTTCGCGTGAGCGGTCGACTGGCAGGAAAGCTTACCGTCCCGGTGGACACGATCTCGCTTCAGGGGGTGGGTATTCCCTGCTCCGCAAGAGTGTCCGTGAAAGAGGACGGGGCGTTCAGCTTCGACAGTGTTGTCGAAGGAAGATACCAGATACAACTTCGGCCTTTGCCGATCGGCTGGTCCTCGGAATTCGTTACCGTCAACGAATCCAATGCCGCAGCTCTGGAAATCCCGCTCCCCGCGGTGATTTCCATTCGTGGGGTTGTCGAAACGGAAGATGGAAACGCGTTCCCGAACACCACGCGCGGAGTTGCAATACCAATCCGTGCAGTGGGAGTGTTGGGAGGCGAAGCGAACACTTATGTTCGAAACGACGGGACTTTCGAATTGCAACTGCCACGTGGGGAGTATCGGGTCAGCGTACCTGGGATTTCCGCTGCCTATGTCGTGAAATCCCTGAAAGCGGGTACCGCCGATCTCTCAAGGTCTACCTTCCGTGTTGATGAAGGACTGGCAAATGAAATTCGGCTGATGCTCGGGACTGCACCGGATGCGCCACAGGAGGGCGTTCGTGTGACAGGTCATTTGACACGTGCGACAAGGGGCGATCGGCTGATTGCAGAAGGTGTCCTTCTCGTTGAAGCGGGCGAAAGGAAGAATCCTGCGGTTCGCGAAAGTGTTCTCTCTCCGGACGGAACTTTTGAGTTCCGTAATGTTCCTCCCGGCATCTATAACCTCGAGACCTTTCCGGACAATCCGACAGCCCTTCATGGAATCGCTGTGGACCGGACGGACGTGACGGGAATTGAGTACACGCTTCCGGTGCTCATTAAAGTGCGAGGCGGACTGGAATGGGTGGACTTGCGAGGAACTGCTGTTTCGATCGCGCAATCCAATGTGTCCGTTCAAGTCTCTCACAAGGAAGGAGACAGGATGTACGCCTGGGGTGCGCTGGCGGAGTCCGGCACATTCCATTTCTACCTTCCGGAAGGAGACTATCGTTTTTCGATCAGCGGTGTTCCTCCAGGTTTCGATCTCGGGGCCGTGACTCTGGGCAATACCAATATTCTGGAGTCCGGACTGCATGTGAGATCGGAGTCCGAACCTCCATCAATTCGCATCATGCTTCACGGGAAGTAGCTGGACGATGTCGTTTTCGTTTCTGGTTTGTTTGTAAAAAAGTCCAGTTTGCAGAATCGCGAATCCCTCTCCCAACGGGAGAGGGCGGCCCGCGCCAGCGGGCCGGGTGAGGGGTACCGCACGTATTAATACATTTTTTTTGTACCTCTCACCCGCCGCCCATCGAATGATGGTGCAGACACATACCTTTGATATCAGAACCCTGGTGTGTCGCGAAGCGTAATTCTTGTATTATCCGCGTCAATTTTTCGCGTCGATACGATACCCGAAGCAATAAAGCAGAAGTGGAACTTCGAAGAACCGCTCCGCCGTGTTACCGACACACGCATCGTGATCGCGCCTGTTCCCGACGTTTCGGGGAGCGTCGTTATTGAAAACAGGCCTGGCGGTGCCGCTGCCGACATTGGACGGGTGCAGGTTGGGCTGAAGAGTACCGTCGCGACCACACTGGATGTGAAGCCGCAACTCGTCGCTGCCGCAGG
>Ga0097621_100002893_pt1 | contig 11786 bp, 9 predicted proteins | sample KBSMisM72_FD_73165 | JGI IMG/M metagenome (GOLD analysis project Ga0097621, IMG submission 73165) | Miscanthus rhizosphere microbial communities from Kellogg Biological Station, Michigan, USA - KBS Miscanthus M7-2 (version 2) (version 2) | ecosystem: Host-associated > Plants > Roots >... | reverse complement strand
AAGAAGGGCACCAACGAGTATCTCGAATACCTCTACAAGCTCGGTACCGATGGCGAGGTCGTTAGGAAGCAGAGCTCGCCCGCGAAGTAGTCAGGCGGCGAATCCCAATCGCCCAGGGAGAACTTCGATGAGAAATCTCATTTTGGTTTTGGGACTCGCCCTCACCCTCGGCGGTTGCGCAAGCAATACTCCACAAAAGGCATGGGGCAAGCCCGGTGTGTCGAAGATGGACTACGCGTTGGATGTCGGCGTGTGCGCTGGAATCGCGGTCACACAGACCGGCGGCAATGGCGCCCACAACGCTGGTGGCGTCGACGGCAAGGCGATTGCGAACACCGCCAATCCACCGGTCATCTACACGCCGACGCCGGCGAACGGATCTAACCAGAGTACGCACGTGGAGGCCCCCCTCCCGGCGAACGGCACTTATTCCGGAATGGCCACGGGCGACTACGCCCAGCGCGCCGCCAGTCAGCAACGCGCACTGGAAATGACCGCGCAGCGTGCGCGCGCAGAAGCACTCAAGGGCTGCCTCGTAGGGCGCGGCTACCAGGAGTTCACGCTCACCGCCGAACAGAGCGCACACCTCGCGACGCTGACAAGAGGCACCCACGAATATCTGGAGTATCTCCACTCGATCGGCAGCGGTCCCGTAACTGTTGCCGACCAGCCAACACCGGCGAAGTAGTCAGGCCGGGATCACGTCGAAGGCGGCCGTCAGTCGGGCGCCCGCATGAAATGGCACGGTGCCGTGCCAGAAATACGATGGGAACAGCACCAGCAGCCCGCATTCGGGTTGCACGAAATGCTCCGCCGCGCATCCGTCGATGCGCACCCCCGGTTCTCCGAACTTGAGCCAGCCTTCGCGTGATCCGGCGGCGTCCGGCAATTCCACGTAGTAGGCAGAGCTCAGCCAGCCCTGCGGGTGCACATGATCCACGTGAAATCCTTCCGGCTGTAGTTGCACCGACCACGATCCCGAGATCCGATACGACGCCGACTTACGGCGGTCGACCGGATGAGCGTCTCCTTTCTCGAGCCGCGAGATGTAGTCACGGATCGGGCCGTCGATCATCGAAAAGAACGCGGCGATGAGCGGATTGCCTGCCGGAAGGTTGCGCTGAGTCTGCGTGCCACCGCGCAGCGACTGCGCGAGCGGCCGATGCGACGCATGGTGAAGCGAAGCAAGCTCGCGGGCAAAAACTGCGTTGAATGCCGCGATGCCGGGAAATTCCCCCGGTGGCTGCAATCGATAGCTGCGCACCAGCCGGTCGTAGTCGTACAGGCGTGAGTATTGCGGATCGCCTAACAAGCGCAGGGCAGTGGCCCGGTATGCGATGAGCTGCTGGTCGTCAGGATTGCGCGCAAGGAGTTCGTCAACGAGCGCCAACGCTTCCGCGGCGCCGCCGGTGCGCAGTAGCGCGGGCACCAGATTGCGTGTCGATTGAGACGGATCGCGCGCTCGCGCGACGGCGGCACGCAACAACGGCAGGGCGTCGCGCGGCCGGTCGAGATCGTCTAACAGGACACCGACCGATGTCAGTATTGCGGGTGATTCCGGCGCGAGAGCGAGCCCGGGCTCGAGCAATTCGAGTGCCCGATCGGCACGGCCGCTGTTGCGCAGCAGATCCGCCGCGACGAGTCGCAGCTTCATCTCGCCCGGAAATCTTTCGATCGCACTTTCGATGGCGGACGTTGCCGCGGCGCCCACACCGCGCTGCCAGAGTAGTTCGGTAAGCAAGATGTGCAGCGCGACGTCGGTTGGCCACGCTTCGAGGGCTGCCGCGACTTTCATTTCCGCGTCGTGGGTGCGACCCGCGAACAGCAGTGCGCGGCCGAGTTGCGCTAACAACTGCGGTGAATCCCACGCCGTGCTCTCGAGGGCTTCGAATTCGGCCAGCGCTTCGTTCGCGCGCCCCTCCTGTTCCAGCAAGATGGCGCGTTCGAAGCGGAGGGTGCGGGATCCAGGGTCAATAATCAGTGCCGAATCGAGCGCTTCACGCGCTTCGTCAAACCGTTGCGTATTTGCCTTAGTTCGCGCGATTACACGCCACGCCTCGATGGCGGTGGCCTTGTCCACGATCGAGGACACCACAGTCACAGCCTCCTCCAGCTTCCCGCTAGCGGCATTAGAAACAATGAGTTGCAAGCGATCCTGGTCGGTGGGGTGCGTCATGACCGGGCAGCCTTTTTATAGATGACACGCCAATTCATGACTCGCCGAGACATGCGGCCCGCCTGCAACTTTTGGCAAAACGGCTCTTGCTTGTGCACACGATCCGGCTACACTCCAAAAAAATACTGACAATCGGTTTCTGAATTAATTAGGTCGTAATAGTTTCTATACAGGGGGGGCATTGCAGTGTCCAAAGCATCTAAAAGGTTGCGGCGTGAAGCCGTGAGCGCGAAAAAATTTCGCGCGTCTGATTTATCCATTCTCGCACTGGGAGCCTCGCTGCTCGCGCCGTACGCGATTGCAGCGGACGCCGACCAGGACGCGACGACTACCAGCGCCGCCACCACGAAGTCGGACGAAGATCTCACCGAGATCCTCGTGACCGGCATTCGCAAGGCCCTCGCGACTTCGCAGGAAATCAAGAAGGAATCCGACACCGTCGTCGATTCCATCACCGCATCGGACATTGGTGCATTCCCCGACAAATCAGTCGCGGAAGCATTGCAGCGCATGACTGGCGTAACCGTCACGCGTTTTGCCGCGTCCGGTGACACCACGCACTTCTCCGCCGAGCCTTCCGGCGTCGTGATTCGCGGCCTCCCGCAGGTTCGCAGCGAATTCAACGGCCGTGACAGCTTCAACGCGAACAGCTCGCGCGGTCTGTCCTTCGCCGACGTTTCGCCGGAATTGATGTCCGGCGTCGACACGTACAAGAACGCTACAGCCGACATGATCGAAGGCGGTCTCGCCGGCACGGTCAACTTGCGCACTGCCACGCCCTTCGATTCAGAAGGCTTCGTCGCTGCGTTCTCGGCAGAAATGGGATACGGAAACCTGGCCGAAGAGGCCAAGCCCTCCGGGTCCGCGCTCATCAGCTCGCGCTGGGAAACCGGAATCGGCGATATCGGCATCATGGCCAACGCCGCGCTGAACCAGGTCGTCACCGAATCACAGGGCGTACAGCTGCAGCGCTTTTTCCGTACTGAAGACGTTGCCGGCTACGGCGGCGGCACCAAGTGGATCCCGGGTGGCATCGACATCCGCAGGAACACCTACGACCGCACGCGCAAGGGCGCGTCGGTGGCCCTGCAATGGCGCAGCCCGGATGAGTCTGTCAGCAGCTTGTTGCAGTACAACCGCTCCGAGTACGAGAACAACTGGGAAGAGTATTCCCTGAGCGCGGGTATCGGTAATTCCCAGACCCCGCAAAGCCTGATCATCCCGAATGAATTCTCCTCGAATGCTGCGGGCACGCCCGAGTACGAATTCGACAGTCGCGGCGTGTTCACGCGCGGCGTCATCAACGAAGACGTGAATCTCGGCTGGTACAGCGATCCGGGTATGGCGAACCTCGCCCACCCGAACGGCTATCCGTCGTTCACCTGCTATTCGTGGTCGGCGGCCAATTGCCCGGCGACGCGTGGTGTTGGACTCGGTGCCGACACGCGCGCTTCGACCCAGACCAACCTCACCGAAGATCTCTCGCTGAACTTGAAATGGAACGTGGGCGAACGCGTCGCGCTTAATTTCGACATTCAGAAGATCGACTCGACGGTCGTCAACTTCGACAACAGTTCGAACAACAAGACGGCCACCGACCTCTTTCTCGATATCACCGGCGGCAAGCCAAAATTCGAGTTCCGTAAGCCGACGGGCTACGGCTTTACGGCTGGCGGCTTCGCCGATCCGCAGAACTACTTCCACGAATGGGAGATGGAACATGCGGAGAACAGCACCGGCGATGAGCTCGCCTACCGGCTCGATGCCGACATCAAGCTAAGCGAAGACGGCTGGGCCGATTCGCTGCGCGTCGGTGTGCGCCGCGCCGAGCGCGATCAGAACGTCAACTGGTCCACGTACAACTGGGGTGCGGTGCAACCGCTCTGGGGCGTGCAGAGTGACACGGGCTTCTTCCTGAACTCGGACCCATGGCAGGGCTCCTACGCCCCGCAAGACCTCGGCCCCAATCTCGTGGGCGGCGGCGTCTTCGGCGGCGGCACGTTCCTGCATCCGCGCTTCGACATCGTGAGCAACTACGACGCAACACGGCAGTTGTACGGCTCGGGTCGCAGCAACAGCTGGATCGCGCTGGCAGATCGCACCTCGTGCCCGGTCCAACCCGGAAACGGCGGCCTGTACTGTCCGGTCGAGCAACTCTTCGTGACCGAAGATAGCAACGCGGCCTATGTGATGTTCAAGTTCGGCAACGACGAAACCAAGATCGGCAATGTGTCGGTGAAGGGCAATATCGGCGTGCGCTATGTCACGACCGAGGTGACTTCCACCGGTGGTGCGCAATTCCCGCGCTTCACTCCGGTAAACCCCGCGACTCCGCCGGCTCCTCAGGATCCGAAGTTCTTCACGCCGATCGACGATCAGAATTTCATGAACTTCGGTTCGTACACGGATCAAGGCGGAGCCGATCACGAGAATTGGCTGCCGAGCCTGAACCTGCGCTTCGGTATTACCGACGAGCAGTTTGTCCGCTTCGCCGCCTCCCGCGCCATGGCGCGGCCCGACATGGGCTTGTACAAGTTCTACTACAGCATTGCTGAAGTGGCACCGAGCTGCGCCGCGGGTAACGTGACGTACACCATTCCGGGTGACTGCACGTCGGCACCGGTTGCTTACACACCGCGCTACACGGCAGGTGTTGGCAATCCGGCGTTGAAGCCGACCACGGCCGACAACCTGGACCTGACGTACGAGTGGTATTTCTCGAACACCGGTTCGTTCACCGCGGCGCTGTTCTACAAGGGCTTCCAGGATTACGTCACCAACGCTTCGTACCAGCAGGACTTCACCAACAACGGCGTCACACGTCCGGTCACGGTGACCGGCCCGGTCAACGCCGATGGCGCGAGCGTCACGGGTATCGAAGTCGCGTACCAGACGTTCTTCGACAGTCTGCCGGCTCCGTGGAATGGCCTGGGTGTTCAGGCCAACATCACGTTGGTCGACAACAAGGGTGTCACGAACTCGGGCCTTTCGACGGTGTCCGGAAACGGTGGAACGCTGCAAGACGCGCTCATCACGTTCACCGACCTGCCGCTGGAAGGCTTCTCGGACACGACGTACAACCTGGTGCTGATGTTTGAGCAGCCGAAGTACTCGGCTCGCCTCGCCTGGAACTGGCGTAGCGATTACCTGATCAGCCAGTCCGACTGCTGCATCAAGCTGCCCATCTGGCAGGACGCCTACGGTCAGCTTGACGCTTCCGCGCACTACAAGCCGAACTCGAATTGGGACGTCTTCCTCGATGTCCAGAATTTGCTGGAGGCCGAGACTGTATTGCGACAGCAGGTGACTGCTGAGGGCATGCTCCTGCCGCGTTCCTGGTTCACGAACGACATGCGCCTTGCGTTGGGCGTTCGCTATCGAATCCAGTAACCTGGCGATCTGAGAAGACCGGGCGCGCCGTATTACGATACGGCGCGCCCTTTTCTTTTCAGGCTGCTCGAGGAGTACAAAGCATCGTGCGACCGCCACTCAACATCGTCATCGTCGGTGGTGGTACGGCTGGCTGGATGACTGCCGCGGCCTTTGCCTCGGTGCTGGGCCAGCAGAAATGTCGTATCAGGCTCATCGAGTCGAGCGAGATCGGCATCGTCGGCGTAGGTGAAGCCACGCTGCCGCACATTCGCTTCTTCAACAAGCGCATCGGCATCGACGAGCGTGAGCTCATGGCCAGGACGCAGGCCACGTTCAAGCTGGGGATCGAGTTCGTCGACTGGGCCCGCCTCGGGGACAGCTACTTTCATCCGTTCGGCGCCTACGGCTCGCGCATGGCCGGCGTGCCGTTCCACAACTACTGGCTGCGGCAGCAACAGGCGGGCGACACGACCTTGCTCGAGGACTACTCGCTGCCTATCGTCGCGTCGCGGATGAACAAGTTCGCGCTGCCATCGGAGGATCCCGCCGCGGTGTTGTCGACCTTCGGGTACGCGTTCCAGTTCGATGCTTCGTTGTACGCGGCCTATCTACGCGGCTTCTCCGAGCAACGCGGCGTGCAGCGCACGGATGGCAAGATCGTCGACGTCAAGCTGCGCGGCACGGATGGCTGGATCGAATCGGTGAAGCTCGAAGACGGCTCAATGATCACGGGCGATCTGTTCATCGATTGCTCGGGCTTCCGCGGGTTGCTCATCGAGCAGGCGCTCAAGACGGGCTACGACGAATGGACGAAGTGGCTGCCCTGCGATCGCGCGGCGGCCGTGCCCTGCGAGAATGCCAGCCCCCTCACGCCGTACACGCGCGCGACCGCGCGCGAAGCGGGTTGGCAATGGCGCATTCCCCTGCAGCACCGGACCGGCAATGGCTACGTCTACAGCAGCGGCTTCATCAGTGACGACGAGGTGGCTTCGAAACTCCTGTCGCGCCTCGACGGCAAAGCGTTGGCCGACCCACGCTTCCTGCGCTTCACGGCCGGCCGGCGCCGCAAGACCTGGAACCGCAACTGCGTCGCCATCGGCCTCGCGGGGGGATTTCTGGAGCCGCTCGAGTCGACGAGCATTCACCTGATCCAGGTCGCGATCACGACGCTCATCGACTACCTCACGGATACTCCGGCGTCCGCGGAAGCGCCCTTCGATCCACGCACCGTCGACGCATTCAATCGCTGGATCGAGATGGAATACGACCGGGTGCGCGATTTCCTGATCCTGCACTACCACGCCACCGAGCGTGACGACGCCCCTATCTGGAACTACTGCCGAACGATGGATATTCCGGACAGCCTCAAGCACAAAATGGAGCTGTTCCGGCACCGCGCTCGCGTGGTCACCTACAAAGATGGATTGTTCCTCGAGCCCTCCTGGCTCGCGGTGTATTTTGGCCAGCGCGTGATTCCGCAGGGCTACGATCCACTCGCGGATGCAGCGGATGGCGCCGCGCTCGCGCGCAAGATGCAGCAGGTGCGCGAGCAGATACAGACCGCAGCGGTGCGTATGACGGGTCACGAAGATTTCCTGCGCAGCTACTGCCCCGCGATCAAACCGGCCATGACGGGAGCGCGAGCGTGAGCCGCGTCGATCGCGTCGTGATCGTGGGTGGTGACGCCGTGGCCTGGCTGGCAGGCATCTCGCTGCACCGCGCCTTCCGCCATCGTGGGCTCGACGTTGCCGTGGTCGACACGGGCCGGGGAAAAAATACGACCAATGCTCGCTGGACACTGCCGTCGCTGCGCGGCATGCACTCACTAATCGGCGTTCAGGAACCGGAATTCCTGCGCCGCACCGGCGCCACCTTCAAGCTGGCCAGCGAACACATAGGCTGGCAGGGCGACGGCTCTCGTTTCCTGCATGCACACGGCGATATCGGCACGGCCATTGGCGCTGCGCCGTTTTACAAGTTCCTGCTGCGTGAGCAGATCGCGGGCCGGCGCACCGGCCCCGAGCCGTATTCGCTCGCTGCCGAAGCCGCGCGTCTCGGGCGCTTCGCGCGGCCGATGACGGGAGCCGACGAGCTCACGTCGAGCTTCACGTACGGTTTTCATATCGATGAGGCTGCCTACGTCGAGTACCTGCGCGAACACGCCATACGGGCTGGCATACGGAGCGTGGCAGGCGCGGTCGCGTCCATCGATGCTTCGGAAACCGGTCGGATTCGCAGCGTCCGTCTCGAGAGCGGCGATGCCATCGAGGGCGATCTGTTCGTCGACTGCGTGGGCCTGTCGGAAACCGAACGCGACGACTGGTCGGCCTGGCTGCCCTGCGACCGCATGGCCTGCGCCAGCGCTCCACCACTCGCGAATCCGCCGCCTTTGACGCAGACCACCGCCAGCGAGGCGGGCTGGACCTGGCGCGTGCCGCTGACCGCCGCAACGGCCGTGGGCCATGTCTATTGCAGCGCGTTCGTCGATGACGATGCGGCGCTTGCGAAACTGGCATCCGTTGCGCCCGAGGCCCGCGATCTCCGCGTCGTCGCGCGTTTTCACAGCGGCAGGCGCCGCAGGTTCTGGGAACGCAACTGCGTGGCGCTTGGGCAAGCCGCGCTCGAGCTCGAGCCTCTCGCCGGGGCGGATCTGCATTTCGCGCAGCTCGGCATCGCAACCCTCATCGAGCTGTTTCCTCTCGATGGGCAAAGCACCGTCGAAGGAGTCGAATACAACCGCGTCATGGCCGAACACGCGGACTCATTGCGGGATTTCACGATTGCGCACTACCGGGCGGGCGCGGCACGGCCTGGGGAATTCTGGAATACGACCAGAGTCGCGCCGCTGCCGGAGAATCTCGCGCACAAACTGGATCTGTTCGGCGCGAACGGCCGTATCGACGTGCGCGACCACGAATCGTTCGAGGAAGTCGACTGGGCGTGGCTCCTGCTCGGTGTCCGGGATATGCCTAGCACTCTGGAAATGCAGATGACTTCGCTGCTCGAGTCGGTGACCGCGGAACAGATGGAGCCACTGCGCACGCACATCGAGCGCCTCGCGGGCTCGATGCCGCGCCATCTCGAGTATGTTCGGCACCAGGTTTCCGCGCCGGGACGCGGAACCTCCTGATGGGGCAATCGCGAATGCAGACCAAGGTCAGAAAAATCGTGATCGTCGGCGGCGGCACCGCCGGGTGGATGGCGGCCGCCGCGTTCGCCAAGGCGATGCCGGGCAGCCAGTTTTCGATCGAGCTGGTCGAGTCCGAGGAAATCGGCACCGTCGGCGTGGGCGAGGCCACCATCCCGTCGATACTCGAGTTCAATCGCGCGACCGGGCTCGACGAGGTCGAATTCATCCGCGCCACCCAGGCGAGCTTCAAGCTCGGCATCGAGTTCGTCGACTGGGCGCGCGTCGGGCATGCGTACATGCATCCCTTCGGGTTCTACGGCGTACAGATGGAGGGAATCTATTTCCACCATTTCTGGTTGAGGCACCACGCGCAGGGCGGAACGCTGCCGTTCGACGCGTTCTGCTCGAACATCATCGCCGCTCGCGCCGGCAAGTTCGGCCGTCCGCTGCCGGAGGACCGCTCGCCGGTACCGCATCTCGCCTACGCCTACCATTTCGACGCCGGGCTCTATGCCGCGTTCCTGCGGAAATTCTCCGAGACGCTCGGCGTGAAGCGGCACGAAGGCAAAGTGGTGCACGTGCAGTTGCGCGCCACCGACGGATTCATCGAGTCGATCAAGCTGCAGGATGGCCGCGTCCTTGACGGCGATTTGTTCATCGACTGCTCCGGATTTCGCGGCCTGCTGATCGAGCAGTCGCTTCAGGCCGGCTATGAGGACTGGAGCGAATTCCTGCCTTGCGATCGTGCGATGGCGGTGCCTTGCGAGCGTATTGCCGCCACCACGCCGTATACACGCTCCACCGCGCGCGAAGCGGGATGGCAGTGGCGCATTCCGCTGCAGCACCGGACCGGCAACGGCTACGTCTACTGCAGTCAATTCATGAGCGATGATGAAGCCGCGAGCCTGCTGTTGACGCGGCTCGATGGAAAAGCCTTGAACGCGCCCCGCCCGTTGAAGTTCGTCACGGGTCGCCGCAAGGAAATCTGGAAAAAGAATTGCGTCGCACTCGGCCTCGCCAGTGGATTTCTGGAGCCGCTCGAATCGACCAGCATCCATCTCGTCCTGGCGTCCATCCAGCGCCTGCTGTTCATGTTTCCCGGCGAGGGATTCGATCAGGCGACCATCGACAAATTCAACACGCTGGCGCGCGTCGAGACCGAGGAGATCCGCGACTTCCTCGTGCTGCATTACACCGCCACGGAACGCGAAGACACGCCGTTCTGGCGTCATTGTCGGGCGATCAGGAAACCTGACACGCTCGTGCAGAAGCTTGCGATGTTCGAGCGCAGCGCCAACATCGTGATCGGAGCGGGTGAGTTGTTCCGCGAGCCGAGCTGGTTCGCGGTCCTCATGGGACAGGGGCCATTGCCGAAGTCTTATCACCCGTTCGCGAACAACATTTCAGACGTCGAGCTCGCGCGTCGCTTCGAGCTCATGAGCAGCGACGTGCAGAAGCGCGTGCAGACCTATCCGCTGCACGACGAGTTCATCCGCACGCATTGCGCCGCGCCTCCCATGCCAATGCCGAAGCCGGAGCGAGCCGCATGAGCGCGCCGACGCGCACGGCCAGCGTCGATGGGCACGACATTTTCGTGTTCGACGATCTCGTGTCGGTTGATGAAGCCGCGAAATACTCCAGGGCGATCCTCGGCGCGTCGTTCGCGCGCACGGAAACCGCTCGGCCAGACCGCGTCGAGCACCGGCACTGGGTTTGTGAAATGCCGCTCGAGAATCTGCCGCGCACGAGCCTTTGGCACGCCACGGAGAAAGCGGTAGCGGATTCGCGGCCGAACGAGCGATTCCTTCCTTACCGCGTCTACACAAATTTCGCGTCCTTCGGCGACATCCTGCTGACCCATTTCGACGCGTTGCCAAACACTCGCGAACTCACGGCGCTGTGGTACCTGTGCGAGCAGTGGGACCTGGAATGGGGCGGCGAGACGATGTTCTTCGATTCGAAAGGTGATGCGCAGGTAGCCGTGACACCGAAGCCCGGCAGGCTGCTGCTGTTCGACGGCGCTATTCGTCATGCGGGCCGTCCGCCCAACCGGAATTGCCCCGTGGCGCGTTATACCTTCGCCGTAAAGCTTCGGGCAGTCTAGCTAGTCGCGGAAGTTGTTGAACTGGACGGGGCGGTCCAGCTCCGCCTTGCGCAGCAGCGCCATGGCTGCCTGCAGGTCGTCGCGCGATTTTCCAGTCACGCGCAGTTTGTCGCCCTGGATCGACGCCTGGACCTTGAGCTTCGACTCCTTGACCAGCTTCTGCAGCTTGCGGCCCGAGTCGGCGTCGATGCCATGCCGAAGCACGATGTCCTGGCGTGCCTCGGCGAGATTGGTCACCGGGTCCTTCTTCTCCATGCAGCGCACGTCGATGCCGCGTTTACCAAGCCTCTGCGTAAGGACGTCGACCATCTGTCGGAGCTGGAATTCGGCCGGAGCCTTCAGGCTCACGGTCATTTCCTTTTCCTTGAGCTCGAACACAGCGCCGGTGTCCTTGAAATCGAAGCGCTGCGAAAGTTCGCGGTTCGCCTGGTCCACGGCGTTGGTGAGTTCGTGGGTGTCGAGTTCGGAGACGGCGTCGAAGGAGGGCATGGCAGCTTCCAGGATGTCAGGCGCGCAGGGTTCTTTCGAGACTGGATACAACGTCCGGGCCGACCTTGGTGCGCAGGAAACCCAGGATCACCGGCACGAATCTTTTGGCGTCCTCGGGCTTGAGTCCAAGCTTGCCGAAGCCACCGACGATGGAACTGATGAGCGCGGCATTGCCGCCGATGGCACCGGCAAGCCCGCCTAACAAACCACCGAGGCCACCGCTCGAGGCGGGTGCCTTCTTCAGCAGGTCGTGGAGTCCCGGAACGCTGCCGAGCTGGCTGTCGAACTCGGCGGCGCCGAGCTTGTCCTTCGCGGCCTTCAACAGCACCGCCGCGCCGCCTTCGGCCTGGGTGGCGCTGATGTCGAGGGTTTGCGTCAGGCTGTCGATGAGCTCTTTCATGAGAGTTTCCTTGTTTGCGTGTCAGTCGTACGCGGGGGCGGGGAAGCCATCGGCGCCTTTGCGCCACGGCGCCCATACCAACGCGACTTCGCCGACCGCGATGTCGGATTTGCGC
>Ga0097621_100002892_pt1 | contig 11790 bp, 10 predicted proteins | sample KBSMisM72_FD_73165 | JGI IMG/M metagenome (GOLD analysis project Ga0097621, IMG submission 73165) | Miscanthus rhizosphere microbial communities from Kellogg Biological Station, Michigan, USA - KBS Miscanthus M7-2 (version 2) (version 2) | ecosystem: Host-associated > Plants > Roots >... | reverse complement strand
GCGGATACGAAATTATACACACTTAACTTTCCCATGATGATTGTTTTATTGTTCCGGTGATAACAGAACAGGTGAAAAAACAGGCATTACACAGCTATTACAAATGAAATACCAGAAATGAGACAGTGCTGGCGTGATTTTTTGGGTGTTTTGGGCAAATTGAGAAAAATTTGCCCTTCTTAGTAGGGGTAAAAGACTTGCCGGTTGTATAATATGTAAAATGCATATTGATGGGGAAACCTATTTTTGCGGCCGGATATCAAACCATACATGTGCAACTTTACCGTGTAACCTCCGCCGCCCAGCCAACCACCGAAAAAGCATTTGAACAATTGTATAAGACTTTGTTCCGGGGCCTGCATGCCTACGCCTTTACAATACTAAAAAATGAACAATCGGCCGAAGAAGCCGTGCAACAGGTATTTTACAAGATATGGAATAAAAAAGAGCAGCTCGATTTTCAGGCGCCGCTCAAAGCTTACCTGTACCGGGCTGTTCACAATGAGAGCCTCAATTATCTGAAACACCGGAAGATAAAGGTTGCATCTGAAGCGCATATCGCTTTTCATACAAAACAGGAAACCGAACCGGCCGATAAAAAAATGATGCATACTGAAATGGAGGGTCGCTTACGAAAAGCGCTTAATGAATTACCAGCCCAATGCCGCCTCATCTTTCAACTGAGCCGTTTTGAAAACCTGAAATACCATGAGATTGCAGCAGAGTTGGGTTTGTCGGCCAAAACAGTAGAAAACCAGATGGGCAAAGCATTGCGGCTCATGCGCAGTAAGATGGCAGATCTTTTACCATTGCTGTTATTTATAATTATTAACTCCTAAAACCGCGCGTATTGAAACCAGATCTACAAAATATGACCGATGACCTGCTGGTAAAATACCTGGTGGGGGAGGCCAGTACGGAAGAAGACCGGCAGGTGGAGACATGGCTGGCCCGGCATAAAGACAACCAGGATTACTTTAACGGGCTCAGCATACTCTGGCAGGAAAGCCTTGCACTTGCCCCCCAAGTAAATATCAACGAAGATGCAGCCTGGAACCGTTTCAGGAGAAATGCGGAACAGTTGCCATCCGCACCATCTTTATTGCAGCGCATGCCCTGGCTAAAGATTGCCGCACTCTTATTGGTGGCTGCCCTGGGTACACTGACTTACCTGGTTGTTGTAAAGATAAAAGATCGCGTACCCCTGCAGGTGATAGCTTCCGGTAGTCCGGTTACAGATACATTGCCGGATGGTTCTGTGGTAGTTTTAAACAAACATGCTTCCATTAGTTATCCGGACCGTTTTACCGGCGAGGAAAGAAGGGTTCAGTTGACCGGTGAAGGATTTTTCTCTGTTGTACACAATGCACAACAACCATTTATAGTTGACTGCGCCGGAATAAACATTAAAGTAGTGGGCACATCATTTAATATTAAATCAGGAACAACGGGTACTGAGGTTATTGTGGAAACCGGTCGGGTACTGGTGACCCGTAACCTGCAAACACTACTGCTGCAACCCGGTGAGAAGGTCTTTGTGAACAACAATGATAAAACCATGGAAAAATCCATCAATACAGACCGGCTGTATACCTACTACCGCAACCGTTCATTTATATGTGACGCCACACCGCTGTGGAAACTGGTACAGGTATTAAATGAAGCCTATGATGCAGATATTGTGATAGCCAATAAAAACCTCAGCAGTTTGCCCATCAGTACTACTTTTAATAATGAACCGCTGGATAAGATACTGGCTGTAATCAGTGAAACATTTACCATTACCGTTGAAAAAAAAGATGGCAGGGTATTGCTGAAATAATTATTGAATGCTACAAAAACTTATTTGCTTTTTTATAGGGGGCTGCCTGCTGGTATACATTGTACATGCGCAGGCTATTCCTGATAAGCTGATTACAGTAGATATAAAAAACCAGCCATTGTATGATGTGCTGGAAATAATCAGTAACCAGGGAAATTTTTACTTTTCATACAATAGCAATATTATCAGGAAAGACAGCCTGGTAAGCATCTCGGTAAATAATAAGCCGCTAAAGCAGGTGCTTGATATATTATTCCGCAACCGTTATACTTACCGGGTGAGCGGTAACTATATTATTTTACGCCTGGCAGAAAACCAGTCTTCATTCATAGAAAAAACGGGCGATGATAACGAGTGGATTGTCAGGGGGTACATAATTGATAAAGAAACAGGGGCAGGGGTACACAATGCCAGCGTATATGAAAAACAACACCTGGTGTCCGCGTTAACCGATGTAAACGGTTATTTCTCCATTAAACTGAAAAACTGGTACAGAGCTCCGGCCATAACTGTTAGCAGGGCTTACTATGATGATACTACCGTATATGTACGACCGCAATACGGGCAGCAGGTCATGATAACTATTCTTGCTTCGCATCTTGACGCGCAGCCTGTTACCTTGTCGCCGGCTATTCCAAGGCCGCCGGATAGTATAGACCTTGCTATTGACTGGAATAGCCACAGTCCCCCTTTTTTTTTCAATAACAGCAATACGCCTGTTGAGAAAACGATGCTGGGCCGTTTGTTGCTTTCCTCGCGCCAGAAAATACAAAGTATTAACCTGCGTAAATTTTTTGCCAACCGAACCATGCAGCTCTCATTGGCACCTGGCCTTAGCACGCAGGGCAAATTGAGTTCACAGGTTATTAACCGGTTTTCGTTCAATGTTATTGGCGGATATACGGGTGGTGTAAATGGTGTAGAACTGGCCGGCCTTTTTAATATGAACCGTAAAAGCGTACAGGTCTTCCAGGCCGCAGGGGGTGTAAATGTGACGGGTGGGGCTTTGCGTGGTGTGCAGATGGCCGGTCTCAACAACACGGTGCTGGACAGTGTACATGGATTTCAGGCTGCTGGTATGGGTAATATGGTGTTGGGAAGCATGCAGGGGCTTCAGCTGGGTGGCTTTTTCAATGTGGCAGGAAAAGATGTGCGCGGCGTACAGGCGTCGGGTTTTGCCAACGTAGGCTGTCTTACAGTTCGTGGACTTCAGATAGCACCGCATTTTAATGTGGCCGTAAAAGAAATGAACGGTCTTCAGTTGAGTGCCGGGGTAAACTATGCACGAAAATTAAAAGGTGTTCAGATTGGCCTGGTCAATATTGCCGATACTTCCGAAGGCTATAGTATCGGTCTTATTAATATTGTACACAAGGGGTATCATAAACTAACGCTCAGCACCAATGAGGTAATACCATTTTCTCTCGGTTTCAAAGCGGGAAACAGCAAATTATACAGTATACTTTCTGCAGGCATAAAACCCGATAGCAAGAATAAGATATACAGTTTTGGGTATGGTGCCGGCAGCGATATTAAATTAAGCAAATACTGGTACTTCAACCCCGAACTGACAACAGAATACCTTTATCTTGGTAACTGGAGTGATATGCATTTGCTGAACAGGCTGCAGTTGCACATAAGCTGGCATGTTTCTAAAAAACTTTCTTTTTATGCGGGTCCTTCTTTTGCCGCTTATTATTCAGAAGGCGATTCAGCTAAAGATGGATACAGCAGCATTCCGTCTGCATCTTATCACAGCTTCACCCTCTGGAACAATAAATGGAAAGGCTGGTTTGGTGGAAGCATCGGTATTAATATTTTCTGATTTTTTTAACCGGTATAGGGGTAAATGATTCCATGGTTGTATTAATGGTCAAATAAACAACCACAATCACATGAATCAACAGCGGAGCAAATTCCTATTATTACTAACCGGGCTGTTTTTTTTAAGCGTGGCGGCCCATGCGCAAAAAAAACTATACAGTATCAGCGGCTATATCCGCGATACAGCCAGCGGTGAAGTGCTTATCAATGCCAGCATCAGCGTTAACCCCGGTGCAGCAATTGTACAATCCAATGCATATGGATTTTATTCTGTTTCCCTGCCTGAAGGGAAATATACACTCACTGCAACTTACGCCGGGTATACTCCCTTTAACAAAAACCTTGATGTAACGCAAAGCCAAACCCTGCACATACTGTTAAAAACCGGCCAGGCAATCCTGGAAGAAGTAACGGTTACAGGCGAACGCCGCTTGAAAAAAAGCAATACCGTAGCGCTGGGTATACAGCAACTGAGCGCAGCACAGATAAAAAAAATACCCGCATTCATGGGCGAACCAGACATTGTAAAGGCATTGCTGACGCTGCCCGGAATCACCAATGCAGGCGAGGGTGCCAGCGGTTTTAATGTACGCGGCGGTAATGTTGATGAAAATCTTATTCTGCTGGATGAAGCGCCTGTATACAATTCATCGCACCTGCTGGGTTTCTTTTCTGTGTTCAATCCGGATGCGGTAAAAAACGTAACCCTGTATAAAAGCGCTTTTCCTGCAGAGTATGGCGGACGAACATCTTCTGTACTGGATATACGGATGAAGGAAGGGAATAACCAGAAGCTGGCTGTAAACGGTGGTATTGGTAATATATTCAGCCGTGTTGCCATTGAAGGTCCCCTGCAAAAAAACAAATCTTCCTTTATTGTGGCCGCACGCCGTTCTTATATTGATGTACTTGCCAAACCATTTTTAAAAGGCGACAACAGCATGTACTTTTATGATATAACCGCCAAAGGCAATGTTCAGCTCAATGAAAACAATACCCTTTATCTGAGCGGTTACCTGGGGCGTGATGTACTTGGATTTAACAACCAGGCAAATTTTAAATGGGGTAACAGCACCGGCACATTGCGCTGGAACCATCTTTTTACCCGTAAGCTCTTTCTTAATACCAGTCTGTATTATTCAAAATATGATTACAGGCTTAAATTTAATTCAAACGATGCCGGCAGCAATCAGCAATACGACTGGGCTTCCAATATACAAACCTCGGGTCTGAAGTCTTCACTAACCTGGTTTGTAAACCGCGAACACCAGTTTAAAGCGGGTATCAACCTTGCCTACTATAATTTTTATCCGGGCAAAGGGGTGCTTACCAGCAACAACAATAATAACGATATCACCCTTATACGCCGCTACGGATCAGAAGCTGCGCTCTATGCAGAAGACACATGGAAACTGAACCCGGCTTTTACCATACAGGCAGGTCTTCGTTTTACGCAATACAATTACCTGGGCAATACAACGGCCTATTATTTTCGCGATACCACACAGAATGTTAGCAAACCGCTTGATCATACCACAGTATTGACAACTGCAAAACCGCTGGCTACCTATAATTATCTGGAACCACGTATTTCATTGCGGTATGAGTTAAAAAAGAATACCTTTCTGAAAGCAGGTTATTCACGCAGTACACAATTTTTGCACCTGCTGTCCAATACAGCATCACCCACACCTGTTGATCTGTACTTTCCCAGCACCAACAATATTAAACCATCAGTAACAGACCAGTATTCACTTGGCTTTGTTGCGGTATCTTCTTTTTTACCGCTTGAATTTTCTGCAGAGGTGTTTTACAAAAAAATGGACAACCTGCTTGATTACGTGGACAATGCCAACCTGTACCTGAATGAACTGGTAGAAGCAGACCTGCTGACCGGTAAAGGAAAATCTTATGGATTGGAACTGGAGGTGCGCAAAGAAGTGGGTAAATGGCAGGGTTCAGTCAACTACACATGGTCACGCTCCTGGAGAAAAACACCCGGCATCAGTAACAATGAATGGTGGCTGAGCCGTTATGACAGAACCAATATCATCAACGCCACTGTTGTATACACCCTTAATAAAAAATGGGAGTTCTCAGGTGCTTTTAATTACGGGTCTGGTGCACCCTCCACTTTTCCGGATGTGCGTTTTGATATACAGGGACTGGCTGTACCCTATAACAGTACCGGGTTGCGTAATAATTACCGTTTGCCCGCCTATCACCGCATGGATGTTTCAGCTACTATGAGAGGCAGGCAGGGAAAGAAGATGAAGCAAGAATGGGTATTTGGTATTTACAATATCTATGGCCGTCAGAATGCCTACACTATCTATTTCCGTCAGAACCAGGATGATCCGCAGAAAAAAGAAGCAGTCCGTCTGTCCATCATTGGTTCGCTCATTCCTTCTATTACCTGGAATTTTAAATTTTAATACACATGAAAAAAGTATTTATCAGCATATATATCATCATTGCCCTGTTTACATTCAGTGCATGCGAAAAAGTAGTGTCACTAAAAGTAAGTGATGGCGCACCACTGCCTTATATTGATGCATGGATAACAGATCAGCCAGGGGTACAAACCATAAAGTTTTTGCAGGCCGTTAACTACCTGGATACAAAAACACCGGCACCCATTGCAGGAGCGCAAATTAAAATCACCGACCTGACCAGCAATCTTGACTATTCATTTACTTATGCCAATGGCGTATACAGCTATGATGCGGGCACTGATAGGATTGGGTTTATAAACCACCGTTACCGGTTGGATATTGTATACCAGGGAGTACTGTTTACGGCGCTGGACACTTTAAAACGCAATACGGTTATTGACTCCGTTATATCTGAGCATAAAGATAAAGACAGCAACCACAAAGAAGGCTATTATGCAACCTTTTATGCCAACGACCTGGCTGGCGCCACGGATTATTACTGGATACGCACGTATAAAAATGGCGGATTGAATTATTACGCAGGTGAAATGTTTAGTATCGACGGTTCTTTCAATGCCAGTATTTCTGACGGCTTTGAATTCATACCGCCTTTCCGGGAAGGCATCACATCAGATGACCATCCTTATCAAAAAGGTGATACCGTAAAAGTATTGATCCGCTCATTGAGCAAACCTTCCTATGATTTCGGAAACCAGCTTAATAACCAGCTGCAAAACGGTGGCCTCTTTGCTACCATATTGCAGAACGTGCCCACCAATGTAAAGAATACGCAAGCCGGAAGTGGCGTAACTATTTATGGGTGGTTTGGCACAGTTAGTGAAACCAGCAAATCGAAAGTGATGGAGTAGCCAGCATTGATCCAACGGAAGAGAATGAAACCTGGTATTGGCAATAGCCGTGCCCGGCAAACAAAGCATCAGCAGGGTAATAGCTGTCGGGATAAGCGCTTAATATTTATCTTTGCAAAAATCCTGATAACTTTTCCGGCAGACGGATTTAAAGTTTCAAACAACTGGCAATAGTCAGACGTTGGTGACAATTTTAAAAGACCATGCAAATATTACCTTTCAAAGAATTACTGCCCTTTATCAGGCACTATCTTTTTTTAGAAAGTGTGGATGCGGGTATCAAGAGATTGCGTTTGTTCTCTGATGGTACTACTGGTCTCGTATTTTCTCAGCAGAACAAGTTGGCGCTTAACCAAAATAATAATGTTTTGGAGCGCTTACCCAATTCATTTTTATACGGGCAGATTACTGAGTTTAAAGATATTTTTCTTTCTAATGAAACAATGCTGGTTATTGTGGTTTTTCAACCAGCCGGTATAAACAAACTTTTAGGTTTACCTGCAAGTGATTTGCGGGATAGTATTGTGAGTGCAGAAGATATTTTTGGAAAGAAAGGATTGATGATGGAGAAAAAAATGGCAGAGAAATGCACGATTCAGGAAAAGCTATTTTTTTTAAACAGTTTTTTTTCCAGCCTGCTTTCAAGAAAGGACTATAGAAACGGATCGTTAGTACCAGCATCGCTGGACTTTATTTTTAAGAACAGGGGGTTGACTACGCTGCCTCAACTGGTAAAATTTACAGGTTATACAGAAAGGCATATTGAAAGAAAATTTCTGGAATCTATTGGGATAGCTCCAAAAAGGTTTATCAATATCGTAAAACTTCATAGCTTTTTAAAGCACTTAAATAATAACACCGGTGATGCAAACCTTACTCAAATTGCATACGAAGCAGGTTACACCGACCAGTCGCACCTGATAAAAGAGTTTAAAAAACATACAGGGATGACGCCAAAATTATATAGAGACAAAGCGGCTAAACTGGCTGTAAATCTTGTGGCATTTCTACCTTCTGTAGTAAAGTCGGATTTATACAATTTGCCCAAATACTACTGAGCTATTTTTGTCCAAAATCTAACCGTAATTGATTATGGACAAATTAAAAATAGCCACGGCTCAATTTGAGCATAGAAACAACGACAAAACCTATAACCTGTCTGTAATTGAAAACCTTGCCGAAAAAGCATCAAAAGAAGGCGCTGATGTAATTGCGTTTCATGAATGTTCCATCACTGGTTACACTTTTGCAAGACATCTTTCAAAAGAACAAATGCTAAACCTGGCAGAATACATTCCCGATGGACCCAGCATATTAAAGCTTACAGAGATAGCAAAAAAATATAACATAGTTGTATTGGCAGGACTATTTGAAAAGGATACGGAAGACAATTTATTTAAAGCATACGTTTGTGCAGATAAAAATGGACTGGTGGCAAAGTTTAGAAAGCTGCATCCTTTTATTAATCCACACTTAACAGCAGGGCAGGAATATTGTATTTTTGAAATTCATGGATGGAAATGCGGTATCCTTATTTGTTATGATAATAATATAATAGAGAATGTAAGAGCTACTAAACTCTTAGGAGCAGATATAATTTTTATGCCTCATGCTACTATGTGCACACCATCGCCCAGACCCGGTGCTGGTTTTGTAGATCCGGCGCTTTGGAAAAATCGTGAATCAGATCCTACCTCATTAAGATTGGAGTTTGACGGAATGAAAGGCCGGGCCTGGTTAATGAAATGGTTACCGGCAAGAGCATATGACAATGCCGTATATGTGGTTTTCTCTAATCCAATCGGCATGGATGACGACCAGTTAAAAAATGGGTGCTCAATGATTATCGATCCGTTTGGAGACATCCTTGCCGAATGCCGTTCGTTTGACGATAGTTTTGCAATAACTGTCATTACACCAGAAAAACTGGTTCACGCAGGTGGTAACAGGTATATCAAAGCAAGACGACCCGAATTATACAGAGATATCATTGGCCAGCAGCATCAGTCAAAACAAACGGTTGTTTGGTTACACACAGACCAAAGCTAACAAAAACTGCTGCCGGCATGAATCTGCAGGCGTTCTTGGGCTATGGACAGGAAAAAGCCCGAATAAAGATTCAGGCCTTTTATCTGTATATTCTATGAAAACCAATTTATAAGCGACAAATAAGACTCCAATATTTTTGCATGGGGGCGTTTTGCAACAATCTATGAGTAGTTTTTTTTAATTGTGTAATCAAATCCACAGATGGAAACAGACAAAAACAGATGCAGGGTTTAAATAAATTTGCATAGGGTTTGTGGTGTATGCTGCCAAAAATACCTCATGACACCATACCAGATGTTTGATTTACCCGTATTGGTAGAAATTCTCGCCAAATACACTGTGTCATATACCCAAATGCTAACTGATAGTTCCAAAACTGATCAGGAGTTTCTATACCTGAAAGATCAAATTTCGCTGATACAGGAGGCAATAAAAGGGATACAAAATTTCGGTAGAAACCGCAATTACGAGGTGAAATATAATTTTGTGTTTTAATCGCGTTTCTTATAATAATACCCCGTGATCAATGTCTGAGCAAAAATGGATTACCCGTCTGTCAGGCTTTCCCAATAAGAATAATCGCAAAAAGTACAAACCAGGCGGCACCGGTCGCCATAAGAAATTGCCAAACACATCCCCCGCCGCCGATGCCAACCTTGCCGGCTAACCATCCGCCTTCAAAACCGCCAACAAGACCGGCAATAATATTACCAATAACACCAAATCCCGCGCCTTTCCATATTTGACTGGCAAGCCAGCCGGATACCGCACCAATTACGAGAAACCAGGCCAATTCCATTCTTTGTTACGTTTAATTGTGGCTAAAAATTTTTTAACTAATGCAATGAGGTTGAATAGCAACCAGGCATGGCAGGTATAAAGAAAATATACGAGTCAGCCGGGACAACAATAATGATTACCCTTTTATTTTTGAACTAGAATAAAAAATAATAATGACAAATTTAATGTGTGTGAAATAGGATGAAATTCAGCGCATATTCCGCCAGACGGTCTTAATGTTGCAATGGTTGCAAACCAGTTGTTTTGCATTTGAAAGATCCAGCTTCCTCAAATAAAATAACCTCTTTTATTTAGGCCATGAATACAATGATGAAGCGGGCCCGGCAGATGATTATATTATAAAAAACAGTTCCATGAGATCGCTTGTAAAGAAAAAATAAGGAGCAATTTATTTTGTTGCCTGTCATTCCTGCGAAGCAGGAAATGCGAAGGCAGAAAGATGAGCCTGTAAAATTAGAAATCTACCAGCCTTTGTTCTGAACTGCGTTGCTTATTTCTACAAACGCTTGTTCGCCCCAGCTCACTCCGCTTTTTCTGCAACTCATTCCTTTTTGATTGACAGGGAATTTTACCTGCAGTAGTATTGTGTTACCAAGCAGGTATAATCACCCATCATCAAAAAACCATCAGTATGAAAAAAGTATTTTATTTAGTTTCCATCATCTTTTTTGGCAGTTTGCTACAGCTCCGGGCACAAACCATTGCTCCAAAAGGATACAGCAACGGCGCAATCACTTTAGCCGGCGGTAAAACTGAAACCGGGTATATTAAAGAAAACATCCGGGGTAATGCCACTCTTACAATTATAACAGCAGACGGAAAGAAGAAAAATTATAATGGCAATGAACTGATATCGGCAAATATTGACAGCAGCAGGTTTGTTTGCATTAAAGGCGATTTTTTCAGGGTTGTTTGCGAAGGTGAAATTGATTTCCTGCAGAAATCAAGTAATGCAGCGGGGAAAGCTGTGTATAATGGAACCGAGGCAATATTCATTAACGGAACAGATGGAAAAATAAATGATTATTTTTTTTATGATCGGGCACAACAGCAATTGAAACTGCTTACCAAAAAGAACATGAATGAACTGATTGCCGGTACTTTTAATAATTGCACAGCTGCCATTGCAAAAGCAAAGGAAAGCGGGGCAGATATGGCCGGAATAAGGCAGGCAGTAGACATTTATAATAACCGCGAAAAATAAATCGTTTGCTGTACAAATTCCGTTTTATGCAAGCCTGAGTAATATTGACGGCAATTATTATACAGACCTTATCATGAAAAAAATACTATTATCTGTTGCAATGGTGCTGGTCTCTTTGCTGGTGGGTGCACAGAATAATTTTCTTACCCAAACAATAAAAGGAACGGTTACAGACGAACAGTCCGGAAATGTGTTAAACAATGTAACCATTATGCTGGAAGGCGTTAAACCGGTTATTGCATGTATATCCGATAGTCTTGGGAATTTTAAATTACAGCATGTTCCCATCGGCAGGCAAACTATCAGGATAAGTTTTGCGGGATATGAAGAGATTTTTGTACAGAATATTGAAGTTACTTCAACCAAAGAAGTAGTACTGGAAATACATTTGAAGGAGAGAATAAAAAAACTGGACGAAGTAGTGGTTACTGCAGGTAAGCAAAAAAGCGCAGCATTAAACGAAGCGGCTATTGTAAGTGCAAGACAGTTCAGCGTGGATGAAGCGGTGCGTTATGCTGGTACAAGAAACGATCCCAGCCGTATGGCGCAGAATTTTGCGGGAGTAAGTGGCACCAATGATGCAAGAAACGATATTGTTATCCGTGGCAATTCCCCCAGCGGCGTACTCTGGCGTATGGACGGTATTGATATACCCAATCCTAATCATTTTAGTACATTGGGTGCAACGGGCGGTCCGGTAAGCATCCTGAATACCAATACGCTGAAAAATGCTGATTTTCTTACCAGCGCTTTTCCTTCGCCATATGGCAATGCCATTGCAGGTGT
>Ga0097621_100002886_pt1 | contig 11801 bp, 7 predicted proteins | sample KBSMisM72_FD_73165 | JGI IMG/M metagenome (GOLD analysis project Ga0097621, IMG submission 73165) | Miscanthus rhizosphere microbial communities from Kellogg Biological Station, Michigan, USA - KBS Miscanthus M7-2 (version 2) (version 2) | ecosystem: Host-associated > Plants > Roots >... | reverse complement strand
GTTCGAAATTTTTGGAACCACAGTCCTGCCTCCTGCGTGTAAGAGTAAAACTCTTCCGGAGGGATTCGTTTATGAAAACTAAGCACCTACTTAGTCTCCTCTTTGCGATTACTTTAACTACCAGCATCGCGCTGGCTCAGGAGCCTGCAACGCCTCCTCCTGCACCTGAACCGAACGACGCGGCTCAAGACATGATGACGCTGGTGACCGGTGGTGGATTCCTCGGTGTTTATGCCGAAGACATCAGCAAGGAGAACATGGCCCGTTACAACCTCAACCAGGTTCGAGGTGTCGGAGTCACGCGAATCGTCAAAGACAGTCCGGCCGAAAAAGCAGGTCTCAAGCAAGGTGACGTGATTCTTCGAATTGACGGCGAAAACGTAACGAGTGTTCGCAAACTCAATCGCGTGGTTTCTGAGATTGCTCCGGACCAAAGCGTTCGCGTTGCAGTTAGTCGAGGCGGCGCCGAGCATGAAGTAACAGCGACGATGGGCCGTCGGAGCAACAACGAAGCCTTCAAAGGATTACTAAGAGGCAACGGCGGAAACTGGGAATGGGAGGGTCCCACGTTCAATAACGATGGGCCGTGGACCTTCGCGATGGCCGGGAGTCGCCGCATTGGGATCAGCACTACTGAATTGACGAAGCAGTTGGCTGATTACTTTGGTGTTACGGGTGGCAAGGGCGTACTCGTTACTTCGGTGTCTGAAGATGGCGCTGCAGCCAAAGCTGGTCTGAAAGCCGGCGACGTAATTACTGCGGTCGACGGTGAGGCTGTTGATGCGAGTGGCGATATTTCGCGCATTATCAATCGCAAGAAAGAAGGCGAAGTTACGTTGACCATTATTCGCAACAGGACTCAGCAGACAATGCGAGTGATGCCGATGGAAGGCGGCTTACATGGCGGGACGATTGGCAGTTCGCAGATAGGACGGCGAATTGTCATACCGAGAATCGAACTGGGGACAGTCCCGGAAATAAACATCTCGATGCCAAGTATCGAATTACCAACAATTCCTTCGATAGACATCCAGATGCCCCGAATCAGGGTTCCGAGTGTCCGGGTGATTAGGACAAGTCGGGGCCCGATCTAATCCCGGCAGGAAGGGATCATTGGTCAGTTATCATTTGACATCTATCAGTTGTCAGTTTGAGGAAAAGCGTAAGTCCTTGTTTTGGAACAAACACCTTGAATTGAGTTCGATCTGTCTGTTTGCTCCTAAAAGACCCAAACTGAAACTGATAGATGTCAAATGATGACTGACCAATGATCCCTTCTTGCTCTGCTTCCTACCCTGGTGCCGCCTCCGCCTGATCCCCATTTCAGCGCCTCCTCTTGCCCAAAAGCTCTTGTTGTGTGATCATCAAAGAGATGAATGTCGTCATAAAAAAACCAGATCTTTTGAGGAGTGAATAAAGAGTGAAAGCGGAATTGCAGAAGTTAATCGCTTTGCAGAATTTGGACACCACCATACGAAAACTAGAAAAAGACTTAGAAGCGATACCACAGAGGCGCGCTGAGATCGAAGGAGAGTTCGATCAGCGCGCCTTTGAAATAAGGGCCCTCGAAACCCGTCGCGACGAAGCTAAACACAATCGAGCCAGGCTCGAAAATGAAGTCATTGAACACAAGGGACGCGTCGAAAGAGCTGAGCGAAATCTGATGTCCTCCAAAAAGCAGGACGAATATACTGCGGCAATCCGTGAAGCTGATGCTGCTCGCAAACAGATCTCTACTCTCGAAACTCAAATCCTCGAACTGCTGGAGACACTGGAACAGTCTGAAGGTGCTCTCAAGGAGCGCGCTGACGAAATTGCGAGCTTGAATTCCGATCGCGAAACACGACTGAAACAGTTTGATGAAGAGACTGTTAAGCAGGGGGACCAGTTGAAGACTGCAAGTGCTGAACGTGAACAAGTCTTCGCTACATTACCTAAACCGCTAAGCTCTCTTTATGGACGAATCAGCGCACGCATCCGGGATGGCGTCGCGGTTGCAGAAGCTCGCAACCGATCCTGCACTGCATGTTTCATGTCTTTGAGACCCCAGGTGATGGCTGAGATTCGTCGCGGAGAAGAGATAATCACCTGCGACAACTGCGGCCGGATACTTTATTGGGTTCCCTCAGAATCGCTTCAGGCTGATACAGCGAAAGCCCAACCCAACGTCGCTCTCAATTAACTAACCACGAGTGCCCGCCTCACGACTCTAGAGACTGTCAGAACTGCGAATTGAAGAAGATAAACACAAAGACACCAAACACGAATTGGAGAAATACTCCAGCAATCTAAATTTGTGACTTCGTGTCTTGTTGAGTTGGTGGTTAATTTTTTTAGTCCCACCTTTTTGACACAGCCCAGGTAGCGGGTGGGCGCATAATATACACAAGAGTTGCCCTCCGCCTCATCGCCTGTGGGCGACGATGTCGAACTCAAACCTGATCTTGTCTTGAACTGTTACCATACCGTGGAAGGCTGACGTCGCCTTCACTTTGTAATGACCCCGATCGATAGTGAACTCACCTACTGCCTGCAGGTCCTGGTCACTCAGCGAAAGTTTCACTGGAATCGTCTCCTGACGGGTGACACCGTGTAGTGTCAGGTTCCCTACTATTTTTACCTCATGCTGTCCGGCGGCCAGAGGTTTCGCCGTAACACTAGTACTCTGAAAAACGATCTCAGGATATTGGTCCGGGAGTAAGACGATGTCGTGAACCTCCTTATTGATGATCTTCTTTTGTTCTTCAGTGAAAACTGTTCCCGTCTCTTCGAGTGAATTGGCCTTCACAACCAGATGCAGAGACGCCGGAGTTACTGTCCCGGGAGTTAATTGAACCTCACCTGAGAAGTCGCGCGCTGCAAGATAGTGATCGTGACCCTTGAACCAGAAGAGACCACCCGCAAAAGCATGTGCAATGAACTTTCCCTTTTGGTTATCTATTACGTAAGTTGCAGTTTGTCGTGACGCAGAACTGGTAACACAGGTGATGAAGAGAGCCGCAACGACTGCCAATAAGCCGATGCCGATAGTTAATGAAGACCTCGTGTTTGGAATCTGATGCGAACGCATGCTGTATCCCCTCCGAAAAAAAGATTTAATTCATAGGGGTGAAACCGCGGTGAGTATAGCCGACAGTAATCGAAACATGGGCCGAGTGTGTGACGACGGCGTTATGAAGTTGTCCGAATAGTCTTACGAAAGCGCGAAAGGGTTGCGTGTTGGAGAAGGGCCAAACATACTGTCGTTGAACCATGGAACAGGGTGAAGAGCTAAACAAGAAAACTGTCGTAAAGGTAACCCGTCAAAAGCGCGGCACCGTTATATCCGTTCCGGAGTTTCTCTCGCTCACGAAGCCGAAGGGCGATCTAATTCTGCAAGTGGGTCGTGAACAGGTGGCTGTTACCAGTCTTGATCGAATTTATTGGCCCGATGAAAAACTAACCAAGTTTGATTTGCTTTGTTTTTATCTGAAAGTTGCTGATTACATCATGCCTTTTTTGAAGGACCGGCCCGCGATCCTTCAGCGTTGGCCGCGTGGAATCAAGGCACCGATGTTCTTCCAGCAGGACACGGAAAGCGCACCCGCTTTTATCAAGACGGCCAGACTCACCAACCAGGAAGGCCGACAACTGGACTACGCCGTATATTCAACCCCTGGTTCCCTTTTGCATTTTGTAAATCTCGGCACGATAGAACAGCATCCCTGGCATTCGACCATAAAGCATCTGGATAAACCCGACTGGGTTGCCATCGACCTTGATCCCAAGAAGGCACCCTGGGAAAACGTGCTCGAAGTAGCGCTTGTGATCAAAGAAGTTGCCGACGAAATTGGATTGACGGTTTTCCCAAAAACCTCCGGATCATCTGGAATCCATATTTACATTCCGTTGAAACCGACGAATGACTACGAACGAGTTGCTGAGTTTTCGAAGCTACTGGCGGGTGAGGTCGCCCGACGGGCGCCAAAGATCGCAACGGTTGAGCGAGCAATTGCCAAAAGAAAAACGACGCAGGTCTACGTTGATTGGATGCAAAACGCGCGCGGCAAGAGTTTGGCTTCGGTGTTCACGGCGCGAGCAAAGCCCAGGGCTACGGTGTCGATGCCGCTAACCTGGAAACAGATCGAGCAAGGCGTGAAGATTGCTGACTTCACGATTGTGAACGTTCCTGATCTGCTAAAGAAGAAAGGTAATGCCTGGGCCACGTTTATTGATGAGAGGCAAAAGCTAAAGCTGCAGTGATGCATCCAATTCGTAGGGGCGTCCCTCCGTGTGCGCCCCCTCGTAAATGTTAAGATCACGAGGAAGGATTTGGTTTTGTAATGGCGGGCGCCCACGGAGGGACGCCCCTACGAATTAGCGTACTTGACCATTTATCGTGGGCCCCCTATTCTGAGTGAGGCAATGATCGAAGCACGCAACAGCTATCGCTACTATTACTATTACGGCCCGCTCTCCATTGGGAGGGACGGTCAGGCGATGAGCTGTCGGCAAGCGCGAATGAAATAGCCGAACGACAGATTTTCATAACCGGCCATCAATCCTTCCAGAGGATTGGTGGCCGTTTTATTTTGACTGATGAGGTTGATTGATTAGCACGGTGCAGTAGCCCGACTGTAAAGGAGGGCTTGTTTAGCGATGATCGAGCCCTCCCTCACGGTCAGGCTACTGCACCGGCGAGGAGAAAACTATGAATGACACCAAGACCTTACTCCTGGATCACGTCGACATGCGGATGGTTACAGCAGACGACCTCGACGATCGCAAGGCCTTAGTCAAACTCGATCCTGATCATCCGGGCTTCAAAGATCCCGAATATCGCGCCCGTCGTAACCAGATTGCTCAAATAGCGATGAGCCACGTGCCGGGTGAGCCGATTCCAGCGGCGCCATATTCAGCCGAGGAACATGGGGTATGGCAAACGATCTGGAAAGCGTTAGGGCCCGCGCATCAACGTCACGCCTGCGCCGAGTACCTGGACTGTGTGCGCCGTTTGGACTTCGATACGGATCGTATTCCGCAACTCGCTGAGGTAAGCAGGAAGGTCGAGGCGATAAGCGGTTTTCGACTCGAACCAGTGGCCGGTTTGGTCGAGCCTCGAGTTTTTCTTGAGTCGTTGGCTAATGGCGTGTTTTTGTGTACCCAGTACATTCGTCATCATTCGACACCCCTATACACCCCGGAGCCAGATGTAGCTCACGAGATCATTGGCCACGCCGTGACCTTAGCGAGCACTCGATTCGCAGAGCTCAATCGCCTCTTTGGCAAAGCGGTGAAGCGAACGACCAATTCGGATGATCTTGATCGATTGGCTCGCGTCTACTGGTTCACGATTGAATTCGGCGTGCTGCGTGAAAATGGCGAGGTGAAGGCCTACGGCACTGGCCTGCTGTCATCTGCCGGCGAGTTGGAAGAGATGCATAAAGCTGAATTTCGTCCACTAGCCTTGGATGTCATGTCCCGACATGACTACGATCCCACGCACTACCAATCAGTCCTGTTTTGCGGAGAATCCTTCGAAGAAATGTACGGCCGCCTGCGAGAGTTTTTGGTTCACTGGTAAGAGACTCTTTGTTGTTTTCGGATGAGCTTGTTGTTTTTGGATCAACGTCTGACTTTGCGCATCGCCAACATCGAACTTTTACAAGGAATTCGTGGCCGAATCCCTGGCGTCCAGCGGCATCTTTATTGCTTCTCACATTTTTAACTCCCCTCAAAATAAGAAAGTGTCGGCATTAGTACGAGGCTTGGTCGTGATAATGGCGCCTCTTAAGTAGCACGCCTGGAAGCGCAGTTTAGGTTGTCAGGTCCGCGCCTCCGTCTGTCTACAGCCGACGTTGTTTAGGAGGTTTCATGAGTAGAAACAAGTTCGGACTCTTTTTACCGTTAATAGCAATCGCGGTTGGCCTGCTAGCCAGTGTCACAGCTTTCGGCCAATCAACCGCAACCGTACAGGGCTCTATCACAGATTCGAAGGGTGCTGTCGTACCAAGCGCCACAGTAGTTGTTCGTAACAAGGCAACTTCGATAGAGCGCACGTCTCAATCGGACACCGACGGAAACTATCAGGTTGCGGCATTACCAGCTGGAACCTACGTGATCGAGGTGAAGGCAAATGGGTTCAAGACCCAGTTGGCGGACCAGGTAATTCTTGGCGTCGCGCAAATCGTTGTTCAGAATTTTCAGGTCGAAGTCGGAGCAATTTCAGAACAAGTGTTGGTTACGTCAGACGTTCCGGTCATCGAAACAGCGACGACTTCGGTCGGCACCGTAATCAATCAACGAACAGTTCAGGAAATTCCGCTCAACGGTCGTCACTTCGTCGACCTCGGGCTTTTGATTCCAGGCTCAGTGACCCCACCGCAGAATGGCTTCCTGACAGCACCACTTCGCGGACAAGGTTCTTTTGGTCTTAACACAGCTGGCAATCGTGAAGACACGGTCAACTTCATGATCAATGGCATCAACCTGAACGACATGGCCCAGAACCAGATAACATTTCAACCGTCCATCAACACGGTGCAGGAGTTTAAGGCCGACAACTCAACGTTCAGCGCAGAGTACGGTCGCAACTCCGGGGCGATCGTAAACATTGCCACGCGCTCGGGCTCAAATGATTACCACGGTGAGTTCTTCGAATTCTTCCGAAATAATGCTTTAGACGCGAGGAACTTCTTTGAGCGCACAACACAGCCGGCGCCGTTCCACCGTAATCAGTTCGGCTTTAACATCGGTGGTCCAGTGATGATTCCGCACTTTGGCGAAGGTGGACCGATTTTTGGTTACGACGGCAAGAACAAGACATTCTTCTTTTTCAGCTACGAAGGTCTTCGTCAACGCCAGGGACTAACAATTTCGGGTACTACGGTTCCGACTGAAGCTCAACGAGCTGCGGTTACGGATCCAGTGATTCAACAGCTCTTGCCGCTCATTCCGCACGCAAATGTTGGCGCGAGCGGTTTTGCTGGTTCGGCCACCGCACCTGTCGATATCGATCAGTGGACAACTGATATCAGTCACAACTTCGGCAACAACGATCGGTTGCACGGTTACTATGCAATTCAGCGTGACCAACGTGGGGAGCCCACTCTGCAACTCAACACGATTCCCGGTTTTGGCGACACCAGAAAGTCACGACGTCAAATCTTTACGTTGAATGAGACTCACACTCTCAGTTCAACCATGGTGAATGAGGTGCGATTCGGATTTAATCGGATTCATATTCTTTTCGATCCGAACGCTCACCTTAATCCGTTGGACTTCGGAATACATAATGGAGTGAACGAAGACATCGGATTGCCGCAGATGAATGTCACCGGGGCCAGTTTGAACTTCGGAGGCCCAGCCAATTTTCCACAAGGCCGTTCAGATACGACCTACGTAGTTTCAGACACGCTTAACTATTTGCGTGGCAATCACTCCTTTAAGTTTGGTGGTGAGTGGCGTCGCTTCTACAACAACAACACCAACAAGGATACCGGGACCATTGCCTTTGCGAATATGAATGACTTTCTTGCCGGCAGAGCAAACACCTTCACTATCACGCTGGGCGATGTGTCCAGTGCTGTTGCGCAAGGTGCTTTGGGAGCCTTTGTTCAAGATAACTGGAAGCTCAGGCCGAACCTGACGCTTGAGCTAGGTCTGCGATACGACTGGCTAATGTCGCCGACAGAACGTTACAACCGGTTTGTGAGTTGGGTGCCGACGAGCAATTCGCTTGTTCAAGTAAACAATGGGCTCGCTCCTGTCTATAAAACAAACGCCGGCAACTTCGAACCGCGAGTAGGCTTCTCCTGGGATCCATTCAAAGATGGGAAGACCTCCATTCGTGCGGCTTACGCAATTCTTGCCGATCAACCGGTAACGAATCTGGTAAATGTGCAAGCTGGTAATCCGCCATTCGCAACCGCGGTCGCACTTCCGTCAAATACAACTGCATTGCTGTCGAACCTAACGGGCGTTGCAGTGCCTGGAAGTACAGTCTCACCAACCTCTGCAGATCCTGAATTCGACAACGCTTACGTCCAATCCTGGAACCTAAACGTTCAGCGTGAAGTAGGGCACGGATTAGGAGTCACTGTTGGATACTATGGTTCGAAGGGGACGCATCTCAGGCTCACTCGAAATCCAAACCAGACGTTCCTCAATGCTGCTCTCACAGCTGTGCGTCCATACCCGACGGTCTCTTCAAGTAGTCCGATCGCTCCAAATGTGCCGATGCTTAACATCACGTTCCGCGAAGGCACAGGGAACTCTAGCTACAATGCGCTTTGGGTGACTGCGACCAAGCGGCTATCTCGCGGATTGCAGTTCAATACGTCGTACACATTCTCAAAGTCGATTGATTACAACTCGCAGAGTTCGCAAGGTACGACTCTGCAGGATAGTTACAACCTCGTGGGAGATCGCGGTCTTTCAGACTTCGATGCTCGTCACCGGTTCGTCATTAGCGGCTTGTACGAACTGCCTTTCAGTGGGAATCAGTTGAAGGAAGGTTGGCAGTTCTCCTTGATTACACAATTGCAGAGCGGAAATCCTGTCACCCTGTTGGCGGGAAACGCAGGAGCCATCGGAACGATACCCGCTGCAAACGCAAACTCGCTGACCGGTCTTGCGACGCTGCGCCCGGACATTGGTGGAACGATCACAATTTCACCTACAGCCGCGGCGACGGGAATTGGCGTCCAATACTTTCCAAATCTCGTATGCGATCCAAGGCCTGGCGGATCGTGTCCGTCCGGAGCCGGAGTGATCTTGCCGGTTGCTTTTGTAAACGGAAAGACGATTTACCACTTTGGGAGCATGGGTCGAAACGTGTTGATTGGACCGGGCTTCAGCAACTCTGACGTTTCGCTTATCAAACGCACGAAGATTGGCGAAGACAAAATCATCGAATTCCGCTGGGAAGTGTTCGATGTTTTCAATCATGCCAACTTCGGACAGCCGGGCCGAACGGCGCAGGTGGGAAGCACAGCTTTTGGAGTGATTACCAACACGCGCTTTCCGACAGGTGACTCAGGTTCTTCAAGGCAGATGCAGTTTGCCTTGAAGTTCAAGTTCTAACCCGTCTTTCAGGGTTACTCTCCCCACGACAAAGCGGCCGCTCAAGTCTAGGTGAGTGGCCGCTTTGATATTGCCAATCGCCGATTGCCGATATAAGGAAAATAGGGAAGACAATTTTCAGGTAAGGAAAGGGATCCTGTCCCCGCATATCTCTCACAAGAATAAGCCCAGGGCCTTCTCTGTACTTGAATGATGAGTTGGATTAGTGAAGCGGAGCTAGCGGGGACAGGGTCCCCTTCCTTACCTGAAAATATTCTGACCTACCTGAAAACCCACCCTTAAAGAAATCGGCAATTGGAAATCGCCAATCGGCAATTGGCAATCGCCAGTCTCCTTCAGTCGCCGGATGCATGAAAGTGCAATTGACTCGCATCGATCATGTTCAGACCTTTTTCTCTTACGCTTTGAAACGCCGGAAGGATCTCGCCTTGGAAAGGATCCATTCCGTGTGGATTCCTCTTGTAACCACTAAAGTTTAAATATAGACGCTTCGAAAGCAATCGCTCAGGCATCCCTGCAAAACGAAGCAAAGGATACTTGATGCCTTGGCCAAACAACTTCTTGCCGAGCAAGTTGTAGTAAAGCGGCACCCCCATTTTAAGCTTGAAAATTGCCTTGGTGCCGCTGCGCCAGAATTCAATGTTGTATTTCCAACAAGTAAAGAAAAACTCCCACTGGAGGTCAGTCATCTCGATCAGCTTCGCGCTCTTTGTTTGTTCCATCCTGGTGTTTTCAAGCGGAACGAAGAAGGTTGGCACAAACATTCCTTTAGCGTGACGAAGATCGTACAGCATGTCGAGCGACTGCCTTGTGTCCTCATCTGTCTCGCCGGGTAGACCAATGATCAACGTGCAGAATGGAAACCAGTTGTGGCGATTAAGAATTTCCATTCCTTTCAACACAACGTCTCGCCATTGATGCGCCTTGTACGGATATGCCTTGCCCTTCATGAATGTGTTGAAGAGCTTGGGACTGCCAGTCTCGAGTCCGATGATTGGGTCAGCAATACGTCTATCCGGGTCTGTAGATGCCTTGTGTCTCACGTGCGAATAAGGAACCACCAAAGGCGTCAGCCGCTCGATGATCGAAGGATCCTTAACGACCGGGGCCATAGTAATGTGTGACGTCTGAATCGTCTTGATTCCGGGTACCTTGATTACACTGCGAAAAAGTTTCTCGAGCGCGGGTACATTAGTTTCGAAGTTGGGAAGCTGTTCGTAGAGAAACATGTCTTCCGTCGCGAGCATCACTTCAGTCGCGCCCTCGCGAGCATTCACTTCGGCGCTCGCGACAATATGTTCCAACGGAAATGATCTGCCGACCTTCGTAGCGGGCGAACAGAATTGGCAACCGCGACCGCACCCTCGCGTAATTTCACAAACGCCAAATGTAGATCTATGTCTGACGACCGGAATCTCGTCGACAGTTGGCTGCATGTCTTTTGGAATTTTTATGATTCGAGGCAGGCTTGGATCGCTTTGCAAAATGCGCGCGAACAGATCCGAAAAAACCCTCTCGATTTCGCCGTCGATGAGGTAATCGATTTTGAATTCATCCAGGCGATTAGCTTTCTCGAGTTGCCAGGCTCCGGGACCACCTACAACGATCTTCGGCTTGTACTTCAGAACAACGGGGTGCGTTACGATTTTTATGAACTCGTATGCGTTTACCGGCATCAGGTTTTCGCCGGCAAACTTTGAATAGACGTCTGTAGCGTACGAAATGCCGAGCGGGTTGTGTGCGTGGATCGCGAGGACTTTAGTTGCTGGTCCCACGAACTGTGCGAGTTGATCCACGTAGCAAACGACGACGTCATCTTCTGAATACTCGCGAAGCAACAGGGTCTCCACCATGCGGAGACCGTTCGGCACATACTTCGCCCGCCCGTCGGGCGTCGACTCATTATCAAAAGCAGCCTTGTTGAAGAGGGCCGAACTGTACTTATGTGGAGTGGTGGCCGAGAGCATCTGTTGCCAGATGCTGTGATTCCATTCACTGGCCTCTGTAGATGAAGCGGCCAGTACAAATAATGGCGAGCTCACAGGGGATAACTCCCTTGTTCCTTAGAAGCTGGAGCCAAGTCTGCTGGGGTCGACTGGACTCATCAGGTTTGAAATGACCAAAAAATTTTAGCACCAGCAAATTTGCTTGCCAATGACTAAATACGTTTAGGATTGGCTAATCGCGAACATCATTCGAAAATGTTTCAAAAGTTAAGTCGGTTCATTTTTGAAGTAATCAGCGACGCGAGTTTGTCAGGATCATCCGCACCTGAGTTGTGCAACGTGATTCGCGCAAGTGCATATATTGGTAGTCGCTTTAAATAGAGTTCGCGGGTTTGGTCTTGAGTCCCACCGAGTGGCCGATCCACCGTGGATGCGGCAATTCGTTCCCAGCACACTTCGAATGGTGTATCGAGCCAGATGCTCAGAGCGTGAGCTCTTTCCAGTAAGGCGCGGTTGGCTGTTTCGATCCAGGCACCGCCCCCCAGCGCAATTACGCCGGCAGTATTTCCGTTCAGGAGATTCCGGAGTGTCTTAGTCTCGATCGCTCGAAACGAATGTTCCCCTTCTTCTCGAATCAGTTGAGCCGCTGTTCTACCCTCAATTTGAGCTATCAACTCATCCAGATCCGTCATCTGCAAATTCAGGTGGTTCGCAAGAGATCGGGCCACTTCAGTTTTTCCACATCCCATGAAACCTGTGATCACGATTGGTGTAGAGATAGTCATGGGATGA
>Ga0097621_100002884_pt1 | contig 11804 bp, 6 predicted proteins | sample KBSMisM72_FD_73165 | JGI IMG/M metagenome (GOLD analysis project Ga0097621, IMG submission 73165) | Miscanthus rhizosphere microbial communities from Kellogg Biological Station, Michigan, USA - KBS Miscanthus M7-2 (version 2) (version 2) | ecosystem: Host-associated > Plants > Roots >... | reverse complement strand
ACATCGACGACCGCCAGCGATGTATAAAAAGCTACAAAACCAATCAGGCTGAACAGCACCTGCCCGGCGGAAACCGACGAGACGCCGAGCGCGGTCGGCAGAACGCCTTCGATCGCCCAGGGCTGGCGCCCGTTTTCGGCGACGACCCAGCCGAGTTCGGCCGCGAGCCATGGAAGCGGCAGGCTCCACAGCGCCAGTTTGAGGTACCAGCGTTTCGCGTCGAGCTGGCGCTTGCTCGCAAGCCAGAACGACCAGGCGAACAGCGCGATGAAATACATGCCGCAACCAACCATGATCCGGAATGCCCAGAACAGCAATGGCACATTCGGTATCGTGCCGGCGGCGGCGCGCTGCACGTCGGCGGCGGTTGCCTGGGCCGGGTCGGCGAGGTCGCGCTTGAGCAGCAGCGCGTAGCCCAGATCGGCCTTGTGCGCATCGAAGTCCGCGCGCGCCTGCGCGTCATCCCTGTTCGTGCGCAGGCGTTGCAGGGCCGTGTAGGCGATCCGGCCGTTTTCGATGCGTTTCACCGCATCGTCGACGAGTTCGTTGATGCCGGGCAGCACGCCGTCGAGCGAACGCGTGCCGATGATGCCCATCAGCCAGGGGACATGGACCGCCATGTGGGTCGTGCGCTCGGCGACATCCGGAAAGCCGAACACGGTGAACGAGGCCGGCGGCGCTTCGGTTTCCCACATCGCCTCGATCGCGGCGAGTTTCATCTTCTGGTTTTCCGACACGGTATAGCCGGATTCGTCGCCGAGCACGACGACGCTCAGCGCCGAAGCCAGCCCGAAGCTTGCGGCGACCGTCATCGAGCGCTTGGCGAATTCGATGTTGCGGCCGCGCAGCAGATACCACGCGCTGATCGACAGCACGAACATCGAACCGACGACATAGCCGGCGCTGACCGTGTGCACGAACTTCGATTGCGCGACCGGATTGAACATCACCGCGGAGAACGAAGTGACTTCCATGCGCATCGTGTCCAAATTGAATTCAGCGCCGACCGGATTCTGCATCCATGCGTTCGCGATCAGGATCCACAGTGCCGACAGATTCGTCCCGAGCGCGAGCAACGTGGTAACCGCAAGGTGCTGGATGCGGCTGAGCCGGTCCCAACCGAAGAAGAACAGGCCGATGAATGTCGCCTCGAGGAAAAATGCCATCAATCCCTCGATCGCGAGCGGCGTGCCGAACACGTCACCGACGTAGTGCGAGTAGTACGCCCAGTTCGTGCCGAACTGGAACTCCATGGTCACGCCGGTCGCCACGCCCATCGCGAAGTTGATGCCGAACAGCACACCCCAGAACTGGGTCATGCGTTTCCAGATGTCGCGGCCGCTCATCACGTAGACCGCTTCCATGATCGCGAGCAGCCACGACAGGCCGAGCGTCAGCGGCACGAACAGAAAGTGATAGAGCGCTGTCAGCGCAAATTGCGCGCGCGACAGGGCGACCAGTTCAGGATCGATCATCGCAACAGGTCCGCGTGCGCGATTCGATCCGATGCGATCCAGCCAGGTGATCGCGCATCGCCGCCGGCGAAGTCTGCACGCGCGGCTGCGCGAACAGGAAAAAATACAGCAGGACCAGCACGATGATCTTGGCGAGGATTATTGCGGCGAGTTCGACGGCCAGGCGCACACCCTGTGGACTCCGGAACCAGGAGCGCTCGATGCGATCGTCAGCGGTGTTGGTCGCGAGGTCCATTTGCGCGAGACAGTATACGCCGCATTACGGCGATGGCAGACAAACGTTTCGGCGCTTCCCCGCCAATGCAGGCGGCCGCAGCAAGAGATTCAGGCGGCCGCGGCAAACGCGTCGCGCGTGAGATTTTCCGCCGCGCCGTCGGTGCAGGCGACATCGTCCTCGATGCGGATGCCGCCGTACTGGCGAAACCGGTCGACCTTGTCCCAGTTGACGTCGCTGGCCTGCGGCCTGTTCTTCAATTCGGCCAGCAGCATGTCGATGAAGTAGATGCCTGGCTCGATCGTCATGACCATGCGCGGCTCGATCGTGCGCGTCAGGCGCAGGTACGGATGCCCGGTCGGCTTGTCGATCGTGCCGCCGGAATCGTCGCGCTGGAAACCGGCGACGTCGTGCACCTGCAGGCCGATCAGGTGCCCGAGGCCATGCGGAAAGAACACGCTGGAGACGCCCGATTCGACCGCCTCGTCCGCGCTCATGCGGATGAATTCCTGCTCGCGCAGGATGCCGGCAAGGACGCGATGCGCGTGCACGTGCAGTTCCGGATACGACTGCCCGGCGCGCACCTTGGCGACAAAACCGCGCTGCGCCGTGTCGACCGCGTCGACCAGGGACTGGAACTCCGCCACGCCATTGGCCGCGTAGGTGCGCGTGATGTCGCTGGCGTAGCCATGGAAGCTCGCGCCGGCGTCGATCAGGAATGAATTCGAATGCGCGGGAGGCGCGCGATTCAGATCGGTGTAGTGCAGCACCGCACCGTGCTGGTTCAGCGCAATGATGTTGCTGTACGGAAGTTCGCTCTCGGTTTCGTGCACGGCCGCCAGATAGGCCATGTGAATGCCGTACTCCGACGCGCCATCGCGGAAGGCCGACTCGGCCGCGCGGTGCGCGCGAGCGCCAAGCTTGCTGGCGACGCGCATCATTGCCAGTTCGTAGTCGGTCTTGTAGGCGCGATGGTAGTGCAGGTAGTTCAGCACCGCGGACGGATTGTTCGGCGCAAAATCGCCCGCCGCCACGTTCGTGTCGCCGACGATTGCGCAGCGCGCCTTTGCTGCCGGCAGATGCGCGCGCGCCTGCTCCGGTTCGCGAACGATGACGATATCGAAGTGCTCGACCCAGTAGCCGGCCGGCGCATCGGGCACGACGTGCCAGTAATCGTGCGGCTGCAGGTAGATCAGTTTGGGCTTTTGCCCCGGTGTGTACAGCAGCCACGAACCCGGCGCCTTCGTGACCGGCAGCCAGTGCTTGAAATGCGGATTGACGGCGAACGGGAACGGACGGTCATCGAGAAACTGATAGGGCGGAGCACCGGCAGCGACGACGAGGTGATCGAATCCGCCTCGCGCGAGCGCTGCATCGGCGCGCTGGCGCAGCGTGGCGAGGTGATCCGGATACAGCCGGGCGAGCAGGTCGGACATGACGGGCATTTCCGCGACGCGGGACCGCTATTGTGCCGCAAATTGCCGGTCCGGGCGCGCGCCGTGCAGCGTGCGCGTCAGGCGATCTGGTCTTCCTGCGCGTTGACCCAGGCGCCGAGCGCGACGCGATCCTGCGGGTCGATGTCGATGATGCGGAAGCCGGCCCAGAACTGGCCGGGAATGCTGGCCGGTTCGCTCCACTGCTCGTGCACGCCTATTTCAATCCGGCGGTTCGCAGCCCCGGCATGGCCGGGCAAGTCGAACGTGAACTGGAACAGCGCATTGTCGGGCAGTGCGCGGTTCGCGATCAGAAGCATGCCGTCGATGGACAGATTGCCGACGAAGCCGATGGCCTCGCCGGTGATCGAATTCGTCACCTGGATTGTCTGCGGCGCCTTCTTGCGGCGTGATCTGCGTTGTTCGACCATTGCGTTTACCTCGAACGTCAGATTGTGACCCTACGGCTTTACCCGGTCGCGATCAAGAACCCCGGTGGTCAACGCGCCGCTGGAGCAGCGGCCGGCGCCTGGCGGGTCAGCTGTCTGAGCGATGCGGCGATCGCATTCCACGCGCGGTCGACCAGCGATTCCTTCTCCGGCGCGGCGATGTTGGCTTGGCCGCGCACGATCTCGCGCGCCAGTTGCTCCAGCGTGCGTTCGAAAGCGCGCGCGCCGCGCGGGTTGACGAACAGGCAGCGTCCGGTGATCGTCGAGTACCAGCTGAGCTTGCGCCGCGCGCGATCACCCTGCTGGTTCGTGGCGAATTCGAACCAGGTGCCGAACGGAAGGCCTTGCAACCGCTCGAGCATCTGCATTTCCGCCGGGTTGAGCTGCAGCGACGCCCGCCGTGCCGCCGCGGCCTGCAGCGGCTTTTCCTCGCCGGCGCTGTGGCCAAGCGGGTTCTTGCTCTTGAGCCGGACCGCGATCTGCGTCTGCGAGGGCTGATCGTCTTCCTGTGCCACTTCCCCGGGAGCGAGCAGGTGCCTGACGACCGCCTGGATTTCGTCGTGATGAAAGCCTACCTGTCCAAGACCCTTTTCGACTTCCTGTCGCAGTGTGGCGACGGCGGGCTGGCTGCGGTTGCCGTCGCCCGCCGCGATCAGCTGATCGGCGACCTCCAGTTGCTTGCGGTAGGCTTCGCTGGTTTCGCCGTGACGCAACAGCGTGAGCGCAAGCACGTCGGTCCAGGCCTGCTCGAGCATCGTGCGCAGCAGGCGTCCGGGCTTGGCCCCGGCGACGCGTGCGGCGATCGCGTTGCTTGCAGTTTCGCGAGCGAGCCCGAGCTTCTCGCGGCCTTTCGTCGCATCGACCAGGCGCCGCTCGGAGACTTCGGCCTTGTGCGCGAGCGTCTGCACGTGCTGTGAGAGATCGCCGAGCATGCGTTCGATCAGGCTCAGGTCGCCGTCGAATTCGGCGTTGAGACGTTCGATCACAAGATGCATCTTCTTGAGCAGGACGGGATCGGCATCGCCTTCGCTGTCGTCGATCCAGTGAATGCCGGTTTCGGCAATCGCATTGAGCAGCAGGCGCGCCGGATGCGAGCCCTGGCTGAAGAAGCTCTTGTCGCGCAAAGCGACTCGCAGCATCGGAACCTGCAACTGGGTCATCAGCGTCTGCGTGCTGCCGTTCGCCGGCGCGCTCTTCTCGATATAGTCAAAGAGCATCCCGACGAGATCGATCGTGTCGGAGTCTTCCGCGTCCAACTGCAGGCGTTGGCCCGGCGGCGCGAACTGGTGCAACTGGTCGAGCAGTTCCTGGCGGAGCTGCGTTACCGGACGCTGCGCAATCCTGCTGCCCGCCTCCTCCGGTGCTGCCGGTTTCGACTGCAGCCGACCGAGCACCGATTGCACCTCTTCGGCGCTCGGCACGTAGCCGCGGGCCAGCGGCGCCGGACCGATGTGCGCGCGCGGCGCGCGCTGTCTGCCGGCCAGCAGTTCGCGCAGCGTAGTGAACGACTCCGGCTCGTTTCCCGCGACGCTGCCCGGGCTCGAAATGCGTGCAGGCGGCGGTGGCGCGGCCGTGTCGGTGCGTGGGCGAGCAGTGTTCGCAGGCGCCTGCTCCTCGGCACCGCCGCTCTTGCTCCGCGGCCGAATCGGTGCATGCGCGCGCAGGTGCCTGAGTATGCGATGTTCGACGAGAAACGTGTTGAGCGCCGAGTAGAACGTTCCGATGGCACTCAGGGCGACGCGATCGAACGCGTGGCAAAACAGCACGCGATGCTCGGCCGGCAGGTCCAGACAACTGCTCGCGGCGCGCAGGGCGCGCAACAGATGCGCTGGCCCGAGAACCATGCGCTCGGCTTCGAATGCAGGCTGTCCGGCGAGGACGCCGAAACGGTGGCCGAGGTCGAGCAAGGCCAACGACTGGCGGATTTCCGACCGGGTTGCTATTTCCTGCGCTGCCAGGGATAGCTCCAGATCACCGGTTTCGACCAGCGCAAGCTCGCCACCGGTGTGCTGCATGCCGTCCTGCCCCTGCAATGCACCGCGTCCGTCGCTGCGCTCGTCGAAGCGCGCCAGTGCATCTTCGATGTTCGCCAGGAAGCGCGGGGCAACCTCGTCGCGCGCCCGCTTGACTTCACGCAGCGACTCGAACCAGCGTCGGCCCTGCTCGCCGCTGCGTGTTCTGGTCGCTTGCCTGGGCAACTCATGCTCATACTCGTCGAGCGTGGCGCTGAGCGAATCGGCGAGAGTGCGTGTGCAAATTCCGAACAGGCCGGTGAGAATATGGCGTACGCGCGGCGGCAAATCGTGCCGGTGCGCGAGTTTTTTCAGCACTGGTCGCCGCGGCACGACCGGCGTGCCGAACGTAGAAGCCCCCTGCATCATGTCCCGTATCCCCTGTTACTGCTTTGCTATCAGGGAGTCCATTCGCGCCGCCAGCAGCGGCAATTGCTCTGCGTACGATTCAGCGTAAGCGACAAGGTGTGTCGTGGCGCGCAATTGTCTCGCCGTCGCCGAACTGTCCGCGACAGCATGAGAAACAAGGCCGGCGCCAAAGCGAAATATCGACGCGTTTTCCAGCCTAGTCCGATGTCGAGGCGCTGGCAATGCCTGAGCCGGCATTCTTCGTTTTTCCCCGAGCCGGCGTTCGCCTGTCGCACAAAAGTGCGTTTGGGGTATCTGCCTGCGGCCGACCTTGCTGTCCTTTGAACAAGTTGTCAGCGCGGGTGGCGACGATGCGATTGCTGAAACACGACATGCATTGCTACGCCGGCAGCGGCGGGGCGTCCGCGCCGCGTCCGGTCAGCTGCCTGAGCGAAGTGACGATCGCTTTCCACGCGCGATCGACCATGGATTCCTGCTCCGGCTTGAGGATGTTGGCCTGATCGCGCACGACGTCGCGGGCCAACTGTTCCAGCGTGCATTCGCGCGCACGCTCGCCGCGCTGGTTGACGAACAGGCAGTGTCCGGTCAGCGGCGAGAACCAGCTCAGCTTGCGCCGCACGCGCTGGCCCTGCTGGTTGATCGCGAATTCGAACCAGGTGCCGAACGGAACGTGTTTCAGGCTCTCGAGCATCTTTTCTTCGGCATCGGTCAGCTGCAACGCGGCCCTGCGCAACGTTGCCGCATGCACGGGTCTTTCGTCGTCCGACGATCCCGTAAGCGGAGGCTTGCTCTTGATCCGCAGCGCGATCGAGGTCTGCGATGCCGGGTTGTCCTCGCTCGCAGTCTCAGGCGTCAGCAGGCGCTTGACCACGGTATGGATCTCGTCCTTGTGATAGCCGACCTGGCTGAGTCCCTTTTCGACTTCCCGCCGCAGTGCCGTGGCGGGCGGCTCGTTGCTTGCGCGAACGCTGTTGCTGGCGGCGATGAGCTGATCGGCGACGGCCAGTTGCTTGCGATAAGCTTCGCTTTTTTCGCCCTGGCTCATCAGGGTCAGCGCGAGCACGTCGGTCCAGGCCCGTTCGAGCAGCGTTCGCAGCAGACGCTTGGGCTGCGCTGCAGCGATGCGCGCGGCGATCGCGTTGCCGGCGGTTTCGCGCGCAAGCGCAAGTTTTTCTCGGCCCTTGGACGCATCGACCAGACGCCGCTCCGCAACCGCGGCGGTGCGGGCCAGCTTGTGCATGTGCTGCGACAGGTCGCCGAGCATGTGCTCGATCAGGCTCAGGTCGCCATTGAACTCGTTGTTGAGTCGTTCGACGACCGTGTGCATCTTGTGCAGAAGGGCCGGATCGGGCTCGCTTTCGCTGTCGTCGATCCAGTGGATGCCGGTCTCGGTAATTGCATTGAGCAGCTCGCGCGCCGGATGCGAGCGCTGTGAGAAGAAACCCTTGTCGTTCAACGCTACGCGCAGCAGCGGCACACGCAATTGCGTCAAGATCGACTGGGTGTTGCCCTTCGCGGGCGCGCTTCGCGCAATCTCGTCGAAGAGCATGCCGACGAGATCGATCGTGTCGGCGTCTTCGCTGTCCAGCTGCGGTTTCTGCCCCGGTGGTGCGAACTGACGCAACTGATCGAGCAGGTCCTCTTTGAGCTGCGTCGCTGAGTGTCCAGCAATGTCTCCGGGATGAATCACCGCTTTGGACTGCAGCTTTGCGAGCACCGACTGGATCGCATCGGCGCTCGGCACGTAACTGCCGGAACGTTGTCTCTGCGGCGCGCGCGCCACCGGCTCCTGGCGTCTGCTCGCAAGCAGTGCGCGCAACGTGCCAAACAGCTCGGAGTCGCCCAGGCCGGTCGACGACACTGCGTTCTGGGAGGAACGCGCGGTGTCCGGCGCAGTGGGGGCCGCCGCAGCGGCCCCGGGATCAACGGCGACGGCGCGTTCCGCGCCAGCCTGGCTCCGGTTCTGCACCGATGCCCGTGGCGGCGTGCCTTGCGTCGGCGTGGCGGCGTTCGCTGCGCGATCGACGGCGGCCGGCGCTGCGCCGTCGGCCTGGCCTGCGCTCGCGCCCCGCGACGGCAGCGGCACATAGATGCGCAGGTGCCTGAGGATGCGGTGTTCGATCAGAAAGGCGTTCAGCGCCGCATAGAACGTGCCGATCTGACCCACCACGGCGCGCTCGTAGGTGCGATACAGCAGGACGCGATGTTCGATCGGGATGTCCATGCCGGTCGTCGCATGACGCACGGCGGCCATCAGTTGTGCCGGTCCCAGCGGCACGGCATCGGCCTCGAACGCGCGTTGGCCGGCGAGGACGCCGAAGCGATGTCCAAGCTCATGCAGCATCAGTGCCTGGCGGACTTCGCATTTCGTGGCCACCTCCTGCAGGGCCAGCGCGTCCTCCAGTTCGATGGTCTCCACCAGTGACAATTCCGCGGGCGCCGAAACTCCGGCACGCAGCTGTTCGCCATGGCCGGTGCCGCTGCGCTGGTCGAAGCGCGTCAACCCGTCCTCGATCGCCAGCAGGAAGCGCGGCGCGGCATCGGCGCGAACACGTTTGACTTCGCGCAGCGAATCAAAGAAGCGGTTGCACTGCTCGTTCGTGTGCGCCTTGCTCGCGTGTTCGAACAGGTCTTTCTCGAACTCGTCGAGCGCTGCCAGGAGCGAATGGGCGAGGGTGCCGGTCGCCAGCCCCAGAAGACCGGTGAGCATGTGGCGCACGCGCGCGGGCAGATCCTGCCGCTGCGACAGCTTCTTCAAGTCCCGCTCGTGCGATGTGGCGACGCGCCGGAATGAAGAAACTCCCTGCGTCATGACCGTCTTCCCCTTGTGCAAGCGACCTGGCAAAACGGCCCTGCGCCGCGCGGCGCAGGTACTCCGAATGCCGCCAGTTGCCATGCAAAACAAGCGCCAGCGATAAATATCGCCGGGACGAGGTTAGTACGATGCGCTGCCGGTCGCAATGGCAACCGGTGTCGGCAGCGGCAAGCTCGCCAAGGTAGGCACGCGGTTTCCGTCAGGACTGGCCCGGTTACTGCTGCACTGCGCCGCCCTGCGCAGCAGTGACGAACTCTCTGAGCGTGTTCGCCACGGTCTTCCAGCTGCGGTCGACGAGCGACTCGCGCTCGGGCGGCGACAGGCGCACGCGGCCGGCGACAATATCGCGCGCCAGGTGGTCCATGTCGCATTCGTCGACGCGCGCGCCGCGTTGATTGACCAGCAGGCAGCGGCCGCTCATCGGCGACAACCAGCTCAACTTCAGGCGCGTGCGATCATTGGGCGTCTTGCCGACGAGTTCGAACCACGCACCGGCGGGCGTCGCCTTCAGCCGCTCGAGCATCTGCGTTTCCTCGGCATTGAGCTGCAGGCTTGCCTGGCGCAATTGCGCGCTCTGCAAAGGCGCATCGGCCGCGACCGTCTCGCCGAGGCGCATCTTGCTCTTCAGACGCACGGCCAGATCAGTCTGCGAGATCGCGCTGTCGTCATGCTCGGCGCGGTCCGGCGTAAACACCCGGTCGACGACGGCGCGTACTTCGTCGTCGTGATAGCCGACCTGGGCGAGCCCGGTTTCAATTTCCTCGCGCGACGAGGCGGCAAGCGGCCGGATGGCTGCGCCCGGACTGGTGTCGCCAGCAGCGATGAGTTGATCGGCAACTTCGAGCTGGCGCTTGTAGATCTCGCTGCCTTCGCCCTGGCGCAGCACGGTCAGGGCCAGCACGTCGGTCCAGGCCTGTTCCAGCAACGTGCGCAACAGGCGGCTTGGCCTGGCTGCGGCCAGGCGGTTGGATATCGCGCGGCTGGCGGTCTCGCGAGCCATGGCCAGTTTCTCGCGTCCGCGCGCCGCGTCGACCAGGCGGCGCTCGGCGACATCGGCCCTGCGTGCGAGCGACTGCATGTGCAGGAGCAACTCGTCGTTGATCCGTTCGAGCAGTTTCAGGTCGGAATCGAATTCATGGTTCACGCGTTCGATCGCGCGCTGCACGCGCTCGATCAGCGCGACATCCGACTCGCCGCCGACATCGTCGATCCAGTGCACGCCGGTCTCGGCAATCGTGTTGAGCAGCTGCCGCGCCGGATGATCGGCGCGCAGGAAAAATCCCTTGTCGCGCAACGCAACGCGCAGGATCGGCACTTGCAAGCGCGTCAGCAGCGACGGCGTGCGTCCGCTCGAACGCAGCGCGTGCATGAGTTCGTCGAACAACAGGCCGACCACTTCGATCGTGTCCGTGTCTTCGTCACCGAGCTGCAGCGCCTGCCCGGGCGGAGTAACCTGACGCAGTTGGTTTAGCAGATCCTGTTTTAGCTGAGACAGGGTGCGATGCACGACCTTGCCGCCGAGCATGATCGTCGGCGGGGAGCGGATCTGCAGTGTGCCCAGCGCCGTCTGCACTTCGCGCGCGCTGGGTTCGTACGCCTCGGCGTCTTTCATTGGCGTAGCAATGCAAAGAACGCGCCGACGGGCGGCCAGCCATTCCCGCACCGGCTTGAACTGCTCCGCATCGCGCAACTCCGCGGCCGAGCGCAGCACCGGCGGCGCCTCGCGCGGCGCCGTGCTCGGACGGCTCGAGCGCACCGGCGTGGAAACCACCTCGAACGCCGCAAGGCCGAACGCGGCCGTATCTTCGCCCATCGTCGAAGTTTTTTTCGGGCCGGGACGCGGCGCCGGCGCCTCGCTCGCAGCAGGAGCGGCAGCGGCGGGGCGCGGATCGAAGCCCGGGCGCGCACCGGCGGCACGGCCACGCATTGCGGTCTGCACTTGCAGATGGGGGAAGATTCCCTGTTCGACAAAATGGATGTTCGCGGCGGCATACAGCGGGCCGACACCGGCCATCGCCAGACGATCGAAAACCTCGTACAGCAGCACGCGATGATCGACCGGTATGTCCAGCGCCGCGGCGGCGTAGTGCAGCGCCTGACCGATATGCGCCGGCCCCAGCGGCATCGATTCGGCATGGAATGCAGGCCGCGCGACGAGCACCGCAAAGCGGTGGCCGAGTTCGTAAAGAGCGAGCGAATGGCGGGCTTCGAGCCGCGCTGCCATGTCCTGCAAGGTCAGCGACTCGTCCAGGTCGGTCGAGCCGACCAGTTCGAGGTCCTGAAGCGCCAGCATCGCCGGCGCGACCTTCTTGGGTGTGCCGGCGGCGCGTTGGTCGAGACGCGCCACGCCGTCTTCGAGGGCAAGGATCAGGCGTGGCAGCAACTGATTGCGCGTGCTCTTGAGCTTGCGCACCGACTCCAGGCTGCGTTGGCCGGCTTCGCCCGCTTGCGACTTGCTCGCTTGCCGGACCAGCGATATTTCGAATTCGTCGAGGACCGGGACGAGCGAGCGCTCGAGATTGCGCGAGAACAGGCCAAACACGCCTCCGAGCACGTGGCGAACGCGTGCCGGCAGATCGTCACGGCTGGCCAGGCTGGTCAGGTCCAGCGGATCCAGATCCGTCAGCTGCTCCGAGCCGGTTCCCCCAAGCGCCATACGTGTCCGTCCCTTAGGCAAGTGCCCCTATTTGGAATTCTATGCCGCAAACGGGCATCCGGCCACTGCCGGCCGGCAGTCCGGTTGCAGGCACCCACCTCTGGCGGCGCAAATAAGGAAGAGCTTTGTCGGACGCGGATCAACGCGGATTCACGCGGATTCACGCGGATAGATCGGAATGCGGGAACGGCGCTGGCTGGCAAGGCTGAATCCACACTGAGAATTCGGGCTCTATCCGCGCCAATCCGCGTTGATCCGCGTAATCCGCGTCCACGAATGTCTGATGACCGCGCCTTCACGTCGCACAATGTCTCGCGCCCTCGCGATCACTGGTGCAAGGTTGCAAGCACAAGCGCGCGCTACAGCTCCGTCACCCGACAG
>Ga0097621_100002875_pt1 | contig 11811 bp, 9 predicted proteins | sample KBSMisM72_FD_73165 | JGI IMG/M metagenome (GOLD analysis project Ga0097621, IMG submission 73165) | Miscanthus rhizosphere microbial communities from Kellogg Biological Station, Michigan, USA - KBS Miscanthus M7-2 (version 2) (version 2) | ecosystem: Host-associated > Plants > Roots >... | reverse complement strand
GATTTTCAAGCGAAACAAGTCGCTGCTAAATAGCAACAAATTAAATCAAATGCAAAAAGGGCCGCGTTACTGCGGCCCTTTTCACTTGCGGAGCACTTCTCGATCACGACGCGCTCATAAAAACTTTAGACTTGAAGTTGTCTATTGCCGTAACATCCCGCCAGTACTAACGCCGATGGCTTGCTTCGAACCGGTACAGAGATCCGTTGCAGGGCTCCAGTCCGTTTTTGAGAACCGATCACACTGCTAGTCCAGAATAAAGAAAAGGTGAATGATGATCGATCAGACACTTTCGCGTCGCAGTTTTTCGCGCCTAATGGGATTGAGCGCTGCTTATGCCGCATCCGGCTCATTTCCTCTTGCCAACTCGACTAGAGCAGCTTCGCCCTCGTCAACGCTAGTGCGCCTGAGTTCGAACGAAAACCCGTACGGGCCTTCACCCGCCGCCTTAAGAGCGATGAGGGATAGTTTTCATCTCGCCTGGCGATATCCGGACGAGTACGCCGATCTGTTGACCGAGGAGTTGGCAACGCTAAACAGCGTGCCAGCGGAGCAGATTCTTCTCGGCGACGGCTCAGGAGAGATTTTGAAACTTTCCGCAGCTGCCTTTACTGGAAACGATAAAAAGATTGTTATCGGCAATCCAACGTTCGAAGCGGTTGCACGACACGCCGGGGTGGCCAATGCTGAGGTCGTTAAAATCGATCTCACCTCAGACTACAGGCACGACTTGAACCGGATGCTCGCGGCTACGAATGGCGCCGGTCTTGTCTACATTTGCAATCCAAACAATCCAACAGCCAGCATTACTCCCAGCACCGAAGTCTCAAGCTTCCTTACGAAGGTTTCGCCGACCACGATGGTCCTGGTTGACGAGGCATATCACCATTATGTCGAGACTAAAGAGTATGAAAGTGTAATCCCGCTAGTGAAGAACCATCCAAACCTGATCGTGGCGCGCACTTTTTCAAAGATCTACGGCATGGCCGGACTGCGTTGTGGCTACTGTGTAACACAACCCAACAACATCAAGCTGATGAAGGTTCATCAAATATTTGACAGCGTGAATATCATGGCGATCGTGGCCGCGCTCGCGAGCGTGAAGGATCCGGCGCACGTAGCTCAGGGGCGCAAACTAAACACCGAGGTTAAAAGACTGGTTTGTTCGGAACTCGATTCACTAGGCTATCGCTACATCCCGTCGCACGCGAACTTCATGATGATCGATCTTTCGTCGAAATGTGGTCCTTCCAGCAATTGCTCACACGCCGCGACTCCTACAGTCCCATCAATCATTGCAGCATTGTCTAAGCGAGGAGTAGAAGTTGGGCGGCCCTTCCCTGCTCTTCCAAGTTTCCTGCGCGTCACGATCGGCACGAGTTCAGAAATGAAATCCTTCTTGAATGCCTTCGGAGCAGTGATGGGGTGAGATGTCCGATATGCTTCACCTCGTCGGAACCACCGTCGATATTTTACTCGCTCTTTCCGATATCGCGTGTTAATGCAGCAAGTCGCAATCGATCCAGTTTTTCGAGTGGCAAGACACAGAATAAACCGATGCGATGAGCAAGGATCTGCGCTGCTTGTTTGAACTGGCGCACCTTCTCTTCGTCACTGCCCTCGGCTAGAGCCGGATCAGGAACGCCCCAGTGAGCGATGATCGGTTGGCCCGGCCAAACAGGACAAGACTCGCGCGCGTTGTCGCAGACAGTAATCACAAAATCAAATTCTACGTCGCCGAACTCTTCCCATGATTTACTACGGGCTGCACTGGCATCGATGTGGTATGCATCCCTTAGAACCTCGATGGCAAATGGATTTACTTTGCCGGTCGGAAATGAGCCCGCGCTTTGGACGTCAAAACGATGTCCACCCGCACGCTTGAGCAAGTACTCGCCAAAGATGCTGCGCGCAGAATTACCTGTGCACAGGAACAGTACTTTGTAAGGCTGTGCGTTCGCTTCCATCTTTACCACTCTCCTGCGAAACCAGAAGAACATCTGCATCTTGCGACAACGGTGGAGTCAACCATCGGAATAGCGCAGTCGCCGCAAATGCACCGAGAAGTTGCGCGCCAATGAAGCCTGGCACATCGATTGGGCGAATGCCGGCGAACGTATCGCTCATCGAACGTGCCAGCGTGACTGCAGGATTAGCAAATGATGTGGAAGCAGTGAACCAATAGGCAGCGGTTATGTATGCGGCTACTGCGAACGGAACCGCTGCTGATCTTGAACGTGTGCATCCCCAGATAACGGCCAACAGGCCGAACGTGGCGATTGACTCGCTCAAAAGCTGAGCAGAACCTGCTCGTGCATGGTGCGAAACGAAAAACACCGGCAACCCAAACATGGTGTTAGCACAAGCCACTCCAGCGAGTGCTCCCGCGACTTGGGCTGCTATATATAAAGGACTCTCCCGCCACGCGATCCCCTTCAGCCATGCGTCTGTGAGCGTTACGACCGGGTTGAAGTGAGCGCCCGAGATTGGAGCAAAGGCCAGAATCAAGGCGGCGAGTGCGGAGCCTGTTGCAATCGTGTTTGCCAGGAGCGCGATCGCAACGTTGCCCCCGGCCAGACGCTCACCCATAATTCCGGAACCGACAACTGCTGCCAATAACAGGCTCGTGCCGACGGCTTCAGCAACAAGACGCTTCACTAAGCTCTGGTTCATGTGTGATCCCAACGGGCTTTGGCGCGCAACACGCTGTAGGTGAAACTACTCGAGGACTACTTACTATCTCAGCGTCTGAAACCTTCTCACCGCATTCACAGGGAGCCGTTTCGCCCAGATTGTCCTCCAGCACGGCGAACACTTCCCATTCGTTACCATCGGGATCGCGCACCCAGGTCTTGTCTTGCAATGCATAGCAACAGTTAGTCTGCATTTCATCGCGCGTAAGAAGTCCGGCTCGCTCCCAGTGCCGGCGCATTGCCAAAACATCATCAGTAGCGGCTACCTGAATCCCCAGATGTGATAAGGCACCGCGCTCGCCAAACGAATGTTCATTCAGCGTGAGATTAAGCGGTGGGTTCTGCACGTTAAACTTCGCATATCCCGTTCGCACCTTAGACGGCTCAATCCCAAGCATCTTCTTGTAAAACTCAATACTGCGGTCAACGTTATGAACGTTCAAAGCCAGATGGGCTTTCAAAGTTTTCACTTGTTTCTCGTTTGTCATCCTTACTCCTTCACTCGATCACCTATATCTGCATAAGCAAATATGCCAGGCAGTATGCTCGCGGGCATGACATCTGTCAAGCCATATACAGTCTGACATGCTAAAATGCTTTTCAGTATGGGTAAGAAGGCAACAAGCTTCGATAGAGAGGCGTTCTTTAGCGCTCTCGCTGACCGCACACGACTGCGTCTATTAAACCTAATGCGCAGCGATGAGGTGTGTGTCTGCTTCTTCGTCGAAATTCTTAAGACCAACCAGCCCAAAATCAGCCGCCACCTGGCATATTTGCGACGGGCTGGCATTGTCGGCGCACGACGTGACGGTAGCTGGATGCATTACCGTATCGTCGAGCCACCAGACCCTGACGCCGCGCGAGTTTTGAAAGACGTGATGACCTGGCTTGAAAATGATAAAGAGATGCAGCGCGATCGCGAGCGACTTGTCAGGGTTTGTTGCGCCCCTCAGCTTCCTATAAGTATTCAGGGCGCACCTCGTCCTGCAAGTCTCGTCTCGTGATCTCCCTATCTAACGAATTAGTTTTGATTCTTGCTTTGCGTGACTAAATCAGTCTCTATCTGATTTCGGTCAGACCGAGCTATGCATTGGAAAAGCAGGCGCACAAGAGTGTAGCCTGGTGCCAAGCGACACCAGGCTACGCCGATCAATAAACGCGAGGTTTTAGCTCAGAAGAAGAAGCCTTTTGCCTGCACAATTGCAACGCGAACTTATGCGGGAGCAAGCGAACTCTTCATTGCAAACTCAATGAGCTCAGCGCTGCTCCGTATGTGCAAGTGCTCCATCATGGAATACTTGTGAAAAGCAACGGTGCGTGGGGATACGTTAAGCACAAATGCAACTTCTTTCATCGAACGACCCTCGGCCAGAAGTTGAAGTACTTCCTTCTGTCGCAGAGTCAAATGATATTTGCTCTTTCTTTGTTTGAAGTTCCGCACAAATGAACCACTCATACCCTCCGTCATCAGGGGAGTGACGTAGTAACCACCACGCACGACTTCGCGTATCGCCTGGAGCAGTTCCTTTGCCGCTGAATTCTTGAGCACATATGCTGAAGCGCCTAACCTAAAGGCCTCTCCTGCAATGTCAGGATCCTGATTCATTGTTAGATAAACCAGTTTCACCAACGGCATCGTCTGCTTGAGCCGTTCACCAGCGTTTAAGCCGTTCATTTTGGGCATGCCGACGTCGAGAACTATCACGTTTGGCTTGAGCTCGGCTGCACCTTCTACTAGCGAGATACCATCGCTGAATGTGCCGACCACATCGAATTCTGGTTCAATCAGATTCTTTAGTGCATCTAGAACAAGCGTGTGATCATCTGCAAGAATTATTCGGGGACGAGTCATAATTCCTCCATTGACTTTAAGGGTTTCGTTAAATCGGGTTCATTAGTCGATTACGAGTGGGAGAGACCTCTTCGTGTCGTCGCTCCGAAAGAACTCATCAATCTTCGATCTCGGAGTTCAGGGGAACCAAAACATCAATACGAGTACCTCGCAGCGGTTGCGAACAAATCTTGATTTCACCGCCAACAATACGCAGACGTTCTTTCATACTGATGAAGCCGAGGCCCTTTTCCATCAGGTCTGATTTTGTGTCGAAACCACATCCGTTATCGGATACCGAAAGGCGAATAGCGTGGTTGGTTTTTGTCAGGACCACCTGAGCGGATTCCGCACCGCTGTGCTTCACGCAATTGCGCAAGACTTCCTGGGCAATCCTGAAAATGCAGAGTGCGGCTTCTTTTGGAATGTCGGCCGGGAAACCGCTCTGATGAAAGTGAGCTCGAGGCTTACCACTAGGCGTCACGGGCAGCTCGTCACATAAGCTCTTAACTGCGGCCGCTAATCCGAGATGGTCTAACTTCGCAGGATGGAGCTTATACGACAGCCTGTGAATATCACTTGAAATCTCCTGAGCCTGCGACTGCAGTTTCTGAATACTCTTACGAACGCCAGCAGGCAGATGATTACCTTGATTCAGCTGTTCTAGTTCAATCGACATCACCGCCATACGCTGATTCAAATCATCATGTAATTCCCGTGCTACTCGTTTACGCTCTTCTTCCTGAGCAGCGATCAGTCGCCTGCTGAGATGTTTCAAAGACTCTTCGGCACGTTTGCGCTCCGATACATCGATCAAGAAGCCGTGCATTCTGGTTGGCACGCCGTTGTCGGCAGTGACACTTACAAGGTTCTGAACCCAAAGCACCCGTCCATCAGCAGCAAGCATTCGAAAAGTGAGATCGAAGTGCTCCTTAACCTGAGTTTCATTCAAGTAGGCAGTAATCACTCGCTGCCGATCATCAGGATGAATATGCGAAGCAAGGAAATTTGGTTCACGCCAGGCATTTGCCGGATAACCAAACATCTTGAACGCTTGCTCACTTACATTCGTAAAACGCTGATTCAGAACCTCTGCTTCCCAGGTTAGAATTCTCGTAGTCTCCAAGAGCTGCGTTAAGCGTTTTTCACTGCGCTTAGCATCCTCTTGAGCAACCGGCATATCCTCATGGGTGATGAGCACCCTGAAAGTCGCGCCCGGCAGGTTTAGTTTTGCCGCATGCATGACGAAGGGTCGCTGTTCATTGGAGGCGCGACAGTAATACTGTCGATGAAATTCCCTTTCCTCACCAAATAGGATGGCCTGCAGATCATCTTTTAGACTGATCTCAGGGCCCTTGTTTTCCGAGTTGGTAAGTCTTTTGCAACTTTCAAAATAGTAAGGCGCCATCTCCAGCCATTTGGCGCTAATAGCAGTTGCCTGTTGAACCAGGCGCCAGGCTTTACTGGCGTAGAGAATGTTTCCTGCCTCGTCGAGAACTGCAACGTTCGAAACACAAGCATCCACAATAGCCTTAAGAAAATTATCTGATTCGTTGGGTCTTGCGAACTCGACGGATTTCGCCGGCTCATCGGTCAGAATTGAAATGATTGAAGGGGACAAGTTGTCTGCCGACTTCGACCGCCATTTGGGTCGGGCGGAGAGCATTCTGGTTTGGGACTTAATTAACATACTGTTCGTCCGTTTGTTTGGTGGGCTTCAGATTCTTCCCTACGCCCACCTGCGGTGTTGTGGTTATTGCTTCCGGTTTGTATTAACACTTCAAAAATGTTCAAACCTACAATCGCGCGAGAATAGAATTGCTTTTTAGAATCGCTTGGACGGTGAACCAAAGACACGACTCCCTCAACATCGGCCGCACTTCCGAACGTTTGTTTCCTGCCAAAATGGTTCGGCTACGAGTTGAGCTGACCTTGGTAGACTTCTCTACTGCAATTAGCGTTCACCAATAAATCATCGTCAACATGAAAAGAATGTTCGTCCTTTGTTATGAGGAATTTAGGGTTCCTACAGGCTGGTTGTGGCGGGGGATCTCGGTTTATGTTGCCACTGTATTTCGCGGGATCCGCGTTACTCCGCAGTGAGGAAAAATCAGCTCTCTACTCATATCTCAGTAGTATTTCGGAGGCCGCCATCTCCGACATTCGTTGCGCGTCGCCGCTGTATTCCGAGCTTTAGCATTCGTGTTCGAAGAGTACTCGGATTCAAATCCAGAATCTTCGCCGCACCATATTGGCCTTCAATTCTCCAGCCGGTGTTTTCTAACGTGCGAACAATGTAATCATGTTCGAGTTCTTCGAGTGTTTGCAACGAAGAAGTGTCTTCTTCTCTGACCGGTTCAAAACGATCTACTAGTTGCAAAACACTTCCCGGTGTATGTATGACTGCTCGCTCAATAACGTTGGCAAGTTCTCTCACATTTCCTGGCCATGAATGAGCTTGCAACATCTGCATGGCGCGAGGGGAAATTTCAGAGATGGTCTTGCCTGCCTTTTTTGCGAAACGGCCTACAAAATGCTCGACAAGGAGGGGAATATCTTCCTTCCTTTGACGTAGTGAAGGCACGTTTATGGGATACACATTCAGGCGGTACCAGAGATCTTCTCGGAATTCTCCCATCTCAACTTCTTGTTTGAGATTGCGGTTCGTTGCTGCGATCACCCGGACGTCGACTTTTATGGTCTTGGTGCCACCCAACCTCTCAAACTCGTTCTCCTGTATTACTCGCAGGAGCTTCACCTGCAGCTCAAGTGGAAGCTCGCCAATCTCATCGAGAAAGATCGTGCCGCCGTTTGCTAATTCGAAGCGACCTAATTTTCGATTAGTCGCTCCTGTAAAAGCCCCTTTCTCATGTCCAAACAATTCGCTCTCGATCAAACTCGGCGCCAATGCCCCACAGTTGACCTTGATAAGAGGTCGATCCTTACGCAAACTCTCGGCATGAATAGCGCGAGCGATAAGTTCCTTGCCGGCACCTGTTTCGCCGGTTATTAGAACAATGGAATCGGTGCGAGCTACCTGTGTAACTTTGAAAAGGACGTACTTAATCGCACTGCTCTGGCCCACGATCTCACCGGTCGTGTTGTCCGACAGCAACTCCTCCTGGAGATAGATGTTCTCAGCCTCCAATTGATTTTTTAGCCGTTTCAATTCTTCGTGCGCTTTCTGCAAAGCTACTTCGGATTCTTTTCGCTCGGTAATGTCCACTGCTGAACCGATATACCCCAGGAACACTCCCTCAGCGGAAAACCGTGGTTTACCCGCGGCATAGATCCAGCGGTACTGCCCGTCATTTCTTCGGTGCCGGAACTCGAGCTCAAAAGGTTTTCGTTGGTCAAAGCTGAGAGAGTAGGTTTGCAGACAATGTTCCTGATCCTCAGGATGAACGCCCGCTGACCAGCCATCACCGAGTTCTTCGTCCAGTCTGCGTCCGGTGAAATCAAGCCATTGATTATTAAGATAGGTGGTCGCCTTGCTGTCGTCCGCAATCCAAATCATAACGGGAGCAGTATCAGCCATGTTTCTAAAACGCTCTTCGCTTTCACGTAAAGCCTCTTCAGAATTCTTGATGTCGCTGACGTCCACAGACGATCCTACATAACCGAGAAAAGTTCCGTCGGGAGTGAAGCGCGGCACACCAATAGATTTAAACCAACGGTATTCACCGTCGGCGCGCCTGAAACGAAGTTGATCCTCGAAGTGGACACGCCTGTGAAATGCATGTCTATAGTTGGCGAGATACGCCTCCAGATCGTCTGGGTGGACTGCAGTACACCAATTCATACCGAGCAACTCATCCACAGAACGACCCACAAACTCGATATAACTCCGGTTCACGAACTCACAGCCTTCCAACCCATTAATCCAAATAAGAACGGGTGAACTGTCGGCCAGAATGCGAAAGCGCGCTTCGGTTTCGCGTAACGCTTGTTGAGCTGCAACACGTTCAGTGATATCGCTTGAGGCCACAAGCAAACACTGCTGACCTGCAATGTCCAATCGCTCAGCCGATGACAACAGAACCCGCAAAGAACCTCGTTTCGTCCGGAACTTGGTTTCCAAATTTACGACAGACCCTGCTCTGTTTAATTGATCCACAAAGTAAGCGCGAGCATCGGGTGTTTCCCAGATATTCAGTTCCAGAGAGGTACGACCAATAACTTCTGCGCGGGTATAACCACTCATTTGAAGAAAGCTGTCGTTGACGTCCAAGTATCGTCCACCGTCAAGAGTCGTTAACGACATCGGCTGAGGGTTAGATCTAAAAGCCTTGGCGAAACGCTCTTCACTATTCCGCAATTCATCAACAGAGCGTTTGCGCTCAGTGATATCGCGAATGATTACCGTAAAAAACTGTTGACCATTCAAATCTATGTATGAGATTGACGCTTCAATAGGGAATTCTTCTCCAGAAGCTCTGAGACCGTACAAGTCCCCACGCAGGCCCATCGTGTCCGGGTTGGCCTCTTCGCCAAATAATTGAGTATTGAGGTCGTTCTGGTTACGGAAGCGTTCTGGAAGGAATCGCTCGAGTGGCTGACCTAAAGCGTCCGCTGCCGAACAAAGAAAGAGTCTTTCAGCTGCTGCATTAAAAACGACGACTTTATGGTTCTTGTCGACAGTAATAATGGCATCCATCGCCGACCCGATGATCCTCGCGAGTTGTGCCTCATTTTGGGTGAGAGCAATTTCTGAAAGTTTCCGCGCACTGACATCACGCACCATGCTTAAAATATTGTCACCTGTTCGGACGATGCGAGCTTCAAACCAGCCGTGATTTCCATTGACCTCGAGGTCATACTCCATGATCTGCGGCTCGCCTGTTTCTGCTCTCTTAAAACGTTTGAGAAAACCCTCGGCCAGTTGTGCAGGCAAAACATCGCGCATGTTCTTACCAAGGAAACCATTTGACGGGAGCCCCATGGCCTTGGGGTCTTTAGCGTGGTAATCGAGATAAACCCCGTCACGTGTTTGCAGAAACATTAGGTCTGGAACGGCTTGCAGCAGCGCACGATTTCTCTCTTCGCTTTGCCTTCGTGCCTCCTCAGACAGTTGCTGTTCAGTTATGTCAAGCGTGACTCCGCGAACCCCAACAGTCTTCCCGTCATCAACGATCGGAGCCAGGTGGGCTTCGACGGAGACTGTCCGACCATCACTCGTTAGCCAACGAAATTGAAGAATCCTTTCCTCACCTTGTGAGACGATCCTTTCTAATTCGCTTACAACCATTTCCCGATCCAGTTCATGCACTATCTTGACCCCAAACCCGGATGTGGACATCCATTCATCTACCGTATAGCCCAACATCTTCTTAACGTGATCACTAACAAAAGTTGTCTTGAATTCGCCGGTCGCTGGATCGATCCGAGTTTCCCAAACAACTACAGGAACGTTCGACACTACCTCGTCGAGTCGTTTGTGCTCTGTCTCGGCAAGATGAGCTAAGCGGTGACTTTCTAATTCAGTCTGATGTCTTCGATTCCTGTTGATCAATAAGCTAATGATTAAAAATACCTGCACAAGAAAAGCTGCCACTGCGGCCAGCACGTACCACTTATAGGTAGCCCATAGCGTGGGTGATTGGAACTCTACGATGGCGTTTGCCGGTAGTTTCCGCTGAGGCAACCTCCATCGTTGAAGTTGTCTGAAGTCAAAACGCGGGACGGTAGGAACAGTTTGAGGTGCAATGTTCTCAGGTTTCTCTCCTGCCATAATGCGAAGAGCCACCTGGCCGGTAGTCCTTCCGAGTAATTCAAAATCTAATAAAGCACCTCCTACGATCCCGGCTCCCATGTAGGTCTCCGAGATTCCATAGATAGGCGCGCTCGAAGTCGGAGCAACGAATGAAAGCGCCTCTGGTCCTGAGAAACTATTGCCCATCCTGTCGGCAAAGAATGAAAGATAAATGACAACAGTGTGTGGCGGTAAAGCCGCGATGTTGCCTCTCAATTCCTCAATGGTCAGGTCGCTAAGATAGGTAAATCGCAAGCGATCTTCATACTCGTGAAATGCAATGTGGGCCTCCTCGAGTAGGAATTTGTCCTGCGGAGAATTACCTGACACGACGACAATACTTCGCGTATCGGGCTGGAGATCAAGCAACATCTCAACGTCCTTACTTAGTTCCAGGTTTGCCCAGACCCCCGTTACTCTAGGCCACAAGCTGCGAGCTATTTCTTCGCGCTGATCGTGAAAGTAGTAGACTTTTGGAACCTGTGAGAAAACCTCCGACTCATGATCCAATAGGAATTTCAGGGCGGGTGCACCCAATGTCAGAACCAAAGAAATGTGCTCTCCCTCATACTTCCGCTGAAGATAACTCACCATTTCGGTCTCGTACTTCGAGTTGGGAATTCGAATGTTCTCCTGAAATTCATAGAAGAATTCGACACGGTCCTTTGAACCTGATCGGATCGTCGACGTGATGTTCTGCAGAATTATTGAAACAGCGGGGTGACTGGGATCATAACCAGTGAGAATCAGAACGCGCTTCGTTTGCGTTTGGCCATAGCTAGTCGGGGTAAACAGTGCAAGGCAGCCAAGTAACAGGAGTGAGCTCAGGATGAGAAGAAGCCGTCTGCGAGATGAACGCTTGGTTCTGCGAAACACCGTCAGAAAATGATTGCCTGAAAGAGTGGCAGACACCCGGGGAGAATGTAGGGGTCCCATGACAAAACTCTCAATAGTTTTAGGTGGACGCCTCTCGACATCCTTTGAAGATTTTAGAGAAACGCCTTAAGGAGGAGGAGTTTGACTAAGGTATCGGGGCTCGAACGAGTGATGACAAGTGTAACATCTAACGTCGGGTCATACATTATTTTTTCCTCCCTCATCTTGAGTGCCGCATGTGACAAATACTGACTTTGAAAGCGCGGGCCGCGAACCCGACTGATTAGCAATGTCCCTGACAAAACTAGTTGCCGAGATCGCGGCCGCCACGCGGGGGTAAGTCACCTTCGCCTGGAGAATAGCCCCTTACTCTCCTCAGCGTCTGCGACCGCCACCCCTGAATCCACCGCCTCCTCTAAAGCCTCCCCCACGATAACTACCTGCGCCCATTCCGCTGCGGTTGTAATTTCCGTAGTCGCGGGTGCGTCTTGCTCCATTCGCGCGAGCTGCTCTATCGCGATCGAGACTTGATCTTGTCGATCGATCCATCTGAGTCGACCTTGAAGTCGACTGACCGGCGCGGTCACCGCGAGCAGCATTGTCTCGCGTCTGTCGCTCAGTCTGCCTTGCGCGGTCATTCAACATGCTGTCTCGTGCAG
>Ga0097621_100002874_pt1 | contig 11816 bp, 9 predicted proteins | sample KBSMisM72_FD_73165 | JGI IMG/M metagenome (GOLD analysis project Ga0097621, IMG submission 73165) | Miscanthus rhizosphere microbial communities from Kellogg Biological Station, Michigan, USA - KBS Miscanthus M7-2 (version 2) (version 2) | ecosystem: Host-associated > Plants > Roots >... | reverse complement strand
TTGGATTTGCAGGACTCGGGTCAACCGCAGAAGGCTCGGATTTCTCGTGCGCTGAGAGCAATGACTTTGGGTACTTTTGTCCTAGGTGTTGAGGATTTCTTGAACCAGGGCTACCGAGCTGCCTTCTTGTCGTACATACCAGGCCGGGCGCTGCGAGGTGGCCGCTTGCCGCCGTCGCGAAACTCGCGGACATCAATCTTCAACTCGTCGATCGTACGGCTCAGAGTATTGCGGTGCATCCCCAGTTGTCTGGCGGCGCGGCATTGGTTACCCTTGTTCTCCTCGAGCACGGTGGCGATGAAGCACTTCTTGAACTCGCGCACTGCCTCGGCATAAAGAATGTTGCTGCGGTACATATTCTGTACCAGCGTCAAAAGTTGATCTTTCACGGGTATCTCTTTTCTCTAGCGCTCCAGTCGTCCGCGCCGTTCTATTTTCCCGAGTGGTCAGCCTGCTGCGACTTGCGCACGAAATCTAATCCCTTGTAAAAGGCGTCCCGCAACTCGGCTGGCGCAACCCAGATTGCTGCCCGCCCTACGACTTGAAAATATGGCGCGAGCGAGGAACCCTGCAACCAGCGCGAAGTCGGCGTAAACGCCGTCATGCCTACCAGAACAATGGCCACCAGCAAACAGCCACGTACCAACCCCAGCACACCTCCGAAAAACCTGTCGACAAAGCTGAGCCCCGCCTCTTTCATGAGCCAGCGCACAATCTTGCCCAAAATGCCAGCGAGGATCATCACGCCAATCAACACGGCCAGGAAGGCTACAATCTCAGCCAGCCATTGCGAGCTCATATGCTCAACAAAGTGAGCGGCCAGCCGCCGATACTCCCAGGCTGCGATTAAATACCCAAACACCAGGCCGGCAATGCCGAACGCTTCCTGAAAAAAACCCGAACTTGCGGCCTGAATGACGGAAACGATCAATACCGCCAGGATGATCCAATCGGCTATGTTCAATTGCCGGCCTCGCCGGCGGCGGATCTACACATCCAGTTGACGCCCCGTAAGCTTCCGGTACGCCTCCACATACTTTTCACTCGTTTGGCGGGCAACCTCGGCGGGGAGAGCCGGAGCCGGCGGCTGCTTGTTCCAGCGGATCTCCTCAAGATAGTCGCGCACGTACTGCTTATCGAAGGACTGCTGGGACATTCCCGGCGAGTACAGCTCGGCCGGCCAGAAACGCGACGAATCCGGTGTGAGCACCTCGTCCGCCAGCGTGATGCCTCGGGCAGTCTTGCCAAATTCGAACTTGGTGTCGGCGATGATGATTCCTTTAGTGCGCGCGTAGTCGGCAGCCTTGGTATAAATGGCGATGCTGAGATCGCGAAGTTGCTTGGCCTCCACCGGATCCACCAGTTTGCACATTTCCTCAAACGAAATATTTTCGTCGTGCCCGGTTGTCGCTTTCGTGGCCGGGGTGAAAATTGGTTCTGGCAGCTTGTCGGATTCCTGAAGGCCCGTTGGCAGCTTGATTCCGCACACGCTACCGGTTGTCTTGTACTCCTTCCAGCCGGATCCCGAAAGATATCCGCGCACGACGCACTCGACAGGGAACATCTCAGCGCGTTGTACCAGCATGGAGCGACCGCGAAGCTGATCGGCATAAGGCTGCACTTCAGCCGGATACTGATTCACCTGCGCGGTGACGAGGTGGTTGGCCACGGTGTCTTTGAGGAAGTCAAACCAAAACATCGAGATTTGTGTGAGCACGCGACCCTTGTGCGGAATGCCGGTCGCGAGCACGTAATCGAATGCTGAAATGCGATCGGTAGCGACAAACAGGAGATGATCGCTGCCAACCCGGTACACGTCACGAACCTTGCCGCTGGCAAACAGCTCCAGGTTTGGAAAGTCAGTCTTGAGAAGGACGGGGTCGAGGGTCTGGGTAGTCATTCAGAAATTCTAACAATGGAAATCGTCGCGTATTCTAGCCGCTCAGAATTTTTTGTCAACGGCGGAAATGATAACGGATTTCTCAAAGAGCTGCTTGGCACCGAAGTGGGATTGACAAAGTCCCGATGTCGGAAAACTGGCCCCAGGCGGGAGAAGTGCAGGAGTATGTTGTGAAAAAAACTGCACTCCTGTGGTCAGAAAACGTGTTCACTGAAATCGGTGCGCAGAGCTGCCGCTGCACTCGTGAACTTACACGCGCGACCAGATCAAGAATGAGCGTACTTGCAGAGCACCGAGCGATCTCTGGCTGCGGGTACAACGGGGCTACGCTGTGGCTCCAAACCTTACCGACACCAGCTTCGACACCCCTGGCTCCTGCATGGTCACACCGTAGAGCACGGGAGCGATACTCATCGTCTTCTTGCTGTGGGTGATTAGAACGAACTGAGTCTGCACGCTCATCTCTTTCACCAATTCGGTGAAGCGGCCGATGTTGGCTTCATCGAGCGGCGCGTCGACCTCGTCGAGGATGCAGAATGGACTCGGTTGATATTGGAAGATGCCGACCAGCAGCGCCAGGGCGGTCATCGCCTTTTCCCCGCCCGAGAGCAGCAAAACGTTTTGCAAGCGCTTGCCCGGAGGCGATGCTACCACGTCGATGCCGCTTTCAGCGCTGTTTTCGAGGTCGGTGAGGCGCATCATGCCTTGCCCGCCACCGAACAGCTTCTTGAACGTGACTTGGAAGTTTTCGTTGATTTTGTTGAATGCCTCCTCGAACTTCTGCCGCGAGAAGGTATCGATCTCCTTGATGGTCGCCGTGGTGTTCTCGATGGACTGGATCAGGTCCTTGCGCTGCGTGTCAAGGAATGCCTGCCGCTCGGCGGTCTCCTTGTATTCCTCTAGGGCCATCATGTTGACCGGACCCATGGCATCGAGCCGCGTACGCATTTCCTGGGTGGACTGTTCTTCTTCCGCGAGTTGGTCGCCGGAGACTCGGGGCAGCGTTGCATCGGCCATCAGTTCCGCGCGGGCGACACCCAGGTCGTTGATCGATGTCTGCGCCAGGTGTTCGGCGTCGGACTGGAGCTTGACCGCTGAGGTGGAGAGCTCTGCCTTCCGGTCGCGCGAGGCGTCCAACAATTGGCGCCCTTGTTTCAGTATGCCGTCAATTTCTGCCAGGCGGCTGCGGACTTCATCGGACTCAGCCTGCAGCAGCCCGGCGCGGGCTTCGCAGGCGTTGCGTTCGGCATCAAGCTCGACGAGCTTGTCAGCAATGCCGAGGTTCTCGGTCTCGCGCTCGGCTTTCTCCCTCGAGGCGGCTTCGATCTGGGCCAGCAGTGAATTCACGCGTTCGTTCATCTCTCTCACGAGATGCTCGATGCGTTGCAGCACAGAAGCAGATGAGCGGTGCCGTTCCTGCAGGGCAGCCACGCTGGCTTTGCGCTCCGACTCCGTAAGGGCTGTCTGGTTGCGGCTTTCCCTCAGCAGCACCAGTTGTTCCTGTGCGGCAGCGGCTAGTTGTTCCAGTTCGACACGCCTTGCCTCCGCTTCAGCAATTCCCGCCTGCTTCAGGCGGGCGATGTCTTCCTGTGCTGCGCGCTCGGAAGCCAGGTGAGCTAGCTCGCGTTCGCAGAGGCTCGAGCGTTCGCGTACCCGCGTCATCTCCTGGTCGAGTTGCTGTAGCGCGTGTCCCGAGGTCATGACCTGCTTTTCGGATCCGCGCTTGTCCGCCTCGAGACGTTCCAGCAGGGAAGTGAGGTCCTTGATCTCCCGGCTCAGATTCAAAACCCGAGTTTCTTGGTTGCGAAGGGCCTGCTCCAGTTCTCCCATGTGCCGCAGCAAGTCGCGCAGCTCGCGCTTCATGGACAAAGGCCCTTCGGTCCGCTGCTTGCCACCGGTGACGGTCACGTTGTGGAAGCATTCGCCGCTTTGCGAGAGGAAGAACGCATCCGGGTTTTCCAACGCCAGGTCGCGAGCGAATGCCGGATCGGGGACGATATATCCGTCGCGCAGCTTTGGCAGAATCACCTCGAGCGATTTTCCGAAGCCATCGAGTACGCGAATGGTATTTTTCAGCGGCACAATGGACTCGGGCTGAGGGCTTGGCGGCCCGTCGGGAACCTCAAAGGAGAACCGTGCTTGGGATTCCTCGGGATGAACGAGAAACGTGGCCCGGCCGTCCACATCGGAACGAAGGATCCGCAGACCTTCATCCACCGTGTCCCAGGACTTTACGACGATGTAGTTAAGCTCGTCGCGCAGGAAATCTTCGACGACCGCTTCGTAGCGAGGTTCGACCTCAAGGAAGTCGGCTAGCACGCCCACCGGTGCGCGCCCACCTTGCAGCGCACCGGATTGGAACAGGCGGCGCACGGACTCGGTGGAATATCCATGCTCGGCGATAACGGCCTCGAGGGAACCCTTTTTGCCGAGAGCGGTTGCGTACTCCGCCCGCAGGCTGTCTAGGTGGTTCTTTGTTTCCGCTTCCTGCTTGCGCTTGTGGTCCAACAACTCGCGTGTGCGGGCGATTTCTTCGCTGAGGGCCTCGACCCGTTGCGAAACTGATTCGAACTCGATTGCCAGCTGCCCGCGCTGGCCACCAAAAACTTCGGCGTGCGTGCGCGCCGCTTCCATTTCTGCTTGCAGGCGCTGCGCTTCACGATCGGCAGCCGCCATGCGTTCTTCTGCCTGGGTCAGCTGATTGCGCAGGTTGGAAATTGCCGATACTGACTCGAATATGGCGGTACGCGATTCCTCCTGCTGTTTCTCAAGGCCAGCCAAGGACATCGAGGCAAGTTCCGCCTGCTGATGACTGGCTTCGAGCTCCGCCTGTGCCGCCGCGAGTTCTGCCGCCGCCGACTCGAGCACCTGGCGGTTGGAATTCAGTTCCTCTTCAAGCGAAGTGAGCCGGCTGCGGGCTTGTGCAAGTTCCGCTTCAGACGAAGCATTCCGCAGGGTCAATTCGGTCGAGCGCTCCTGGTTGTGACGACGTTGCGCCTGTTTGCGATCGGCTTCCAGCTTGATTTCGCTGAGGCGTCCGGCGTTGTCGCGAATTTCGGTGTCGATTGCGTATCCCCGCTGGGTGCGCTCGCCGAGTTCCGCCTCCATTTCCTGGACGGCGAAGGTTTGTTGTCGCATTTCCTCGGCAATTGCCTGGATCTGCCCGTCGAGGTCTGCGGTTTGCTGATCGAATTGTGCGAACTTGCTGGCCACCACAACCCGCAGCTTGGCCCGCATCTCATCCCGAAGACGGGCATAACGTTCGGCTTTGGATGCCTGGCGTTTCAGCGAATTCATCTGGCGTGTGACTTCCTCGAAGATGTCGTTGACGCGGTTCAGGTTCTGCTTGGCATCTTCCAGTCGCGCCTCTGCCAGTCGTTTCTTGGTTTTGAACTTGGTGATCCCGGCGGCTTCTTCGATGATCGCCCGGCGGTCCGTCGGGCGGCTGCTGAGAATCTGGCCGATGCGCCCCTGCTCGATCAGGGCATAGGACTCAGGTCCAAGGCCAGTGCCCATGAAAAGCTCTTGAATGTCGCGGAGGCGGCAGAGCTTGCCGTTGAGCAGATACTCGCTGTCCCCGGAGCGGAACAAGCGTCGGGTGACATTGATTTCGCCAGCTCGAAACTGCTGTTGGAATTTGCGACGGCGGATCCTTAATACGACGTCCGGAGCGCCCATAGAGCTGGAACTCCGGGTGCTCTCGGCACTGGTTGCCTGGGCGGAGGGCTCGCCGGCGAACATTGGTTCATCGTCGGGAAACGCAGACGAGATGGAAACCACATTGTTTCTGCGTCGCGGAGCGGCAATTTCTTCGGTTCTTCCCGGCTGCGCGTCCTCAGTCCGCTCTTCCACATCCTTGGCTGCCTTGGCGCGAAGCCCGGCTTCGTCCCAATCCTCGTCGGGTAGGTCGTCCTGCAGATCGAGTTCAGTGGGAGCGTTCTTGTCAGGACCGTCGTAAACCTCAGGATCGATCAGCGTGAGCGACACTTCGGCCATCCCGGTGGGCTTGCGGTCTCTGGTGCCGGCAAAGATAACGTCTTCCATCCGCGAACCCCGCAAGGTCTTCGCTGATTGCTCGCCTAGCACCCAGGAAATGGCGTCCGCGATATTCGACTTGCCGCAGCCATTCGGGCCGATAATCGCGGCCACACCGTCTCCGTGAAACTTGAGTTCGGTGCGGTCGCAAAACGACTTGAAACCGAGGATTTGGAGCTTCTTTAGTTTTAGCAACTTACAACTCCCTTTCAGGCCAGGTCAACTCGAGGGCCGCTCGGGGTCCGTTTGCGGACCAGCGGCACGTCGAGGGACTGTAGTTGCGGACGGAGGAACACGCTACTTCTTTGACGGCAGCCCACGTTGGACGGGTTAACCAATTTGATTCCTCCGCCGTTCGCTCCAAGGCGAACCCGTCCCAAGGCTGGAATAGGGCGGGCACAGATTGAAGCTACTGTACCGACGAAATTGCGCCGGGGTCAAGTAATAAAACACCATATCTTGTGGGTAATTCGTCCCAAACCCATCATCCGGCAGCGGCTATGCAGCTCGAGTGCGAGTCAGAGGCGTGGATGAGAAAAGGAGGGGGGAAATCGCGAGAGCGGAATAAGCGTATCGCAGGTCTGAACGAGAAGCAATGTTCAAATGCGGCCTCTCAAAATCGCAGCCTTGAGCACGAGCCTGTAGCATTGGAGCCCCATGACGGCCCCGGAACCAACGGAAGGGAAGTCGACATGGTTTGGCGCTCGTCCCCCGCTGGCGTTCCTATTTCCCAGTCGCGCATGTTCCTATCCTTGGCCATGCTGGCGCGAGTGTTAGGGACGGATTTCTACCGAAGTGCCGTTCTCGACTAATTTCCAGATCTCTTCGATTTCCTGGTCGGTGACCGCGATGCAGCCATCGGTCCAGTCGTGGGCCCGATGACCTGCGCCGACAAAGCCATAGCCGTTCGGCAGGCCATGGATGAAAATGTCTCCCCCGGGCGAGGCCCCAAGCTTGCCGGCTCGCTGCCGATCCGCTGCATTGGGGTAGGAGATGTGAAGCGAGCGATGAAACTGGCTTTGGGGGTTGCGGCGGTCGATCACGTATACGCCTTCCGGCGTACGGTGATCCCCTTGCCTTGTCTTCGGCCCGATCGGGTTCCCTCCTAGCGCGATCTTGTAGGTTTTTATCACTTGCCCGCCCCGCATCAGGTCCATCGTGCGCTCTTTCTTACGTACGATGATGCGGTCAGCGTGGGACACGCCGAAGAGCCGAAGACTTGTAGACAGGACAGCAACCGCTATTACGTGGTAGCGCTTCACATGAGTTTCTCGAACTGCTTCTCTGCTACTCGCCTACCCGTCTCAGAACGCGTCGATCCCCGTTATACTCTGCCCAATAATCAAGGTGTGGATGTCGTGGGTGCCTTCGTACGTCTTCACCGACTCAAGGTTCGCCATGTGTCGAAAGACAGGGTACTCGTCGGCAACACCGTTGGCGCCCAGAATGTCGCGAGACAAGCGCGCGCACTCCAGTGCCATCCAGACGTTATTGCGCTTTGCCATTGAGATGTGCTGGTGTCCGACTTTCTCCTGATCTTTGAGACGTCCGACCTGCAGGATCAAGAGCTGGGCTTTTGTGATTTCATTGATCATCCAGGCGAGCTTTTCCTGAACCAACTGGTGCGAGGCGATCGGCTGATCGCGGAATTGCTTGCGGAAAAGCGAATACTGCAGGGCGCAGTCATAACACGCCATGGCAGCGCCGACCGCTCCCCAAGCGATTCCGTAGCGTGCCTGGTTCAAGCACATGAGCGGAGATTTCAGCCCTCCGGACTTTGCGAGCAGGTTCGATGCCGGCACCCGTACATCCTGCATGGACAGGGAAGAGGTCACCGAGGCGCGTAGCGACCACTTACCGTGAATGTCCTCGGCGCGGAATCCGGGGCGATCGGTTTCGACCAGAAATCCTCGAACCTTGTTGTCTTCGTCTTCAACTTTGGCCCAGACCACAGCCACATCGGCAATCGAGCCCGATGTGATCCACATCTTCTCGCCGTTGAGAACGTACTCGTTGCCGGACTTGCGAGCGCGGGTGCGCATCCCGCCGGGATTGGATCCAAAGTCAGGTTCGGTCAAACCGAAGCAGCCGAGCTTGTCGCCGGACTGCAATGCGGGAAGCCAAGTCTGCTTCTGTTCCTCGCTGCCAAAGGCAAAAATCGGATACATCACGAGCGCCGATTGGACGCTGACAAACGAGCGTACACCCGAGTCCCCGCGCTCGAGTTCCTGCATGACGAGGCCGTATTCCACATTGGACATTTCTGCGCAGCCATAGCCCTTCAGGCTGGCGCCGAAGAATCCAAGCTGGGCCATAGGCTTCACCAGTTCCCGGGGAAAACGCCCGGACCGGTTGCACTCCTCGATGACCGGCATGAGGTTGTCTTCAATGAATTGGCGAGAGGTGTTGCGGACAAGGCGCTCTTCTTCGCTGAGCAGGGTATCGAACTCGATGAAATCCACTCCGCGGAATTTGATGGCCATGGCAGGACTCGATTCTGTTTCCGGGGCCGATTGGGTTACCCTCGGGACTCTTCGTGTCTTTCGCGCTCGCTACAGAGGCTACGAAGGCTGGCGAAGGAAGAAACGTTAGACAGTAGCAGAGGGGCTAGCTTGGGTCAAACTGGCTCGGTGGAGCGAGCAGCTGGGCTTATTGCCTTCGGTGCGTCAGTTTGCTCAGCACGAATTCTTGCACCAGACTGCTGAGCATCCGTTCCCCTGTGGTGATGGCAAAATTCTGGAATACAAGTCCGGTGCCGCGGTCCGAAGCTGGATAGTACAGGTTGGAAAGTGCCGACGATCCCAGGTCTCCGCCAATGCTTGAGTAGTTCGGCTGCAACCGTCCGTTGTCTCCATGGCACAGGAATGGGCTGGAGATGGCATGAAAAACTCGTGATTTCGTGCTGCCCGTACCTTGATAGAAGTAGCGAGGATCCTGGTGCAGCAGCGAAGGCAAAATCGCGCCACCGATCATGATGTCGGAGACGCCGTCGGCCGCCGCAGCTCCAAAGCGTTCTCCATAACCGGCCCAACCTTGGGGATAATTCGGAGTGTCCCCAGCCTGATTGATCGCGGCAAAAGCGGCAACTCCGAGCACGGTGAATGCGTCCGTCGAGGTCTTCAACGCGAGGTGGTATTTCAGCTTGGCCGTCAGAGGAGCCGGGTTCGGATCGTAGACCACATAGAAATTCGGAATGATGCCCAGCACGCGCTGTGTTTCTGCAATTTCGACCTGCTCGGTGGCGATTTCCTCGGCCCGGTAAGCGACGTTCACAGTGGTGGCTACCGACGCGACTCGGAGCGTGCACTCGGTCAGGATCATGTATTGGCTGGCGGCAAGAGAGAGCTCTGGCGAATTCCACTCGGTGAAGTCTGGGGCGCCAACGGTGACGTGATAGGTTCCTGGAGCCAGCTGCTCGAAGTCGAAAAAGCCGTTGTCGTTGGATTGAAGTTTGCGCGAGTCTTCTGCACCCGGGCCTGTAAGCATCACGGTCGCGCCCGAAAGCGTGTCGCCATTGCCATCGGTTACCGTGCCGGTGATGTGCCCGGTCGCCGGCCGTAGCGGGCCAGCTTCTTGGGCGCTCAAACACGAACCAAACGTAAGTGACAGAATCAAAAGACAAAACGCCTGATTTCTCAAAATGGCGAACTCCAACGCAAAGTGTGAGAGATATTCTACTGTGCGGTTTCTGGCCCCCGGCAAGTTCCGGAAGGTCAATGAATGATAGGAACCCGATTGGCCTTTTCCTGTTGCCAGGCAGCCAGAGCCGGCAAGCATCCACGGTGATAAGGACTTAGGCGCGTCTTCCTTGACAACTCTTTTACAGCATTTGACAGAAGCGATTCGCGGCTGCGCATCTATACTTCTCAGGAACCGATGGGGAAAAGATTCAAAGCCGTGGTTTTCCTGCTCGCGTTGTTGCCGGCGTGCGCTCATGCCGCTGACCTTGGGGTCAGCCTGGCTCCCCTGGACCGCGGCTTTCATCTGCTTTACAACCTCGATTTCTCTGGCGCACACAAGGTTTTTGCCACATACGAGCAGAGCCATCCCCAGGATCCCCTGGGTCCGACTTCGGACGCCGCCGGGCTGCTGTTCTCTGAATTTCATCGTCTTGGCGTCCTCGAATCACAGTTCTACGAGGACGATAAGAAGTTCGACAACCGTCCGAAATTGAGCCCCGATCCTCAGGTCCGCGCCCGATTCAACGACGCTGTCGAGAAGGCGATGCAGCTAGCGCAGGCTGGGCTGGCCAAGGACTCGAAAGACAAGAATGCTCTGTTCGCCATGACCTTGTGCAATGGACTTCAGGCTGATTACGCGGCGCTCATTGAGAAACGCAACCTTGCGTCGTTGCGCTTCACGAAAGAGTCGGCAAAGTGGGCCGACAAGACGCTCGCCGCCGATCCGGGATACTACGATGCGCATATCGCCGGCGGCATCAGCAAGTACCTCGTCGGTAGCATGGCAGCGCCGTTGCGCTGGCTGGTGCGCCTGGGAGGAGTCTCGGGTGACAAACAGGAAGGCATCAAGGAACTGAAGCTGGTCGCCGACCATGGGCACTACCTTGCGCCCTTCGCTGACATATTGCTGGCCATTGCCTACGTTCGCGACCATGACAAGCAAAGCGCGCGCCAGCTCTTGTCTCGGTTACACGAGGAGTTCCCGGCTAACCCGTTATTTTCGCAGGAAATGGCGCGTCTGGACACGGCCCATTAAGTCCCATTCCATCCTCCTGTCTTGCAACCAAACACCGGGCTCGAATAGTTGCGTGGTGGTTTCCCCGCCAGTATCGTTAAGCAATGCTTTCTGCTCTGCGGAAATATCTGATCGCCGCCGGGGTTTGGCTTTGGGTTTTGATTCCGGCTGCCCACTTGACGGGAGCAAACTCGGCTCCGTCTTCCGGATCACAAGTTTCGTCTTCCCCGCGCACTGCCGAGCAGGGGACAACAAAGACTGGAGATTCGAGCGAGGCGTCCCAGGACGACAGCTCAAAGCCTGCCGACTCCAAGTCGAAAGAATCCAAAATCACGCCGCAGCAGGCGGAACAACTGTTCCGCGATGTAGACACCATCCTCGACTTCGCCAGCAAGGACACAGCTCTCGGCATCAAGCGCGGCATTAAGCGGCGCCTCACCAGCCGTGACGAAGTTGTGGCCTACTTGAAGAAGAACATGGCCGAGGACAAAGACGTACAGCGGCTCCGCCGCACCGAGTTTGTCCTGAAAAAGTTCGGTCTTCTTCCTAAGGATTTTGATCTGCAGACCTTTCTAGTGTCGCTGCTCGAGGAGCAGGTGGCGGGCTACTACGACGCCAAAACCAAAACTGTGAATCTCCTCGATTGGGTGATTCCTGATCTCCAGCGCCCTGTGCTGGCGCACGAACTGACCCATGCGCTGCAGGACCAATCCTTCGGCCTGGACAAATGGCTTCGCCGTGGGGAAGAAGACCTCGACAAGAAAAAGAATCTCAGTCCCGAGGACTTCACCAAGGATGAAGATAGCGAGGCCCGCCAGGCTGTCGTGGAAGGGCAAGCCATGGTTGTTCTGCTCGACTACATGCTTGCGCCCATGCATCGCACCGTCAGCGACTCGCCCGACATCGTGGATAGTCTTAGCGCCGACATGGCAAGCGGCGGAGCGGATTCCGTGCAGTATCGCAATGCCCCCATCTTCCTGAAAGAGTCGCTCACCTTCCCCTACCGCTACGGGCTGGAATTTGAAGCTGAGGTGCTGCGGGCGAGAGGAAAGCAGCAGGCATTTGCTGTGACCTTTCAAAATCCCCCGCGCACCAGCCGCGAGATCATGGAGCCCCAAACCTATCTCGCGGGAGAACACCTTGCACCCCTTCCGTTGCCCGACTTCAAGACCATTTTTAAGGGATA
>Ga0097621_100002872_pt1 | contig 11822 bp, 20 predicted proteins | sample KBSMisM72_FD_73165 | JGI IMG/M metagenome (GOLD analysis project Ga0097621, IMG submission 73165) | Miscanthus rhizosphere microbial communities from Kellogg Biological Station, Michigan, USA - KBS Miscanthus M7-2 (version 2) (version 2) | ecosystem: Host-associated > Plants > Roots >... | reverse complement strand
TGGCGGATGACGCCAACCGGGACTTTCAGCGACCGGGCGTTGAGGATTTCCTCATTGCCCTCGAGCACCGTATTCCCCGTAACGCCGGCTCCCACCAAGCTTCGGACGGTGGGGAAGACTACGCTGTCTCCAGGCTCGCGCGTTAGATCGGTACGTAATTGTATCATAGCGTCCATAGTTGTCCCGAAATACGGCGTAAATTGATTCGATCTAATATACTCTACCCAGAAATCCGACGACCATTGGATTGGTGTCAATCCGGGCCGGGCACTCGTGACGTTCATGTCAGCGATGACACGCACTCCTAGCATATGGGGTGAGGATTTACTTGTCCGTTACGCCCGTATGCTCGGCGGCAGCACGTCACGCCCGTTCTGGACCCTTACGGTCCTGCTCGGCGGCAGCATGGAACGTGGCGAAGCGAGGCGGTTTACGCCTGCAAGCCTCGCGAACTGTGGTAGAGGTGCGCTATGAGCGACGCCCCCGTTAACCTTGAATGGATCGGCCGCACGCTGCGGCAGGTTCAGTCGGAGCAGGCTTCCTTGCGTGGCATGATCGAGCCGCTACCGGCCCGCTTCGGTGCGCTGGAGGCACGCTTTACTGCGCTTGAGGCCCGGATGAGTGGCATTGAGCAGTCGGTCAACGCGATCGGCCTGACGCTGCGGGAGTTGGTGAACCTCAGCCACCCCGACTAGAACCCCCTGCTCTGCCCGTTCGACCGCTTCCTGTTCTGCACCGGGGCAAGCACGTCCTCGAGGCTAGGCTCGCCGGTCCATGCGGCTGCCGTGCGCCCTGCGACACTGCGGGCATTTGCGAGTGACGGCTGCATACCGGGCACTGGTGCGGCCTGCGGCACTGCTGGTCCACGCTGCGCCGCCTCGGCTTCCCATTTGGCCCGCTCCTCGGCGATCAGGCGCTCGCGGAACTTGGCGGGATCGTCACCGATATCGCGCTGCAGTCGCAGCCGGTCGACCTCGCGGGTCATCCAGCCATACGGGTTGGTCTGGGTGTAGAGCTTGCCGAACAGCGTCGGGTCACGCTCGGCGTGCTGCTTGAACTCGTTGACATACTCGTCGACCCTGTCTGGCCCGAGCTTCTCCCGCAGCATCATTTCGGACATGTTCAGCCGCTCGTTCAGCAACATCTGCTGCTGTTGGATGGCGAAGCCGCGAGCAAACCCCACTGGGTCCTGTTGCGGGTCCGGCAGCGGCTGCATCTGCGGCGGTGGCTGCTGGGGCGGTGGCGGTGGTGCCCGCTTGGCCTCCTCCAGCTGCCGCATGAGTTCCTGGTGCCGGGTTTCCGCCTCGACGGCCCTTTGCTTCCAATCCTGGCGCTTGTGGCGCTCGTCCTCGAGGGCGCGGCGCGGGACGACGGCCTCACCAGGGGATGGCGCGGGCGGTTCGGCGTCGTCGTCCGGCTCCTCCGGCTTGGCAGCCTTCTCGGTGGCCTTGGCAGGCGCTGTGGAGGCTGTAGGCGCTGCCTCTGGCTTGGCCGGGGACTCTGGTGGGGTTTGGGCTGCAGGCGCCTGTGCGGGCTCCTGCGGCGCTCCCTCTGCCAGGAAGGCGTCGAGCTGCGGATTGTCGGCCATATCGGCTCCGGGTTAGGCTTGAGGAATGGTGAGGTTTGGCGATGATCTGCCGCCGCAGCGCTGGCGGTGCATAAGCTGCGAGGCGGTTGTTCTGGTGTTCATACCGGAGGACGCTTGCGCCAACTGCGGCGGGATGACCTTTCAGTGCATCAGGTCACAGGAGCCCGGCGGCACGGACGCCGAGACGCTAGAGCGATATCACGGCGGCTAGGTCGTCACCTGCTGCAACTCGGCGTTGGTCAACGCACGCGGCCAATACTGCACACGCTGCAACCACCCACTTAGGGGCACGTTTGCGGCAGGGAATTGATTGCCGAACCCCAGCGCACTGATCCCACTCGGAATGCCGCTGGCATACGATACTGTGGCACCGCCATTGAGTGAGCCGCGCGCTGTGGTCCCATCCCATCCCGCAGCAACCTTCGATACAGCGTTAGCCGTCACAACGCCGAGCGGCGTTGATACGGTGGTTGACGACGCAATAGCCGAAAAGAAGACCGTCGTATTTGCACCGATGCTCACGCTGCGTAACACCATGCGATTGGCAAACGTCCCATCAGACAAGGCGCATACTTCGCGGTTGAGTGTGCCTGGGTTGGGGCTCTGCGGAATGATATAGTTCGCTGCCAGCGTGCTCTGAGCCGCACTGAACCACGCTGCTGTAGGCATCGTCGCGGCGTCAATACTGCGCGTCACCGCCGCTGCGGTCGTTGGGATGTAGCTCGTGGCGAATGCACCCGCCTCTAGCTGCGCGCCAAAGGCATATACTTGTGTGGTCACACCATCACCAACAGGTGCAGTAATCCAAGGAACTCTCACTGCCCCAGACGCTGCCGTATCGGGCACCGCAGTTACAGATATTCGATACCAGCCGTTGCCAGCGGGCAGGATAGCACCCGTTGCCGTTCCGCCTGTGGCAGATGAAAGCTGACCTGTTGCCAGATTGAATGTAGCGGTGCGGTTTATCGCATCGGCCCACCATGCCGCAGGCATAGTCACAGCCGCCGTCGTCGAGCTGGCTGCCTTTACAAAACAACTCGCCGTGTAGGTTGTGCCAGCTACTGCCGTAAAGTTCTGGGATAGCAGCCCTGTGGCACCATTGGCGGATATTATCCCGCTCCCGGTGACGGCACCGTTCGGTCCTGTTGTCCCCGCAGACAGCGTGCAATTCCCTTTGTTCCATGCAGCGTTGGTGAAGTCGCCGCTTTGCAGCATTGAGTTGATCCGCTGCTCCTCGATCAGCAGCCCGCGCAGCGCATGCGTCACCGGATCGTAGTCCCAGCGGGGCGTGTTGGTCGTGGCCGTCTGCAACACACCCGCCACATCGAAATACGTGCCGATGCTCGCCCTGGTGAACGTAATGCGTCCATCGAGCGTGCCGGGCGTCATAAAGCTCAGGTCCAGCGTCGGCCCAGGCGGCCCTTGCGCGGTAATCCGCACGCCGCCGCGACAGGCATCCACCGCCGGGGCATCGGTGACGCACTGAGCGCGTGCCGCTACAGGAAACGCCGCGCCGGCCAGCAGCAGTGAGCGTCGCTGGATCACCACTCACGCGCCGCGAACGCCTGCGCCGTGGTCGCGCCGATGATCGAATATGCCGAGCCCGACGCCGGCGACATGCACAGGAACTGGTTCCCGGCTGGGATCAGGATGGACGGCGACCCGGCGATGGCCGTTGCCGTGTCGGATACCCACAGGCTGCCGGCCGACTGGTTCTGGATCATGCAGCCGTGCCGGCCGGCCCATGCCGGCATGGCCACCTGGGCTACACCACCAGTGGTGATGGTGCCTGAGCGGTCGGCGTAGGTGAGCGCCTGACTCCAGGCCAGCGACGGGAGTAGGGCAATGGCAATAGCGAGTCGTGTGATTTGCTGGGCCTGGGGGGGGGCGGGTGCAGCGTGGCTTTGGGCTGCGCGAGCTTGTGGAGGACTGTCGCCTCGTTGACATCGGCGGCGGTATGGGTTTGGCGGACGTCGGCGAGGTGCTGCTGCACCATCATCTCCGGCGTAGGCTGCGGCGGTCCTACGGTGCCGGGCGCGGACGGTGCATCGGGGGCGACATAGGGTTGGCCGTAGGGCGGCGCGCTGAAGTCCGAGTGCATCTGATGCATGCCATGCACGGCGTTGACCTGGCGTTCCTTGGCCAGCGCCATGTCGGCGGCGGCCTTGGCCTGCTTGGATTGGATGTCGGCCTGGGCGTGCGCCTGTGCGGCTGCCCCAGCCTGTTGCTGCACCTGGGCCTGCTGCTGCTGGTGCTCCTGCATGCGCTTCAGCAGCTGGTCCTTGTCTTTGAGCGAGGACGCCGCAATAAGCACGTCGCCGGGGATCAGGCCCGGCTGCATGCTCGCCAGCTGCACGAGGGTGGTGAACTCTTCTTGCTGCTGCGTCGGCGTGCTTGGCCCTTCCTCGACCGTGATGTCGACATCCAAATCCGTGATCTGATTGTCGATGCCGACCACTTGCTGCAGCCGCGGATCTCCGGGGACGATCTGCATGCGCTGCATCACCATGGCGCGCTGCTGATCCGGCATCTGGGCCAGCTGGTCCTGCACCGTGATGGGCATGTTAATGCCGACCCAGCGCGTTGCACCGAGGTCGTCCGTCACCCGCACAAACTTGGATGCCCCCCAGTATTCCCGCGCCGCCATCCATGCGACCTCGTAGACGCGCCGCGACCACATACGCAGGCTGTCGGCTAACGGTTCATTCTGGACAGCGCCGCCGGCCTGCTGCGCTAGGATCGCGCGGCCGCTGAGTTCCCGGCTATCGGTGCCGCTCATGGCCGCGTTGGGGCCACTCAATTGCATCTCATTCGTAGCGTGGGTCAATAAGTTGAACTGGCCCTGCGCCAAGTCGCCACCCGGCTCGATCTCGAAGCGCATCCCCGGCGTGACCTCGACGTATCCGTCTGGCCGGGCGACCTCGCGCCTGGCTTTATCGACGTCTTTGACCGCGCCCTGCTCGGCAATGACCTGGCGGACGCTCAGCAGATGCAGCGCCTTGCTGCGGCGTTTGTTGATTTCGTCCTGCAGCGAGATCAGCCCGCGCACCATGCCGTAACGGCGGTTCTCGCGGTCGATGTAGGCGCTTTGCAGGATCAGCCCACACGCTGACTTGCCGCGACGGTCCTTGAACGGGGACGGCTGAATATCCGTCAGCATGCCGTGTTTGCTGAACGTCGCCGTCCACCACGTTCCGCGCTCGCTCCAGTGGCACTGCGCAATGCGCACCCGCTGCCGCCGGTTGTCGGTCCACAGCACGTTATCGGGCCGGTCGTTGTAGGCCCAGTCGACGGTGCTACTGAACGTCGTCTCGATGACGTCGGTGGCGTTCGGATACAGGTCCTCGAGCTGGTCGCGATCCATCCAGATGACCAGGCCGCAGTAACGCGCATCGGCGAAGTCGTAGGCCCGCGAATGTGGGTCATACCAGATGCGATCCCACGGGACTGTGGTGAAGATGACATCGGCGCCGCCCTTGCCATCGTCCTCCAGGCCGAGTTCCACGCCGCCGGCACCCTCGACCAGAATGTGCTCGAACACCTGGGAGCGGATGACGTCGAAGTTGTTGAAGTCGGAGATGTAGCGCAGCGCCTGCGTCGCCGCATCGGCGCGCTGGTCCTCGTTCGGGGTCCTCGGAAACGCCTTGGGGTTGGTGCGCGCTTTCCGTTCCAAGCCACACAGCAGGCTGACCTTGTCGTGTATTTTGTTGATCACGATGGGCGGCTGGCCGCGCGCCTTGAGTGCGTCAAGCTCGGGCTTGGTCCATTGATTGTGGTCATAGTATTCGCGATCACGCTGGGCGAGTTCGATCTCATCCATGCGCGCCATTTCCGACTCTTCGAACCAGCGCACCATCTGCTCGTGCTGCTTGTCGACGTCGCCGGAGTAGGCATCGATGGTGACGCCGTCGGCGTGCTTGCCGTAGTCCTCGGGGTGAGGAATGCGGACGTTGGCCTTGGTGATGGAGACGGATGCGCTCATTGGCCTGACCGACGAATGAAGTCGGCGGTATCCTTCTCGAGATAGTCGTGCAGTTGCGAGTATCGCGCCTCGGCTTCGTCCTCGCTGGCGTAGGAGGGGAACTTGTCCAGGCCGACCCGGTCAGCCGCCGCGATTGCATCGTCTGGGTTGAGTTGCCTGCCACCCCAGACGGTCGGGATGTTGTAGACCTTACCGCCAGGCCCCTCGAACGACATCTGCAACAGGCTGGAGATGGCCCCGTTCGGATGCACGATCTTGCCGGTGCCGTAGAGGTTTTGCAGGTGCGTGTTGTAGAGATACTTCTCCTGCGGCGTCAGTTGCATCGCGGCATCTGCCTCGCCCATGTAGTTCGCACGCGGTCCTGGCTCGACGCGGCTGAGTGCCGGATTTAGCGAGGACAACTGCGAACCGCTGTAGCCCGGCGCGAGCGCGTTCAGCTGCTGCTGCTGGTAACTATCGAAGGTGCTGGGCGGCACCAGAAGCTGGTTCAGCGATGCGCTCATTACCACTGCCCGCTGGCGTCTTGGCCTTGGCCGCCGGAGCCGCCGCCGCTGAGGTCGCCCGCACCGCCGCCGCCACCGCCACTCGCGGGTGCCCACAGCCTCCGCAGTTCGTCGAGCGCCGCCTGGGCGTCGGGGCCGCCGGCCTGATAGGTCTGCGCGAGGCGGTCTTGGATGAGACGGGGATCGCTATACAAAGGGAAGCCCGCCGCACCCATCACACCTAGAGTTTGGGGATCTGCGGTTCCGTAAACGGATTTGTTTAACCCCATCTGCTGGTCATAGGCGGCCTGATAGGCTGGTGACACCGGATAAGGCGATGGATACGCCGGCCCAGCAGGCGCCGTCGGGACGGGTTGCGGTGCAGCAGTAGGAGCGACGGCCTGCGGCTGGGAGGTCGTAGGGTATTGGTATCCCGGTTCGCCATAAAAGCTTCCTTGTGGCGATGCCGTATTGGTATTGTAAATGCTGTTCACCGCCGAGGCGTCGTTAACCGGCGCTAGCGCGTTCTGCGGCTGCCCTTGCCAGTTGCCGAAGGGGTTGGCAGTGAAGAGTGAGTTCGTCCCGCTCATGGTTCATTCTTTGGGTGGTGTGCGTGCGGCCAGCAGCAGCGCCAGGATGGCAGCGAGCACTTCTGACCACATCTCTTTCGCCTGGGCACCGAAGCCACCGCAGTCGCCTGGCTTGGCCATGCCGACGATCAGCAGATAGAAGCAGGTCCAGCTACCGAATATGATGGCCACGACCTGCGAGGCGATGACGAACGCCAGCAGGTAAAAGCATGCCCGTAGCATGTCGAAAGGTGGGCGCATTCATGCGGTAGCGCTCTCGACGATGTGGTAACGGGAGGCGTCGTTCACCGCGCTCCCCTCGCCGTCGCGGAACCGTATCAGCCGCTCATGCACCGGTTGGCCTTGCCATTGATCCACGACGAGCAGCCCCTCGTCGGTCTCCGCCAGCAGGATCGCCACATGTGACGAGCCATCGGTTGCGTTGGCATAGCGGCCATCCTCGTCGAACGTGCCGATGACGGTGCCCGGTGCGCAGGAGGCGCCACGCACCGGGTCGCCACGTCGCAGGGTGGAGGAATGCGTAACGCCTGCGACGACCTGCACATGACGCATGCAGTGGCCGTTCGAAACCACAGTCCCTATGTGCATCTTCGGATTGTCGGCAATGAACGGCACGGTGGTTACTTCGGCTGTGCCGTTGGCGGCAGCGGCATGCCGGCGTCAAGCGAGGGGTCTACGGCCACATATCTCCATCCGAGTGACGGGCAGTAGGCCAGCATCCAGAACACCCTGGACTCTGGCGGCTTGGTCGATGCGGGCGGCGTTGCGATCGGCTGCGAAGGCTGTGGCGGCGTGCCTCCGGTCGGCGGTGGGGTTGGCACCGGCTGCCCTGACGGATGCGGTGGCGCTCCTGGGAGGCCCTGTGAAGGATGCCCTGGGGCGCCTGGTAGGCCCTGCGAGGGATGCCCAGGGCTTCCCGGCAGTCCGTGGCTCGGATGCGGCGGATTGACCGGCGGCCATATCGATCCTGGGGGAACGCTGGTGCCCGGCGGGATTGGAACGATAGGGTTGGCGGCCGTTGGGGGAGGAAACACGCCCGGCGGCAGTGCTGGCAAGCTGTTGTCGATACCGGGTTGGCTTCCCGGCAACCCCTGGTCCGGCACTCCTGGAGAGCCACCTGGCAGGCTGTTGTCAGGGTGACCACCACTGACGAAGTTGATGTATGCGAGGGGCATTGATTACTCCTGTAAATTAACCGGCTTGATCGGCAGCGATGCCACCAGTTCGTCGATCGTGTGCTGCGGCAGCGGGTGCGCCAGATCCCCAGGCCCTGGGGTGTAGCTCGACAGCGTCTGCCAGTAGCCGATCTGCGAGTGGTGGATAGTTATTCGTCGGTTACAGCTGCCGAGCGTGCAGTAGGCGCCGAGGCTGTCGGGGCGAAACGGGCAACTGCGCAGCAGGCAACGGACGCCGAACCAGTTGGCGGCGTTCAACGGCTGTGGCGCAGCGCATTGCCAGGAAACGCCACGACGCTGGGCTTGTCGCCCATGTGCTCGCGCAGTGCGGTCACCAGCGTGCGCAGTGCGACGACCTGCAGCGTCATCTCCCGCACCGCCTCGAGCAGGGCGTCAGTAGAGTCCAAGCCAGGGGTTGGCGCGGCGACGGTCTTGCCGCGTGCGCGGAGGATGTCGAGTTCGGCCTCGGTCCACTGCTGGTGCTGCTGGCGCGCGGTCATGTCGGAGACAAACGGGTTGTAGGCGTATGGCTCGTGGCCGTTGTCGCTCATGCTCGCATTCCTGGCTCGGTGTCGTCTGGATCATCGGGGCCGCCGGTCACTGCAACGCGCACCGCAGCATCCATTGCATCGCTCATCCACTGCGTCACGAACGCCAGCCTGTCGGCATCGGTGCGCACGCCCTCGGCCTGGGCGTAGGCTGCGAGGAACTGGGCCGCCCACTTCGCTGGATCAGCGCCGACCTCGCGGCGGAACTGCGCACCGCTCATTGATTCAGATGGGTCCATGCTGCTTCCCGTGCCTTCAAGAAGTTGGCCAGCGCCTCCTTAGCGAGCGCCTTACGTGTCTCCTCGTCCTGCACCATGATTTCCCGATCCACTCGCTTTCCGCCGACATAATACCAGGACGGTCGGGTCGGATAGTCTGGCTTGTAGCGCTCTATAAACGCGCGAATGGCAACGCTAATTGCAGCTGAATTGTTGTAGCCGAAATGCCCGGCGATCTCCCGCTGTAGAATACCGCTGCACCACTGCGCTGCCGCAAACGCTGCATCCTGGTCGGTCAGCTTAGCCGCTCGCCTCCTCATGCGATGCGCGCCGGACATGGGTTGTGGCTCGTCGGTCAGGCTGTCCTCCAATCGTAAACGTCGGCCTTGGCAGCGCGCTCCCAGGCGTAGGACCAGCTGTCCTTCGGCGGTGGCGGCGGCTTCTCTGGTGCCATCTCACGCCACGCCATGGCGAGGTAGCGGAACGCATCGGCGCTGTGGCTCGACCAGTCGTGCCGCGGCTTGTCCTGGAACGCCTTGCGCCGGTCATCGTAGTCGGCACGGTAGGCACGCAACGCCTCGAGCCCATCGTGGCAGCGCTCTGCATCGAACCAGGCCGAGCCGATGGTAACGCGCGCTGCGTTGATGCCGTCCATGACGTTCTGCTGCGGCAGGATGCGGGGCAATCTGTTGGTCAACGAGCCTAACGTCTCCCATAACGAACGGCCGGTGCCGAGTTGGCGCGCCTGTGCGTCGTGCGGCAGATACTCAGTGCCGTAGTCGTAGGGTTTGGACGCCAGCACTGCAGCGTAGTGCGGCAGGCCGTAGCCGGACGCCTCGTAGTGGTCGATGACGCGCACGCCGTCACGCGAGATCTGGAAGAACCAGACGGCGGTCGAGTCCCCGATGCCTAGGTCCCAGGCTGTGTGAACTGGCAACACGGTATCATATGCAACTTTGGTGATGCGGCCGGCGGTCTCTGCCTCGGCGAGTTCCTTGCCGAAGTAAGCACCGAGCACGGCAGCATCGAAGCTGCATTCCATCTCCTGCTGATACTGCTCTGGCGTGAGCATGGCGCGCATGTCGTCGAGTTCGTGCTGCGGCACGATGCCGGTCTGCGATGCGCGCAGCACCAGAGAGAACCATTCCGGCGTGACCTCGGCGTGCTGGTGAACGCGCCAGAAGTCGTTGCGGCCTTTGGGTGTGCCGATGAACACCGCCCAGCCATTGCGATCGGCCAGCGACGGACGCAGCACCTCAGGCCATGCACGCGGATCGATGTCGGCATATTCATCGACAACCAGCGCGTCGGCATAGGAACCGCGCAGCCGATCGAAGTTGTCGGCGCCGTATAGACGAACGCGGCTACCGTTGGGAAACACCACCATCAGGTCACTCTCACGCTGCTCGACGCCTGGTATGTCGGCGGTGAAGCGCTTGAGATACTGCCAGCACGTATCCTTCGACTGTGTATACGTGGGCGAGATGTAGCTAAAGCGGCCCTCGGTTTTCTTGCAGCGCAGAGCAGCGTCGATGAGGTCCATGACGCATGCGACGGTCTTGCCGGCTCTGCGGTGTGCGACGATGCAGGCCCAGCGTTGTTTACGGGCATGGAACGCCGTGAACTGCTCGCGGGCTTCGTAGCCGAGGTTAACTTTCCGGGGTTTCGTTGGCACCGCGCTCGACGCCTGTGACAATGAGGACTGGGCCGCCGTCTGGGCCGGTGTGCTGGGTGACGGCGAGGTCTGGGATGGTCTTCTTTAGCAGGCCAAGGGCGGCACGGACCTGATCGGAAGTCATCCGGATGGATTCTGACTCGTCTAATGCAAACGAGTTCAGCCGGTTCACGAGCTGACTGGTTTGGATTTTGTCGCGCGTCAGCTGGTCGTGCTTTGGGCTTAGTCGGGCGGCCATTTCATTCTCGTGCCGTGAGACAGTTTACATCGACCGCCACTTCTCTCAGTTCCCCGAACATCATGACGGCGATCAGGGCGATGTTTTGGCCGACGGAGACGATGACGGCTGGGTGTCCTGCGAGGGGATGCCCTTTGCCGGGGCTACAAGCCGCCCCTGGTGCCCACAAGGCGCCTGGCGTGGGAATGGAGCGGCGAGCCTCGTTCCCCGCCTGCAGCGCTTCCACAGCGCCCGCACGGACCGGCTCCGGAATCCCGGTGCTGGAGGAGCGGAGCAGCGAGAAGACGCCTGGGGTGTTGGTGATGGGCCGCCATGGATCGCGCAGGGCATCGAAGCGGACGAACGCATAGCCGGCGAAGAGCGGGACTTCGACGCGGTGCATGAGCGAGCGGATGGCGTTGTCGCGGCGGCGCACGGTGACGAGCGGCAGGTATGTTTCGTAGCCCTGTTGGGCGAGGTTGTAGGTGGCGCGTCGTTCGGCTTGTGAGTGGGTTGCGACGACGTGCCAGCGTGGTCCTGAGGGACGGCTACCGCTAGGCGTGGGGCGTTGGTTGCCCGCAACCTGTTGGGGTGTGTCTAACGCTGGGTTAGCGGCGGTGTCAAGCATCGGGTGGGTTGCCGGTGGGTGGCGGTGGAGTGTCCTGGCTGGCTTCTGCGCCCGCTTCTGCATCGAGGGCATGACGTGCGAGGGCGATGCGATGGCGCAGATCGCGGCCAAGGGTTGGCCACGACGGGCTTAGCAGCGCGTCGGCGATGAGGAGGAGGAGTGTTCGTTCGCTGTTGGTCATGGCCCGCGCCAGAAGCCGCCGCCGCCCAGTCCGCCGAAGATGGCGACGACGAGGAGGACGACGATGAGCAGGCCGATGAGGCCGAAGCCGCCGCCGCCGTAGTAGCCGCCGCGATAGCCGTAATACCCCCCGCCGCCGAACAGCAGCAGGACGAGCACGACGACGATGATGAGGCTCATGGGAAGGCTTCCTGACGCATCAGTTCCAGCAGCGCGGACAACTCGTGCCGCTGGCTCTGGGGGCAATCTCGAGTGATCTCGACCAAGCGATCGAAGTCGGTGGGGCTTACTCCGATGCCGTCGCAGCATTGCCGCAGCATGCGACGGACCTCAGGGTGTTCGGAGATCTTGGTCATGGCTGCGGTCCCTCGCTGTGTTGCGGCGGTCGAACGCCGGCCCGTTGGTAGGCTTGGTTCAGTTGCTCACGGGACAGACAGCGAGCAGTCGGTCTTCGCTCCTCGACTGGCTGAGCGCTGGATCGCAGTGCGGCGATGGTCTCGGCGGTCACGCGGGCGACGTGCTCGCGCTCCTCGTCTGTC
>Ga0097621_100002870_pt1 | contig 11829 bp, 9 predicted proteins | sample KBSMisM72_FD_73165 | JGI IMG/M metagenome (GOLD analysis project Ga0097621, IMG submission 73165) | Miscanthus rhizosphere microbial communities from Kellogg Biological Station, Michigan, USA - KBS Miscanthus M7-2 (version 2) (version 2) | ecosystem: Host-associated > Plants > Roots >... | reverse complement strand
AATGATTGGAAACGTCGGGCAACGCGTCCTGACTGTCGTCTCTGAGTCCAGGGCTCCGGAGCAACGTCTCACGGCCGGTCACTCGGGATCGGTCTTCGTCGTGAACAACGTGCCGGTCGGCATGCTCCTCGGCATCAACACAGACACGGGCGAAGGCACAGTCGCTCGCTTTGACTACATCTCAGGACTCATCTCGGGATTCTTCGATCCGGGAACGAAATTCGCCATCGATCCGCTGAAGATGAAGACTGCTGTTGCGCGAGTGATTGCCGCCGGCAGGAACGACTTTGACGGCCTCGACCGCAAGTACGACACCTCGTATGACGACACGGGCACGACGTTGTACACGGTGCCGCTCCTGTTGCCCGGCGCGGAAAAGGCGACGCTGTTCGACCGAACGGAATACGCGAACTACATCCACTGGACTTTTCCCAGCGTGGAGACGCGCGAGGACGCAACTCTTCTCTACGAAGCCGTATCGAACGCGATCAAGGGCGCGGTGCCGAGCGGTTGGAGAACCGAGGCATTCAAGGGATCTGACTTCATCGCGTCCTCGAAGACGACTGAGCCCGCCCTGGGCGGTCAGAGCATTGAGACAGTACTTAAGGAACGCTCGGCGGCCTACGAGGTTGAGGTGACGGCCACGGCATTCGACACCGACAAGTTAATCGATGTCGATCGCGAGGCACAGACGGGAAAGAGAGCCGGCATCGATTTCAACTATAAGATCACCAATGTCAGCACTCTCACGGTCGACATCGAGCTTACCGTAAACGGGTTCGAGCGTCGAAAATCCCCATCGGACGCAAAGCAGCGTGCCTGCGGACGAAAGGAGTTCAAGTTCACGTTGCGCCCGCATCAGGACTATCGCGCGAAAGGGACGCTGACCTGTGAGTACGACGAGGACTACATTCGATCCATCAGGCCGCTGACCAACGTCACGATCGTGAAATAAGTTCCGCCATAGTGGCTGTTGCCAGTTACGCCAGATCACGAAAGATTTCCGACGACGGTATCTATCTCGCGGCAGGTCTTGACCGACTCGACGGCATTCATCGGGAACGGCCGCGAATGCGCTGTCGACGCGGCTGGAATCGGAGTTGCGCGGAAGGGGTCAAGTTTCCTTTCAATAGCGATCGGATCTGCCGCAGAGCGTGCTCGTTCTCTTCCAACGTATTGGAGACGATGCAGTCAGTTGGGACGAAGAGCTTGAGCTCACGCATCGAGCAGCGTGTCGAGCGTCGTATCGAAGAATCCGGAATGCTTCGGCTTGAGTACGAAATAGTCACTCCTGCTCGGCCGAAGCCGCCGCGACACCCGATGTCCCGGCGACGACGCTGACGTGCAATGCGCGACCGTTTGACGGAAGCTGAACGCCATCGTCCGAAGTTGTCGTTGACGTAAATGCAGAGGACGCCGGCGGCAGCGGCCGTGCGCTTGAACGCGGCCAGCCTGACGGCCATCGCCTCCGCCTGACATTTCACGTACCAGCGCATCGACGCCGCACACGCCTCGCATCGCCCTGCCTGAAAAAGGAATTCGCGAGCTACGGCATACCCACGGCGTCCTCCGGCCCAGTCATTGGCTCAGCTCTTTGTTGAGGTTGCGGCGGGATAATATCAACGCGCGGAATACCAGGAGGGAGATTTGTCGATGGGTGTGGCCCTCCGGCAATATGAATTGACGTGAGGCTGAAGGTTGTTCGTCAGGTGTTCGCATGGCCGGCCCTTGCCGCCGGCGTCGTCGTGGCGCTGGCGTTCGCCGTCGCGGCCTTCCGCCTCACCCCACCCGCGTTCGACGTGGCGAAATCCTGCGCGGCCGTCGTCGCCGTCCTGCTTGCGGCGAAAGTACTCGTGTGGGTGGCCAGCGACGGCGCGTCGTTCGGCCGGGAAGAGCGGCTGCTGGCGTTTGTCATGCTCGTTGCCTGCGGTTTGGGGTGGATTGGTACCGGCCAGTGGATTGAGGAGCGCGCGTTCGACTATCGCGTGGCGGAACAGAAGGCGGCGTTGACTCTGGCGCTGCACGACACGGCGGTACGGCTGGTGGAGTTTGTCGACGCGCGGGACAGGCAGGCGCCGCCGCACCCTCGCCCCGCCACCTGGCAGCATGATGTCGACCTGTTCGATCGCTTCGAAGAAGAAACGGTGACGATCTACGAACGGCGATTCGGCGCGCGCGTGCGGGCGGCACACGACCTCGCGTCGCTGCGCGGTTTGCGCGATCGCGATCTGGACGCGTTCTTCCGCCACCCTGCGAATGAATTTCAGATGCGGGTCATCGCGAAGAAGCTCGACGGGTTCGCGAGCGCCCTGGGCCGGCGCTGATCTACATCACTTGATCGTCCACAGATAAATCGTCGTTCCCTCGAGGCGTCGTTCCGCCTCAGGTTTCCAGTCGCCCATACTGAACCGATGCGACACGATGCGGGCGCCGGGTTTGAGCTGGCGCTGCAGAATCGTCCGCAGACGCATGTTGATCGAGTTCGACAGGTACAACGTCACGACTGTCGCCTCGGACACGTCCGCCTTGAACAGATCCTCCTGCCGGAACACGACTTTGTCGGCGACGCCTGCTTTGGCGGCGTTCTTGGTCGCCTCCTTGATGAGTTCCGCGTCGATCTCGATTCCGACGCCCCGAGCGCCGTACTTTTTCGCGGCGGCGATGACAATGCGTCCGTCGCCGGAACCCAAGTCATACACGATGTCGGCGGATGTTGTGGTGGCCAGCTTCAACATCGCCTCGGCGACGCCGTTCGACGTCGGCACGTAGTGAATGTCTGGTGATGGCGCGTTCGACTTTTGCGCGAACGCCATCACGCTGCTGGCGGCACACACGACGGCGGCACACACGACTCTGAGCTTCATCGCCTGCACTTTACATCAGTGTGGAGGCCGCGCCGAGAGTAGCGTTGCGCCTTCGGGCATAATCGACGGGTGCGCCCCACCCGTCGATTGCTCGGGGTTCTGCTTCTCGTTCTCCTGAGCGCTCCGAGCCGCGCATCATTCGCGGCGGAAATACCAAACGTCCTCGTTTCCCGTCAACTGCTCGCCAAGGCGCATCTCTCCGTCGGTGACGTCGTGACGCTCGCGGCTGACGCCGGCGGCGCGCGTGCGCGTCAGTTCCGGATCGCCGGCGTGTACGAGCCGACGCCTGATCCGCTGAAATTCAACGTCGAACGCCTCGAAACGCGCGTGCACCTCGACGATTTGCTCGAGCTGGTCGCCGATCCGAACGATCCCTCGACAGCAGACGCCGTCTCGGCGATCAACGTGTTGCTGACCGATTCGTCGAAAGGCACCGCGTTCTCTCGCGCGCTCGCTGCGAAAACACCGTTCCTGTTCGCCGTCCCCACACGCGATTCCGAGAGCAGCACGTTCCAGGTGGTCGATCGTTTTCACACCGCCATCGCGGTCGTGACCGTCGTCGGCAGCACGGCGTTTCTGCTGGCGCTGATGGTGATTCGCGCGGAAGAGCGGAAGGAGACCGTCGGCATCCTCAGGCTGATCGGGATTTCTCGAAAGACGATCATGACCGAGGTCGTCGTCGAGGGCCTGCTCGTCGCGATTGCCGGCGCCGCTGTCGGCGTGCTGATCGCCGCGGGCGCGCAGCATGCGGTCAACCGGTTCTTTCAGGCACGCTACGACACGTCGCTCGTGTTCATGCGCGTGTCGCCTGGAATCGCCTTGCGGTCGGTTGCCGTCGCCATTCCCGTTGGCGTCGTCGCGGGGACGGTCGCGTCGTGGACGCTGCTGCGCCGCAAGGCGACGTCGCTGGTGCGCCGATGACGCCGCTCGCACTCGCGTGGCGGACGGCGCGACGGTACCGCGCCAGGGCAGTCCTCGCGGTGATCGGGGTGGCCGTGATCGGCGCCCTCAACTTCGACATGCTGATGCTCTCGCGCGGGCTGGTGCTTTCGTTCGCGGATCTGCTGAACGCGACGAACTACAACATCCGCATCTCGGGGAACTCCGGGCTGCCGCTCTCGCGGTCGCCGATCGACAACGCGGGCACGTTGATGAAACAGGTCGCGGCGCTGCCGCAAATCGCGTCGGTCGCCGTCATGCGGACCGCATCGGCAGCACTGGTTGAACCGAGCCGTCGGCCGCAGGGCGTGGAGCTGGTCGGCTCGTCCGACCCTTCGGGCCTCGGTGTCTGGCGGCTCCTGAGAGGTTCGAACCTCGACACCGCGTCCGACGGCACCGCTGCGCAGACGGCGGTCGTCTCGCAGACGCTTGCCGAACGGTTCAGTCTCGCGCCGGGCTCCACGATTCATGTGCGGGCGGGCATTTCCGGAACGATGTCGGCGCTGCCGCCAATTTCTCTGCGCATCGTCGGCGTGGGTGATTTTCCGTTCGAACCCGAGGAGTCGCTCGTCGTCGCGACGTCGATGGCCGGATTCGCGCGCGCCCATGGCGGAGTCGTCGACGATCGGGCCGAGTTCATGTTCGCCGCCTCCCGTCCAAACGTCGGGGTGGACGCGGCGGTCGATGCCATTGACAAGCTGCGCCCCGACATCCGTGCGTTCTCGAACGAACAACTAGTCGCCAACTTCGCGAGGAATGCCTTCACGTATTTCCGGCAGATCTCAGTCGTGCTGTCGACGACGACGGCGGTGTTTTCGTTTTTGCTGGTGACAACGCTTCTGACCGTGTCGGTGAATCAGCGCCTGGGCGAGGTCGCGGCGCTGAGAGCGCTCGGGATCAGGCGACGGCACATCGCGGCGACGCTCCTCTGGGAAGCTGTGCTGCTGGTGGGCATCGGCGGCACGCTGGCGCTGCCTCTGGGCCAGCTGCTCGCGTCGATTCTCGACGGCATTCTTCGGAGGATGCCTGGACTTCCAGCTGGACTGCATTTCTTCGCCTTCGAGCCGCAATCGCTCGTGCTGCACGTGCTGGTTCTTTCCGCGACGGCGATCGTGGCCGCCGCCTATCCGACGTGGCTGGCAGTCAGGCTGCCGATTGCGCAGACGCTCCGGCAGGAGGTCGTCTCGTGACGATCGTCGAAGCGTGCCGCTTGACGCGCGTGTTTCCGATGAGCGCCGGACCGGTCGTCGCGGTCCGCGATGCGTCGCTGCGCGTCGATCGAGGGGATTACATCGCGATCGGTGGGCCGTCCGGCTGCGGCAAATCGACCCTCCTGCACCTGCTCGGCTGCGTCGACGCGCCGACCAGCGGCAACGTGATGTTCGAGGGACGCGATGTGGGCACGCTGACCGACAGCGGACGCGGACGGATCCGGCTCACCCGAATCGGATTCGTGTTCCAGCGCTTCTTCCTGCTGCCGATGCTGACCGCGTGGGAAAACGTCGAGCTGCCGCAGTCGGAAGCTGGAGCCTCCAGGGCCGAACGGCGTGAACGGACGCGCGAGCTGCTCGAGTACGTCGAGCTGTCGGACCGCGCGCATCATCTCCCGTCCCAGCTGTCGGGCGGAGAAATGCAGCGCGTCGCTGTCGCCCGGGCGCTGGCCAACCGTCCGGCGCTGCTGCTCGCCGACGAACCGACGGGGGAGCTCGACGAGGAGACCGGCGAACGCATCGCTGCCCTCTTGGATCGCGTGCACGCCGACGGTACCGCCATCGTGCTGGTGACGCACAACGCCGCGCTCGCCAATCGCGCGAAGACGCGGTTGTCGATGCGTTCGGGAGTGCTCCACACGTGATTGTGCGTCTCGCGCTGCGCTCGCTCGCGGTCCGTCCGATACGGACGGCGGTGTTGGCGTGCGGATTTGGACTCGGCATCGCCGTGATGGCGGCGCTGCTCGGCGTCGGCGAGGTGATTCTCGAGCAGGCGCGTGCGCCCGAGTTGCAAGGCGGCGGCGACGTGCTCGTCACTGGTGCCTTCGGCGCCGTCGAAAACGCGCCCTTCGTGCTGTCGAGCGTCCGCGCGCTTGCGCCGGCGGCGTCGCCGGCCCGCGAGTCGACGGTCTATCTGTTGAACCACGGCGAGGCGATTCCTGTGGCGGCGCGCGGTGGCGTGCCGAGCCTCGAGAAAGCTGTCGGCGACGGCGAAGTGAAAGACGTCGCGGTCTGGGCCGACGCGGCATCGGACGCGCGGTGGACGCACGTCGATCCGGGCGCCGTCCTGCGCGCGCTCGATCGCTTTCACGCGCCACCCGACGTGCCGGAGTTCGCGGCGTCGTGGGCAGAATGGCTGTACTTCAACGGCCGGACGCCGGATGGGCGCACGCGTTTCTATCTCACGTTCATCGTCGGTCCGAGGGTCAGTCCAGGAATCCGATCCGCAGGTGTCCATCTGCAGCTTGACCGCGACGGAAAGCCGTCGAATTACATTGCGTCGGGCCAGGTCGACGAACGAACGGTGCTGGAAGGCGCTCCCGATCTCGAGATCGCCGGCAACCGCGTGCGTCTCGACGGACAGCGGTACGAACTGACGCTGCGCATGAAGGGGATCAGTGGAAGGCTCTCGTTGGATCCGGCGCCGGGACGATCGCTGCCTCCGGCCGTGCTGCGCGGTGCGCGCGGCTGGGTGTCGGGGTACGTGGTCCCAGTGCTTTCAGGAGAGCTCGCTGGATCGCTGACGAGCGGCAGCGACGTCATCGAATTTGCCGGCGCCGACGGCTACCACGACCACAACTGGGGATTCTGGCGCGACGTTCGATGGCAGTGGGGCCAGGTGTCGGGCGGCGGCCTATCCTTTATATATGGGCGCGTGTTCCCGCCGGCCGATGTCGCGGCTGCCGATCGCATTCCGGGATTTCTCGGCGTCCTCGACGACCACGGCCTCATCGGCGTCGCCACGAACGTGACGATTGTGGAGCAGCGCGGCGATCAGCCGATACCTCAATCGATTGAAGTGACCGCGCGCGGCAGTGCTGTCGACCTGCGCCTCAGTTTCGAGACCGATCGCATCGTCAGGCGGCCTGTGTCGATCACGGGGGGCGACGCGGATTTTCTCCAACTCGGCGGCACTTATCGCGTGCAAGGCCGCGCAGGTGGACGCACAATTGATATCAGTGCGCGAGGAGCAGCAGAAACGTTTCAGCAGAGGTGACATCGATGCGGCGGGTAAGAAACGGAGTGTGTGTGCTTGTGGTCTTCCTGGCGTGGGGGTCGACCGCCCGCGCGCAGCAACCCGTGACAGTGGCTCAGACGACGACGGCGGCGCCGCAGGGATTGCATGGCTCGGCTGGCTTCGGCCTGTCCCTCACTGATGGCAACAGCGATACGCTGAACATCAACGCGACAGTCGACAACACGTACGATCCAAAAACGAAGAACGCCATGAGGTGGAACGCGCTGTTTCTTCGCGGCAAGCAGAACGGCGTGCTGTCCGTGTACAGAGTGTCGGCGATGTTTCGTGACGAGTACACGGTCAACGGCCGCGTCTTCATGTTCGCTGAGATGGACGCGCTCCACGATACGTTCAAGGGCGTCGACTACATTCTCGCGCCTGCCGCCGGTGTCGGTTACAAGGTCATCGACACGATGCGGACGTCGTTCAACGTCGATGGGGGTATCGGCGGCGTCGTCGAGCGCGACACTGGAATGGACGCGATAGGCAATGGCGCGATCACGTTGAGCGAGAAGCTGGTGCACCAGCTCACCGAGACGACGACGCTCAAACAGACCGCGACGACCCTGCTGAAAATGGGCGACATCGCCGACGGCCTGTATACGTTCCAGGTGGGCGTTGCGGCGAAGGTGAACTCGCGCCTGCAACTGTCCATCGATCTGCTCGACACCTTCAAGAACCATCCCATCGACGGCCTGACGCACAAACACGACGTCGCATTGGTCACCAGCATCGTCGCGAAGTACTGACGATCGACTCGAGCAGCGGCGCGTCGCGCGTCTGCTCCGAGTATGGGCGATACCGATCCATACCGTCGACCGGCGAGACGATGATTCGCTCGCCGGTCAGGAACGTCAGCTTGTAGCTTTGCCAGTACCCGGCTCGTGCGAAGCGGACCCGGGCCGCGTCGAGACAGGTGATTGCTTGTTGCGATTCGAGATCGGGCGCGAGCGCCCTGTACCAAAGAAGTTGTTGTGCGGCGAAGATCGCGAGCGCTGAGACGAGTACAAGAGCGCCGGCGACACGGCTGACGCGCCACACACCCATGACGCCGATCGCGTAGACGGCCGGCAGCGCGGCATACATCGGCATGAGGTAGCGATACGACTGCGCGTCGATGTACGAGCCGCTGACGAAGAACATGACGGCGGCGACGAGCGGAAATATGTGGAAGAACGGCGTCACTCGTCGACGCCAGGCCTGCCAGTACGAAACCGCGGCAATCAGCACGAGGATCAGCGCGAGCGCCGGAAGCACCGTCGCGCGCGTCGCCGGATCGCGCCAGCCGAAGAGGATCGGCAGCATGGCGTGGGTAATATCCGGCAGCGCCGTTCGTAGCGCGGAGGCGTCGAGGCGCGAAATCGGCGAGCCCATGCCGCGGTTGCCGATTCGTCCAATCAGCGCCGGTAGGTAACCCGCGAAAAATGCCAGCGCCGGTCCAAGCAGCGCTCCTCTGAAGATGCAGACGACGACAAATGCGACCAGCGCGGCCGTCAGGCCGCTGGCGACCCACCACATCTTTTGTGGATGCGTGGCAGTGATCCTGGCCCCGAACACGGACGCCTGAAGGCCGCCCGTGAAGAACGCGATCAATCCGAGGACGAGGTAGAGCAGCGCCGCCACGGCCAGTGCTGCCACGATGGCTCGCGCCCACGTGGGCACGCGCGTGCGGAACCGTTCGCTCACCATTGCGCGCCAGTCCGGCGTCACGATTGCGGTCGTCACCGCGAGCGACACGACGTAATAGAGGATGAACTGCTGAATCCAGAGGCCGACCCCAAGAGCGAACGCCGCGGCGAACATCGCGCGCCCCGAGAGGCTCTCCTCCCACCAATCAATCGCAAGCAGGAGGACCGCGCCGACGAGCAGCGTCATCACGATCTCCGCGCTGCCGCTCATTGACCACAACACGAGCGACGGCGGTCCGGCGATGAAGAACGCCGTGGCGATCCAGGCGACGGCGCGAGAGACGACGCGCTCGAGCAAGCGGAAATGCAGCCAGAGAAACACGATGAAGCAGGCAAGCGTCACCGCTTTCAGCACCAGGACGCTCGATCCCGCTGCGCGAAAGGCGGCGGCGCCGAGATAGATCTCCGGCACGCCCTTGTAGCGCTGACCCCAAAGAAACAGCGGATGCTCGCCGGCGAGCACGTGACGCGCCATCAACCCCTCGACCGCCTCGTCGGCGTCGAAGAACCGATCCGCGCGCAAGAGAAACGGCAGCCGCGCGGCGATCGCTGCGGCCGCGATCGCCACGAACGCCAGGCGATTTCGCACGCGGTATTATGGCCGCGAATGGATGTCGATCAGCTGATGGCTGAGGCGCTCGTCGAGGCGCGCCGGGCGCGCGACGCTTCGGAGGTGCCCATCGGCGCGGTCGTCGAGTTGAACGGCGAGATCGTCGGACGAGGATTCAACCATCCGATCGGCGCCGTCGATCCGACGGCCCACGCGGAGATTGCGGCGATGCGCGACGCGGCGACGCGCGTCGGCAACTACCGTCTCACGGGCGCGACGCTCTGTGTGACCATCGAACCGTGTCTGATGTGCGTCGGCGCGATGGTTCATGCGCGTATCGCGACGCTCGTGTACGGCGCCGCCGAACCGAGAACCGGCGCGATCGTCTCGACGGCTCGAGGCGCCGAACTGCCGGGCCACAACCATCGCATCGAGATCGTCTCCGGCGTGCGAGAAGAGGAATGCCGGAACCTGATGGTGGAATTCTTCAAAGAGCGACGTTAGCTTTTCGGGGGGCCGCGGAACACGGTAAACTTGTAGTTCGGCCTCGCGGAGAGGTACCGAAGTGGTCGTAACGGGGGCGCCTCGAAAGCGTCTTGTCCCGTAAGGGGCACGTGGGTTCGAATCCCACCCTCTCCGCCACCTTCCTCACTCGCGTTCGGTCTTTGGCGGCTCGGGCGCGAATCTAGGGCATCGCGCTACTGGGCTGCCGCCGCTGATCGAATTGAAGCGGCATTGGGACCCGAAGAGTGTCTTTCGTTTCGAGATGAGTATTCCGCTGACGCAGCGCCTTCTCGGAATTACAGCTCGATACTTCTCGACCACTGACCAATCTGAACCCAATCCGGCTGCAGCATCCTGATCAGATCCTCGATCCCGCGCCTGAACTCGATCAAGGCCTGGTTTGCGGTCGGATGCCGCGTCTGATCGAAGAACAACTCGTCCTCGGAGCCCTTATTAGGAACCACGGGCACATACGGTGCGCTGTAGGAAAAGATGTCGTAGAAGGTAATCAGTTCACCCAGCGTTCCGGTATTCGGCAGATACGTCTTCAAGAGCTCCGACGTGGGCAGCGGATCCAGCGGATCCGGAATTGTCGAGCTCTGGAGGCACGGCGGATAGTTAGGAGCGAACGACGGCTCCGGTGAGCTGAGACTTCTCAATCGGCCCATTCCGTGAAAAGTGATCCGATAGAGAATGCTGGTCACCACAGCCTTCAAGGCTGCCTTCGAATCTACTCTGGGAAGGCCCGCGACATTCCCCGGGCCGCTCGCCGCGCCAATCCAATTCGCCAGATCAGTGTCAGCCTCCACCGCCGCGTCCGTCGCGTATCCCGCATCGACGACGGCGCTGACGTAATCGGCTGTCATCTGCCAGACTTTCAGGATCTTCTGTACGTTGGGATAGAGGTTCCAAGGCTGGTCGTCGATCGAGGGGTCGGTGAAGTCGACCGGATCGAGGTTCAGCTGTGCCAGCGTGTCGCCAGGATCGGTTGAGAAAAACTCGTGCGTCGCCGAGAACTTGTTGCACAGTGTCAGGAACTTGCCGGGATCGCTGATTGACGTTGGAGGAGAGAGAGTGGACCATCCGACCAACAGGAATAGATCGAAGGGAATCGTGAACTGTGATTGCGGTGCGAGCAGCTGATAGATGATGTTGCTGGCAGGAAGCGTATTCAGCATGGCCATTTGCATCGCGGCTGTCACGATGTGTTGCGTATAGACGTGGCCGAGCCAGATGCCGTGAACGGTCAATGACGTTTTCACTGCCAGCAGTCCGTAGATCCATGATGGCGACGCCGGCGTGTAGGTCTGTGCCGTGTTGATGTTGTTAGGATCGACCACGTACGCCGCGATCGGATTCAGGTTCTTCTGCTCGTCCATTTCGAGCAGCGTCATGGTGCACGGTGTAAACCGCACGGTGCCGTTCGTAAGCTTTTGCGGGTCGAGACCGGAGAATATCGTCATGTCGATGCCGTAGAGCCTGCCCTGGTCCAGAAGTTCGTCATACGCCGGCAACCAGGCCAGTCCCAGATTGTTCCGGAACGACATCGCGCTGGCCTGAGTCAGCTTCTGCAGGACCAGGAGGTTGTACGGCAGTGCGTTGCTCCGGAGCGTCGGCCAGAACTGACGCGTTGCCTCGTTCGGATCCGTGATCGCTGCGCAATACTCCGTGAGGTGCGGAAAACCTCGGCGAAACACGTCCTCAAAAGTCGTCCAGGCCATCGCAAACTGGCTGGGATCCTCAAGCGTAAATGCCGAGTAGTCGGGTGCTCCCTCGGCGTCCGCGCGCGGCGCCAAGCTGGATCCTCGATACACCGCGGACGTCGCGGATACGGCGCCATGTGCTGCCGATCGAGCCACCAATCGTGCCTCGACCTTTGCTCGCAGTCTCTGGAAAGTCGAAGCAATCTCGTTCGCGTGAACAGGACTCGTGAAGATCCTCCCCAAGAACTCTTCGAGGAGTATCAGCAACTCTCGCAACGTCGCCGCTTGCTGTACCTGTTCCTCGGTGCCGAGCATGAAGCGCTCCGCAGTCGCGGTAATGTTGTTCAGCGTGT
>Ga0097621_100002867_pt1 | contig 11835 bp, 9 predicted proteins | sample KBSMisM72_FD_73165 | JGI IMG/M metagenome (GOLD analysis project Ga0097621, IMG submission 73165) | Miscanthus rhizosphere microbial communities from Kellogg Biological Station, Michigan, USA - KBS Miscanthus M7-2 (version 2) (version 2) | ecosystem: Host-associated > Plants > Roots >... | reverse complement strand
GATCTGGTAGCTGCAGCGGATGTCTATATTTCGACGTCAAGGTATGAGGGACTGTCATTTGCCGTGCTGGAAGCGCTGGCAATGAATATGCCTGTTTTACTGACGGACTGTATAGGCAACAAAGATCTTATCAATAACCTGAATGGCGCCGTTTTTACTGATGAGAATGATGCTATTTATACATTGCTGCAGTTTTATAACAACAGCAGCATGCTTAACATAATGGGCCAGCATTCAGGAAGACATTGCAAAAAGAATTTCAATTTTGCCGATACTTTTCGCAGGTATGAAAAATTGTATCAACAGGCGTCTTTTGCGCCTGAATTGCTTTATCCTTTAAAATAAAAGTTCCATGATTGAAAATGGAAATGGTGTGCATACCCACAATAAAGAGCTGACAGATAGTTTGAAGCAAATCAGACAATATCTGGAAAATAATATTCGCGATTTAAGCGTGTCTATTAGAAAAAAAGATATTGAGATCGATCTCCTGAAAGAATCGCTGGAAAAAGCACATCACCAGGCAGAAGGCAACAGCCAATTAATTAATAAATTACTGGGCGAGCTCAGTAAATTACAAAACGATATTGAGTGGTATAAGCTTACTTATGAAAAAAGAAGTTTTTTGGGAACCGTGCGCGAAAAATTATTCCGCAGGCATTAACCATTAACCTTAAATATAAAAAAATTGCAGGCGCACAATAAACCCGCAAATGGCACGCGACGGGCGGGCGTCTCAACAAAAGAAACCTGGAAACAATTTATTTCCCCTGCAATATTTAATAAGCCGGGAAATTTCCCCGCCTCCGCCTGGACAGAACATATTCCATTTGCTTTCTGGTTGATTGACGCCTTAAAGCCGAAATTATTGGTGGAATTGGGTACCCACTATGGCCTTTCCTATTTTTCATTTTGCCAGGCCATAGAAAAGACTATGCTGAAAACAAAATGTTATGCAGTAGACACCTGGGCAGGCGATGAACATGCAGGTTTTTACGACAATACTGTTTTTGACTTTGTTCAACACGCAAATGATCAGTACCGGCATTTTTCTACACTTTGCCGCCAAACATTTGATGAAGCAATTGCCTTATTCGACAACCATTCTATAGACCTGTTACATATTGATGGGCTTCATACCTATGAGGCGGTTAAACACGATTTCAACAACTGGTTACCCAAACTCTCACAAAAAGCCGTGGTCCTCTTTCACGATACACATGTAACGGACCGTGGGTTTGGCGTGTACAGGTTATGGCAGGAGTTACAAACCCAATATCCATTTTTTGAATTTACCCATGGCTTTGGCCTGGGTATACTGGGAGTTGGAAAAACCATCCCAAAAAAAACCGCCAGGCTTTTTGAAGCCGCTTTACTGCCCGACACTGCACACAGCATACAAAAAAGCTATGAAAGGCTCGGCGCCTTATGCCGGATGGAACAGGAATTTGAGCGCATGATAGCGGCACCGCCTGCAAAGGAAATGGCAGGCAGCGATCCGGAAGCAGCTCTAAAAAACGCAGTACATGAAGAACTGGCTGTACCCGCAGCACCACCTGCTGAAAATAATTTAATGGCCGCGGAGGAAATTACAATACAGGTTTTTTGGAAAAAAGAAGGCGAGGTGTTCAGCGAACCCAATTCCATGGCCCAGACAGTCACGCTGAACAAAGATGTTTCTTATCATACTTTTGTATTGGATAAAAGCATTTCTGATATTGACAGCGTAAGAATTGATCCATGTGCCAGACCAGGCGTCATTTATATACATTCCATTGCAATTACAAACGGTCAGGGTCAAACGCTGTGGGACTGGGATGCAATAAAAAATATAAGTTCTTTTCATAACCTTGTCATTTTGAAAAGTATCTTTGCCGCAAACGCCCCCTTGCTGATTTCAATAAATGACGACCCAATGATTGAAATTAGCCTGCCAGTATTGAACGTGGCTGCTATTGAAAATAATATTACAGTTATAATTGGTATTTCAAAAGCCGATAACGACCTGATTCAACAGGAACTTTCTGAAATATCAGTTGCAGCATTAAAGGTTTAGTATTAAAAAATGCAAATCAAATGTATGATACATGCCCCAAAGACAGTATAACATACCGGATGCTGAAAATATAAATTTCAGGGTTAAATACCACAATGAGCCGGCACTGCTTCCCGATGTCTGCCTGTTTTCTTCGTTTAGCTTTGCCGGTGTTGTTGAAGAATACGTTTATTATTATTTGCAGGAATTAAAAAAAGCTGGTTTTGCCATTGTATTTATTAGTACCAGCCAACTGGAAGAATCCTGTGTAAGCCGCCTCTCGCAGTATTCATTTATGATTATTGAGCGCGACAACAGATGCCCTGATTTTGGTTCATGGAAAGCCGGTCTTTCCATGCTTGACTGGGGTAAACAACTTAACTCCGTTTTGCTTGTAAACGACAGTGTCTTCGGCCCCTTTTTTAATATAGCCAGCATTATTTCTTCGATGAAAGAAAGATTTGATGTATGGGGAATGACGGAAAGCAATGAAATAGATCTTCACATTCAAAGCTACTTTATCTATTTCAACAAGGCAGCTGCAGCCAGCAGCATATTCAGCAATTTTTGGAAACAGGTTGATTTAATGGCCACCAAGGATGAGGTAATACAACGATATGAAATAGGATTGTCGGCCTTGTTCAGAAGCAACAACTTTACATTGGGCGCATATGCAGGCATTGATAACCTTACGCAAAATACTTACCAGGAACACCGGGTTACCAATCCAACTCTGGTATTCTGGAAAGCACTGATACAAAATCACCAGTTCCCTTTTTTAAAAAGAGAATTACTGATAAAAATGAATATCAGTAAAACTTACTGGGGCGTTAATTTGTACGTAAACACAAGCGGGTGGAAAAAAACCATTGAGCAGTTTACAGATTACCCGGTAAGCTATATTGAACAATTCCTGCATAATTACTACCGTGTATTGGGACCTGCAAGGAATATGGTTTTACAGAAAAGAAAAATACTTTTTTTAACCCACAATGCCGAAGACAGTGAAGGTCAAAGATTACTTATTACTTTTCTGCAGTGGTTAAAAAGGGAAAGCGGTATAAAAGCTGAAATAATCATCTGCAATCCGGGAAAAAATGAGCTGGACAATGAGTTTGCGTCGCTGGGTGTAGTCACCTATTTTTACGAACTGTCAAATATTGCCAAAAGAAATTTAAAAGAAAGACTGATTGATGAGGTAGCCCTGATCTTTTCCAACACTATTGAAAACATTGCGATACAAAAGTTCTTTTCCTACACATTCATCCCCCAGGTAATTTTTGTACATGAACCTGTAGAGGCGCTGAAAAATTTCCTTTCCGCCGACAATGCAAGCTGGTTGAAGAAAAATATTTCTCATTTTATCACCAGTTCTGGAACGGGAAAACAAACAATTTTAAATGAGCTGGCTGTTGACGACAAGAAAGCTGACCGGGTGTATAAGTTTGTTGATTTTTATACGCCTGAAAATACTGAAAGAAAGCAAAGGGAAATTAAAGCCCTGTTGGGCCTGCCTGCAGACGCCTTTGTAGTGGGAATGTGCGGCGATGCCGCGAAAGAAAAACCGGCCGAGCTTCTGCCGCTCATTGCGGCTATATTGTGCAGGGCTGATAATACCATTCATATTGTATGGCTGGATGACAGCGCTTCACGTTCAAAAAATGAACAAATTCACTTTGATTTATTAAGAACCGGGCTCATCAGCCGGGTTCATTTTATAAAAAAAGAAGGAGATAACAGGCATTGTTTTGGGGCCTTTGATGTTTTTGTTTTGGCTGCAAGAGAGGAGAATTTTCCATTAATAAATCTTGAGGCTGGTCTTGCGGGCAAACCGGTTATTTGTTTTGACAATGCTGCCTACGCAGACGGGTATGCTGATTTTGGCATTGCCCAAGCCGTTCCTTATTTAGACATTCAGCTACTGGCTGAAAAAGTATTGGAATATTTTCATAACAGACAGCAGCTTGCTGATGAACAGGAAAGATTACCCCGTATCATCAGCCAGCATTTTACCACTGAAATACAGGCGCCGAAAATATTGCAGCTTATCAGAAATTATTACGATGACACTGAGTTAATGCTGAAAGAAGAGCCCGCCCTTACATTCTTTACCCATATCTATTACGAGAATACATGGGATGAAATCAGGAACAAGCTGAAGAATTTTGACAATGGCAAAAATCATTTTCTTTTTAGCGTAAGCGAGGCTTGTCTGATAAAAGATGACATCGTAGAAGACATTAAGAAATCGTTTGAAAAATCCTACGTCCTCATTACTTCAAATATTGGAAAAGACATTGGTGGAAAAATGGCTTTGATTGATCTCTATCTTTTACTGAATATCAATTCTTCATTTCTTGTATTTCTGCACGATAAGCAAAGCCCCCACTCTATCATTGGCGAAACCTGGAAAGCCGGCCTGTTCAAAATAATAGATCCAAACTATCAAAAAATGATCGTGTCGTTGTTTGCAAACCCTGCTATCGGCATAATAGGCGACAAAGACCATATTGTTAATGAATACGACCCGGTTACAAAAACATTCCGTAACAACAGCCAGTTGTCAAAAAAATTGTTGCAAAAATTTGATATGTCCATTGATAACTATGATTTCCTGGGTGGCTCTATGTACTGGATAAGATCGTCCATCATAAGGAAATTTTTTAAAGAGAACAACCCTATATTAATGAGGGAAAACCTGGAAGCGGGTAATGTGCTTGATCTCTATGAAGAAAGAATGGCACATACCTGGGAAAGAATGTTTAGCTGGATAGCAACAAATCAAGGATACACCATAAAAGGCATATAAGCGATAATAATGTTTGAGTATATCTACCTGTTAAAAAATTTTGATCCTGATTTCTTCAGCGATAAAGACCACCACCACTGTGAGTTTATCATTCCGGTAAATGAAACTGTAACGGGCAAACAAGCTGACCTTTTTGAAACATTGCTTCATTCAAACAATAAGTTTAGTTTTTGTATTGGCAGTAACCTGAAACAATACGACAAAACATTTATTAAAGAAGAAATTATCCAGCATTTTGTGCGACTGCTGTTTTTGCCCAATTACCTGAAAACAAATGGTCAGCATGTCTTTTTTATTGAGCCAGAAGAAATACCAGGTAATCTTGATTTAATAATAGATGAATTTTATATTGAGCTTAAAAAACAGGGAATCAAAATCACGCTGTCAGAGATAATGGATTCCGAAAATAACTTGTCGCCTGCAAAAGACAACAAATACACTTCTATTATACACAGCGGGTTAAACCGATATCTAAACAGTAGCGAACCCGAAAGCGGTTTTGAAACTTTTACAAAAACGTTTACAATACCCCAGGACTTCGGCAAAAAATGGGTCATTCCAATTACCAGCTTGTGCGACTTTCTGGATAAACGAACCAGGATTGAAAAGTTTGAAACATGGGTAAAAAATAAAGATCCTTTCAAAGTGCAATTGATTGAAAGATACAATTCGGCAATAAAGGACAATAACACCATCGTATCGGAAAATGAGTTGTTGAAATTTAAACTGGATAACAGCGCCTATTATTTACAACTTATCCGAAAGGAATCGCAGGGGCTCATCAACGAGATCGGCAGCTTAAGGCTGGAGATTCATCGTCTGACCCAGCAAATACTGCATCCTGCTTCTCCTGCCGGTCATGTTTCTCATTCAATGGACGATACGGATCTCATTATGCGTATGCAAGCCCATATCAATGCTGAAACCAAACGTGCCAATGACACATTTAACTGGTATAAAAACGAATATGAGATTTTGCCAGGATGGTATAAAAAAATTGGCCAACTAATTAAAGCTCTTATGGGAAAACGCTCATTTAAATCGCTATTTAAAAAATAATTAATGACCAGGGAAGAAAAAATACTCAGTCATATAAATAAAGAAAAGCCCGGAATTGAAATAGGTCCCAGTCATGCACCACTGGCTCCCAAAAAAGCAGGTTTTGATGTGCACATCATTGATCATATGACGAGGGAACAATTAATTGAAAAATATACCGGACATGGTGTAAACCTGGATAATATTGAAGAAGTTGATTTTGTATGGAAAGGCCAATCGTATGCAGAACTTACCAACCGGCCCGGCTATTATCATTGGGCAATTGCTTCTCACGTAATTGAACATACGCCGGATCTGATTGGTTTTCTTCAGCAATGTGAAGAGATTCTTACAGAAGAGGGCATTCTTTCTCTTGTGGTACCTGATATAAGATATCATTTTGATTATTTCAGGCCGGTAACAGGCATCTCAAAGGTTATTGATGCCTATTACCAAAAACATACCATTCACTCTGCCGGAACGGTTGCAGAATATACACTAAACGTGTGCACACGTGGCGGGCAGATAGCCTGGCACGAAGGCGCCGATGCCGAACTTTCGCTACTATACCCTGCCGGCGCCGCCTATGAACACATGCAACGGGTATTACAACAAAATGAATACTTCGATTTTCATGCATGGTCTTTTACCCCCACTTCATTCCGTTTAATGATACAGGACCTTAATGATTTGAAATTTATTTCGCTTAAAGAAGTGAGCTGGTTTCCAACAACGGGATGCGAGTTTTATATCAACCTGGGAAAAAAAGGACATGGCTTTCCCGGCAAAAGACTGGATGCACTAAAAGAAATAAAAGCAGAATTATCTGTCTAAGAAAAAAAACAACTACTTAAGCATTTTGCAGTGAATAAAGAACCCGCGATAGCTGTATTATACCATATTTTTTACGAAGACAGTTATGATCTGGTCTGCAATGAACTGCAACCTTTACAGCCTTACCACCCTATCCTGTTATTCAATATTTGTACTAATACGCCAGGTAAAAACCAAATGTCGGAAGCATTAAAAAAAGCGTTTCCCGGTTGTTTCGTAATTTTTACCAGCAATAAGGGCAAAGACATCGGGGCTAAACTGGCCATGTTGCAATTCTTTATGCAGCTTCAACTGACTGCCGATTATTTTTTGCTGCTGCACGACAAAAAGAGTTTACAGGCACTCAAAAGCGCCACCTGGAAAGACGATTTGTTAAAGGTCATTTTTCCGGATAACATAGCAGCTGTTTTTCAACGCTTTGAACAGAATGATCAATGCGGAATTGTGGCCACTAAAGAATACATAATAACAGAGCCGTTTGAAGAAAATAAATTTTCAGGCATCAATGGTCAACTATTGGATGAGTTGGTACTGACATATGGGCTCAGACCGGATTCTTTTGAATTTGTGGCCGGTACCATGTTTTGGGTAAGGGCGGCTCCCCTGCTGCAGTTTTTTGGGCGGTTCAATCCGCTTGAGATAAGAAAGCAGCTTGAAAATGGTAATGTAATTGATAATTTTTCAGGCACGGTTACCCACTCATGGGAGAGGCTGTTAAGCTGGATAGTAACTTCCAACAAAATGTTTATAACGGGCATATAATGCAAGTACCGGTAAATCCATATTATACTATAAGCGCCCGGTTATTACTGCAAAATACCGGCAGTATACCAGAGATGGCTCCGGCTATCCGGATTAATATACTGCTCAATATACCAAAGGTGCAATTTCCGGATCTGTTTTTAATTCTTGGCACCATTAAAAATAATTTTCTTATCAGCTTACCTGCCGGAGTGGTTTCAGATCAGCAACTGCTTGTGTCAATATTACCAGAATGCTACCTGCTCTCTTCTCTTGACAATTTCTCGTTGGCAGCAGGAAACATACTACCCATTATTGCAGAAGAGGCGCTTTTACCTGGCAATAAAAACACTGACCTTATCCAAAACTATTTTCTTGAACAGGGAACCAGGCCCTGGCAGTTTCCAAATTTCAGCCTTCAGCAAACAGTACCGCAACAAACCGCAAACTGCTCATTTAATGTTTTTTGTCCGGTAAGCAACAACGAAGACATTGAAACCATTTTCCCCGATGCCACCATCATTGCATTTGCAGCGGGCATTGCAGATATAACTGCATTTAATAAATATACCGCCCTGGTAAAAACATATACTTCACCTGATTTTTTTTCAACAACTTTTATTGAAAAAAAATTACATGAAGAGGAACTACAAAACTGGCAGCAGAGAGCTCTGCTATACCGCAGTTTTCTTTCTTTAAGTAAATCCGTACAGCAAAAAGAATATTATGATGTGCTGGACTGGTATAAAAAAGAATACGAAGCCCTGCCGCTCTGGTACAAAAGGTTTGGCCATATTATAAAAGTACTGATGGGTAAACGAAGTTTCCGTTCGCTATTTAATGATAAATTCAAAAAAAATACAGATTGAAATACTGGCTGCTTACAACGGAATATCCCCCTTTGCATGGTGGCGGCATCAGCACTTATTGTTTTTTTACAGCAAGAATGCTGGCAGAAGACGGGAAACAGGTGACCGTATTTATTAATGACGACAGCACCAGCGATTTCACCATTACGCAGGAAACAGATGATATACGCGTCATCAGGTTTAACAGCAACCGCGATGGATTGCAGCAATCATTGGGATACACGGCCAGGCTGAGTTATGCTTTTGCCAGCATCGTGAAAAAAATAATTCTGGAAGAAGGAAAACCTGACTTTATTGAAGCACAGGATTATCTTGGAATAGCTTATTATGTTACCCAGTACAAGCATATTGGTTATGCGTTTTTATCAGATATACCAATTGTGCTCACCATTCATTCACCCGCTTTTATTTATTTGTCTTATAACCGGGTGCCCACTTACAGGTTTCCGGATTTTTGGACAGGTGAAATGGAAAAACAAAGTATGGCTGCGGCAGATGCGCTTATTTTTCCCACTGCATTTATAATGGATGAAGTGAACAAATATATTGCGCTGACTGGCAGGCAAACTGCATTAATTGCCAATCCATATACGCCTGGTGCGCAGCCCGAAACTTCATTTAAAAGAAATAAAATTGTTTATTACGGCAAACTTTCAGCACAGAAAGGAAGTTTTGAACTGCTTGCGTATTTTAGAGAATTGTGGCACAATGGGTTTTCCCACCCGCTGCACATCATCGGGGGCACGGATATTGTATTCTACCCCGAAATGAAAACGATGGGAGAACTGGTAAAAACACAATATGCCACCTGTATTGAAAAAGGCCTGCTGCAATTGCACGGCAAAATAAAGCCCGCACAGACAGACGATTACCTGCGGGATGCGCATGTTGTTATTGTACCCAGTATTGTAGATAACCTGCCTTATGTTGTTATGGAGGCCATGAGCCGTGGCAGAATTGTATTGGCTTCCAAACAAGGCGGACAGTGCGAAATGATGGAAGATGGCCATTCTGGTTTTTTATTCGATCATGATGAGCCAGGCTCATTTAGCAGGCAACTGGATACCATACTTGCTTTATCAGACAATGAGGTTCAGCAGATTGGCCTGAACGCCCGCAAATGGGTAGAAAAATGCTATAATTTTCATAAAATCGGGCAAGAGAAAATGCAATTTCTTCAACAGGTAAAGCCCGTTCCGCAAAACTATTTTCCTTTTTTATACCAGGAAAAAATACAATCGCCAGCTAAAATACATTTTGAGCCCGGTTTGCTATCGGTTGTTATACCGTTTTACAATATGGGTAATTATATAGATGAGTGCGTACGCGCTGTTACCAGTTCTACCTATAAAAAGATAGAGATTCTTGTAGTCAATGACGGAAGTACTGATCTGGCAGGCATTGAAAAATTGAAGCAGTTAACGCAACAAGAAAATATAACTATCATTAACAGGTCTAATACCGGGCTTGCATTGACCAGAAATTTTGGAGCGGCCACTGCCAGGGGCGAATACCTTGCATTTCTTGATGCAGACGATATGGTGGCTCCCGACTATTATGAGAAAGCAATTAATGCATTGAAAAAAAATGACAATGTTTTTTTTGCAGGAGCCTGGGTGCAATACTTTGAAAACAGCAATGCGGTTTGGCCCACCTTTACACCTCAGCCACCCTATGCACTTGCCCACAACCCGGTCAACAGCAGCGGATTGGTGTATAAAAGAGAAGCATTTTTATCAGGAGGTCTGAACGATAAGAAAACAGACTACGGGCTGGAAGATTATGAAAGTCTCATTCACATGCTTTCAAAAGGTTTAAATGGAGTAATATTGCCTGAAATATTGTTCCGGTACAGGGTGCGTACCGGCTCCATGTTCAGAAATATTACCAGCGAAAAACTACTTTATTCAAACAAATACATTGCTGAAAAACATGCAGCCTATTACGCCTCATTTGCGGTGGCCGTTATTAACCTGTTAAATGCAAATGGCCCGGGATATTTTTACGAAAACCCAACTTTTGAAACAAAAGTTACCGTAACCAACAAATCAGAAAATATCTACCTTGCAAAGCTGAAAGCCATTATCAAAAAAAACGAACCCTTAAAACGGCTGGCATTACAAATTTTAAAGATTAAAAACAAACGATGATTCTTGGAAACCTTCTCAAAGACTGGACGGTAAGAACGAATAAACTGGAGAGACTCTGGCTACTCGCTAAAATTGAATTCAAACTGCGCTATTATGAAAATAAGCTGGGTTTGTTCTGGGCTTTGCTAAAACCATTGCTGGATATGTGCATTTATTATGTGGCATTTAAAGTTATTCTTAAAACAGATGTCCCTTCTTTTGCATCCTATCTTTTTATTGGCCTGGTAATGTGGAATTTTTTCTTAGAATCTACCAACGGCACCATTGCGCTGCTTAATACAAAAAAATACCTGTATGAGTACAGCAATATGAACAAACTTGAAATTTATATTTCAACCTTGTTTGCAAACAGCATAGGCTTTTTGTTCAACCTGACTATGTTTATTTTGTTTTTCAATTTTTTTGAAGCCGGCTCCGGTGGATTCTCCGTTTATAATCTTTGGATAATTGTACTGTTCATTAACCTGTTTATACTGGCGCTGGGCATTTCGCTTATCTTATCAAACATATACATCGTGGCGAAAGATATTAACCAGATATGGATGGTGTTCACCTCGTTTCTTTTTTTTCTGTCACCCATTTTTTATAAGCTTTCCACTTTTAAGGATGCATTGCCCGGTTTCGATTTTGGCAACCCGCTGGCAGGAATCATTATTAATGCCCGGCGGGTGATGATGAATGATGCTGCACCTGACTTTAAATTACTTGGGTTTGATTTTGGCTATGCCCTTGTGATATTATTTGCCGGACTTTTATTATTAAACAAACTGGGCGCAAAAGCTGCAGAAAAATTATAAGCATGGACAACGGCATCGCATTAAAAGCAAGAAACATCAGCAAAACATTTCACATCAGTGAAGACAGTCACAACACGGTAAAGCACCGTCTCTTTAATTTGTTCAGCCCGTCCAGGAGAAAAAGTGTACCGGCTATCAAACTCATGAATTTTGAAATCAATAAGGGAGAATGTGTGGGCCTAATTGGCCGAAACGGGTGTGGCAAATCAACGCTTATACGTTTACTTGCCGGTGTATACCCTACCGATACCGGCTTTGTGGAAATCAATGGCACTACTTTAATAATGAACCTGGGTGTTGGCATGAGCCAGGAGCTGACCGCCCGCGAAAATATTTATGTATCCTCTTCTGTGCTTGGATTGAAAATTAAAGAGACAGATGCCATTTTTGACAAAATAGTAGACTTTGCAGAAATCCGGGAATTTGTTGATACTAAAGTCAAATTCTTTTCTTCTGGTATGATGGCGCGGCTTGGTTTCTCCATTGCGGTTAACGCCGGGGCCGGTATTATGTTCCTGGATGAAATATTTGCCGTGGGCGATATGAAATTCCAGGAGAAGGC
>Ga0097621_100002866_pt1 | contig 11840 bp, 8 predicted proteins | sample KBSMisM72_FD_73165 | JGI IMG/M metagenome (GOLD analysis project Ga0097621, IMG submission 73165) | Miscanthus rhizosphere microbial communities from Kellogg Biological Station, Michigan, USA - KBS Miscanthus M7-2 (version 2) (version 2) | ecosystem: Host-associated > Plants > Roots >... | reverse complement strand
CCGGATGATTGGAACGTGGCTCGGATTCGCCGAGCAGTTTGCCCTCGTGACAGCTGGCGCCGTCGCCTATGCATCCCTGGCACCGCCAGACGGCCGGTGGGCGGAGAGAAAGATTCGGATTGGTCGTGCACTATTTGGCCTTTGCCTCGTGGTATTCGCCTTGGCGCATTTCATGGCGCTGAAGGAAACCGCTGGCATGGTACCCAAGTGGATTCCGCCCGGACAACGTTTCTGGGGAATCGCAACTGGCGTAGCCCACCTGCTGGCCGGTCTTTCCATCATGACCGGTGTTCTGGCAGACATAGCCTCCCGGTTGTTCACGGCGATGCTTATTGCCTTCGGAATCCTGGTTTGGGTGCCCTTACTCTTCACCCCTGCTGATGCTCATATGGTGTGGGGTGGCAACGCGATCAACCTGGCTCTGGCAGGAGCGGCGTGGATAATCTCCGACTCGATTTGGGCGTCGAAGAAATCCGTTTCCTGAGGTTTAGATTCTTTGGAATATACGGAAGCATGACGACCGCGTCCTAGGTCTTTGCCGGCCACGCCGTCTGACCGCCGTGGCTGTAGGCCAGGTTGCCGATATGGCCTGCACGCGCAGCCGCTACGCCAGTTTCCACCGGTGCGTTCGGCTCCTTGCGCGACTTGACGCAGGCAAAGAAATTTTCCATATGAGAGATGGTGCCGTCGCGGAAGCTTTTTTCCGTGAGTACCGGATTCTCTCCATTTTTCACACCCTCGCGATAAACCGTAAAGCCGGTGCGATCGAGTTTTAGCGTTGCCTCCGTGCCGCGAAACTCAAGACCACCATCATCGATGGAGGAATTCATCATCCCGTCGTATCCCACATCAAACCCCGGATAGCGAAACGCGGCTTGAATTGTGTCGGGGCAATCCCACTCCTGAAAAACATATTTGTCGGCCATCATGTATGCCTGCTTCGGCTGGTCGGACTTCATGGCCCAGTGCACGACGTCGATCCAGTGGCTGAACAAGTCGGTCATGGCGCCGCCGCCGAAATTCCAGTACCAGCGCCAGTGGTTGAACTTCTCTTCGCTGAAAGGCTGATCGGGAGCGGATCCCAGCCATAACTTCCAATCCAGCGCTTGCGCGTCGATAGGTTTGGGCGCCCAGTTACGCTGATAATTCTGCCACCAATAGGTTCGGACTTGCGGGACTCTTCCCAGGCTGCCCCCCTGAATCAACTCGACGGCATCCTTAAAGTGTGTCCAGCTACGCTGTTGCATGCCGCACTGCAGAATCTGCTTACCGGAACGAACCGCGCGTGTCAGGGTGGCTCCTTCCTCGATGGTGTGAGTGACAGGTTTTTCCAGATAAACGTCCTTGCCGGCCGCGAGCGCATCGACCGCCATGCGAACGTGCCAGTGGTCTGGCGATGCGATGAACACGGCATCAACGTCTCTCTCCAGTACCTCGCGATAATCCAGGTGGGTTGTCGCGATGCCATTGGACCGTTCTTTGACAACGTCCCGATGCGGCGTATAGACATCACTCACAGCCACAATCTGGTATGGACCAACCTTCTCAGCCGCATCAAGCAGGTTTCGCATCCGGCCCCCCGCTCCGATAACTCCGACGCGGATAGTATCGTTCGCACCAAGTACTCTGGATGAGGCAAGCGCAGTCATACCACTGGCGATGATGAAGCTCCGGCGATTCAGCATATGCGGTGTAACCCTCCCATACTTTTCATCGAGTCGCGACCGTTTTCGCGTCGATCTTATCAATTTATCGCGCCCCGCGCATAAACTTGGCGCCCGGAGTGGTTTTCGCGTCACCCGACTTTGCCTAGCGGTATGCCTACTCTTATGCTGCGGAGAGACTTGAATACACGGTAGATTAGAGGAGTGGATTTGAGCTATGAAATTTCGCAATCCGCTCCAGTTCAGCAGCCAAGAACCAACTGGGCCGGCGCGCTTCGTCATGAACTGAGCCACCGGGCCGAGCAATACGCTCTAAAACACGAATTACCGCACTGCCTTAGCTACGGTCGATCGCCAACTGTCTGCTTCGAGTGCTACGGTGATTCGCAGCACGGAAATTTTCTGCCTGCCACGTATAAGGCGATCCTTAGAAATCCGAACTGGCGTCGCCGTCTGCAGAAAGTCCATTCTCAAGGACGCAAGTCCCTGCCTCGCTTCGATAATGGAATTCGGAGAGAACTCGACGCATGTACCAGTTCCGACGCTCTGCTGATGAACATTTTCTGCTCTCCCGGCGTCTTCAGGAATGGACAAGTATCTTCGGTCCTCGGCCTCGAGCCCGATGCTATCCCCAATTTCGGATTCCTGGCGCGCGTACCACTGCAAAACGGAAGATTCGACCGGACAGAAGTGGATTTGCGCCTAAGTGATCTCCTGATCGAGGCAAAACTGACGGAGAGCGACTTCCAGCGTGCTCCAAAGGCCACGGTTCGCACCTATCGCGACTTCAGCGAAGTGTTCGACACTGAAGACCTGCCTCAGACGGAAAGTGACTATCTTTCGTATCAACTGATTCGCAACGTTCTGGCCGCTTATGCTTCGGGCGGCGAGTTTTGCGTCCTTACTGATGCGAGAAGGCCGGAATTGATCGAAGACTGGTATGCGGTGATGAAGCGTGCGCTCGGCTGACCTCCGCATACGTTGCAAGGTATTGACCTGGCAAGAACTGGCCAAAGCTCTGCCCTCCCGCCTGCAGGAATTTCTGGACGAAAAGTACGGCATCGGCGATGGCGGATCGATCTGAAAGTTGGTAGCGTGAATACGAGCAAACAAAATGCCAAAAGCAAAATCCATAACAAAAAATACCACCTTGAAAGGCTGGGGAGAGATCGCGAAATTTCTGGGTCAGACGCCGGCAGTAGCGCAACGCTGGCACAAAGCAGGTATGCCGGTCACTCGTGAAGGCCGCTTCGTGCATGCTTCCCCCGAAGAGTTGACGGCATGGATCGGCACGGAACGCGGCAAGACCGAACCTCTGCATATTGCCAGCCAAGGTGAGGACCTGATCGCCGACCTCAAGCAGGGCCTTTCTTATGTTCGCCGGCAGCGGAAGTAGGCTAGTGGCTGGAACGATTCCGAATCGCGATTAGCGATACCTGCTCCAGATCAGGAAAGTGGTCGTCTTTGTCGGAATTTCGCACGGTCGGAGCGATTTGTTCAACTGTCGTTCGCGCCGGCATCGTGCCCTTGAAATATTCTGCATAGACTTTGTCGAATGCCGATGTTTCCGACAGATCGTCGAGGTAGACGTTGGTGGAAACAACCTGATCGAAATTCATGTCGGCTTCTTCAAGGTTGTCGAGAAGATTGCGCATGGTTTGGCGAACTTGATGGGCGGTGGTTGAAGCGTAGACGCCGCCGTTCGGTCCAGGAATGAAGCCGCTCTTGGCGGAACAATATAAGGTATCGCCGGCGAATACGCACGGACTTGCCGTCGGACTGGGCGGCATATTTTTTGGACGAACTGCCTTCCTCTGTTTCAGATCACGCACGGCAACGCCCGTGTATTCGATGTGGGCGCCACCGGGGAGGCTCGATACCTGGATCGTAGCCCGGGCCGGGGTGTTACCGAATTCAAAGCGCAGCGCATAGCGTTGGTTCATGACCCGAGATGGAATATCCGCAGTTAAATAGGGATTGACGAACACCATATTGCGCAGATCAAGGCCCGCAGCTTCAACGACGGCCTTCATGCGGTCGAGAGCGAGATCAACCTGGGCCGCCGGATCGTCCGGAATTTTTCCGCTTGAAGGATCGCTACCGGACATGCTCGAAACAAACAACCGGTCAGCGGTAAGGATACCTGGCGAGACTGGCTCTTCCGACTTGTGGCCGGGCGGGTGCACGGCCCGCACCTCAGCCATGTTCCGTACTGCGACTGCGCTGATCTGAATCGATGGCTCGGGAAGTTTGGCAACACCAAGCACAGCTCTCGCTGGCGGCGTCTTTGTTTTAGAAAATATTTCGGCGAAGACCTGATTCATCTCGCCGTACTTGCTGATGTCCTCAAGATAGACCTGCGTGTAGACGATATGGTCGATGCTCAGGCCCGCGGCCTCTACCACAGCCTTGACGTTATCGAGAGCTTGCCGTGCCTGCTCCGCGAAGGTCGCGGGTAAACTGCCATCTGGCCTGCGAGGGCCCTGGCCCGAGACATATATGTAATCGCCTGCATCCACCGCGGGAGAACTGGAATGATTGACGGCGGAAGAGGTTGCAGAAGGGACAACGGCTCGCACCTGGGCCTGAAGTCCCAGTGTGGATACGAGCAGGCATCCGGCTAGCAGTATTCGCATTCGATTCGTCCGGCAGATCAGGCAGCGGATTTTGTTTTTTGCGCCGCAGTCAGAACTTCTCGCAATATTTGTCCCACGATTATTTCCTGTCCGGGCTGTATGGTCATGGAAACCAATTCGATGTGATCGGCTTCCTTGCGTTCTTTCCTATTCGGATTTGGATTGCCCTCGCGCACCGCCGGCACCAGGCTTGGATTGTCCGATCCGAGAACTTCGATGACCGGATCATTCGCGCGCAGCTTCTGCACGCAGTCCATAATGGTGAAGCCCCACGCCGCCTGGTCCCACGAGACTTTCAAGGTTGGAAAGCGGTTTCCATCGTTGGGAATGTAGATGTCTGTCTTCACCCCGGGGACGGTATCCACCAGCTTTCGAATTCGTTCCACGCGGCCGTTCCACTCGCTGTAAAGCTTTTTCTCGTCAAGATTCAGCCAGGTTTCGAGCGCTGTCAGGCATCCGATGATTTCTTCCTTTCCGACTTTCATGGGACGGCATACCGATCCTTCGCGCGGCGCGCTGTTCATCAGGGCGGCGTCGATCAGATCTTTTCTGCCCAGTAGCAAGCCGCTGCATTGCGGACCACGCAACCCCTTGCCGCCGGAAAAGCAGTACAGGTCGAGCTTCATCCGGGCATAGAGCCTGGCATTGTCGGCGGGAGGGATGCCGGCCGCGTCGTCCAGCAACATCGGGACCTTGTGGTCTTTCGCGATCGCGAGATTGCGCTGCAATTTCTCGCCGAGGTCGGTGGTGTAGATCATCGCGGTGTTTTCGTTGATGGCGTTGGCAAGTTCTTCCGGAGAGTACGTCAGGACCAATTTCGCCCCGGTCAGACGGATAGCGCTGTCAAACGCGCTTCTCCCTCCTGTCATGATCACTTCATGTTTCAAACCGGTCGTATCGGGCAGTTGCCAGACATGCTTGTCGTCGGTCCCAGCCATGCAAGCGGCGGTTGCAGCCGCCATGGCACCAGCCGCACCGGAAGTGACCATTCCAGATTCCGCGCCCGTCAATTCCGCCAACCGCCGGCCCACGCCTCTCTGCAGCTCCAGCATGTTAACGAAATGTTGCGCCGCCTCCGCCTGGGCCTCTCGCACTTCTGGAAACTCCAAAGAACCGCTCAGATAAGTCCAGGTTCCGCGGCAATTGATCACGGTCCTGACTCCCAGGCGTGTATAAACGTTCTGCCGAGGATCTTTGCCCATCGCGGTAGCGGCCTGCGCGTATAGATTTCGCGCTGCGATCTGGGTCAACAGCGGGGCTGCAGCTGCCAATTTCATAAACGACCGCCGACTGGATCTCTGGGCCACTGCTGCCATTTCAAATCCTCCTTGAATCTCGCGTCCAGGCTTCGGAAGCCTGGTGACCGCTATGGTGCGATCAGATATGCTTGCAACCCATCGCAGCCGATTTACTGGAAGCGAATTTGGTATACCACAGAATAAGCTTGACGCCTATCACTTTATTTCGTTTCATTAGTTTTCATTTCGTTTCCCGGCTCAGTGGAATCGCCGGCACGGGAGGTTTTGCGAAATCAGTGTCCTGCCTTAAACTCTCCGTGCCATCGACATCGACAAAGGAGCAACTGTGACAAAGCAGCTGCGGACCAACTACTTGATCAGACGCCTTTCGATTCTCGCGCTTTTCGGAAGTATTGCGCCGTGCCTTGTGGTTGCCCAGGCCCCGAGCGGAACCAATCGGCCGCCGAGTTCATCATGCCGCATAGAAACCACGGATTACAAGGGATGGCACGCACAGCAGGTGTCCAATCGTTGGGTGCAATTGATTATCGTTCCCCAGAATGGCGGACGGCTGATGCAGGTAATTTTCGGCGGCCATCCGTTCCTGTTCGTCAATCCCAAGTACGCGGGTAAATATTTCCCGCCCGACCCGAGTCACTGGTTCAATTACGGAGGCGATAAGCTCTGGCCGTTGCCCGAGGGCAATGACGATGAACAACACTGGGCGGGAGGCTCGGACGTACTCGACGACGGTCCCTACACCTTTCGAAAGGTTTCGGAAGGTTCGTCCTGCGAAGTAGAGCTCAGTGGCCCGGCCGATCCCCGGACCGGGATCCAGTACCGGCGCACGATCGGCCTTGACTCAGACTCGCCGCGTATCCATTTTCGCGCCAGCATGAAGAACACCAGCGGCCACTCAGTGGAATGGTCGATGCAATCGGTCTCTCAGTACGACACGGCAGACCCAGGTGATCTCTCGCGAATGAACCCTGATTTCCGGACATTCGCGCCCGCCAATCCTGCCAGCGGCTATCTCAATCGCTATCACGTTCGTTTCGGCCCTGCGGAAAATCCCTCTGCCACTGTGAGAGAGGACGGACTGTTCTCCGTTCATTATTCCCACATGGCGGCCGAGTTGTGGCTCGACTCGACAGCAGGCTGGCTCGCCGTCGTGGACGGCACCAGCCGCTATGCCATGGTCGAGCGGTTCCACTATGAAGCCGCCCGCACTTATCCCGACAAGGCTTCCATCATCTTCTGGACGAATGGGCCCGAAGTGAAATTGAAAGACGGTGAGCCCACGATGGGTTCCGGGGGAGACGGCTCCCCTTACTATCTGGAGGCCGAGCTCAATTCCCCTCTTTGCCAGTTGCGGCCCGGAGAAAGCTGCGATTTCGAAACTGAATGGTTTCCAACTCGCGCCGGCAGCGAATTTCATGGCGTCTCTGAGGCGGGCATTGTCCTGCGACCTCTTCGAGCCAATCTTCTGCAGAGCGGCAAAGTGGGACTCTCCGGGTCGTTTGGCGTTTTGTTTCCCGGAAAACTGATTGCACAATTTTATGACGAGCGTGGCTTAAGCCTGGGAAACGTAACCCTCGCTACTTGCGATCCCACAGAAGCCGTATCACTCGAAACAGAAGTTGCTCCCCCCGGAAAGCCCGCGCGCATTTCGCTTCACCTGCAGGATGGCAGCGGGTTGGACCTCGGGTCCCTGGAAGAAGTTCAAGTGGGCCCTGGGGAGAAGCGCTGACATGAAGTCGTGCGGTCAGGCATTTCTGAGTTTGCTTTTTATTTTCTCCACAATCCTCCCATCGCCCGCGCAAAAGCACGAACAAACTTCCGTAGATGTTAGTGCGAACGTGAGCACGAAAGACTTGCTCGCGCGCCCGGTCGGCGAAAACTGGACGTCTTACAACGGGGACTACACCGGACAGCGATACAGCAGTTTGAGCCAGATCAATACTGAAAATGTTTCGCAATTGCGCGCGGAGTGGGTATTTCATCCTGGCAATTCACTCCGGCTTGAAGCAACGCCCCTCGTGGTAAATGGCGTGATGTACGTTACCGCAGCCAATGACGCATTCGCATTGGACGCACGAACGGGACGGACGTTGTGGCATCACCATCGCCCCGTGAGTTCAGGTCTGCTCGACGATGCCGCCGGCCATCAGAACCGCGGCGTCGCCCTGTTGCGCAACTTTGTCTACATGGAAACCGATGATGCGCACCTGCTGTGCCTCGATGCGAGGTCGGGAAACCTGTTATGGGATGTGCAGTACGCAGACAAGACTAAGCACTATGGCGCGACCAGCGCTCCCCTGATCGTGAAAGACCAAGTGATTGTCGGAACGTCCGGCGGAGATTCCGGAGTGCGGGGCTTCCTCGCAGCCTATGATGCGATCACAGGAAATCTGAAGTGGCGTTTCTGGACCATCCCCGCGCCGGGAGAGTTCGGCTCGGAAAGTTGGCCTGGCGATTCCTACTTACATGGCGGGGCGACAACGTGGATGCCCGGCACCTACGATCCCGACCTCAATTTGCTTTACTGGACGACCAGCAACGCCGCCCCCGATTTCGAAGGATCATCGCGTCCCGGCGATAACCTGTACACCTCGTCTGTCCTGGCGCTTGATCCTGATACTGGAAAGCTGAAGTGGTATTTCCAGTTCACTCCTCACGACCTGTACGACTACGACGCCACGCAAACTCCCGTGCTTGCGGACGTCGACGATGGTGGCGTGACCCGTCACTTGCTCGTGCAAGCCAACCGCAACGGCTTCCTTTATATTCTCGATCGAACAAATGGCAAATTCCTGAAAGCCACCCCGTTTGTACAACGGCTGAACTGGGCCATTGGTGTCGATGCATCGGGCCGTCCCGTATTGTCGGGTCGAATCCCGACCAAACAAGGGACTTATATTTGTCCGGGCATCATCGGAGCTACCAATTGGTTTTCGCCTTCGTACAATCCCGGCCTCAAGTTGTTCTATGTCATGGCTCTCGAGACTTGCAATCTCTTCTTCTCAGAACCAAGACCATTTACCGCAGGCCAGACTTTCTACGCTACAGGCACGAAACGTCCGCCTGACGAACACGCACAGAAAATCTTGCTGGCATATTCAGTGCCCGAAGGAAAACTTGTTTGGCGTTATCCCCAAGTCGGCCAGGGCGACTCCTGGGGAGGAACGCTGGCCACCGCAGGTGGATTGCTTTTCTTCGGTGATGACGCCAACTCTCTGGAAGCAGTTGATTCTCGTACCGGCCACCCTCTCTGGCACTTCAATGCCGGGCAGAAGATGCATGCATCGCCGATGAGTTACATGGTTGACGGCACGCAATATGTCGCAATCTCCGTGGGCAGTAACGTATTCGTTTTCTCACTCCCTCGCGGACAATAAAGCTGCCGTCATAGAGAAAGATGGTTGTCGACCTTCGCTCAACCTGACAGCCAGGAGCGGCTGTCAAACCCATCGCCCGCTTTACGGGATAGTCCCATCTCGCGCCTCAGTTTTTCCCCACCTAGAGTTACGGGATACTCCGAATTTTCCACATGCAGGTTAAAGCCTTTTGAATTGCGCTGTATCAAGGGGCAACGTTTCTGGATCGAACGCAATCACAAGCAAGGCGAAATCAGGAGGCCAATATGGACCAGCATCAGCTGTCCATCTTGATCGGAGTGGTAGCAATCGTCGTCTCGTAGCGATCGTTGACGTCTGTACAGGAACGCTGAACGAGGCATTGGACCAGGGCATCGACCGAGCCCGTGATTTGACCTCGACCTGCTGGGTTGGAGGTAAAATGATGATGGACGATCTCGTCGGGCATGGGCGACGAGATGATCGAGGATTTTTGTGTTGTCCGCTGTAGCAGTTGTGATGAAGTGTGGCAGCGTCTGCCTCCAACCTGGCAACTTGCTGTTGATCGCCCTTTGTGGCTGCCTCGTCGCTTGCGGCGGCGGATCAACTCCATCCTCCACCCCGGTGGGTTCCCTTCCCATGGCGACCACGACGCTACAGGCGGAGACGGGTAACAATACGAGTACAGCCGACTCGTTTGTCTCCCAGACGAGTGGAAACGTCAGCGCCGGCAACGTCAGCAAGATGCCGTTGCGATCCTTGCTTTATAGCGGGTCCAATACTCGGATCTATACCACATGGCTAGGCTGGTTCGGCAAGAAGGATCACATGAACGTCGGCTACAATTCGGCCGACGCCGGACAGGTCCATCGCCAGGTCGAGGACATGATGAGCCGCGGCATCCAGGGCGCCATTGCTGCCTGGTACGGCCCCACCAGCACAGTCATCGACAATGCCACGATGCTGCTCAAGAATGAGGCCGAAGCCCATTCTGGTGAATTCGAGTTTGCGATCATGGAAGATGTGGGGGCGCTGGGCTCGGCAGCAGTCAGCAATGGATGCGATGTCACCGATCAACTCATATCCGACCTTTCTTACGTGGCAACGCAGTACGAATCATCATCCGCGTACATGCATATGAATGGCAGGCCCGTCGTTTTCTTTTTCGGCGTGGATAGCTACTTCATAGACTGGAGTCGCGTCGTTTCGTCGATCCCCGGCAATCCAATGCTCATCTTTCAAGGAACGAGTGGATTAAATCGGGCGTTCTCCGATGGCGCATTTTCCTGGATCAACGTCAACCCGTCGAATCCTTTCGATCTCAATCTCGCAGCACAGGATGCGTTTTATACAGCGGCAGAGAAGAATCCAGCACGCATCACCTTCGGATCCGTATACAAGGGATTCAATGACACGCTCGCCACCTGGGGCACGAATCGCGTAACCAGTCAGATGTGCGGCCAGGCCTGGCAGCAGACTTTTAGCGAGATCGGCAAGTTCTACTCCAGTAGCGAACAATTGCCTGCCATCCAGATCGCAACTTGGAATGACTACGAGGAAGGGACAGCAATTGAGCCCGGCATTGACAACTGCATCTACCTGGCCCCGTCGCAATCGGGCACGAAGATCAGTTGGAGCGTGAACGGCGGAGATGAGAGCACGGTCGATCACTACACCGTGTTTATCAGCTCCGACGGCACTAATCTGGCGAAGTTGGCCGACGTGCCTACCGGCACGCACACGTTTGATGTTGGTCCACTCCAACTTTCAGACCAGACCTATCTTGTCTATGTCAAGGCAACCGGTGCACCCAGTTTTCAGAACAAGATGTCACCTGTTATCGCCTACCACCCTGGCGACCGGCCCCCTGACGTTGCGCTTAATATCTCGCAGACCGGACCTTTGGCATACACGGCATCGCTGGGAAGTTCCTCCTCGACCGTCGCTCGCTCGGTGATCGACTTTGGCGACGGCACCATCGCCAATGGTCTATCGGCCTCGCACACTTATAAAACAGTGGGGACATATGTTGTCACCGCCTCGGCCTATGACGCGACTGGAGCCTCAACTGTCGTGGTGCAACAGCTCTCGGTGAAACCGTCGTCTGGTGGCATCACCGTCTTCGCTCCCGGCAATAACTCGACTCTGAACTGGCCGACCACGCTCGTGGCCTCCGCGAACCCGGGAACTCCGGTTGCCATCATGAGGGTATTGATCGATGGTCAACAGGCTTATGCCAGTGAGGGAGCCACTTTAAATACTGGCTTAAAGATCTTCACAGGAAAGCATGAAATATCGATCCAGTCGTTGGATGGAGCAGGAAATCAAACCGCCAGCACTTCATTGCACGTGATTGCTGAGCCCAATGACATTCCGCCGGTGGCTGACATCACATTACAGCCCATGCCTGACATATCGCCGACGACAGTTCTTGGCTGCACTGCCAAATCTTCTGACCGTGACGGTTTTCTGATAAGCAAGCGATTACGGTACTCGGATGGAAGCCAGTTCTCCACAACAGCGGCTCTCGAAACCTTTCCCGCATCAGGTAACTACACGGCAACAGCAACGGTCACAGATCAATTCGGAGCAACCGACAGCACAGCCATTACTTTCACCGTCGGGGCTGACGGCAAATTACATATTCTGCGGTCCGAAAAAATTCCCACACCGTTGTTTCTTGAACCACCTGGGTACTTGCAGCCCATCGACTTTCCATAAACATGGCGATATGCCGCAGCCTTACGCCGACTCGCGCGTGGGAGATTGAGCGTTGACGGTCTGGGGCTTGCCATGAGCAGGCCGGTGAATCTCCTGGACGATACTGGGCTTCTTCTTGGCGGGAAGCGGCGGCAACGCAACTGCTTTTCCGCTGCGGGCTGATTCGTAGAGGGCGCGCACGACTCGCACATCCGCCAACCCCTCAAGCCCAGAGGGTTCCGGTGT